>VFSW01012411.1_pt1 | contig 11903 bp, 7 predicted proteins | sample 5358111 | NCBI WGS metagenome assembly VFSW01 (sample SAMN11554181, study PRJNA540505) | mine drainage metagenome | isolation source: sediment from site ElyBrook_90M | place: USA: Ely Copper Mine, Vershire, VT | collected 2017 | reverse complement strand
CCGCGAGCGTGCGCTGCACCCCCGCGGCGCAGCAGCTGCAGTTGCAATTCCAGCTGTTCTATCTGCACCGCCGCGGGCCAATCGCGCGGACTGGTCACCGCTCCGGCGGTCAGGCCGTTGATGCAGGTGGCCGCGGCGCGCCGCACACGGTCGCGCACCGCGGCCGGCCAGCCCGGCCATTCGGGCCAATGAGTGGCGAAACAACGCGCATAGAGGCGCAGATACTCCCGGTGCACCCATGCGTTCAGGCGCTTGACCTGCGGGTCGGCGGGCACTTGGCCCCAAAAGGCCATCCAGAAGGCGCATTCGAGAAACCGCCGTCCGTCCACGGGCAGCATCTCCGTCAGCACCGCGAGCAGATCGCCTCCATCGGTTTTCCTCGGCTGCACCAGCCGCTGCTCGATCCGCCGCAACATCAAGCGCAGAGCCGCGAGAATGATGTCCTGCTTGGAGTCGTAATAATGAGCGACCATGCCCGTGGTATACCCGGCGGCGCGCGCAATCCGGGCAATGCTCGCCCGTTCGAATCCATGGCGAGCAACCACCCGGCACGCGATTTGCGCAATCTCCTCGCGCCGCTGCTCGTGATCGACGATCTTCGGCATACGGCCGCCTAGCGGTCGACCCGCGCGCCGATGCGCCGCCCCGCCCCGGCGGGCGCCGGCAGCGCCGCATGCGCCTTTCGTACCGCCTCCAGCCGGGCGCGAATCTGCGGATCCACGCCGACCGCTTTCGCGGCGTCGCGATCGACGTGCAGATGCATGTATTCGCCGGTCGCCAGTTCCCGGTCGTCGCCGGCGCGATGCATGCGATGAAACACGTGCAGGCGCTTGGCGTCGACCTCGAGCACCTGCGTGGTCACGTACAGCGAGTCGCCGATTTTGGCCTCCGCGAGGTGCCGCACGTGGCTCTCCACGTCGTAATACATGCGCCCGGACTCGCGATAAGCCTCGTCGATGCCCACCGAGCGGTAGAACGCCTCCATGGTTTCGCCGAACACCTGCCCGTAGCGAAAGTCCGTCATGTGATTGTTGTAGTCGGCCCACTCGGGCCGCACCCGCACTCGATGCGTCGGCAGCCCCGAGCCGCCGTGCGCCGAGCCGGCGGCCGCGTCAGCGTACAAGCGCTCCTCGAGTGCACGCAACGTCGCTCCCGCCCCGATGTCGAACTGCCGCAGGGCCTGCTGCACCGCCACCAGATAATCGTCGCGCAGCCGCTCGAGTTCCCGGATCGAACGGCCCGCGGCCTGCTGCTGCGTACCCTCCACCATTCGGTCGATCAGCGAGTCGGTGAGCTCCGGGGCCTCGAGCTTGGTCCACGGCCACTTCAGGGCCGGCCCGAATTGCGCGAGCATGTGCCGCATACCGGCCTCGCCGCCCGCCAGGTGATAGATCATGTTCGTGCCCATGGCCGCCCAGCGCAGCCCCGGACCGTAGACGATGGAGTCGTCGAGCTCGCCCGTGGTGGCGACACCGTCGTTCACCAGATGCAGAATCTCCCGCCAGATCGCCTCCTGCAGGCGGTCGGTGAGATGGCCGGGCACCTCCCGCCGGACCTTCAAGGGATGCATGCCGATGTGGGTGAGGAATTTCGCCGCCCGCTCCAGGGTCGCGGCCGCCGTTCGCTCCCCCGCCACCAGCTCCACCAACGGCAGCAGGTATACCGGATTGAACGGATGGGCGACGCAGAAGCGTTCGGGCGCGCGCATATCGCGCTGCAGGTCGGTCGGCATCAATCCGGAGGTGCTCGAGGCCACGATCACGTCCGGCGGCGCGTGACGGCTGAGCTCGGCCAGCACCCGCTGCTTAAGGGCCAGCTGCTCCGGGATGTTCTCCTGGACGAAATCCGCCCTCTCGGCCACCTCGCGCACGCTCGTGGTGAAGCTCAAAGTACCCTTCGGCGGCAGCGGCGCCGAGGTCAGGCGCGCAAGCGCCGGCTCGGCATTCGCGACCGCCCCGCGAATCCACGCCTCCATCGCCGGATCGAGGTCCATCGCCACGACATCGACGCCGAAATGCAGCGCCCGCGCCGCCCAGCCGCCGCCGATGACGCCGGTACCCAGAAGTCCGAGTGTCTTGACAGGTCTCAAAGTGGCATCTCCGCAAAGAATTCGGTTGTAATGTCACGATGATAATATAAAACGACTCAGGACTGCAGGACGACCGCACAACCCTCGGTCCAGCTCAGGAATACCTCGTCGCTCCAGTCGATCGACCATTCCGCCGTGCGCCGATCGTTTTGCGCGAACACGGTGACGATCTTCCCGGTCCGGGTCTTTATGCGGTATGTGGATCGATTGCCGAGATACCCGAGCTCCCAGACGGTGCCTTGCAACTGATTGACCTGCGCGCCTTCCACCGGCCGCTTGGTCAGGCGGATCTTCTCCGGTCTGAGCGCGATCCACACTCTTTGGCCCGGCGTCAGGCGCGCCGGCTCGTCCACCAGCAGATCGCAGCCGGCCTCGGGACTGCGCACCACGAATCGCCCCGGCTGCCCGTCGCGCACGGTTCCCTCGAACAGATTGGTGGTGCCGATGAAATCGGCGACGTAGCGGCTTTGCGGGAACTCGTAGATTTCGGCCGGCGTTCCCACCTGGGCGAGTCGGCCGCGATCCATAACCGCGATGCGCGTCGACAAAGCCATCGCCTCATCCTGGTCGTGCGTGACGATCACGAATGTGATCCCGACCTGATACTGGATGTTCATCAGCTCGAATTGGGTCTGTTCGCGCAACTTCTTGTCGAGCGCGCTGAGCGGCTCGTCGAGCAGCAGCACCTTGGGTCGGCGAATCAGCGCGCGGGCCAGCGCCACGCGCTGCCGCTGCCCGCCGGACAGCTGATGCGGCTTGCGCTTGGCGAGACCCGCGAGCTGGACCATGTCGAGGGCCTCGCGTACCCGTGCGGCCCGTTCGGGCTTCGCGATCGGGCCGCGCCTGAGCCCGTAGCCCACGTTCTCCTCGACGCTCATGTGGGGAAAGAGCGCGTAGGACTGGAACATCATGTTGACCGGACGCTCGTAGGGCGGCACGTCGGTCATGTCGACGTCGTCGATGACGATCCGGCCGGCGCTCGGAGTCGCGAAGCCGGCGAGCATCCGTAGCAGGGTCGTCTTGCCGCACCCTGAGGCGCCCACGAGCGAGAACATCTCGCCCCGATAGATGCGCAGGCTGACGCCGTCGACGGCGCTCACGCTGCCGAAGGTCTTGCTGACGCCCTCGATCAGGACCTGCGGCTTCGCATCCGGGTCGAGCCAGGGACGCTCCGTGCCGCCGTTCTGCGGGTTCGCGGGCATGCCCTTAGAACTCCGCCGGCGGCGTGGCGCGGCGGCGCGCCGGCGCGAAGAACGGTCGTTCGACCACGCTCGCCCGCGCCATCCGCCTCTCCCAGGCCAGTTCGCGGTTCAGGTAGATCTCCGCCCATACCGTCGAACCTGGCTGGAAATGCGGGAACTCGATCATCGCCAGCGCGATGTTGCGCTTGCAGGTCGGTGACCAAGCCGCCGACGTGACATTGCCGGCCCCGCGCCGTCCGCCGCGATCGGCGTACAGCAGCGCATCCCCGGCGGGCTTGTTGCCCTCGATGTCCAGGGCGACGAGCCGGCGGCGTGGACCGGTGCGCGACTGCGCCAGCAAAGCCCGCCGGCCCGTGAAGTGACCTTTGTCGTAGTCGATCAGCCATTCCAGTCCGAGCTCGATCGGCGTGCGCGCGCGATCGGGCCGTATCGCCTGCTCGGCCGGCACGAAGTCGAGGTGTGGGCTCAGGAATCCGGCCTCGAGCCGCGCAATGTTCAAGGCGCGCGAGCCGATGGGTCGAATGCCGCGCGAGCGCCCGGCCTGCATCAGTGCGTCCCAGACCGTCTCGGCGGCCGCCGGCTCGATCCACAATTCGTAGCCCAGGTCCCCGGTGAAGCCCGTGCGCGACACCATGACCGCGCAACCGCGCAACTCGCCGCGGCCGATCTGAAAGGGGCGCAGGCTCTCGAGGCCGGTCAGGCCCGCCTCGCGAAGAATCGCGTACGAAGTCGGGCCCTGGACGGCCAAGGCGGCGACCCGCTCCGTGATCTCCTCGATCGCGACATCGAAGCCGATCGCGGATGCCGACAGCCAGTCGAGCTGGCGCTGCGCGGTGCAAAGGCGAAACTCGCTCTCGCCGAGGCGGAACAGCGTGCCGTCTTCGACCACCTCGCCGGCATCGTTGCACCACACGCAATAGGCCACCCGGTCCGGCGCCAGCTTCGCCACGCTGCGCGTCACCAACCGCTCGAGGAAGGCGACCGCGTCGCGACCGCTCACTCGGTATTTGACCATCGGCGTCAGGTCGTACACCGACGCGGCGTTGCGGATCGCGAAATACTCCTGCTCGACACTGCTGAATACGTCGACCGTCGTGTAGCCGGCCCAGGGGATGAAGCTGTCGACCTGGCTGAGCGCACGGGCACGCCGATGAAACGGTGACTCGAGCAACGGCTGGGCGAAATGCCTCAAAGTGGCCAGGTCGCTCATGCGCGCCCCGTCGCCAGCACCCGCCGCGCGGCATTTCGTCCGGCGGCGCCCATGACCCCCCCCCCGGGGTGGCAGCCGGCGCCGCACAGATACAGCCCCGGAAGCGGCGCTTCGTACTGGGTGGCGCCCGGCACCGGACGAACCATCAGGAATTGATCGAAGGCGAGCTCCGCGTGGTGCCAATGGCCGCCCTGCATTCCGAACTGCGCCTCGAGATCGGCGGGCGTCAGCAGTTCGACGCCGGTGATTTGCGCGCGCAGGCCCGGCGCCAGAGTCTCGATCTCCGCCACGCAGATCTCCGCGAAGCGCTCCCGCTGCGCCGGCCAGCCGCCGCGCGGCGAGTGCGGCGCATATTGCACGATCGCCGACAACACGTGTTTGCCCGGCGGCGCGAGCTGCGGATCGTTGAGCGTCGGAATCGTGATCTCCATGGCCGGCGCCTGCGAGTATTCCTCGTATTTCGCGTGATTGTATGCCCGTTCCAGGAACTCGAGCGAAGGGGCCAGAAGCAGTCGGCCGGCGAGGCGCGTGGCCTCAACGCCGGCGAAGCGCGGCAGGTCATTCAGCGCCAGGTGCAGCTTGGCCGCAAGGCCGCGCGAGCGGACGTGGCTCACCCGCCGGACGAACTCGGCGTCCAGGTACCGGGCTCCGAGCAGATGGAGAAAAGTGGTGCGCGGATCGGCGTTCGAGATCACCGCCTGCGCCATGATCCGCTCGCCCGACTCGAGCATCACCCCGCAGGCGCGATCCGCCTCGACCAGGATGCGCGCGACCCGTGCCCCGGTGCGAATTTGCACCCCGGCTGCGGTGGCGGCGCCCGCCAATGCGCCGCTCAACGCGCCCATCCCGCCCAGCGGCTGCGCGAGGCCGCCGTCGGCCAGCGACTCCCCGGCAAGGCGGTACAGCAGCGCAAGCACCGTGCCGGGCGAACGCGGCCCGAAATTGCCGCCGAGCAGCGCATCGAAGGCGAGTGCGCCGCGCGCACGCGGCGAATCGAAGGTTTCCTCGAGCAGATCATGGATGTTCATGCCCGCGATCCGCAGGATCTCGCGCATTTCGCGCCTCCCGAGCAGGCGAAGGCGCAGCGCGAGCGCCGCGAGCGCCCTGCGGTCCGACCAGGCAGCGCTCCCCAAACGCGGTGGCGGGCCGCGAAAGGTCGACGCCAGCACGCGCCCGAAGCGCGCCATGCGCCGCCGATACCCGGCGAGAGCCTCGGCATCGGTATCGAGCCAGCCCGAGCCGCCTTCGAGCGCGAGCGGCGGCTCCCCGGCGCACAGCGCGGTGCTGGGCAGTTCGCGCGCCGCCCAGTCGAGGCCGCGATCGTTCAACCGTAGTACGCGCACCAGGGCCTTCGGCAACAGGTACGAAAGATGCGCCACCGCCGATACCCGGAAACCCGGCGCAAATTCCCGAGTCACGCACGCGCCGCCCACCCGGTCGTTGGCCTCGAGGATCAACACCCGCCGCCCGGCGCGCGCGAGCAGCGCCGCGCAGATCAGCCCATTGTGACCGCCGCCGACGACGATGGCATCGTGGCCCGGATGCGCCCCTCCCGTCGGCATGGCCTAGTGCACGACCTTCAGATCGCGCAGCACCGCGCGTGCCGCGTTCGCCCCGGGAGCGCCCATCACGCCCCCGCCCGGATGAGTGCTCGAGCCGCACATGTACAATCCGCGCACCGGCGAGCGATATTGCGCGTAGCCCGGTATGGGTCGATTGAAGAGCAATTGATCCATGGTCAATTCTCCTTGGAAGATGTTTCCCTCGGTTAGCCCCACCTCGTTCTCGATGTCCCAGGGCGTGCGGATCTCGGCGTGCAGGATCAGATCCTTGAAATCCGGGCTGTGCCGCGCGATGGTCTCGATGACGGTCGCGCCGAAGGCGGCGCGTTTGGCCGCGTCCCAGGCGCCGTCCGCAAGTTCGTAGGGGCAGTACTGGACGAAGACCGACATGTAGTGCTTGCCGTTTGGCGCCATGGTCGGGTCGATCTGCGAAGGGATCAGCATGTCAAGGTAAGGCGCCCGCGACCAGCGGCCCTCCTTCCAGTCGTCATAGGCACGTTCCATCATCTCGATCGTGTCGGTCACGTGCATGTCGCCGCGGGTGCAGGGTGCGCCCGGCGGGATCGCCGGGAAGCTCGGCAAGCCGTCGAGCGCGATGTTCAGCTTGCCGGATGAGCCCCGGATCTTGAACCGGCGCACGCTTTTGAGAAAAGTCTCCGGCAGATCGTCCGGATCCATGGTGTTCATAAAGGTGCGGCGCACGTCCAGATTGGACAGCACCAGCCGCGCCGAGATCTCCTCGCCGCTCTCGAGCCTCACGCCGCGGCATACCCCGCCGCGCACCAGGATCTGCGCGACCGGTGCCCCGCTGCGGATCAGCCCGCCGCTCGCCTGCAGCGAGCTTGCCATCGCCTGGGTGATGGCACCCATGCCGCCGCGCGCGAATCCCCAGGAGCCGACCGAGTCGTCGATGTCGCCCATGTAGTGGTGCAGCAGCACATAGGCTGAACCGGGGGATCGCGGGCCGAGAGCCGTGCCGATGATCGAACTGCCGGCCAGGTGTGCCTTGACGATTTCGCTCTCGAAGTACTCGTCGAGGAAATCCGCGGCGCTGGCGGTCCAGAATCGCAGAGTATCGTACATGCGCGCCTCCCCGAGTCCGTGCAGACGCCGCAGGAGGTAGAGCATCTCGGCCAGGTCGCGCGGCCGCAACGAGCTCGGATCGGGCGGCTCGCGCAACAACAACGGCTTGATGAACTTGCACTGCCGGGTGACGTCGCGCGCATAGCGATCGTAGGCTTCGGCGTCCCGCCGCGAATGGCGCGCGATCTCCCGGCGCAAGGCGTCGTGATTGTCGTACAGCGCCAGGTGGCCGCCGTCGCGCATCAGCGTGCAACCTCCCTCGTAGGGGATGATCTGCAGACCGAAACGCGGCAGCTCCAGCGCGCGAATGATCTCCGGGCGCAACAGGCTGCACACGTACGAGCAGTTCGAATAGGTGAAGTCGCCGTACAAGCGCCGGCTCACCGCCGCACCGCCCAGGTAGTCGTTGCGCTCCAACACGAGCACCTTGAGGCCTGCGCGCGCCAGGTAGCACGCCGATACCAGGCCGTTGTGGCCGGCGCCGACCACGACGGCATCGACCGCGGCGCTGCTCGCTGAGGCGCCTTGGCTCACGCGCGTACTTTGTGATCGGTGCCCGAGGAATTCAGCGTCTGATCGACCGCGATCTCGAAGGCGCGCAGCGTATCGGAAAGGCACACGGCATCGTGCGCCGCCGAGACGAACCACGGCTCGCGCGAATCCGGCTCGCACAGCACACCCTCGTCGTGCAGCACGCGCGCCATCGCATCGTAAAAGGTGTAGTCGCTGCCCTTCCACGCACGGTAGTTGCGCGGTGGCTCGTGCGCGAAGTACAGCCCGCTCATCGACGGATGACCGACGAAACTGTGGGCGACTCCGCGCGCACCGAGTATCGCGCGCATGCCGTCGCGCAGTCTCGTGCCGTAGTCCGCGATGCGCTCGAGCGCATCGGTCTCGTCGAGAATCTCGAGCGTCTTGGCCGCCGCCGCGAGCGACACGGCGTGCGCCGTGTAGGTGCCTCCGTGCGCGACGCCCCGGCCGATCTTGCGCATGATGTGCTCGCGGCCGGCGAGCACCGAGATCGGATACCCGTTCGCCACGGCCTTGGCGAAGGTGCAAAGATCGGCCTGCACGCCGTAGAGCTCCTGCACCCCGCCGCGCGCCACCCGGAAGCCGGTCTTCACCTCGTCGATGAGCAGCACCACGCCGTGCCGGTCGCACAGTTCGCGTGCCACCCGCAAATATTCCGGTTCGGCGGCGATCCCCAGACAATTGCCCATGATCGGCTCGATCAGCATGCAGGCGATGCGCGCGCCGTGGCGCTTGAACACGTCCTCGAGCTGGGTGGCGTCGTTCGCCTGCACGAAGTGGGCGAAGCTGCGCATGGTGAGCGGCACGCCCTCGCTGTAGGGCCGCACTTCCGGATCGCCGGTCTGCGACCACTTGTCCATGGGTGTGAACCACATGGCGGCATCGAACAGTCCGTGGTAGCCGCCTTCCAGGATCACATAGTCGTCCTTGCCGGTGAAGGCGCGCGCGAGACGCAATCCGGCCATTACCGCTTCCGTGCCGGAGTTGGAGAAGCGCACCAGTTCGGCCGCCGGCACCATCTTCGCGATGCGCTCGGCAACCTCCAATTCCCGCTCCGTGGACAGCGCGAACACCCCGCCGATCTCCATCCCTTGTCGAGCCGCCTCGTCGACCCGCGGGTCGGCGAAGCCGAGAATCGCGGGGCCATAGCCGAGCCGGTAGTCCACGTACACGTTGTCGTCCAAATCGATGATGCGCGCACCGCGTGCGCGTTTGACGTAGATGGTCCGGTCGTCGCCCCAGTAGCGGAAATTCGACGCCACGCCGAGCGGCAGCCGGCGCAGCGCGCGGCGGAAATGGGCCTGATTGTTGGTGAGCTTGCGCGTCATGTTCGGTTCCTCCCCAGGCCGGACGCTAGCATCGCGCGACCGGTTCGTCCACCACAAATTATATATACATATAGTTTTATGTGGCCACCAAACACTTGCCAGCGCGAAAATTCGAGAGTAATTTATATTGTCATATAGTTTTGACGGGAGGCGCTGATGATTGGCCCGTTGACCGCACCCGGCGGAGCACAGCACGGCAGCGCCGCGGCGCATGCCCTGCCCGCCTGGGTCTATGCGCACCCGGGCCTCGAGCCGCTCGAGATCGAGCGAATCCTGGCGACGTGCTGGCAAATCGTCTGTCACCTTAACTCCGTCCCCCGTGCAGGCGCTTACCTGGTGTTCGATCTCGCCGGCGAGAGCATCATCGTGCTGCGTGGCCGGGACGGTGAATTGCGCGCCTTTCACAACACCTGCCGTCACCGCGGCGCGCGCCTGCTCGACGGATCCGGAAACTGCCCCGGACAGCTCACCTGCCCTTATCACGGCTGGTCCTATCGGCAGGACGGCCGGCTCGTCGGGGTGCCGATGCGCGAGAGCTTCGCGGATCTCGACCGCCGATCGCACGATCTGCGTCCGGTCAAAGTCGACATCGCCTTCGGCTTCGTCTTCGTCTGCCTGAGGGGCGAGCCGCCGCCGGTCGAACGGGTTTGGGGGCCGCTCGCCGCGGAGCTCGCGCCTTATCGCACGTCGGACATGGTCCCGCTCGGCCCCATCACCCAGGAGGTATGGCCGGTCGACTGGAAACTCGCGATGGACAACTATCTCGAGTCCTATCACGTGCCGGTCGGTCATCCCGGACTGAATCGCATGTTCACCCCGGACTACGACGACCAGGCGACGGTGCCCGGCGTCGCGCGCGGGCTCAGCTGGCTCAAGGAGCAGGAGTCCTCGCGCTGGTCGGAGCGTCTCTACCAGCGCCTGGTCGGCAGGGCCGCGACCCACCTGCCGGAGTCTCTGCGACGCTGCTGGCGCTTCTACAGCTTTCTGCCGAATCTCGGCATCGACGTGTTTCCTGAGCAGATGGACTTCTTCCAGGTACTGCCCGCCGGTCCGGGCAAGTGCGTGATTCGTTCGGGGCTGTTCGGCCTGCCGGACGATCGCCGGGAGATGCGCGTGCTGCGCTATCTCGGCGGCCGTATCAACAACGCAGTCAACGACGAAGATCGGCGACTGTGCACGCGCGTTCAGCGCGGCCTCGCCTCGAGCAGTTACGAACCCGGGCCGTTGTCCGGAGTGGAACGCTCGATGTTCGAGTTTCATGAATTACTGCGCGCGCGCATTCCGGAGATCTCGGCCAGCCGGCCGCCGAGGCATTTCGCGCGCGCGGGAGAGTAAGCGGGAGAATCGGTTAGGGCAGATCGACACGGGGATGAAACGCCTATGAAATCCATTATGGCGCGGCGCCTGCTTGATGCGCTGCTGCTCGGCTTGCTATTGCAGCTCACCACGACGGCCGGCGCCGTCGAAAGCTCGAGTGCGGCCGACGCATCCGGCGAAACGTCCGTGGGTGCGCCGGCGGCTCGCAACTCGAACGCGCTGGAGGAGATCGTGGTCACCGCGACGCGCCGCGAGGAGTCGATCAGCAAGGTCCCGGTGAGCATCACCGCCATGACCCAGGACGACCTGGATCAGAAGGGTATACGCGACTTCAGCGAGATGGTGCGCTTCACGCCCGGCGTGTCCATCGATACCTCCGGCACCAACGCCATCTCGATTCGCGGCATTTCCTCCTCCGGCGGCGCCGGAACCACCGGCATCTACATCGACGACACGCCGATCCAGATGCGCGCCCTCGGCTTCAATCCCGACGATACGCTGCCCAAGACCTTCGACATGGATCGTGTCGAGGTGCTGCGCGGGCCGCAGGGCACGCTGTTCGGCTCCGGCTCGGAGGGCGGGACGGTGCGCTACATCATGAACCAACCGACCGTCACCGGTTCCTCGACCTACGTGCGCGCCGAGAGTTCCTACACCGAGTACGGAGAGCCGAGCTATGAGGCGGGAATCGCGCACGGCGACACGATCGTCGATGGCGTGCTCGGTTATCGCGCCAGCGTGTGGTACCGCCAGGACGGTGGCTGGATCAATCGGGTCGATCCGACCACCGGCGACATCACCGAGCGCAATGCCAACCGTGCGGACACCATGGCCATGCGCTTCGCGATGCTGTACGAGCCGGCCGAAGGGGTGAAGATCACGCCGAGCATCATGTATCAGAACCGGCGCCAGAACGACCTTGGAACCTATTGGCCCGCCTACTCGAACCCGTCGGCCGGCCAATTCAACAACGCCACCCCGGAGCGCATTCCCATTCCCGACGATTTCTATCTGCCGGCGCTCAAGGTGCAGATACAGTTCGCCCACGCGGAGCTCATCTCGAATACCTCCTATTATCATCGCAACGAACAGGACTCCTACCAGGGGACCGCCTATGACCTGGCGTTCTATCAAAGCCAGAGCTGGATCGGCGCGAATGCGACCGGAACGCCTGCCTGCGGCTCGGCATCGACGACCGCCACACCCCCCTGCTCCTGGTATCCGCTGCTCGACGCGAACGGCATTCACCTGCCGGCCGGCTTCAGCAATTACATGACACCGAATACGATGACGAACCAGCAGCGCACGTGGACCGAGGAGGTGCGCCTGCAGTCGACCGACGACTCCGCCTGGAAATGGACGGTCGGATCCTTCTGGTCGTTGTCGCGCGAACTGAGCGTCGAGCAGCTCTACGATGCGCAAATCGTGCCGTTCTGGACAGCGTTGTTCGGCAGCAGCCCGTTCAACTATCCGCTCTTCCAGGACGCGAACGGCAATGCGAACTACTACTGCAACGGAGTCGGCCCCCCCGGGCCCCGCGTGGCGAAATTGGACCAAAAAGAACACCCCCACCAAAGCCCG
>VFSW01012410.1_pt1 | contig 11905 bp, 5 predicted proteins | sample 5358111 | NCBI WGS metagenome assembly VFSW01 (sample SAMN11554181, study PRJNA540505) | mine drainage metagenome | isolation source: sediment from site ElyBrook_90M | place: USA: Ely Copper Mine, Vershire, VT | collected 2017 | reverse complement strand
ATCGGTCTTATATTTGATCGAGAGAATAGCATGTACAAAACCTAGAAGGACGCCCGCCGCAATTCCCGCCGCCAGCCCAAGCCACAAACTCTGGGTAATACTACCCACCAGGGCAGAGCACATTGCTCCGCCCAGCATCATGCCTTCAATGGCTACGTTTACCACACCGGCTCGTTCGCAAAGAACGCCGGAAAGCGCGGCCAGGGTGATCGCTACTGATGATTGAAGGGTATTATAGATCAACCCTGCCAGGTTTATTGAGGCTCCAGCTGTAGCCCAGGTAAAGAATGCGAAGATGAAGAATGCGCTCGCCAATCCTAAAATGTAATTTGTCCAGCGTTTAAAGCCGCGCACCAACTGATAGATACCCAGAATAATATCCAGGATCATCATAATGTAAAGTGTCGGCAGCACTGATACGACCCAATCTGGAACCAGGACCTGGCTATCCAGGCTGGCATTCATACCAAAGTTTGCGACTGCATTTGGATCCTTGAGCGATTGGATGAACAACAGCCAGATGGCTACACCAAGAACCAGGAATATAATGCCCATGACCCGTTGGCGGCGTGGGGATGCTGCAAGATGTTCACGGTGAATTGTAGTAGTTGTCATGGATCAACTTCCTCCCCAACCACGTACGGTAAGACTTTCTTCTGCTTCTGAGGGCGTGCGCAGCCGGTAAATGGTGCGGATGATGGCCGGGGCGGCTATGAACGCCAGAATGATCGCCTGTAGAACTGAAATAATATCGACCGGCACACCCGAAATAACCTGCATGTGCGTGGCGCCGTTGCGCAGCGTGCCAAACAGCAGCGCTGCCAGCACCACGCCAAACGGGTGGTTCTTGCCGAGTAAAGCCAGGGCAATGGCGTCAAAACCGTAGCCTGATGAGAAGGCCAATGCCAGGTTATAGTTGACACCCAATACTTCGTTTGCGCCTGCCATGCCTGCCAGGGCGCCTGAAAGCGTCATGCCCAGGATTGTGGCCATAACGATGTTCATGCCGGCGTAGCGTGCCGCCCGCGGGTTCGAGCCAACGGTCCGCAGCTCAAAGCCCCAGGTAGTCTTAAACATCAGCCAGTAAACCAGAAATGCCATCGCCAGTGCGATGAAAAAGCCCAGGTGTAAACGGGTGGGGGGACCGAATAAGTTCGGCAGAATGGCGCTTGGTTGAATGGACGGGCTGATCGGACTGAAACCTGGTCTCTTCATAGGTCCGTTGAGCAGCCATTCGCTCAATCGGAACGCCACGTAGTTCATCATGATGGTATTGATGACTTCGTGACCTCCGGTCTTGGCCTTTAGCCAGCCAGGAATGAAGCCCCACAGGGCGCCGCCCAAAGCGCCAGCGCCCAGCGCGAGCGGTATGTGAATCCAGGGCGAGAGACCGGTCAACGAGTACCCCACGAAGGTGGAGAAAATGGCGCCCATGAAGATCTGTCCCTCGGCGCCAATGTTAAAAACACCAGCCCGAAAACCCAAAGCCACACCCAGGCTTGCAAACATTAAGGGGGTTGCTGCCCCCAGGCTTTCCAGGAATGGATTGAATGCCTTCTTAATCTCGAGAGAATCGTTGCTCTGCAGTGCCGCAACGATGCGGGCCGGGTCACCAATCGAGCCGGTGAAAAGGGCTGCGTACGAGCTGGACACGATGTCCCAGGAAGCTTTCAATCCTTCCCCAAAGGATTTGGCGAAGCCGGCATAGACCGATTCTGACGTCAGGATAATGAAAATAGCTCCGATGACCAGACCGGTGAACACTGCCAGGATTGGAATCAAGATGGCTTGACCAACCCCCCGCCGGTGCGGTTTTCCGGTTTTCCCCGCGCCGGTTAATTCCTCAAAGAAGATTTGCAGGGCATTTTTCTTTTTTGGTTCAGGCTTTTTATCCAAGGGTATCCCCCGCATTAAAGGGTAGTCGAGACTTTCGTTTTTTCAGTCGGCTTCTGCAGCTGGTCCGGACTGACACCTGCCATAAGCAGGCCGATGTATTCTTTGGTGGCAATTTCCGATGGGACGGTGGCCACAATTTTTCCCCGGAACATCACTGCCACCCGGTCGGACAACTCAAGTACTTCATCGAGCTCCGTTGACACCAGCAGAACTGCCGTGCCACCATCCCGTTTAAGAAGAATTTGCTTATGAATATACTCGATTGATCCGACGTCCAGGCCGCGTGTAGGTTGCGAGGCGATCAACAAATGCAGTGGACGCGAAAGTTCGCGGGCAATAATGACTTTTTGTTGGTTCCCGCCTGAAAGCGAACCGACCGTAACCATTGGACCGGGAGTACGGATGTCGTAGTCATGAATGAGGGCAACACTGGCCTTGAGAACTACGTCCGATTGCAAGGAAACGCCTTTCGCGAAAGGCGGCTTGTAATACGTGTTCAAAACCAGGTTTTCTGTGATCGGGGAACCCAGCACCAGCCCATCCCGCTGTCTGTCTTCAGGAATGTGAGCAGTGCCCCGTTCGGTGATCTGGCGCGGGGTAGAATGGGTTGTATCAGCGCCGGTCAGATTTACTGTACCGCTGGCAATCTCACGCAGGCCGGTCAGCGCTTCAACCAGTTCAGTCTGACCATTGCCCTGCACCCCGGCAATCCCCAGGATTTCGCCCGCATGAACCTCAAAAGATAGATGGTCAACCACCACTTCGCGCAGGTCATCGCTAACCACCAGGTCTTTTACGTCCAACTCTACCTCGCCAAGGTTAGGAGCCACTTTATCTAGCTCCAACTGGACTTCGCGTCCCACCATCATAGCCGCCAGCTTGTTTTGGTCAGCCTCAGCGGGAGTGGTTGAGCCAACCACCGCCCCACGGCGGATTACTGTAATGCGATCAGCCACGTCCAACACTTCGCGCAGCTTGTGGGTGATAAAAATGATCGATTTTCCTTGTTCGGTCAAGGAATGCATGATCTTGAATAACTCGTCGACTTCCTGCGGGGTCAGAACCGCTGTCGGCTCATCGAAAATCAAGATATCTGCCTTACGGAAGAGCAATTTGATGATCTCAACCCGCTGCTGAACGCCAACCGGCAGGTCTCTTACGAATGCAGTTGGGTCGACTTCCAGGTTGTATTGGGCCGAAATTTCTTGGACCGTTTTAATTACACTCTTACGATCCAAAAAACCGGCTTTGAGCAGCGGTTCTTCACCCAACATAACATTATCGATCACTGTGAACACAGGGATCAGCATGAAATGCTGGTGCACCATGCCGATTCCGGCAGAAATGGCATCGATTGGGGAATGGACCTGGATCTGGCGGCCGTTGATATAAATTTCACCCTCGTCAGGTTGGTACAGGCCGTACAGAATATTCATCAGGGTGGTTTTACCAGCGCCATTTTCTCCAAGAAGGGCATGAATCTCGCCTTTTTGAAGAGTCAGGTTGATATGGTCGTTTGCTAAAACACCTGGAAAGCGCTTTGTAATGCCGCGTAGTTCAAGTATAGGCGCCATAGCCACTCCTGAAGATTAATGGATAGTAAATTCTACCATGCATTAATAAAATGAAAGAGCCATCCCAAGGACAACTTTGGGATGGCTCCATTTCAGCCATCGTTTCGGGCAGTTTTCCTACCTGAAACCCTGGTCATTCTTATATTTACTTGACGGGACCGACAACGACCTTACCGGAAATGATGTCAGCCTTGAGCTGGGTGATCTCGGCCTTGAGGTCAGCCGGAACCTTGGAATCCAGGTCGTGGTAGGGGGAGATTGTTACGCCATTGTTCACCAGGGTGCCGGTATAGATGCCGCCCTTGAACGTGCCCTTGACAACCGCGTCGGCTGCATCGTAAACCGCCACGTCGATCACTTTTTGGACGGAGGTCAGCAGGATGGAGGTGTAATCAGAGGCGGTGATGGTCTGATCGGTGTCTACGCCGATGACCAGGCCCTTGCCAGCAGCCTTAACGGCAGCGAAGGTACCCAGGCCAACTCCACCGGCCACGGGCATGATGATGTCGGCGCCTTCCTGAAGCAGGTTATTGCCGAGGGTCTTGCCCTGATCCTGGTCATTGAAGCCGCCAGCGAACAGGCCGGTCTTGGCAGCCGGATCCCATCCGAGGACTGCCACTGACTTGCTGTGGACTTTGTTGTAGTACATGGCGCCGTAGTAGAAGCCATCTTCAAAGATGGTAACGGTCGGGATCTGCAGGCCGCCGTACGTTCCGATCTTGCCGGAGGTGCTCATACCTGCAGCCAGGTAGCCAGCCAGGAAAGCAGCCTGGTCGGTTGCGAAGGTCAGGCCCAAAACGTTGGGGATGGTGGGGTCATATGCAAAGTCGACGATGGCGAATTTCTGATTCGGGTTGGCTTTGGCGGCTGCGGCGGTGGCATCACCCAGCAGGAAGCCCACGGTCACGATCAGGTCGCATTTCTCATCCATGTACGCCTGAATGTTCTTGGCGTAATCGGTTTCCTGCTTGGATTGCAGATATTTCACATCGGCGCCAAATTTAGCTTGATAATCCTGCAGGCCTTTCCAGGCCGAGGCGTTGAAGGATTTATCATTGATACCACCGGTATCGGTGATCAGGCAGAATTTGGCTTTCGGTGCAGCAGTTGCCGGAACGCTGGTTGGGGCGGTGGTAGGGGCGCTGGTAGGGGCCACGGTGGCTGCGGGGGCGGAAGCAGAAAGGATGATGGTGGCCATAATAATCACGGCCAAAACAACGGAAAACTTATTAGACGTTGTTCCTCCTCATGGAATGGGGTGAAAAAGATTCTGGCGTGGGGTGGCTAAGGGTTTCTTTTCCCCACCCTAGAACTAGTATACAGGTAAATTCAATCTCCTGCAACCCTTTTATCAAACTTGTTTTACTTTTTTTCGTTCCTACTCAATTAATAGGGATAGGAAGTGTTATTTGCGCGTGCGACGCCTGCGCAAATAACACTTCGCCCCACTTTTCATTTTGATCCAGGCCTGGGTTTTGGCAAGAATAAATTACGTTTATCACTTGCATTGAGCGGCAGGATACAATAAAATAAGAATGTTCTACGAACTGCGTGTGCGTGTTCTTTTTTCTTCAGTACAAATTCCGCCATGGTGGGGTGGGTTCAGTGGATTTACAGTTCGTCACATTTTGGTTTTTCAACACTAAATTTCTAGAATTCCCCCAACAACCTAGACCTATTTATTGTTAAACATTTTCGGGTTAAGCATCGCGATATATCTTCGTAACGATCCGAAATAGTTCTTGCCGGTATTTTGTAAACCCTATCAAAGGGTTAATAAACCAACCGCAAGAATATTTTAGGGGCGTTTAAACAACATACAGGATAATCCACTGCCCCGTTTATCGAAACCAAATCCATTATTGAAGATGTTCCGACCAGGAGGTGAACCCAGACCAAACTGTTTCACAGTATATAACGCTCGCTACTACTCTCATTATGTCGAATCGCAAATTTCTGAAAGGACATGAACCAAAATGGCTAAGAAAACCTACAAGATATTCCTGATGGTCGTCATTTTGAGTATGCTCATTCCATTCAACGTTTTCGGAATGAACCTGACTCAGTCGGCGGGATCGGTAACGGTCACAATCCTGCATACAAACGATTTCCACGGCCAATTGGAAGCTTCGGGAAGCAATCCGGGGGGAGCTCGGCTTGCTAAAGTCATAAAGGATATAGTTGCTGCAAATCCGGCGAATACGCTGGTGGTCGATGCCGGTGACGAAATGCAAGGAAGCTTGCTTTCCAACCTGCAAAAAGGTTCTCCGGTTATCGCTACCTTCAATGCCATCGGTTACTCCTATGCAACATTCGGTAACCACGAATTTGATTGGGGCCAAGCAGTTCTTGCAGACCGGACTGCCCAGGCCACCTATGATTTTATCTCGGCTAACATCGTCGCCTCAAGCGACTGCGCAACTCCTGGTTGGGCTATACCTGCATTTGTTAAGGCCCCCTACAGAATTAAAGATGTCGCTGGCGCCAAAGTTGCCTTCATCGGCGTTACAACTCAGGAGGTTCCCACCATTACCCTGGCTGCCAACACAGCCGGAATTTGCTTTGTTGACCCGGCTTTGGCTATCGAACATTATTACCCCGAAATCAAAGCCGCTGGGGCCGATGCAATTGTCGTCCTGAGCCACCTTGGCTTCAACGACGGCGGTTATGGCTACGGTATCAATGTGTACGGGGACAAAACCCTGGCCACTAAGTTGAATACCGATGGGAAGCCAGTTGACTTGATTATCGGCGGGCACAGTCACACCGATATGAAAGGCACTGCAACCAAAGTCGGCAACACAACGATAGGTCAGGCCTACTACAATGGGCGCAAAGTTGGCCAGGCTACTTTGACTTTGGATACCACCACCCATACGGCTTCGGTTGCCTGGACAGACATTGCAGTCTCAACCACCGCTGCAGTTGATCCAGCAGTCAATACGCTTATCACCGGATACGCGAGCGATCCAGCGTACATGGCCCTGATCAACCAACCCATCGGTTACACCAAGGTCGACCTCGCAAAAGATTACAACTACGACAATATGATGGGGAATTTTGTCGACGATGCCATCTATAACTATTTGAACACAGATGTACCCGCTGAAAATGACATCGATATGTTCTTTAATAATGCAGGTGGAATTCGCACGGATTGGTGCGCTATTCCTGATCCTGACATTAAAGACGCCTACAAATGGAGTTCAACTCACTCCGACTGCACCCTGTCCGGGGTGTATTCCCATGATCCCATGCTGCTGACCTACGGTAATATGTTCACGGTCCTGCCGTTCGGCAACGCTACGGTTGTTGGAACAATGACCGGCGCACAAATTATGGATGTCCTGAATCAGGCAGGCCTCCAGACCAAGGGATCTCTCCAGCCGGCAGGTATCCGGTATAAATACTATAACTACAAAGACAGCGTCAACTGCGGCGCCTCCTGCCCGGCAACCTGGGCCTGGGGCGCATTCGATGTCCAGGTATATGATAAAGGCAGTTCTACCTGGGTCGCTTTAGACGCGAATAAAACCTACAAAGTTGGCACCAATGAGTTCCTGGCGCCAGCGGGCGGCGATAATTTCGCCGGTTTCAAATACATGCAGAACATCACCTACTGGGGTGATATGCTCAACGCGGTGGATGCTTATGTGAGCAACCACTATGGCACGCCAGCCACTGCATACAAGGGCCCCAATGGTGATGGAACGTTGGATGGCCGCATCACCCGCGATGGCACAGAAACCAGCGGCAGCATCATCCCCGTATCAGTCTTGCACAACAATGACGAACATGGTCGCCTGGTTCCAGTCCCCGCCAAGAAAACCGCAGGCCTGGATCAATTAGCAACCGTCGTCAAAATTGAACGCCAGCATAACCCCAGCCGCACGATTTTACTGAACGGCGGCGATGCCATCCAGGGCGATTCAATGGCGTATTACTTCAAGGACGCCGGTGGCGGTGTTGCAGCCGATGGTTCGGTCTTACCGACCAGCCTCCAAACCAACCCCATCATTGCTGCCCTGAACGCAATGAACTACACTGGTTTCGTCCTTGGCAACCACGAGTTCAACTTTGGAAGCAAGGTATTCGTTGATACGTTCTCGAAAGCCTCCTTCCCAATCCTGGGCGCCAACGTCACAGATTCTGGCGCATATGGAATGAACAAGGTCTCCGCCTTGACGGTCGATGGGAAACCGGTTGTCAACGTACGCGACAGCCTGTCTGTGTCCCTGCCTTCCTGCGCGGTCTCACCCTGCTCCACTGAGCCGATCACAGTCGGCATCCTGGGATTAACCAATCACCGGGTTCCCAGCTACGAGCTGCCCAGCAATATTCTGGGACTGACCTTTTTAAACCCGATCCAGACAGCCAAAGACCTGGTGCCTGCCCTGCGCGCAAGCAATGACGTAGTGGTGGCCTTAACCCACATCGGGTTTACAACCGACCCGAAAAGTATTGATGTCGACGAAAATGTAGACACCAACCTGGCAGCACAGGTGGCTGGTATTGATGCCATCATCGGGTCCCACAGTCACACCAATCCTTTATATGGGTCTGCACCCTACAAATACCTGCCCGCCCTGGTTGCCAATCCAGAAGGAAAGTCTGTTCTGATTAACCAGGCTGCCAATTACAATGCCTTCCTGGGTGAGGTCATCCTCGGTGTGCGCGCCAAAACTGGCGGCGGTTACGAAGTAGTATCGACCGCAGGCAAAGATATCCCCATCGATTATCTAAACACCCCTGAAGATCCGGCAATCAAAGCAATTGCGGATGCATACACGGCTCAATTAACCGCCTACAACAACCTGACCATTGGCTCAACCACCCAGCCAATCGACACGATGAAAGCCTACTCGCAGGAAACCAACGGCGCCAACCTGCAGGCCGACGCCTCGGTGTATGAGCTGCAGCAGAATGGTATCGCCGTCGATTTCCACCTGTCTGGCGCCATGACCAACTCGCATATTGCTGACACTGCGACCCCGGCCAACCCGGTTTCCTTGAAGGTAAGCGATATGTTTACCGCAATGCCTTACGAGAACTCGCTCCTGGTGATCAACATGAATGGCCCGCAGATCAAAGCCGTCCTCGAGCGCAGCTATCGTAACTGGTACTTTTACACTTACGTCCCCGACCATGGTGGATATTCATATTACCCAACCTGCATGCTGGACATCAACGCGGGCGGTAAGATCACCTACAATACGGTCACCTCGTTGGTACCAAATGGCAACAATGTGGTATCGCTGACTTTCAACGGCAAGTCGGTTGACTTTGCCAATACCACCACCTACTATAAAGTGTCCACTGTGAACTACCTTGCAGCGGGCGCCTGCAATATGAGCGACGCTGGCGTGACTTTGTGGCCTTTGAGCCAGATCGCCAACGACACCCAGTTCTACGTTCGGGATGCTGTAATTGATTACGTGAAGGCCAAGGGGACGATTTCTCCAATAACGGAAGGTCGTCTGAATTTCCTCCGGGCTTACAATTATTACGCTCCCCTCGTTCAACAGGCTTTCGATCCGGCCAATTACGTAAATGTACAGGTGCTGGCGTTAAATGACTTCCACGGCGCACTGACTACAACGAAAACCACCGGTGGCGTCGAGGCCATGGCCAGCTACGTCAAGCATTTCGAATCGCTCGTTCCAAACACCGTCTTTGTTTCTGGCGGAGATTTGATCGGAGCCAGCCCCTTGCTGTCGGGCCTGTTCCATGACGAGCCAACCATCGCTGCTTTTAATCTGATGGGCCTGGATTATGCTGCCGTAGGGAACCATGAGTTTGATGAAGGTGTCACTGAATTACGCCGCATGCAGAACGGCGGCTGCAATCCAGTGGATGGCTGCAAGGGCCCTGGTGGAACGTTCGCTGGAGCCTCCTTCAAGTTCCTGGCATCAAACGTCCTGATGAAAGCTGATGATACGAACCTGTTCCCATCCTACATGATACGTGATTTTGGCGGGACAAAAGTTGCGTTCATCGGCGTTTCCCTGGAGTCTACGCCCGAAATTGTGACAGCCTCAGGCACCGCAGAAGTAAAGTTCACACCAGAAGCCGCTGCCATCAACTCGACCGTTGCAAAATTGCGGACAGAGCAGGGCATCCATGCCTTTGTAGTAATCGTGCATGATGGCACGAGCTGCCCCGCCGGAAATGCCCTGGTCAATGCGACCGACCCCGATGTTGATGTGTTTGTCATGGGTCACTCCCACGCCACGTATAATTGCGTGATCAACAATAAGATCGTGACTCAGGCCGGTTCAGCAGGCGCAAACCTCACCAATATCTACCTGACCATCGACAAAACCACCGACCAGGTCTTCCAGAAAACCGCAGCGATCGTTCCGATTGTGAAGGCTGATGTCCCCGTGGATGCTGCCATTACCGCCCTGCTCGATGCATACAAGACCATCAGCGATCCGCTTGCCAATGCAGTGATCGGTTCGATCACTGCAGACATCACCAGAACAGGTACCGAATCATCGCTGGGTGATTTGATCGCCGACGGCATGTTGGAAAGCACTTCTCCGATAGCTGCCGGTGGTGCAGTCATCTCGTTTATGAACCCGGGTGGCATCCGCACAGACCTGCTTTACAGCCAGATCAGTGGTGGAGAAGCTGCGGGTCAAGTCACCTATGGCGAAGCGTTTGCCGTGCAGCCCTTCTCCAACAACATGATCACCATGACCATGACTGGAGCCCAGCTTAAGCTGCTGCTCGAATCTCAATATGGTGGAGGATGCACCAAACTGCAAATCTCGAATGGGTTTACCTATACGGTTACCGCATCAGCCGTCCAGGGTTCGAGAATCTCCAATATCAAGCTTGACGGAGTAGCGATTGACCCGGTCGCAAACTACCGCATCTCGACGAACAATTTCCTTGCAGGTGGCGGAGACGGCTGCACCATCTTCACCCAAGGTACCAACCTGCTTGCCGGGATGATTGATCTCGATACTTTTGTGGCGTACTTAGGAGTTCACTCTCCTGTATCGCCGACCGCCCACGACCGAATTACCTTCTTACCGTAACTCGGACCAGATTCAATTTGCCCCCCTTCCAATCGGAAGGGGGGCATTTTTTAAGTACCTTCACAATAATTTGTGACGGGGCTTATTTCGCCAAAACTACGGCTGCCGGTTGAGCAGACTCACCCCGGCGCACGCCGGCCATCAAGATCAGTGCAATCAGCATGAACAGCGGAGCCACCAGCATGATCGAGTTGTAATTCTTGCCGGTCAGCTCGATGATCCATCCGTTCAGGTTGGGGCCAACGATGGCAGACAGGGTTGAGAACAGGTAATACAACCCGGTATAAGTACCCAGCTTGGCGGTTTCGGTCATGTCAACAACCATGGGCAGTGAGTTGATATTAATCAATGCCCATGCCGCGCCTGCCACCATTAAAAGCAGGCCAACGACCGGCACTTTACCCAGTATCGGGATAGTTGCCAGCAGTTGATCCAGAAGGGAGACGGGGAAAATGTACATCATTAACATGACCCCAGCCATCAGGATGATCCCGATCGAGATCGTCAGGCGGCGGCCGATGCGCGACCCGATTATCCCGGCTGGAATGGCAAAAATGACGAAGATCAACGAGAGCTGGCCCAGGAGGCGTGGGCCATCGGAATCCTGCATGCCCAGGCGGTTGACGGCATAGAGCGAGAAAAAGGCCTCTACAGCCGAATAGGCAACAAACCAGAAAAAGATCGCCAGCAAGATGCGCAGAGCGCTTTTATCGGGGTCCTTCCATACTTCAACCAGGGCCTTGAGCATGCTGGGCTTTTCTTCGCCTTCATTGACATAGACCTTGGGTTCTTTTATGAAGACGAACACAAGCACGGTCGCCAGGATAACCAGGGCTGATCCCAGCCAGAACGGAAAAGCCGGGTTGATATCGTAAAGACGTGCGCCCCCCAGGAAAGCAATGATTGCGCCTAACCCACCCATCAAATTGATGATGCCGTTGGCCTGGGAGCGAAACTGCGAGGGAGTGATGTCGGGCATAAGTGCAACAACCGGGGTGCGCCACAGGGCCATGCTCAAAAGCAGAGTGCTGGTGCAGCACACAAACAGTGGGAGTACAGCCGCAATCGGGATCAAACCGAACGCCAGTGCCCCAATGGGAGCTCCGACCAAAATAAAGGGCATGCGGCGTCCGATGGGGGTCCGCAGGCGGTCCGACCAGGCCCCCACCGGAGGCTGAATGAATAAGGCTGCGATGTTATCCAGGGTCATGAAAAATCCGATCCAGACCGGTGACAGGTTGAACTTGTTGGCCAGGAACAGCGGCACAAATCCGTTGTATACACCCCAGATAACACTGACACCAAAGAAACCAAAACCGAGCAGGAAAATCTTGGCATAATTGAATTTCATCGTCAATGTTCCTTTGGTTTAAAGCGCCGGTCAAAAAA
>VFSW01012409.1_pt1 | contig 11905 bp, 16 predicted proteins | sample 5358111 | NCBI WGS metagenome assembly VFSW01 (sample SAMN11554181, study PRJNA540505) | mine drainage metagenome | isolation source: sediment from site ElyBrook_90M | place: USA: Ely Copper Mine, Vershire, VT | collected 2017 | reverse complement strand
TGCCCCTGCACCTGGTTGCCCTGTCCGTCGAGGGCGCGGTGCTGAGCCTGCTGCGTCGTGATGCCCACCTGTGGCGCGAGGTGTATGCAGGCGTCTGGCGGGCTTTGTGGGCGCAACGTGAACAACTCCGCGCCCTGCGCAAAGCCATCCAATCAACGCGACGTATAACGTCACGCAGCTACCGTCGCGGGTTTGTTCTGCGCCTGCGCAAGCTCGACATGCTGCTGCGCCACGGTGCGCCGGAGATTCGGTAACCGACCGATGCCTCGACCCCGCCACGATCCCATGCGTCCGCGCGGGCCATCCTGCCTATTGCGCCGCCTTGCTTATCGCCATCGCACCCACCCACACGGGAGAAACCGCAGAGTGATGCGCTCATGCGGCCGCGACGAGGTGGCTACGGGAGACGCTTGCCCACTTGCCGAAGAGACGCCGGTTGGCTCGGCCATGTTCAGATAGTCAGTGGGAAGCGTCCTTTTCGCGCGCCAACCATTTATCCTTCAGCTCTGGTTTCCATACCGGCACGTCCACCCCGAACCATCTTGTGATCGAGGCGCTCATGAAAGCAGTGATTCTCGCAGGCGGGCTCGGGACAAGGCTCAGTGAAGAGACCACCATCCGACCGAAGCCCATGATCGAGATCGGCGGCATGCCGGTGCTCTGGCATTTGCTCAAAATTTACTCACATCACGGTATCAACGATTTCATCATTTGCCTGGGCTACAAGGGCTATGTGATCAAGGAATACTTCGCCAACTACTTCCTGCACATGTCCGACATCACCATCGACCTGTCGACGAACAAGCTTGAGGTTCACCACAAGCATGCCGAGCCTTGGCGAGTCACTTTGGTCGATACCGGTGATCAAACGCAGACGGGAGGTCGCTTGAAGCGTGTGGCAGACTATCTGGACGGCAACACGTTCTGCTTCACCTACGGCGATGGCCTTGCCGATGTCGATATCACCCAGCAATTGATCTTCCACAGAACCAGACACACTCTGGCAACGATGTGTGCCGTGCAACCGCCGGGGCGCTTTGGCGCCATCGACATTCAGGATCACCGAATCACCCGCTTTGAAGAAAAGCCCTCCGGTGACGGGTCGTGGATCAACGGCGGATTTTTCGTGCTCGAACCGGACGCACTGAACTTCATCCATGACGACGCCACCGTTTGGGAACGCGGCCCGCTGGAAACCCTGGCGCGAGAAGAACAACTCTCCGCCTATACGCATCGGGGCTTCTGGCAACCGATGGACACGTTGCGCGACAAGCTGAGGCTCGAAGAACTCTGGCAAAGCGGCCATGCACCATGGAAAGTCTGGCCTTGAACAACTTGTTTAACGGCGTTTATGCTGGCCGTCGTGTGCTGGTCACCGGCCATACCGGCTTCAAAGGCTCATGGCTCTGCCTCTGGCTGAACGCACTCGGTGCCCGTGTCACCGGCCTGGCGCTGGCACCTGATACCGATCCATCCCACTGGACTTTGCTCGGCCTGAACCAGGTTTGCGACATGCGGGTGGATCTTCGCGACGGCCCTGCGATCCATCGCGCGCTCGATCAAATCCAGCCTGAAATCATCTTTCACCTGGCCGCCCAACCTCTGGTGAGGCGCAGCTACCGCGAACCGTTACCGACCTTCGACACCAACGTGCTTGGCCTGGTTCATTTGCTGGAAGCGATCCGTGCCACGCCGTCGGTCAAGGCACTGGTCAACGCCACCACAGACAAGGTCTATCTCGAACAACCCAGTGATGGAGGCTACCGGGAAGACCATCCGCTGGGCGGCCATGACCCTTACAGCACCTCCAAAGCATGCGCCGAACTGGTGACAGCATGCTATCGCAAGAGTTTTTTCACTGAGTTGGGGCCACGGGTGGCCACGGCGCGGGCGGGTAATGTGATCGGCGGTGGCGATTGGTCGGAGGATCGACTGGTGCCTGATCTGGTGCGTGCCGCTTCGACCAGCAATACGCTGCGTGTCCGCAACCCGGACGCCATTCGCCCCTGGCAGCATGTGCTTGAGCCGCTGTCCGGGTATCTCCGGCTCGGGCAGGGCCTGCTCGCCGGAGCTGCCGTGGAAGGCCCGTGGAACTTCGGACCCTCAGCAGATGCCACGCTACCCGTGCAGGAGCTGGTCTCGCAGATGCAGGCGCTATGGCCTGGCCTGTACTGTGAACGTCACGCTGGCCCTCATCCGCATGAGGCAAAAGCATTGCAGTTGGATTGTTCAAAAGCGGCACAAATGCTTGCATGGCGAGGAGTGTGGAACGCCGACGACACGCTGCGGCGCACCGTCCAGTGGTACCGCGCCTACTATGAGCGCGGCCAGTTGCGCAGTTACGAAGACTTGCAAGGCTATGTGACCGCTGCTCGCGACGCCGGACTGGAATGGGCGGCATGAAGATTTACGGTACCCCGTTGGCGGGTTTGATGCTGGTCGAGACAGCGCCGATCAAGGACGAGCGTGGTGGATTCGTCCGCATGTTCTGCGAAATGGATTGCGCGGAGCTGCGGCCGAACCTGCATTGGGCGCAGATCAATGTTTCAAACACATCGCATTCGGGCACCGTGCGCGGTATGCATTTTCAGTATCCGCCAGCTGCCGAAGCCAAAATGATCCGCTGTCTGCGAGGTCGTGTATTCGATGTTGCCATCGACCTACGCGCCGGTTCACCGACTTTCCTGCACTGGCACGGGGTTGAACTGCGCGAGGACGGACCGTTGCAATTCTTCATACCCGAAGGTTTCGCGCATGGTTTTCAGTCTCTCACCGACAACGCGCAGTTGTTGTACCTGCATACTGCCGCGTGGAATCGTCAACATGAAGGCGTGCTTCGCCACGACGACCCGGCGCTGTCCATCGCCTGGCCACTGCCAGTAACCCGGGTTTCAGAGAAAGATCGCCATGCACCGCTACTGGATGACCGCTTTGTCGGAGTTCATCTGGATGGAGTTGAAGCATGAGATGCCGCTTCTGCGCCACACCGTTGCACGACGTGTTCCTCGATCTCGGCAGCGCCCCACCCTCCAATGCCTTCCTTGCAGCGGATGCACTCAGCGCGCCAGAGACCTGGTTTCCACTGAAGTTGTTTACCTGCGGCAAATGCCATCTGGTGCAGGTGGCCGAGGTGCAGCCACACGCTGCATTGTTTGCCCCTGACTATGTCTATTACTCCTCGTTTTCGCGCTCATGGCTGGCTCATGCTGAGCATTACGTCGAGGAAGCCGTGGCCAAGCTGGGGCTCGGTCACGACAGCCTGGTGCTGGAGATCGCATCCAACGATGGGTACCTCCTGCAATACGTTGCTGCCCGCGGCATACCCTGTGTTGGCATCGAACCTGCCAGTGGGACAGCCAGTGCCGCGCGGATGAAGGGCATCGAAACCGTGGAGCGTTTCTTCGGCTACAAGTTCGCGCACGAATTCGTGGTGGAGCGGCGATCGGCTGATCTGATTGTGGCTAACAACGTGCTGGCACACGTTCCCGACCTCAATGATTTTGTCGCCGGACTTGCCGTGGCGCTTGCTTCTGAAGGCACAATTACCGTTGAGTTCCCCCACCTGATGGAACTGGTGGCGAAACGCCAGTTCGACACGATTTACCATGAGCATTTTTCATATTTCTCGCTGCATACGGTGCGCGCGGTGTTCGCCGCACACGGGCTTCGTATCTGGGATGTCGAGCAGTTGCCTACCCATGGCGGCTCGCTGCGAATCTGGGCCGCGCACAACGGAAGCAACCATCACCAAAACGCGGCGGTAGCCACGTTGCTGGCCGTAGAGGTAACCGCCGGCATGCTCGGCATGGACTATTACCGCGGCTTCCAGGCGCAGGCAGACGGGGTCAAGAACGATCTCCTGAGATTTCTGCTGCAGCAGCGCCTCGACAATCGCAAGGTCGTCGGCTATGGCGCTGCAGCGAAAGGCAACACCCTGCTCAACTATGCCGGCGTAAGGCAGGACCTGCTTCCCTACGTCGTCGACGCTTCGCCGCACAAGCAGGGCCGATACCTGCCCGGCTCGCGTATCCCGGTAGTCAGCGAGGACCACCTGCGAACCGATCGGCCGGACATCGTGCTGATTCTGCCGTGGAACCTGCACCAGGAGATCACCGAACAACTAGCGTACATTCGCGAATGGGGCGGCCACTACGCAACGGCGGTGCCACACATGGTGGTAGATTGACCATGCGCATCGCAGTCACTGGCGCGAGCGGTTTCCTGGGACGTCATGTAGTGCGTGAATTGCTGACGCGAGGTGCGGAGGTGGTTGCCATATCGCGCCGCCCCGACCCGCCCATGACCAACTCAATGGCATCGCTGGCAATGGATATCGGCGACACTGGCCCAGATCCTTTCGCACGTATGGGATATCCGGATGCCTTGCTGCATTTGGCTTGGGCGGGCTTGCCGAACTACCAATCACCTCATCACATCGAAGAAGAATTGCCGCGCCACTGTACCTTCCTCGACACCTGCCTTGATCGTGGTCTTGCTCGGCTGGTGGTCACTGGCACTTGTCTCGAATATGGATTGCAGTCCGGTGAACTCGACGAGACAACGCCTCCATTGCCGGCGACAACATATGGCGCAGCCAAACATCAACTGCACCAACATTTACTGGAGCAGCGCAACAAATCACATGATTTCGGACTCGGCTGGCTACGGCTATTCTACTTGTATGGCCCCGGCCAAGCGTCCACATCATTATATTCGCAGCTGCGCTCGGCAGTCGCGTCCGGCAGAGCCTTCGATATGTCGGCGGGAGATCAGGTCCGTGATTTTCTCGCTGCCGAAACGGCTGCGGCGTACATAGCCGCGCTGACGTTGAATTATCCTGACGCAGGCACAGTCAATGTCTGCAGCGGTCATCCGACGACGATAATAGATACAGTAAACGGCTGGTTAGAGGAATGGGGTGACAATATTTCGCTGAACCGCGGCGTATTCGCTTACCCAGATTATGAGCCGTTTGCATTCTGGGGTAGTAAACGACGACTGCATTCCATGCTGAGAGTGAAATGAGCAAACGAGAATCACTATGCCTGGAAGGCATCCCAGTTTATCAGAACAAGATGTTCGAAAGTGCGGATGAAACGCTGGGCTGTCTGCGCGGCGACGTTGCGCTGGTCCAAGATGAGGATAGCGGCCTGGTTTATAATCAGGCTTTCAATCCCGACAAAGTCCATTACGACAGCAGCTATCAAAACGAAGTGGCGGATCAAGTATGACCAATTTCCCGGAAGAAACCAGGCAGCGGGCACGAGACGCCGGCTCCAATCAACGCTTACTGGCGAACGCGCGTGCCTTTACCGAATCGTCGATCGCTGCGAAATATTCGTACAACTTCATCTGGCTGGGCCGCCCCATCATTCAGTACCCACAAGACATGGTGGCAATGCAGGAGTTGATCTGGGAGGTCAAGCCAGATCTGATCATCGAGACAGGTATCGCCCACGGCGGCTCGCTGATCCTGAGCGCATCCATGCTGGCATTGCTCGACTACTGTGATGCGGTCGAGAGTGGGCAAATGCTTGACCCCCAAGCTACCCGCCGCCGCGTCTTGGGCGTCGACATCGACATCCGCGCCCACAACCGGGCCGCAATCGAAGCCCACCCCATGTCACACCGGATTGACATGATCCAGGGTTCCTCGACCGCACCGGAGATCATCGCCAACGTCCATCAGGCTGCGGCTGGTTACAAGCGGGTGATGGTCTTCCTCGACTCGAACCACACTCACGCACACGTTCTGGCTGAACTCGATGCATACGCACCACTGGTCAGTTCTGAAAGCTATTGCGTGGTGTTCGATACCTTTATTGAAGATTTACCTGCAGGCATGTATCCGGATCGACCGTGGGACGTGGGCGACAACCCGAAGACGGCGGTGCGCGAGTTTCTATCACGCAACCACGACTTCGAGGTCGACGAGGACCTCGAAGCCAAGCTGCTGATCACGGTCGCGCCTGGCGGTTATCTGCGTCGCCGCTAGGCCCGTCACATGGCCGCATTGCGCATCAACATTCTATCCAACTATGCAGGCCAGATCTGGACAGTGGTGATGTCAGTGGCGTTTTTGCCGCTGTACATCCGCATCCTCGGCATGGAGGCGTTCGGTCTGGTGGGCCTGATGCTCAGTTTCCAGTCGATTGCGCAGTTGTTCGATTTCGGCATCGGTGGCGCGGTCAACCGCGAGCTTTCCAAGCGCGCGCATGATGCAGCACTCAACGACAGTGCGCGCGATTTGGTGTACTCATCGCAGTATGCGATCTGGCTGCTGGTGGTGCTGATCACATTGGTTTTCTGGATGAGCAGCGGCTTGATGGCGGATCACTGGCTGCACTTGCGCGGCATGGGGCGCCATGAGGCGGCGCATGCCATTGCGATCATGGGCATCGCCATTGCCTTGCTGTGGCCGAGCACATTCTACGCCAACTGCCTGTCAGGGTTGGAGCGACAGCCAACGTTGAACGTCATCAACGCGGTGTTCGCCACGCTACGTAGCGCCGGCGCGCTGGCAGTGCTGCTATGGGTCTCGCCAACCATTGATGATTTCTTTTGGTGGTATACGGCGATGGGGGTTGGGCAATCGCTGGCGACTGCCATCGCAGTATGGCGAGCGCTGCCGCAAGGCCAGCGCCCCGCGCGCTGGGCAAGCCACGAACTGCGAACAAGCCGCCGATTCGCCGGCGGCCTGTTCGCTATCGGCGTGCTCGCGACGGGCGTCACCCAACTCGACCGCCTGAGCATGGCAACTTTGCGACCGCTTGCGGAACTCGGCTATTACACGATGGCGCTCAGCGTCGCCGCCGGGCTCAGTCGCATGGTGCTGCCGATGTTCAACGCGCTCTATCCACGCTTCAGCCGTCTGGTGGCAACAGGCAACGAGGCCGCACTGCGAGAGCTTTACCACCTCAGTAGCCAATACATCGCCGTTGTGATTGCCGCCGTGTCTGCGGTATTGATCATATTCGCGCGTGACGTGCTGTTTTTCTGGACAGGCAATGCGGAGCTGGCCAGCCGGGTGGCACTGCCGCTGGCACTCCTGGTTACCGGCTCCGCGCTGAATGGCTTGATGAATATTCCCTACGCATTGCAACTGGCGAATGGCTGGACGCGGCTGACCGTAGGCCTTAATGCGGTGTCGTTGCTGTTCGGGATTCCGCTCTGTCTGTGGGCCGTCTCCAGCTATGGCATGACGGGCGCCGCCTGCCTATGGCTGCTGCCCAACCTCGCTTCCGTGGTGGTGGGCATCCCGCTCATGCATCGACGCCTGCTGCGCGGTGAAGCCGCGCGCTGGTATTTGCGTGACATCTTGCCACCGATCATCGCCGCCGTTGCCACAACGGCGATTCTGAAATTGCTGCTGCCACCGCTGCCGCGCTCGATTCCAGGCATCGCGCTGATGGGACTCGCGAGTCTCGCGACCTTGATCGCTAGTGCTCTGGTATCAAAGGCGGTTCGCAGAATGATTATGGCGAAACTTCGCTTCGCCTTCTGATTGGGTTTTCGACTTATTATCTATGACCACACAAAAAATCACTGTCATTATCCCTACGCGCGAGCGCTGCGATGTGCTGGAGTCGTCGTTGCGCACGGTAACGTCGCAAGATTATGACAACCTCGAAATCATCGTCAGCGACAACTGCAGCGGCGACGATACCGAAGGCGTTGTGCGCCGGGCCAACGACCACCGCATCCGTTATGTGAATACCGGCAGGCGCCTGAGCATGTCGCATAACTGGGAGTTCGCCCTATCGCATGTCAGCGAAGGATGGGTGGCCTTTATCGGCGACGACGACGGGCTGTTACCGGACTCCATCAAAACCGTCGCCGATATCATCGAGACCTCAGGTGTCGAAGCCATCCGTTCGGCGTTCTGTAGCTATTACTGGCCCGCCAACATGGGTAACGAACACGGTCAGTTGATCGTACCAATGGGTTCCGGCATCGAGATGCGCGACGCGTCGCAATGGCTCGGCAAAGTCATGCGCGGCATCGCCAAATACCCTCAGCTACCGGTCATTTATGACGGAGGATTCATCAGTCTTGCCGCATTGAATAAGGTAAAAAACAAAACCGGGGCATTCTTTGGATCCTGCATCCCGGATCTTTACTCGGCCGTTGCCGTGGCCAGTGTCATCGATCGCTACGTCTACTTGCACGCACCCATGGCGACACTCGGCCGCTCAAAGCATAGCATTGGGGCCTCGACTTTTTCCGTCAGGGGTGCCAGCGCGACGCCTGTTACAACCTTCTATTCCGAAGGAAATATACCGTTTCATGACGCCATGCCGTTACACGAAGACGGAAGCCTGCCCATTTCTTTTCATGCATTGGTCTACGAAACTTACTTACAGTCCGCCTCCCTTCGGAGTGCTTCCTGTGACTTCAGCCATCGGCAACAGCTCGGGATCATTCTTGCAACCGCCGGCGCGCACCGGGAATCCATCGAAAAATGGGGCCGCCTGTTCGCAGAACGACATGGCATCGACTTTGCCGCAGCCAAACGCACCGCCGCCGTCAAACGCGCCTATCTGCAGCCCCTTTCGGCATCTAACAAACTCCGTAATGCCCTGCATACCGTATTTGCCGACAACCTGCCGATCCGAAACATCCATGAAGCCTGCATCGCCGCCGGCACCATCCGCGCGCACCCCGGGTATAAGGGCACGCTACGCTTTCTGATCAAGGAATTGAGTCATCGCCTTAAATGATGAGCCAGCCGCCAAAACGGGCCGCTGAGGTTACCCCTGGCTCACCGACAGCCAGCCGCCAAAGCGCAGGGCATGGTGCAGGTCGGCGCCGCCGGCGGTGACGCCCGGCGCGCGCGGCTGAGGCCCAGATCGAGCAGGCCGGAAAAACCGATCAATCCAGGCGCCAGGGTGAACACGCCGAGCCGCGCGGCGCCCAGCGCGTGCAGCAGCACCGGCAGGGCGATCACCCCCACACCGATCGAGATCAAGGTGCCTGCAACATTCCAGACGGCATTGCGCGCGACCTGGCGGGTCATGGCTGCGCCTTGGCGCGAGGTTGCCCATGTCGTTGACGCCGCCATCCGTGCGTCCGCTCCATCCCGCCCCACAGCGGAGGAAAGTTGCGCGTGACCCGCAGCAGGTTCGGTTTGCCGGAGAGGATGCTCATCCGTACCGTCACTCAGCGCACCACGCCCACGCCCGCCGCCATGGCCGCCTCGACCAATGCGGCATCCTGCGTGGCGATGGGCAGTTGCAGGCGCAGGGCCAGTTCCAGGTAGGCCGCGTCATAACTGGAAAGGTCGTAACGCAGTGCGAGCGAGAGAACGGCCTGGGTGGTGGGTGGCTGCGCATCGACGGCAATCGGCAAGACGGCAATCTGCTCGGCCACCTCGCGCGCCTGGCTGGCGATCATCGCGCCGCGCTTGCAGGCGGTACGCAGCACGTTGGCGAGTTCCAGAGGCCACAGCCCCGGCGCGATGGCGCCATCATCCTGAAGGCGCCGGGCGATGGCCTCGGTGTAGTCGGTCGATTGATTGGCCAGAAACCAGCCGCACACGACCGAGTTGTCGATGACGAAGGGCATTCAGTCCGCGCCTTCGCGGGCGATGGCCTTGATGTCGCCGTCCAGCGAGATGCCCGCGCGCAGGACGCGCAGCCGCTCGAAGCCGGCAGCGATGCGTTTGCGTGCCTCGTTGCGGCTGGTCTTGCCGGCGGTGGGCTCCGCGACCAGCCGGGCCACGGGTGCGCCGCGACGGGTGATCGACACGGTCTCGCCCTGCTCCACGGCTGCGAGCAGCTCCGAGAATCGATTCTTGGCTTCGTAGACCGGCACGATCTTCATGGCACGCTCACTAGACGATATGGCTAGCCATATGTTAGCCGCGATCGAAGATGCGTTCAAACACGCCGCATCCTGCGCTCGGCCTGACGCGACGCGGCGGCTGCAAGAGCCTCACCCATCGCGCTTGTAGGTCAGGTTGGTGATCTGCTCGGAGATCAGTCCGATCAGTCACACGATCACGGGCGCGCTCCACTGCAGCGCGCTCATGTTGGTCAGGCGGCCGTAGTCGATGTAGGTGTGCAGGTAATTGATCAGCCCCAGCACAAAGAACAGTGCGCTGGCCGGCAGAAACAGTTTCAGCGGCGAGTACAGCGTGGCGATCTTGAAGATGATCAGCAGGAAGCGCACACCGCCGCGAGCCGTGTCGTCCACGCGCGAGCCGAACAACCGCACCTGCACGCCGGCGCCGAATTGCTCGGCGGCCAGGCGCTTGATCGCGGCGACGTGTTGGGCGCTCAGGCGCATGACCGAAGTGATCGGACGTATTCAGCGTGCTTCACCACAGCACCTCGACGCCAAATGCGTGCAGCGCCGGATCGCGGCTCAGCAGCGGAACGCCTTCGATCTCGGCCTGCGCGGCGAGCATGCGGTCGAATGGGTCACGGTGCGGCTGCGGATAGCTGCCGGCCTTGAGCGCGTGCGCGCTGGTCACTGCAAGCTCGGTCGCCGCAAGGCCGGTGATGGCTTGCGCGTAGTTGTCCACGAGCAGGGCAGCGCCGTCGAGTTTGCCCAGCCGGTGCTTGGTCGCGATTTCCCAAGCGGATGCCGCGCTGACGAGGAGTTCGTTATCGGAGTCTTCGAGCAAGGCACGCACAGGGGCCGGAAGCTGCCCGGGATCGGCCACGGCCCACAGGAAGGTGTGGGTATCGAGCAGCAGCCTCATCCTTCCCACGCCTTTAGTTCTTCCTCGGGAAGAGGGTCGAAAAACGCGTCGTCAACCCGCCCTTTCAAGAAACCCAGGCGGCGCTTGCCGGGCTTTGCCAAGGGCACGAGACGCGCGTAAGGCTTGCCGGCCTTGGCCAGAATGATTTCCTCCCCGGCATGCGCCAGCTCCAGCAGGCGGGAGAGATGGGTCTTCGCCTCGTGGACATTGACGATTTGCGGCATGGCAGGCGTCCTTAGTTTAGTCATGCGACTAAGTCTAGCAGTGGATTTCACTGAAAGCGGCCACTCCACGATATCGACAAGCAAAGACGGAACTCCGGGGTCGCTCAATCCGCCCATAACGCCGCCAGTTCCAGCGCGATGGCGTCGAACGGTGGCACGCGCGGCTGCTCGTCACCGCCCCAGGTGCCCAGCAACAGCCAGCGACCCTCGTGGTTGGCGTAGGCTTCAAGCAGGCGGGCGTCCGGGTCGACCAGCCAGCAATGCCCTACCCCGGCCTGGGCATAGCACGGCAGTTTCAGGGCGCGGTCGGTGCGTGCCGTAGCCGGAGACAGCACTTCGCACACCCAGTCGGGGGCGAGATCGAACCAGGCCGCGTCAGGCAACTTGGGCAAGCGCTCACGCCGCCATCCGGCGAGATCGGGCACCAGCACATCGGCGCCGAGGTGCAGTTCGGGCTCGTCGAGTATCCACCAGCCGCCGGGGCCGCCGCCCTCGCGCATGTCGAACGGACCGCCGACCTTGATGCCGAGCGAAGATGTGACCCTCGCATGCCTGGGTGCCGGGCGCGGGTGGGTATGCAAGTGCCCGCCAATGATCTCGCCCACCACGTTTTCGGGCAGATCGAGCAGGTCTTCGTAACGGGCAAAGCGGACGGCAGTCGTCATGGCGAAGCTCCTGTCCTCATGCTGCATCCTGCACCCGCCGATGCCAAGTGCGGCGTTTCCGGCCGCTGCACCTCACCCATCGCGCTTGTAGGTCAGGTTGGTGATCTGCTCGGAGATCAGGCCGATCAGGAACACGATCACCGACGCGCTCCACAGCAGCGCGCTCATGTTGGTCAGGCGACCGTAGTCGAGGTAGGTGTGCAGGTAGTTGATCAGCCCGAGGACAAAGAACAGCGCGCTGGCCGGCAGGAACAGCTTCAGCGGCGAGTACAGCGTGGCGATCTTGAAGATGATCAGCAGGAAGCGCACGC
>VFSW01012408.1_pt1 | contig 11906 bp, 10 predicted proteins | sample 5358111 | NCBI WGS metagenome assembly VFSW01 (sample SAMN11554181, study PRJNA540505) | mine drainage metagenome | isolation source: sediment from site ElyBrook_90M | place: USA: Ely Copper Mine, Vershire, VT | collected 2017 | reverse complement strand
GATCAATTCGCGCGTCTTCGGATCGTTGTTGATCACTTGACTGAGGCTGTTGATCAACTTGATGATCATTTTCGCCGCCCAATAGCCGGGCGCCGCCTTGCCGGCGAGCAGGTAGGTGCGCGGCACCGGCGGTTCGACACCGTCATCGACCAGCCGCAGGTACTGATGCACGATTCCCAGCGCCATCAGGAGTTGGCGTTTGTATTCGTGGATACGCTTGGCCTGTATGTCGAACATCGCGGCAGGATCGATGTCCACGTCGGCGAGCCGATTCACAATTCTGGCCAACCGCTCCTTGTTGGCGCGCTTGATTGCCCCGAAGCGGTGCTGAAACTCGGCGTCGTCGGCGAATTTCTCGACCGCGCTCAACTGCGCGAGGTCGGTCGCCCATCCCGCACCGATCGTCGCGTCGAGCAGGCTTGCAAGACCCGGATTCGCCATCGACAGCCATCGCCGTTGCGTGACGCCGTTGGTCTTGTTGCTGAACCGCTCGGGCCAGAGTTGATAAAAATCGGGCACTAGGCGGGTCTTGACGAGTTCGGTGTGCAACTTTGACACGCCGTTGACCGAATGGCTGCCGACGATCGCCAGATGCGCCATGCGGACATGTTTTTCGTAGCCATCCTGGACGATCGAAACGCGCTTGAGGCGTTCGGGATCGTCGCGCCAGACCAACTCCGCGCCCGCCAGGAAGCGCCGATTGATCTCGTAAATGATCTGCAGATGGCGCGGCACGACTCGTTCAAGCAGGCTCACCGGCCATCGCTCCAGCGCTTCAGGCAAAAGAGTGTGATTAGTATATGCGACCGTGTCGCGCGTAATCTCCCACGCCACCGCCCACTCGAGATCGTAGTCGTCGATGAAAACGCGCATCAACTCCGCAATAGTCAATGCGGGATGAGTGTCATTGAGCTGAATAGCCACTTGCGACGGGAAAGCACTGAAGTCTTCACCACGAGCGACGAATACCCGTACTATGTCGTGCACCGCGCAGGCCACAAAGAAGTATTCCTGCAATAGCCTGAGCTCGCGGCCCGCAGCCACCGCGTCGGACGGGTACAGCACCTTCGAGATGGTCTCGGAAAGCATCTTCTGCTCGACGGCTTTCATGTAATCGCCGGCGTTGAAGATCTGCATGTCGAATTCATCGGACGCGCCGGCTGAATACAGGCGGACAAAGTTCACCGTGCGCCCGCCGAATCCCGCGATCGGCAGATCGGACGGCACCCCGACCAACTCGCGCCGATCCACCCAGGCCGGATTGTATTCGCCGTTGCGATCGATCCGGTGCTCGATTCGCCCGTAAACCGGAATCCGGCATGACTGCTCCGGGCGCGCCACCAGCCACGGCGAGGTTTCGCGCTGCCATGCGTCGGGTCGCTCGACCTGGTAGCCGCCGCGAATTTCCTGGCGGAACAGCCCGTACTCATAGTTGATGCCGTACGCGTAGCCGGGCAGATCGAGCGTCGCCAACGAATCGAGAAAACATGCAGCCAGCCGGCCCAGGCCGCCGTTGCCCAGCGCCGCGTCGGGCTCCTCATCGAACAGGATCTGCAGGTCGATTCCGTTCTCGGCCAGAAAATCGCGGCAGGTGTCGATGATGCCGAGGTTGTAGAGATTGTTTTCCAGCGAGCGGCCGATCAGAAATTCGAGCGACAGATAGTAGAGCTTCTTGGAATTGTTGCGATCGAAACGCAAGCGCGTCGCCAGCATTTTTTCGACCAGCATGTCGCGAACCACCAGCGCCGTCGCGCGATACCAGTCATGCTTGGACAACTCGCCCCGCCGCTTGGCCAGCGAGAAACGGATGTGATGATCGACCAGCTTGTTGAACAGGTTGCGATTAACTTCAGAAAGAGGAGGAACAGCCATTCTTGCGTCGGTCCTTCGAGGATTCTCGGAGCAGCCTCCTTACCAATCAGGTTTGCAGACTTGTCGCCAACCGGATGATGCAGCCCCAATCAGCAACCAAGCTACATAATGCCGATTCGCGGCGCGGTTCTCCAGAAGGTCATCGACAATGAAGCGAACCGGCGCTCGACGCTTGCGGCTACGCGGTCACGCGATCGAGGAAGGCGCGCACGGCGGCGTTGACCGCGGCGGGCCGATCGATATTGGCGGCGTGACCCGCTTGCGCGAGGATCACTTTTTCCGCGCCGGGAATCTTTGCTGACATGTAATCGGCCGACGGCCGGAACTGCTTGTCGTTTTCGCCGACCAGCACCAGCGTCGGCAGCGCGATTGCCGGGAGCGATTCGATCACGCGGGCGTCCTTCTGCGCCAGCATCCCGCGCGCCGCATGCGCCAGCCCTTGCGCGCTGCGATGGCGGGCAACGCTCACTTCGGCGCTGGCGCCGGCGGCGGCGAGTCCTTTTTTCTCGTACGCCACTGCCATGCTTTCCGCGAGCCGGTTCCATCCCTCGCGCCCGTCGTCCTTCTTGTAGCCTGGCCCGGTGTCGAACAGCATCAGCGCTGTCGTGCGCGCGGGACGGGCCAGATGAAACGCCAGCGACATGAAGCCGCCCAGCGACAAGCCGGCGATGACGGCGCGACTCGCGCCGCAAGCGTCGAGCACCGCGGCCATATCGGCGATGGTGGCTTCGTGCGAATAGAGCGCCGGATCGTCGGGCGAATCGGAGCGGTCGTGGCCGCGCATATCCCAGGCGATCAGGTGGTAGCGGTCCGACAGCGCATCCATCTGGCCCTGCCACATGCGCGCGCTGGCGCTGTAGCCGTGCGAGAGCAGAACGGCGGGCCCGGCGCCGCGTTGCTCGTAGTAGATGCGCACGCCATCGCGATCGAGATAAGCCATAGTCAGTTCATCCTCGTGGTGTGGCGATAGCGGGAGCATCGCGGTGGATGCCCCCGCCTTTTTTTCAACCGATGAAAAATCGCGAGACGAGTTCCTAGCGGCTGCCGCGCTGCATCGCAGCCAGCGCTTCGGCCATCTCGGCGAGGCCCTTCTTTACCGACGGGCGGGACTGGACGCGGGTCCACCATGCCGCGAGTTTCGGATGTCCGTCCAGCGGTATGACGCCGAAGACGGGCATCAGGTTGGTCACGAAGAACATCGTGGGCGCGAGCGCACAATCGGCGAGCGTGAAGTCGGCGCCGCAGGCGAAGCCGCCCTCGGCGAGCATCTGTTCGAGCTGGTCGAGGCGGTTCTTGAAGTCGGTCACCTTCTCGCCGACGAGCTTTTCGTTGCGAGTTTTCGGATTCATCTGGTCGAACAGCGCGCGCAGGGGAGGCTCGAGATAGAGGTCGTGGAATCGGGTCAGGATTCGCACTTTGGCGCGGCCCTCGGGGCTCTTGGGAAGCAGCGGCGGAGTCGGGTACTTGTCCTCGAGATACTCGTTGATAACCTCGGACTCGGGGATGAGCAGGCCGTCGGCGTCGAGCGCCGGGGTTTTACCGAGCGGATGGACCTTCGCGTATTCCGCGGAGTGGAGATCGCCGCCGGGGATCGGCGCCATCTCGATGTTGAGTCCCTTTTCGTAGATAACGAGCCGGCACTTGGTGGCGAAGTTGGAGAGATTCATGTTGTAGAGCTTCATCGTCGTCGATTCCTCGCGGGCTTGAATTTCAAACTCGCTTATCGCAGACGACCGCGCGCCGCGCAAGCCGCGGCGGCCATGCCCCAGACTGCGACACCCAAGTGACGGTTCCGCAACTTTCGGCTCCCCGTTCCGGGCGCTTCTTCAAGCTTTCCCGAAGTCCGGTGGATGGCCCAGTGGTTGCTTAGCCAGTTGCGCAGTTCTAAAAGGGGGAAACCATGAAGACAGCAAAAGGGAAGATCAGCGCTGGTTGTAAGTCTCTAATCGCTCAGCGGCGCCCCGGAAGCGAACGACGGGCGACGGCGCTGCTGGCTGCGTTTATCGCCGCGGCTGCGCTTGGTACAACACCCTGCAGTCCGGGTTTCACAGCCGAGGCGCAGGCAGCGCCACCGCCCGCGACGGTGGTCGACAACACGCGCGTCTCCGATCCCATTACCGGCTTTGCCATTAACGACGATTTCACGCGAGTGTTGTTCACCAACAAACCCGCCCCGGTGACCAACATCGGAAGGACGGACAAAGTCTACCAGGGCAAACTCGTTCAGGCTCGCGCATTCATGAGCGCAACCAAACTCTACCAGCCGGCACTGCCGGCGATAGACGACGCGCATTTTGTGGGCAGCGATGATCCCGGTTCCAGCACTTACGATCTGGTGGCAATGCGCTGCAAACCCTCGGACCCCAGCCAGGTGCAGCCGAGAATGGCCAGCTGGCCGAATGTATTCGCGATGGCAACTTCGGATCTGGCGGACTTGATGGGATACACGCCCGCCGACTGCCCCACGCCCGATCTCGACTCAACCTATCCGGTTGACCAACGGGTGTACTGTGCTTCTCAGGGTTTTTCCGACCAGGAAAACACACAGGTCCCATTGGTGTTGCAAAACACTGTCGATACCGGCGCCACCATCTTTCAATTTACAGGCACTCCCTTCCTGCCCACGACCAGCACCACGGGGGCCAACGTTCTCTATGATTTGTACGGGATCGGGCCAGCCTTTTCCGGCCTGGGCTACTCAGTCGAAGACAGTTACCTCGTAAGCAAAGGAGGAAACGTTCCCCTCACCGCCGCCCAAGCGCTCGAACAGTCCGTGGTCACCGAATATATGGTGATGAACGTGCCGCTAAAAGATGCCAACTGCCGATGTGTCCGAGTGACCCCCTACCCTAACCGGGATATTAGTCTGCTACATTGGGACCGCCTATGGACCAAGGGCAAGCTTGATTCGACTGATGGCCACTGCGTCGTGCGCGCACGCCTGCCCTGAACCAGGTACATGCCTGACGGATGGTGAGATGCGCCTTCACCATCCGTCCCGCCCTACGGCTCGCTGATCGAAATTGCGGCTCCGCTGAAAGAGCAGCGGGCAAAAAACCATCTTGCGGCGGGAGGGCATCCAGCGTATGTCAAAGTGTCGATTGGAGATTCAAAACGGATGAAGAACACCGAGCAGGCGAACGAGCGGCTCGAGCGCTGTGGGTTTACTGCTGAACTTGTTTTCGGATTGGCCGCTCTCTACGCATTCACGCTGGGCCCGGCAGCGATCGCGTCGGCCAAGACGGCGTCATACCAGGAACCATTTGCTATTACTCGAAGCGGAGTGGTGCTTGGCGCAACGGTTGATGGCGTCGACGAATTTCTCGGCATCCCGTACGCCAAGCCTCCCGCGGGGTCTCTGCGCTGGCTGCCGCCCAAGGCTTTCGGGAAGTTTACGGGAGGAACTTTCGAGGCGACTCAATTCGGTAGTGAGTGCACGCAGCCTGGACCGACCGGCAGCGAGGACTGCCTGTTCCTGAATGTTTATACGCCGGCCGGCTCCGAACCCCGCAACGCGGTGGAACAAGCCGGCGGCGAGACGGCCGCCGTAAGCAAGAAATCAAGCGCACTGCCCGTGATGGTTTGGATTCATGGCGGAGGACTTACGACCGGCGGCGGCGACCTTTACGACCCGACGCCGCTCGTGAACCAAGGAGTGATCGTGGTCACGATCAACTACCGCCTGGGTGTGTTGGGATTCCTTGCCCAATCCGGGCTGGACGCCGAACACCATGAAAGTGGCAACTATGGGTTGATGGATCAGCAATTCGCGCTCAAGTGGGTTCGGGAGAACATCAAGGCCTTTGGCGGCGACCCGAAAGCAGTAACGATATTCGGCGAGTCGGCGGGCGGGCAGAGCATATATTGCAATCTTGCGTCTCCGACCGCGAAACATCTCTTCCGCGGCGCGATAGCTGAGAGCGGATCGTATACAGAATTCCAAGACTACTTTACTGCTATCATGCCGATAAAGACTGCAGAGACAACCAATGGCTTTGCTCCGGCAGGCGACTCCGTCGCGATAAGTGTCGGATGCTCCAGCCAGACGGCTGCTTGCCTGCGGGCAGTGCCGGCCGCCACGTTGGTCGCAGCAGAGGCAGGCGTATTGTATCCCTTCGTGGATGGGAACCTGCTTGCTCAGACGCCGACGGCGGCGTTTACCAGCGGCAAGTTCAATAAAGTGCCGGTGATTGCGGGCACCAATCATGATGAATACAGGTACTTCGTCGCTGGTGAGTACGACTTAGCGGGGAATCCTATACTAACCTACAGCGAATACGCGGCTGCGGTCGCTGCGCTGTGGACAACGGAATTGGAATCGTACGTATTGGGACTCTATCCCTATGCCAGCTACCCTAGCGGCGATCTGGCATTGGCCGCCTCGGGTACCGATGGAGTCTTCAGCTGTCCAGCGCGCAATGCGGATCGGCTATTGTCGAAATTCGTGACGACCTATGCATACGAGTTCAATGACGAGCACGCGCCTCCGGGTACTGTAGCGGGGGTAACCTTTCCGCTGGGTGCCTTTCACGCTGCTGAGATTCAATACCTAATGCTTGTAACAGGGGCGGTTTTCCCGTTTACGACCGACCAGCAGGCGCTCTCCGACGCGGTGATCGGCTACTGGACCCAGTTCGCGAAGACACTAAACCCAAACTCGGCTGGTGAGCCAACGTGGCCGAATTACAGCGCGGCAACCGATGAGTTCCAATCGTTGGTCCCGCCGACGCCGATGGTCGAGTCAGATTTTAACGCCTTTCACCAGTGTGATTCATTCTGGAACGGTTTCTGAGCCAACCTAACCCCTGAGCCCTTCGACCATGCTCAGGGTAACCTCCGTTGAAGGGTCCTGTTAGAACAGCTAGCGGCCGCCTTCTTCCTGTTTGATTACGAAGATCAGCGACTCGGCGAAATCGTCAGGATGCTCCAGTTGAGGGTAGGCGCCGGAGGTCTTGAAGACTACCGTGGCCGAACCGGGCATCGCGGCGTGCAGCGCCTCGCCTTCGGCGGCTGAGAAGAACGGATTTTTCGCGCCCCAGATTATGATCGTGAGCGTGTTGAAGACCTGGCCTAGTTTGGAGCGGATATGCGCCTCGTCGCGGGGTACGGAATTGATCATGTCGGTCTCGGCCTGAAGGTCGCTGCTGAGTTCAACCATCATGCGCTGGTAAATGAATTCGGGCATCGGGGGCAAATCGAAGAAGCTCGCCTCGACCTGCGCGCGGATCGCCTCGACCGTCGTCGGCAGCATCCCCTTGCGAAGCTTTTCGGCGCCGCGCGCACCCACCAGGCCGCCCGACACCAGGACCATCCGTTCGACTTTGTCCGGGTGCTCGACGGCGTAGTAGAGCGCGACGTCGGCGCCGAGATCGTTGCCGACCAGGTTGACGTGATCGAGCTTCATCTCGTCGATCATCTGCGCGACCGCCCCGGCCTGGTACGCGATCGAATAATTGACCTGCTTGTGATCGGATGAGGCGAAGCCGGGCAGGTTGGGCGCGATCACTTTGTAGTGCGCGTCGGCAACCGGCGGCATGATCCCGCGCCACACGAGCGCGGCGTTCGGACCGAGCCCGTGAATCATCACGACCGGCTCCATTTCCGAATAGCCGCCGGTGATGAGGTACGTGATCAGCCCGTCCTTGAGCGCAAGATCGTTCTGCGTCACCCCAGACCATCCCAGGCGCGAGATCTGAATCCAGCGCAGGACATCGATGGGCCGCAGGTACATCGCAGCCGCGAAAATTCCGAGAAAAATGGCGGCGAGCGGGCCCGCGATATTGATCCAGGTATGGCGGCGGACTTGCGGAGTGAGATTCTCGGCGCGAATGTCGGCTTCGGTCGGCGTGCGGGCTGGTTGCGATTTGATTGGCTCAGCCACTGCGTTCGATCGGTCGGCCCTATTTCTTCGGCGGCGGCACTATCGCCCCCGCCGCAGCCACTCCCCGCGCGGGCGGCGCGGCCGCGGGCGACGCCGAGGCAGACATCGATGCGGCGCCTTTCCTCTCCGACTTTGTCACGTGCGAGACCCGGCGCCCGTGAATTGCGGCTTCGCGGTCTCGTTGCATTTGTTCAAGATGATCGGCGACGCGGTTGATTTCCCGGGTCGCGTCTTCAACGGCCCTGGTCGCGCGATCCGCCGCCTCGGTCGCTTTGTTTGCGGCGTCGAGCGCTTTGGACGCGGACTCTTCGGCGCGCGTGGCGGCTTCGTCCGCCTTGGCTGCCGCGGCTTCGGCCTGCGCGGCCTGCTGCTCGATCCGCGACGCGCATCCGGCGACAGCGACCGCGAGGACCAGGACCGGCAATTTGGAAAAAAGTTGGCGCATCGACGACACTCGTCAGCGTTGAGCGAACGCCTGAACCGCGCGAACGTCGGGCTGCGGCGAGCCGTCGGCCCGCAGCGGCAGGATGCAGACGTGAGAGGCGCCGGCCCTCAGGTGCGCGTCGATGCGATCGCGAATCTTGTCCTCGGCGCCCCACGCCACGATCGCGTCGACCAGCCGATCGGAGCATCCGTTTTCGAATTCTTTGTCAGCCCATCCGAGCGCTTTGAGGTTGTTGGTGTAGTTGGGCAGGCGTGGAACGTAGGTCTTCATGTACTCGCGCGCCGCTTTGCGGGCTTTGGCGGCGTCGGTTTCCAGGATGACGGCCTGCGCCGCGCATAGCATCGCGTTCGGTCCGATTTGCGCGCGTGCTTTTGCGGTGTGCTCGGGCGGAACGAAGTAGGTGTGCGTGCCGTTGGCCTCGGCCGCCGACAACGCGAGCATCTTGGGATGCAGCGCGGCGAGCACCACGGGCACCGGCTCTTTGGGCGCCGGCGCCAGGTAGAGCGCGTTCTTCATCTTGGGCAGATACTCTTTCATGTAGCTGTAGGGCTTGTCGTAGCTGTGGCCGCGCAGGTTGGTGACGAGAGGCTTGTGACTGACGCCGATGCCGAGCACGAAGCGTCCGCCGGAAAGTTCGGCCACGGTTTTCGATGCGGCCGCCATCGTAACCGCGTCGCGGGCCCAGATGTTCGCGATGCCGGTTGCGATGGCGAGGCGATCGGTATGGCTGAGCAGATACGCGGCGTGCGCGAACGGCTCGCGGCCGACGGCCTCGGGGATCCAGAGCGCCTTGTAACCGAGCTTCTCGACCTGCTGGGCGAACTCGGCGGTGTCCGCCGCGGGCATTGCGTCGAGGAAGAACCAGATTCCGACTTTTCCAATATCCATGACTCAAGTAAGTAACGCGCCTGCGAGATTTGAACAAGCAGCGGGCAGGGGGGAGAACTTAATTGTATGTGAAGCGCTCGCGCGCCCGCATGGACGGTTTCGTCCGGCGCGCAAATGTGCACAAAATCCTGACTGGAAGCCCGCTCGATTATCGTCATAATTCTCGCCAGAGGTGCGAATGTCCGTGAAGGATGAAACTTCAGTCGATCCGCTGATAGTCCGGCGCGAGGCGCCGATTGGATGGCTGGTGCTGAACCGGCCGCAAGTTCGCAACGCGCTCAATCTCAGGACCTGGCAGCGGATTGCGGAAGCGGTCGCGGAACTGGCGAGCGACGACGCGGTTCGCGTGATCGTCATGCGCGGCGCGACGCCGCAGGCGTTTATCGCGGGCGCGGACATCTCGGAGTTCCCTGCCCTGCGGGCCGATGCGGCACAGGCGCGTGCGTATCGCGACGCGCCCAACAGTGCGATCGCGGCGCTGGTCGAATGCCGCAAGCCGATCGTCGCGATGATTTCCGGGGTATGCATCGGCGGCGGCGTGCAGGTCGCGCTCGCATGCGACATCCGGATAGCGGCACGCGGGACGCGCTTCGGGGTTCCAGCCGCGCAACTTGGACTGGCGTATCCGCTGGAAGGCGTCATCATGCTCGCGCATACGGTGGGCCCCGCCAACGCGCGCGATATCCTGCTGTCGGCGCGGCTGTTCGACGCGGAAGAGGCTTTGCAGATGGGGCTCGTCAACCGCGTGGTCGATCCCGAAAAGCTCGAGGAAAACGTGCGCGACTATGTGCTCAAGATGGCGGGCAACGCGCCGCTGACGATGGCTGCGGCCAAGCTGGCGATTGGCGAGAGCCTCAAAGATCGCGAGGAGCGCGACGTGAAGGCGGTTTCGACGATGGTCGCGCGATGCTTCGACAGCGAGGACTACGGCGAGGGCGTGCGCGCATTTCTGGAAAAGCGCCGGCCCAATTTCAAGGGCCGCTGAGCAGCTGGATTCATCGCGTCGAATCGAGAAGCGGGAGGCAATCTGACGATGAGCGAAGCAATCGCGCCCGGGGCGCCGCGGGATTTCTACTTCAATCCGTGGGACGAGAACTTCCGCGCCAATCCGTATCCGCATTACCAGCCGTTGCTCGCCGGTCCGCCGCGAATTGTCGATTTGTTCGGGCCGACCGCGATGGTCGCCCGCTACGCCGACGTGATGGCGGTGCTGCGCGACCATCGCCATTTCTCCAGCGAGCGGCCGCGCGATCCCTTCGAGCCGCCGAACGAGGGACCGTTTGCCGGCGCACGCACGATGCTGTTTTCCGATCCGCCGATGCATACCCGGCTGCGCCGCCTGGTCTCGCGTGATTTCACGCCGCGGCGAATCCGCGCGCTCGAGCCGCGAATCCGCGAGATCGCGAAAAATCTCATCGACCCTGTCCAGAGCAAGCGCGAGCTCGAAGTGATGAGCGGGTTTGCCAACGCGCTGCCGGTGATGGTGATCGCGGAGATGCTCGGCGTGCCGCCGGACCATTACGAACAGTTCAAGCACTGGTCCGACACGGTGGTAGCGGGCGACAACACGCTGCCCGGGACTCCGCTGCCGCAGGAATTTCATGACGCGATCAAGGCGCTGCGCGGCTATTTCGCCGAGGAGATTGAGCGGCGGCGCAAGAATCCCGGCGCCGACCTGATAAGCGCGCTGGTCGCCGCGCACGACGACGCCGAAGCGATGAACGCGGACGAATTGCTGGCGTTCGTGCTGCTCCTGCTGCTGGCGGGCAACGAGACCACGACCAATCTGATCGGCAACGGGATGCTCGCGCTCGGGCGCAATCCCGCGCAGATGAATCTGCTGAGGCAAAAGCCGGAGCTGATGGCCAGGGCGATCGAGGAGATCCTGCGCTACGACGGACCGGTGCAATCCACCGTTCGCTTCACGAAGGAAGAGATAAATCTGGGCGGGACCAAGCTTCCGGCCGATCAGGGATGCTTCATAATCCTTGCCGCGGCGAATCGCGATCCGGCGCAGTTCGAAGATCCCGATCGTTTCGACATCACGCGCGAGCCTCGCGACCACGTCGCGTTCGGCGAAGGGATTCACTTCTGCATCGGCGCGCCGCTGGCGCGGATGGAGGGTGCGATCGCGATCGGCGCGATGCTCGAGCGCTTCCCGCGGCTGCGGCTGAAAGATCCCGCGATGGAACCGGTTTACAAGGGATCGTACTTTTTGCGCGGTCTCGAGTCATTGCCGGTGGCGATCGATTGATTTCCCGCGGCTCATCGGCGCGCTAGATTTGCGCCGAGGCATGGGAGCAACGTTGCATCGCCGCTTGCGCATCGGATTCGGCCCGCTCGCGCCCGTGGTCATCGTGCTCGCGTTGCTCGGATGCGCGCGCGGTCCATGCGTCACCATAGTCGGCGCCGACGGCAAGCCGCGCGCCACGGTTGCGGTCGAAGTGGCGAACACCGGGCCGCAGCGCGAGCTCGGCCTGATGTATCGGAAGCATCTCGGCGACAATGCGGGGATGATCTTTGTTTTCCCGGATGCGGCGCGGCGGAATTTCTGGATGCACAATACGGTGATTTCGCTCGACATGATTTTCGCGGACGCGGCCGGCCGGGTGACGGGAATCGTCGCGAACGCGGAGCCGTTTTCCGACAAACCGGTCGGCGTCCAAGCCGACTCGGAGTATGTGCTCGAAGTGAACGGCGGTTTCTGCGCGAAAAATGCAATCAATCCCGGCGACCGATTCGACTTCTCCGGGTTTTCACCCCACGCATTGGAATAATCGGGCGCTTTAACCCGCCGCCAACATGCGGTATCTATGCTTG
>VFSW01012407.1_pt1 | contig 11906 bp, 12 predicted proteins | sample 5358111 | NCBI WGS metagenome assembly VFSW01 (sample SAMN11554181, study PRJNA540505) | mine drainage metagenome | isolation source: sediment from site ElyBrook_90M | place: USA: Ely Copper Mine, Vershire, VT | collected 2017 | reverse complement strand
TCCCAAGGGAAGTCCTGATGAACGCGTCGAAATGATAGATGCGGTCTTCGATGTCAAGGGGGACATCATACCCCCAATTTACCAGTTTGCACTATGGGATGCTCTGGTGCATCATGTACCGGAACTTGCGAATGATCCGCTGACAGGCGTCGTGCCCTTGCGCACCTCGGCGAGCGATGCGGGCATGCTGCTTGCCAGACGCAGCAAACTGGTGTTGCGGCTGACGCCCTCTTTGGGTGACAACTTCAACCAGCTTGCCGGGCAGCGCCTCGACATCGACGGTCATACGCTGCAGTTAGGAAACGGTAAACTGCGCAAGATACAGGCTTATTCCACGCTGCATTCGCATCTCGTTGCAAGCGAGAAAGACGAGGTAACATTCCTTCAGGACGTGACAGCAAAGCTTGCCGATCTTGGCATCGCTGGCAATCTGCTTTGCGGCATGAAGAACAGCCTTTCGGCGAAACACCGGACGATACATGGCTACAGCCTCGTGATCCATGACCTGAAGCCGGAAGACTCGCTGCGCTTGCAATACGCGGGACTAGGCGCCGATCGCCGATATGGCTGCGGCATTTTCATACCCTATAAAGTCATCACCGACCTCGAGTGATGACCGCATAGATTTTTCATTACTTTAACTTAAGGAGAAAACGATGGGATACAACGTTGCAGGAGTCGAACTTGAAACAGACGCAGACGGTTATCTTCTGGAGCCGGATTATAGCGAAGAGGTAGTGAGCGTGATCGCCGCTGCCGACGGCGTGGAACTGACACCCAAACACTGGGAGGTCATCAATTTCATGCGCGAACAGTACCGCGAACACGGTGCGACGCCCAACTTCCGCAACATGCTGAAGGCCATCAATGAATTCTGGCCCGAAGCGGACAGCAAGGCGCTATATGATCTGTTCCCCACGGGCCCCGCCAAACAGGCAGCCAAAATAGCAGGCCTGCCCCAGCCTTACGGCAAGGGCGGATATTAAACCTGCAACACGCAGCGAGGATACTCAACATGAGCCACCAAAATTTACAAACCAATGTCACGCTGGATATGCGCGGGCTGTCCTGCCCTGCGCCGCTGCTCGGCGTCAAGCGCATCATCAACGATTTGCAGCATGAGCAGGTTCTCCTGCTGAAATCGGATTGCCCTGGCACCAGCGACGATCTTTTTGCCTGGTCGGAGCAGACCGGCAATCAGATATTGAAAACGGAGGCGATCGCCGAGGGCGGGACGGCCTATTTCGTGAGAAGGGGAACGGGCGAATCGGTCAAGGCCAACGTCGTGCTCGACATCCGCAACGTCGTCTGCCCAGGCCCCATCGTGGAAGCCAAGAAGCTGTTAAACGGCATGGCAAAGAATGAAGTGCTGAAGCTGATCAGCAACTGCCCCGGCATCCATTCGGACATCGTCGACTGGGCGGCCGCCACAAACGTTACGATACTGGATACCTCGGAGATCGCAGCCGACGTCTATGCCTTTTTCCTGCAAAAGGGCTGACCCCGGATGCGCATCAAGAGCAACTGGTATAAGGCCAGCCGCGAGCACACCCCGGGCGAGCTCGCCGGGGCAGTCGCATTCAACATTTCGAGAATCGCCGAGAATGCGCTGAAGAATACCCGCAACGCAAAATTCGAGGTAGCCATCGGTTCGCAATACTTTGCGTTCCTGCGTGAATTCCTGGTATTTCTGATCCTGGTCTCCGACCGTCTGGCCTATCGCCAGTTCTCGCCCGAAGACCGCGTTGCATTCACCGGTGCGCTTGCCAACCATGTGGGGGCGACCTATGCCGAAAACATCAGTCGCCTGATGGGGGGCGAGCTTGGCGCATGCAAGCAGCAATTCATCGATGCGTTGAATGCGCGCGCCGGCGAATATGCCGAATTCGACTATACCGAAAGCGGGCCGGAATACGCCTTCATGCGCTACCTCGCCTATTGCATGAGCCAGATCATGGATGAAAAGGATAGCGGCTGGATCATAGACCAGATCATCAGCATCGAGGCACCCAATGCAATCGACATGCTGGAGGGCAATTTCAAAAACCTGCTCGACACCAAGCCTGCAAAGGTGCGCCCTGCAAGAAAAAGACTCACCGCACCCAGGCAAGCATGAGCAATCCTTTTGACCTTGCAAATTCCGAAGCGTACAGATCATGGCGCGAACAGAAACTCGCGCACGCCATCACAAACACCCGGGATCTGATCGTCGAGATCAACGACCCCTGCAATCTGACCCCTGCGGAACGCAGCGCACTCATCCATCGCTGCAACCGAAGCAACCTGGTCATCTATGCCGCGCGCGCCCCGATAGACGAGGCCGGCCTGCAACGCTTTGGCGCGCAGCTTGATTTAAAGCGTCTGGATGCCAACTGGCTGGCGGGTGAGCAGGGCATCACGCGCATCACGGTGTGCGACAGGGAACCTCGACAGACATACATCCCCTATACCGACCGTGAAATCAAATGGCACACGGATGGTTACTATAACCCGGCTGATCGGCAAATACGTGCGATGCTGCTGCACTGCGTAAGCGCTGCAGGAATTGGCGGGATCAACCGCGTCATGGATCACGAAATCGCCTACCTGATGTTGCGGGATGCCAATCCCGACCACATACGCGCGCTCTCGGCAATGGATGCGATGACCATCCCGGCCCGCTCCGATGAACAGGGAGTCGCGCGCGCCGCACAGTCCGGCCCCGTATTTTTTGTCCATCAAGGCGCGCTTCAGATGCGCTATACCGCGCGCATGCGCAGCATAGAATGGAAACAGAACGAGGAAACTCTGGCCGCCGTCGCGGCACTTGAAGCCTTGCTTGCCTCAAACATTCCGCACATCCACACCCTGAAACTCGAACCCGGGATGGGATTGCTGTGCAACAACGTGCTGCATGACAGAAGCCGCTTCACGGATGACCCGAATAATCCGCGGCTGCTTTTCAGAGCGCGCTATCTCGACAGGATAAGCACGGCATAAGATAAACCCGCGAAAGATGTTAAGCGCGGACATCTTAAAATCGCGCTCATGCATTTGCATTTATTGCCGATATCCTATACCTACCTTACCGCCAGAAAGGGACTTCCATGAAGCATGCCTCGATACTCAAGAAACTCAAATATTCCTTTCTTGGCTTCGGACTTACCATGGGAATCGTCTTCCCCTTCTATGCCAATTTCTTCGTCGACTGGAAAGAAGGCATGCTACCGTGGTTCACCCTTGGCTGCATCGTAGCGGGCATCACCATAGGCACCGTCAATCACAGGCTGCTCGAATACCTGCTGATCCGCAAGCTGCGCCAGGTGGCTGTGGCGGCCGAACGCATACGCAAAGGAGACCTGCGCGAAGGCTGCGGCATACGCAGCAATGACACGATAGGCGAAATCACCGAAGGATTTGACGGCATGGCAAACGGCCTGCGCAGCACGCTGCGCGAAGTGGCCCTATCATCCGATGCGGTGGATGCCAGTTCGCGCGAGATACGCACTTCCATGCAGGCGCTAGGCAACAGCATGGCCGAATTCCGTCAAAACTCTCATGAGATCATCAACGTCATCAATGGAATGGCCGATGCTGCCCAATCCATCCTAGATCTCTCCGATGCCGCCGGAAGCAGCGCCACTTCCGCAGACAATCTGGTAAAAAATGGCGTGTCGGAAGTCAAAGCCACCGAGCATGCAATTTCGGTGCTGGATGATGCTAGCCGAAAAATCTCGGCCAATGCGGAAAGTCTCAAGAGCAGCTCGAAAGAAGTCGAAACCGCTGTTTCCGTGATACGCGCCATCGCAGAACAGACCAACCTGCTCGCCCTGAATGCAGCGATCGAAGCAGCCAGGGCGGGCGAACAGGGCCGCGGTTTTGCAGTTGTCGCCGATGAAGTCAGAAAACTCTCCGAACAGGCAGCACAGGCCACCGCCCGCATCGATGAAGTGTTGAAACACGTCAATGAAAATGTCGCTTCCACCGTCACCATCTCCGAAGAAAACGCGATTGCAGTCCGGGACGGCTTGAGAGCATCCCTGGCCTCTTCCGAGATATTCGGACAGATAGAACAGGCAACAACGGCGATGAAGCATTCAGTCGATGCGGTGCGCGAAGCAGCAGACGATCAGCAGATGCTGGTGGGCATCGTGTTAAACCGCATAGAAGAAAATCAGACACGCACCGACATAGCCGCCGAATACACAAAAACCAGCATCAACGACTCGGCGCGCATGGTGGATGCCGCGCGCGCGCTTCACGACACCACCAAAAATTTCATCGTCTGATTTCCATACCCCCGCTCGCGCGGGGGGCGGGTTTTCATGGCATCAAAGCTTGTAACGCAGCGATACCGAGTACGCCTCCTGCGAGTGCGTCGTGGTGTTATATAGCGAACCTGGCGCCAATTGTGCGGCATCGCTGATATCCACCGTTGTCGTAACCTTGGGCGCATACATGATTGAGCCCGCCAGCTCAAAATGTTTGTTCAGCATGTAGCCGCCGCCAAAAGTGTATGCATTCTTGATGATGCCCGGGAACATCAGGTTGTTGAACAAATTGCCTATGCCGTTCTGGCCATTATGCGCATTCGCCGCAACCCCATTGGCGAATACGCCGATCGGATTATTCGAATTGTTATAGCCCGCACCCAGCCAGTAGCCATCACTCTTATACTTGACACCGATCGCTGTGACATCTTCATTTTTCCAGGCCAAATTGCCATAGTCTTGCGCATTCGCCCACTGGATCTGACGATAATCAGCAGTCAACGTAAAACTCTGGTTGAGATCGTAAGAAACCCCCACCTTGATCTCGGCAGGCTGGGTCAGATTATCCGAATAGGTTTGGCCGAAACCCTGCAACGCCGCATATGAAATCTGGGGCGCATAGTTCATCTTTATTTTGGAATTGTAAGCCACGCCCAAGGTCAGTGCCGGCATAGGCTTGAAGTATCCTCCCATGGCATATCCCATACGCGTATCGGAAGTCGCGTTCTGATTTGGATTGATCGTCGTGTTTCCAATAAAAGACATCGCCAGAGAGCCGTATTGCAGCACCGGGGAGAAACCCAAACCATAATTTGTATCGTTGTATGCGATGGTAGGCACTACTTTCAGGATACTCAGCTGGGTTCTGGCATCCATGGTATTGCTTGCAAGACCGCCTGTATAGTCCACCCCCATGCCGGCAATTCCTGCCATCGCAACACCATAAGTCCAGTGGTCGCTGATGCGGCTGGAATAGGATACATCCGGAATATAACTGGTATTGGCCGTGCTGCTTTCAGTTATGCCTTGCATACCGCTATTGGTGACCGATGGTTTAAAAAGCACAACGCCCCCGACCAGTTGATCACCTGTCGACAGACCCAGCATCGCGGGATTCGCAAAAGTGCTCTCCGCCCCCACATAATGCGCAACACCCGTGCCGCCCAGCGCGGTGTTCTCGGAACCCACCGACATCATCGTATCGCCATTGGTGGCATAAGCCAGTGCGGGTGCCATCAGGGAAAAAAGGGAAACAACTATTTTCTTCATCTTCATGCTCTTTCAGGTTGAATAAATCTGTTTCTTACAGGCATAAAAAAACCCGCTCCGTGTAGAGCGGGTTTTTAAACCCTGCGAGACTTGCTTAGAGGTTCCAGCTATAGGCAACGCCCAGCGAATCTTCGTACATCTTTAAATTAATATTGCCATAGCCCGCAGGAGTTGCATATGTACCCGCACCATACACGCTGTTCTGGAATGCATGCATATAAGCAACCGTCAGCTCGTTGGTCTTGGTCACATCATAGGTCATGCCCAGCGTCACATGATCCTGAACCACGCCCGGCGCCAGGATGTTGAACTGTACCTGGCTTGCGGGAATCGGCTGGGTGTTGTGGCTGTAACCTGCGCGCACCGTGAACACATCGTTAACCTGCTGACTGATACCCAGCTTGATCGCCTTCACGTCCTGCCAGCCAAAGCCCGCTCCGTTGGATGCACCCAGAGGTCCACCCTGTGTCGCAGTATTGGCGATCGAGGCAACACCGCTGTACTGGATGACCTTGTAGTCTGCAGAAAGCGTCGTGCTGTTGGTGGCTTTCACTGCAACGCCCACGCCATAGCTTGCGGGAATGTCGAAGTTCCCGCTATTGGCGAACAAGCCCGAGTACTTGCTGAAGTTACTCATGTGGGTCTTCATCGCATAGGTCGCACCCAGCGTCACGTTCTGGTTGACCTGACCTGTCCAGCCGATGCGCGCCCCCACGCCGGTCGAGGAATCCGTGCCATTATTGGTCAGCGCCGAAGGATTCGAGCTCATTTGACTAAATGCCTGCAAACCGTTGGCCGAGAAGGTCTGATAAACCAGGTTCAGGGAGATGCCGATCGCATTGTTCTCGTTGATCTTCATCGCATAGGTGGGTGCGACGAAGAGCTGGGCCAGATTGATTCCGGCATTGGGACCGAACGGGCTGCTCGCATAGCTCGAGTTCATCCCGCCGTTGCCATAGACCGAGATACCCAAAGATTTATTCGAATCCAGCATGTGGTTGTAGCCGAACTGGGGGATGATAAACATCGGCCTGCTATTGCCCGAATAATTTCCGTTATAGGCTGACGCTGGACCTGTGAGGCCCGATATCTGCGTGCTGCGACTTGGCTCAAACAGGTCCGCGCCCAGATCGACGCGATTGCCCACCATCACCATGCCGGCCGGATTGTTGGCCGCAGCCAGCGCATCCTGCGGCAGCGCGATGCCCACGCCGCCCATACCTTCCGCCTTCATGCCGTAGCCGTCGGCGAAATAACCATCCGTTGCAAACGCAGCGGTCGAACCCATCGCACCCGCAGCAATCATCACAGCCACTATCTTCTTCATCTTCATGCACATCTCCCCGAGTTGATTAGTCTTCTAAAACACTTCTACAGCCAAGGCCACTACTATTTCAGCTTATACAAACAGGCAAATATCGGTCTCTCCAGCAAAACCGAAGAACATCGATGCGCCGCCGTATTCGACGTTGTCGATGAATTCGCTCTTGTCGAACTCGAACAGATCGACCGTCATCTGGCAGGCGATAAATTTCACATCCGCTTCCAGGCACAGCTCGCGCAGTTCTTCGAGCGAGGCCACACCGTGCTTCTTCAGCTTCTGCTTCATCATCATCGTCGCCATCGATTCCATGCCCGGCAGCATCTGCACCATCACCGGCATGGGAACTGGCATCGGCATCGCAGGATTGGCCAGCGGGCTGATCATCACGCTGGACAGATCCTTGCGCAACAACTGCAGGCCGTAAAAAGTGAAGAATATCTGCACTTCATAACCCAGTGCCGCCGCGGTGGATGCCAGGATGAACGGCGGATAAGCCATGTCCAGCGTGCCTTTGGTTGCGATGATCGCCATTTTTTTTGTCATGCTACTCCCCTTATAGTTGACCGACTTACTTTTTCCTCACTTCTTCTGCATAAAGAATATGTACTTGCCGCCTTCTTCCGTGTTTGAAAGCAGCGTGTTGCCGGTCTGATCGGCAAATGCCTGCATATCCTTCACCGCGCCGCAGTCCGTGGCAATCACCTTCAACACCTGGCCGGATTGCATGTCGGCGAGCGACTTCTTTGTCTTCACGATAGGCAAAGGACAGGACATGCCGCTGGCATCAAATTCTTTATCAAAATTCATTTCTTAAGTCTCCTACAGGTTAATAAAATACCGCCAAAGCATCGCACTAGCAGATGTGCAATTAGGAATGATCTACACCGTTTCGTCCATACCCACTTAGGGAAAAACATATAGCCCGCAAGGGCTATCTAGAATCAAATGCTTATATTCAAAACCCTATTTTGCAATGATAGTCCTGTCCGCCGCTCACCACAACCTGCTTCAGCCCTTCGCAACCAGCATTCCGGAGGCGGCAAGCAACTGCACGGCCAGCGCACTGATGCACAACACCACGAACACCCAGTCACGTCGCTTAACATAGATGGGCAGCACGGCAGCCAAGCAGAACAGCGAACTGGCCGACAGCCAGGCGATGCCGATCAGGCTTGCAAAATCGCCCTGACCGAGATCACCAAGCCAGCTCCAGCCGGTAGGCGCACCGGTCTTTTTCAGATACACGTCCACCGGAAGCCCCCATACTTCCGGCAACTGGTCGAGCGGAACATGGGCCGGCAGCCAGCCTGCCACATAAGTGACGAAGGTGATGATCAGCATCACCAGGCCGGAACGCGCACCCCAGTTCAGCCAGGTTGCATAACGCTGCTGCTCCGCGGACAGCAGGTTTTCCTCATTCCGATCGCTCATGGCCATATTCCCAGTCCTTTCAGCAACGCACGTATTCCCGCAAACAGCAGCAGCGAAATCACCATCTTGCGCACCACGGAAGCCTTCAGCACATGCAACAGGCGAGCGCCTATCATCGCGCCCAGCATCATGCCGATCACCGATGGCACAGCAATGATCGCAAGCACCGAACCTTCGTTGAGATAGACCCAGGTCGCAGAGGAACTGGCCAGCGTCAGTATCAACCCCGAAGTGCCCGCAGCCAGCTTGATCGGCGCGCCCATCAACAGATTGAGCACAGGCAAATTGGCCCAGCCGGCACCCACTCCGAACAAGCCGCCGATGAAGCCGATCAACACGAACAGAAAAATGCCAAGCGGCGTGCGGTGCACCTTCCAGCCTATGTTCTTGCCTTGCGCGGTATCTCGAAAATAGCCATGCATGGACAGCGCGACAGACAATTTATCCGCCTCAGGCACGACGGGAAACTCGGATTTCTTCGCGGTCGCCATCAGGATCACGATGCCAAGTATGGTAAGGCCCAGTGCGATTTGCACCACATTGGAAGGAATCGCAAGGCCGACCAAGGCGCCCGCAATCGCGCTGGCAGACGCCAATACCGCAAGCGGCAGCGCCAGCCTCAAATCCGCCAATCCTGCGCGCATTAGCGAAGGGCCTGCCGCAAGTGAGCTTGCGAGCGCCACCAACAAACCCGCGCCGCGCACAAAATCCAGATGAAACGGGAAGAACCCGCCCACGATAGGCACGAACAACACCCCGCCGCCCACGCCTGAGGGCACCGCGACGATACCCAAAAAGAAACAGGTGACAAACAAGGCCAGCGCCCAACCCCACCAGGGCAGTGTAAACGCTGCAGCAGGCACTGCTTCTGCCGCATAGGCCGCCGCCCCAAACAAGGCCAGCGAAAAAAATAACAATATCGAATTTGCTCTGAGCAATCCCCCTACGCTTTGCAGCCTTTGAAAAAACATATTCAACATCAAGTGTCGCCCATTAAAATTTTTTAGGAATGCATATCGTCAACTCACAGCCTGGCAGCGCAGATTTTGCGGAAGATGCGCTTGAGCAAAAACAGCGCTCCGCCAGATAAAGCAGCATCTTGCACGATAAATGCGACTCCGAACAGCAGATGCGCACTGCGAATCTCATTCTTCGCATCCGCAAATCGATTTTGCAAGGGAAAATGGTGAGTTAAAGAAATTGCCTGGATCGTGGGTTCTCATTGTTTTAAAGTTCCGATGGCATTACAGCGCTACTGGGCGACTTGGCACCCGATCAATCTCTTCTGCCCCACCAACTGCCCCCCGATGACTCGGGCCGCGATCCGAAGTAATTAAACGCGCCCGATTATCTCCAATCACAGATCCAGGAATCCATAGCCGTGATGAGCTATCTTCCTATAACCCGTAAGAGGGGTCGCGCAATTGTAAAAAACCCTGATAATGGGAAAGACATATCTACAATGTGTGAAATAAAAAATAAAAGATGTGAAGCGCATGACGGGACAGAACTCACAGCCCGCTTAAAGAAAATTTGGATTCCTGCAGTTCAACTATTGATCGGGAGGGGTAACTAGGATGGCATTGGTCAAACCACATGGAGGGGGTGATCTCAATCCTCTCTTGTTACAAGGAACTAAGCTCGCAGCAGAATTGAAACACGCAGGTAGCTTGCCTCAGATTGCAGTCAGTTCGAGGGAAAAAGGCGATCTCGTGATGATGGGCATAGGCGGATTCACACCACTGGATGGCTTCATGTCCTATACCGACTGGCAAGGTGTGTGCGCCGGGATGACAATGGCCAACGGATTATTCTGGCCCATCCCCATCACGCTCTCCATCGACACTCATCGCGCAGAGCAAATCAAAACCGGCAGTGAAATCGCGCTGCTTGATCCAGACGATGGCAGCATCCTTGCTACCATGCGCGTCACCGAAAAATATACGATAGACAAGGCGCATGAATGCGCGACGGTGTTCGGCACCACGGATGCTGAGCATCCCGGCGTGAAGATGGTCATGGAACAAGGCAATGTCAATCTTGCAGGTCCGGTGAAAGTTTTATCCCAAGGCGGCTTCGATAAAAAATATGGCGAGCAGTTCATGTCTCCGCAAAAGACGCGCGAACTGTTTGAATCGATGGGCTGGAACAAGGTTGCCGCATTCCAGACACGCAACCCGATGCACCGTTCTCACGAATACCTGGCCAAGGTCGCAATCGAAATCTGCGATGGCGTGCTGATCCATTCTCTGCTCGGCAATCTCAAGCCTGGCGACATTCCCGCCGAAGTCAGAACTGACGCCATCTCCACGCTGATAGACAATTACTTTGTTCCCAAGACTGTGATCCAGGCAGGTTACCCGCTGGACATGCGCTACGCAGGCCCCAGGGAGGCGCTGCTGCATGCTCTGTTCCGCCAGAATTATGGCTGCTCGCACCTGATCGTCGGCCGGGATCATGCGGGTGTAGGCAGCTATTACGGCCCGTTCGATGCGCATCACATCTTCGACAAGATCCCCAAGGATGCGCTTGAGACACAACCGCTCAAGATAGACTGGACATTCTGGTGCTACAAGTGCGGCGGCATGGCGTCAGCCCGCACCTGCCCCCATGAAGGATCCGACCGGTTGTTGCTATCCGGCACCAAGCTCAGAAAGATGCTCTCCGAAAACGATGAAGTGCCAGCCGAATTCAGCCGCCCCGAGGTGCTGAAAGTGTTGCGCGCCTATTATGCCGGGCTTGCCGAAGATGAAAGAGTAGAAGTAAAACTGAGCGGGCACTCGGGAAGCTAGCAAACACCTCATTCTCTTTGCACCCGCAGGGGATAGGCCGTGGTTGTACAGCCGCTGAAGCGGCAACAACCTCGCACATGGAGGAATGCTGGAGAGAGGAGAGCTTTTCATTTGCCCCCGTTATTGCCAATTTTTTGTTTGGGATAATTATGTAAAGTAATGGTAGTAAGTTCGTAGGGTGAAGAATTTTTGTGTTGGTAAACTTGTTCTATACTCGACAACCAACGGATTTAAAGTTAATTTTGAGTTTAAAATTTTTAGGAGAACCTAATGTTCACGAGCAACCACTTTGCCGAACTTTCGGCATCAATTCCAACCATCTACATGCAGGGGTATATCGTCCTGATGGTCCTGCTAGTCATGGGCGGGACGATACTCGACATGATGCATAAGAAAAGTGCGAAGTACTTTTTCGCAAATGCGGAAAAAGCAAAAAAGAGCGCAAAACGGGAAGTAACTGGCGGCGAGAAAGTGTCGATTGCCGCTTCGGTGATAGCGAAAGAAGTGCTGACTTCCGGCGAATTCTGCAATCCAAGACGCAGGCTTTCCCATCTGTTGACCATGTACGGAACCATTATTTTCATTGTGACTACCGCAGTTATGATTTTTGGCTATCCCACGCCGGCAACACCAACGCCTGACTTGCTGCCGCTGCTATGGCATGTCGGTGCGCTGATGCTGGCCGTTGGTGGATACTGGTTCTGGTTTGCTATCCGCGTCGATGTGTCTGCGGAAGGCCTTCCCTGGTTCCGCTTCGAGCGTGCGGATTTGTTTATTCTCTCGCTTCTTGCCACCTCGACTTTCGCATTGATCTGGTCATTTACCGGCGGTGGATTAACC
>VFSW01012406.1_pt1 | contig 11906 bp, 11 predicted proteins | sample 5358111 | NCBI WGS metagenome assembly VFSW01 (sample SAMN11554181, study PRJNA540505) | mine drainage metagenome | isolation source: sediment from site ElyBrook_90M | place: USA: Ely Copper Mine, Vershire, VT | collected 2017 | reverse complement strand
TCGAACAGGAACATCTGCTCACCCGCTATCGATCCCTGACTCCAAGGGAACAACAGGTGTTACCGCTGTTGGTACGTGGTCTTCTGAACAAGCAAGCAGCAGGCGAATTGGGGATCACGGAGTATACAGTGCAGATACATCGCGGCCACATCATGCGCAAAATGGAAGCCGATTCTTTTGCGACCCTGGTTAAACTCGCCGGTAAACTAAATATTGAGACCTCCGAAGCATCTTAGGATGCAGAGGATAATTTCCTATGAGTTTTGCTAGAGGGGCGGAGGTTTCAATGGGTACACAGACCCGTACGATCGCAGTCATTGATGACGATCTCCGCGTCCTCGACTCGCTGATAAACCTGCTAACATCCTGCGGATATCAAGCTGAAGGCTATGGCTCCGCGGAAGAGTTCCTCGACTCAGGGGGGCTACAAAAGAGCTCATGTGTCATCACTGATGTGGAGATGCGGCAGATGAGTGGCCTTGGATTGCTTCACCATATTAACAGTACTAAGAGCCCGTTGCCGGTCGTGATCATTACTGGAAAACCTTCGAAGAATTCCGAATCGTTTTACCTTGAAAAGGGAGCGGTGGGTTTCTTCCGCAAGCCGGTTGATGGCGATGCCTTGGTCGATTTGCTAAAGGGAGTTTGCAAGAATCCGGCCTCGAGCTGAAATGCCTCGTCCTAAGCGCCCTTCCAATTGCCACCCGCGTAGATGGCGCGAAGTTCCGCTCTGCACTTTAGCGCGAAATCGTTCAGGGGATCTGCGTGCTGCTCCAGAGCGACGGATTTGATCTGGTCGAGGCTCATATTCTTCTCGCCGAACCTCTCGACGAGCTTCTTTACAAACGCTTCTGCCGCCTCGAGCACGCTAGCGGAAGCGAAGAGCCTTATGCGGTTCACCAGCGCGTACATAGCCACGATTTCGTCGAGATTGTCTAAGCTCTGTGAAAGCGCCTTGGCATAGCACAATGTGCCCTGTCGTATGAACTCTGAGTACAGTTCTTCACGCTGGGCTAACTCTCGATTCGCCAGTTCTCGTCGCGTCAGGCTTCGTTGGAGAACGAAATTGCTGAGCACTGGAGTTGAAGCGCCGATAACAGAACCGCCGAGCGCCGCAAAAATACTGGTCACAGTGTTATCCATGAGGTTCACGCCCGCTTTCGTGTAGGAACCGTCTTGCGCATGAAGTTCCCTCTACTGCGGCATTTGGCCGATCGCCCTCTTTAAGTCCGCCTCTGCTAAAGAGAGGCCACAGTTGGTCTCGAGCAGGGAGGCCATTGAACTGGACAGATCCGAATGACTCTGACTCCTGGCAGAATTGAGAGTCGCATTCTGCTCAAATTGGCGATCGGAGAGCCTCGCCGCTTCAGTTCGAACCTGTACGATCTGGTTCGCAACGTCAACCATCTGCCTGAGTTCGTCAACCCTGTCGTAAATCTCCTGTACCTGAACTTCGATCTCCGACTGCAGCTTGTCTACAGCAACTTCCGCAGAGTGTACTTCGACCCGGGCCTCCCGAATGTTGGCTTCGCGCCGCCCGCCGTCGAAGAGATCGTAACTGAGTGAAAACCCAAACGTCCCAAAATTATGGACGAGAAATGGGATGCCACTCTGGTAGCTGTACCGCGAAAGGGCCGTCACGTCAGGGATGTACGCGTCCCTGGCTGCGGCCAGGCCAGCCTGGGCCTTTACGAGGGTCTGTCGAGCCGCCTTTAGATCCTGGTTTTGATCGAGAGCGATCCGTATTGCGTCATTCCGAGAGGGAATATCAACGGGAACCGCAACTGATCCAGGATCGAGCTCAAGCGCTGTTTCGACGGGGAGTTCAAGAACGTCCGCGAGTTGACGCTGCAAATCTTTTCCTTGTAGACGTAAGGTCAGGTCTTCCTGTTGTGTCTGAAGGATGGTTGCTTTACTTTGAAGAACCGATATTTCAAGGGCATTGCCTCTTGCTACGTCGCTCCTGCTTTCCTCGTCTTTGATCCGGGTAGCTGCCAACTGCTCCTGGGACGCCTTTAGCTTTTGTTGGTTGATCAATATGTTGTAGTAGAGCTGGCGGACTTGCAGCGCAATCTCATACTGGGTTTGATCGAGTTGAGTCTTGGAAACAAGAAGATCCTGCTTTGCCGCAACATTCGCCTGGTGAATGCGAAACAGCTGTGTAAGAGGCTGCTCTAACCCGACGCCCCCTGCGTATCCGGTGAGGCTACCTTGACCGACAAACAGAGGCTGCTTCGGAATCGGCCCGGTTGAGTTATAACTGCCCAATGCACCCGCGGGGATCTCGACACCTGCTAACTCGGTGACATGGAGGACACTGCCACTCGTCTTGATTTGAGGCAGGTAGTTGGACCTTGCTTCGTCTTTCTTGCTTTGCATCTGCTCGACAGAAAGACTGCGGAGGTGAATAGAGTGATTTTGCTTCAGGGCAAGATTGATCGCCTGCTCGAGGGTTAGTTGCATCGGACTCGAAGAAGATTGTTGTGCCACCGAAGTCGTGACGAACGTCGAACCCAGGAGTGCCAAAGACAAGCACAGCCTCGCTGCGCAGAGCTCTCGGCGTGCTGCGGTGGCTGATGCCATCATCTGTTGTTTCCTTTCATGGAGTGTGCTTTTCATTTGGCCTCCACTGGTGCGGCAGTGACTTGCCGATATTGAGTTGGCACAGCGGACATGAATGCAACCACGACGAGGCAAGCCACGCAGCATGTAGCCACGAGAAGAAAGCTGTCAGAGATTGCCAGCGTAAAGGCTTGTTGGCGTACCTGCAGCCCCAGAACCTCCGCCGCGCGGCCCGTCGCTGTCGGTCCAGTTGAGTGTGAAGCGAATGCGTGTTGAAGGCCGAGCAGTCTGTAATCGGTAAGACCATTTCCGAGTTGGACATTCAGCCCAAGCCTGTTCGAATGGAACTGCTCCCGAACAGCGATGAAGTGCCCCATAAGCATTGATCCCATTTCACCCCCAAACAAACGGGTGACCTGGTAGAAGCCCGCAAAAGTCAATACGTCGACGGGCCGTTTCAACGCGCCAGTGTCAAGAAGTTCGAGCACGATAGAGCCGACCATCGAGTTGAAGGCTAAAGCCAGCCCTACAGCCATTACAGCCTGGGGGATTCCGAAGTTGGGCCCCGCCCACGCTGAGGTGACATGCGAATCGAGCAAACATGAAATCCCAACCAGGCCGAAGCCGGCCGTAAGGATGAGTCGAGGATCAATTCTGCGCATCAGAGCCATTGCGGCGATGCCGAGCACAAATTGCGGGAGCGTTACCCAAAACAACACAGGTGCTTCCTGCAGAGGAAGGAATCCTCGGACCGACCCAAGAAAGCTGGGAATGCTCACAACCGTAGCAAGCATGATGAAGCGGAAGCTGATCAGGACCAGCGCCAGCAAAAGAGTGTTCCTGCGCATGAGGAACTGGAAATTGATCAGAGGGTTGGGCAACAGGAAATGTCGAACGATCGCCGCTAATACGAGAAACGTTCCTGCTGCCACCAGTCCAATGATGAGCGAGGAGTGAAACCAATCCAATCGCTGCCCCTGGTCGAGCGCGATATAAAGAAACGCAGCCCCGAGGCTTGCATACAGGAAGCCCCTCCAATTCGGACTGGGATGCCCCGGCTGCGGTTTTGGAAGCGGCTGCCAGGGAATACCAAAATGAACCAGCGCAATCATGATTGGAGTCAGGATGGTCCCGTTCCAGAAGATCCAATCCCAGGAGAGGTGTTCGATGAAGAATGATTCCCACGCCTGCGCCATATCCGTTGTGAAGATTATGTCTGTCGCATACATTGCAATCCCCAACAGTACAAAGCGCATCGGAAGGTTTCTGAGCACGAAGGATAGTGTCAACGGATAGAACGTACCGGCGCTAAGGCCAGCAATGATAAGCAGAGCGATCACCATGCTGAGCGAATGGCAAAAAGGGAGCAAAAAACTTACTACTGTAAAGATCCATGCACAGGCCAAAAGAACTCGCCTTGGGCCAAGGAGACCTCCCAGATATACGGAAAAGGGTCCGACAAACATCATGGAGGCGTTGAACGCGGTGTTGATCCAAGACCCCTCATCGACTCCGAGATGCAACGCGCCTCGAATGTCCGCCAGACCCACGCTCATCAAGCGACCCGTGCACGTCGCAATGAGTGCGCCAAGGAGCACGCCGGCGACCCCCAGCAATGGGTGTGTTGTCACTGCCGGGCGAGCATCCTGCGCGTTGGCGTCAGGGCCTGTCATTGATCACCGTCCAATCGTCCTCCAGCCTTGCCGGTATGAACGGTGACGACTGCTGAGAATCCAGGCCGTAGCCGATCGAGATAAGGCTGTCCCGGGAAAAGTACAACCTTGACGGGCACACGCTGAACGACCTTGGTGAAGTTGCCAGTAGCATTGTCCGGCGGCAATAAGGCGAACTGAGAGCCGCTTGCAGGAGAGAGCTGCTCGACCTTGCCGTGAAACACCCGGCCCGGAAATGTATCGATCTGAACATCTGCAGTGTCGCCGACTTGCATATTGGTCAGTTGAGTCTCCTTAAAATTCGCCTGAACCCATACTTCGCTCCGAACCAGATCGATCACTTGCGCCCCGGGAGCGACCAGTTGGCCGGTCAGCGCGTGCCGTTCTCCAACCGTTCCATCGGTAGGTGCCGCGATTCGCGTGTAGGCCAGATTTACCTGGGCAACGACAATAGCCGCCTTCTTCGCCGCTATATCAGCTTTGTAAACATCATCTTTTGTATTCAGCGCCTCACATTGGCGCCTCGTAGTCTCAAGTTGGCTCTGGCTTGCGATCAGGGCTCCCTCTGCGCGCGCGAGATCCGCTTTCCGCGCGTCTACCACGCCGCTGAGTTCGCCTTGCTGTGCGGTGGCAGTTTCCAACTGTTGGTGAGTTGCCGCTCTTGAATCGAACAGGGCTTGCTGACGTTTCAACTCCATCAAGGCGCGAACAAGTTCAGGGGTTGCCGCGGCGATGCCACCTTTGGCAGCGTTGATGGCGGCCTCTGCCTGGACAATCCCCGCCCTGGCCGCGTCAATTTGAGCATCCTGTATTCTCTTTGCCGCCTGATTGTCTGCAAGAGAGGCTTCAGATGCGGCGAGTGCGGCTTGCGCCTGATTCAAGGTCGCTCGATAGTCCTCGTCGTCAAGCTCGATAAGAGTCTGACCCGCCTTGACGCTCTGATAATCATTAACGTTCACCTTACGGACCGTTCCGGAGATTCGGGTGCTCAGAGGCGTCATGTCCGCTCGCAAATAGGCGTCATCCGTCTCCTGCTCCGGTCGGTTACCTTGCCAACCCGTCCAATGACCGGCAATCCCGAAGAGAAGGCCCGCAGCAGCGAGCAGGACAATCAGCGGGATGATCAACGATTTTTTACTCATGTCGTAAAGCCTCCGAGCCTAAAACCATTTCGATTGAAATACCTAGCTGACTTTGACCAGCGCACTCAATGAACACCGAGCACGCTGCATGGAGCTTCCTGCGCGAGGTCATAAACCGAACTCCACAGTCGGGATAAATTGAAGTCAAGCAGATGAAGCCCAAATCAAACAGGTCCGCACGGTTCTCCTTAAGAAATTGAAATCTCGCTTGTACCTCTCGGCCTTCTATGGTCGAGTCGGTTGCCTGAATTCCATGTTCCTGCGCCAATAGGGAGAACATCCCGTGCAATTCACCATGAACCCGGCGCTGGCCCTGCCTAATCACGTTGGGAACTTCTGGATCGACGACGATGGCAAAGAAGATGTAGGCGGGAAGATCGCCCAGAATGGGCACTGTGGCGAGCGACGACTTGTAGGCACGCGCGAGCCTAGTCCCCCCGCAAAGGGCACGCTGTGACTCAGGGAAATCATTCAATGCGACGACGATCCTGGTGAACATAAGGCGACCCGAGTAGAACCGGCACGGACTCTATCGTATGAGTCCAGCTTGTCCAGTCGCTATTACATGTTTCTGGTAGCGATCGTGTGACCTTGAATAATGAGATTGGGTGTCGGAACGGCCGTTGTCGCTTTTAACGCTGCTGATCTAGGTGTCTATTAGACTCCGCGACGATAGGTTAATGTGTCTTTTCCAGAAAGACCATTACATATTTCCACTAGCATTCAACGCGGCAATTTCGTGTGAAGATCACTAGAGTCGATTGACACCCCATTGCAGATACTGCCGGCCAACTTAGTCTCGCCTGTCATATCGCCAAAGGGGCATATGAGTGCCTTTGGTCATGGTTTGCGCGAACTTCTTGTGATCGCCGCAGGTACCGGCTTTTTGGCTCTGTGCGGTTCGAGGTACGATCTTGTTGCAATCGTCTGTGTCCTGCTTCTGGTCAGATTTCGTGGCCGTGTCCACGCTGTTATCGCAGCCGCTGTATTCAGCGTGGTCACCATAGCAATCGGACATCGATTTTCGCAAAGGTTTACTCGGAACGGAGAGGTTGCAATAGCCATTGGTGCAATCTGGTGTTGCGTATTGTTCGCAATGTCATCCAAGTCAAGCCGAACGCCCGCTTCTAATGTGACCAACCCTTTCGACATCCGTCTCGACGAAGTGACCATAAGCCTGTACGACATTCACACAGATATCAACTCACTGAAAGAGATAGAAAACGAACTCCAGAAGAGAGAGCACCAGTTACGGGGCATCGTCGAAACTATACCCTCGATGTTGTGGACAGCTTCACCAAGTGGAGAAGTGGTTTATATCAATCAGCGGTTGCGGGAATACAGCGGTTTTTCGCTTGAGGATTTCGGCAATCTCGGCTGGGGAAAGTTTCTTCATCCAGAAGACATCGCCGAATCAGCGAAAGCATTTTATCGGTCGATTCAGATTGGCGAATCTTACAGTGCAATTCACAGGCTGCGCAGGGCGGATGGAGAGTATCGGTGGCATCACGCCCGGGCCGAACCCCTGCGTGATCCTGAAGGGAAAATCATCCAATGGTACGGTCAATCGATAGACATTGATGAACGCAAGCGCGCTGAAGACCAGCTGCGTCTTATTCGCGGAAAGCCTAATCGGGCGTCGCGTATTGCCACTGTGGCTGAACTGTCAGCCTCTATCGCGCACGAGTTGAACCAGCCTCTGATGGCTGTGCTAGCCAACGCCCAGGCCACGAAGCGCTAGCTGGCGGCGGAGCCGCCAAATATTGAAGAGGCCGTAGCCTCCGTCGAGCGAGTGATACGCGATAGTCGCGGGGCAGATGCGACGATGCAACACATCAGGGCCCTCTTCAGGCGCGACACCTTCGAGAAGAAGGAAGCGAACGTGGCTGAGATTCTCAACGAAGCTGTCCGCTTGGTACAGGAAGACTCAAGCAGACGCCGTGTCACGGTCGAATCTCAAATCGGAAAAGAGCTTCCGAAAATTTCTGTGGACCCAATACAAGTGCAGGCGGTCCTGATCAACCTCATTACGAATGCGATGGAGGCCATGGAAGGCGGCCCTCGTGAACCGCGCTTGATCATTCGAGCCACGGCTGATCGACGAGAAATGTTAATCCAAGTGATAGATAACGGTCCGGGAGTGGACGATCCCGAGAACATCTTCGAGCCGTTCATCTCAACAAAGACAAAGGGAATGGGAATTGGGTTGGCGGTCTTCCGCTCGATCATTGAAGCTCACGAGGGCCAATCGTGGGCAGAGAACAATCCTGACTTCGGTGCACGATTCGCTCTCAGGTTGCCCTTGGCAGAGCGTGCTTAACCAACCACTGGGAACTGGAAACGTGCGATCGTTGCCACCGGACTCATATACAAGGAATATGTAATTTATCGAGCTCTGATGAATTGCTACTATCACGCTGTTCACCTGCTGGAAGGTCTCATTCCGGCTTCGTGCAACTCGATGTTCTTGACGACGTATGCCGCGAGATGCGGTGTGGTGGTCGACCATCACGCGAACTGCAAAGGAGCTCACCGTGCCATACCGCAGCGTAAATCCAGCTACTGGAGAAGTTCTTAAAACCTTTCCAGAGCACACTGATCAAGAAATGATGGACGCCTTGGCCACCGCGGACAAGGCTTTTGTGTCTTGGGCATCTTGCCCAATCGCAGAGCGCGCGAAGATTATTTCCCGCGCCGCCCAGGTTCTGGTCGAACGGAAGAGCGAGTTGGCAAACCTCGCCACCATTGAAATGGGTAAACGCATTGCTGAAAGCCGCGGTGAAGTCGACTTGAGCGCCGCCATTCTCCAATATTTCGCAGACCACGCCGCAGAGTTCCTTGCACCGAAGCCCTTCAAGTCCGCGATGGGAGAGGCCCATCTAGAGTTTTCTCCATTCGGTGTTCTGTTGAGCGTCCAACCCTGGAACTACCCTTACTACCAGTTGGCACGCTTTGTCGGACCGCACCTGATGTCGGGCAACGTGATGTTGCTGAAACACGCGCCAGGTGTGCCCCAGTGCGCAGTTGCATTCGAACAGGTCCTGAAGGACGCTGGTCTGCCAGTTGGTGTCTACACGAATCTCTTCCTCAGCAACGATCAATCCGGCGCGTTGATCGATGATCCTCGAGTCAAAGCGATTGCACTCACCGGCTCGGAGCGAGCGGGTGAGGCCTTGGCGTCCAGAGCTGGTAAGAATCTTAAGAAGTCGACAATGGAATTGGGTGGAAGCGACGCATTTATTGTTCTCGATGACGCCGACCTCGACCATACCGTTGCCATGGCTATTCTCGGTCGATTCGGCAACAACGGACAAACCTGCATCGGTGCAAAGCGGTTTATTGTGGTCGAATCGATCCTCGACAAATTCCTGCCGCGGTTCGTCGCTGCCGCCAAGGAGTTGAAGCTCGGAGATCCTCTCGACGAAAGCGTGACTCTCGGCCCGCTGTCGTCTGATGGCGCGTTGCAGTTGATTCTTCGACAGATCAATGACGCAACGAGCCATGGAGCGAAAGTTCTGCTTGGAGGACATCGTTCGGGAGCAGTGGGAGCTTTCCTGGAGCCTACTGTCCTTACTGGCATCACGCCTGACAATCCAGCGTACAAGCAGGAATTCTTTGGGCCTGTCGCGCTTGTCTTTCCAGCTAAGGACGAAGCTGAAGCCATCGCAATTGCAAACGATTCGCCGTTTGGACTCGGAGGGTCGGTCTACTCTACCGATATTGAGAGGGCCAAGCGCGTCGCCAGTCGCGTCGAGACAGGAATGGTCTTCATCAACTATCCGGATGTGAGCTGGCCGGATCTTCCTTTCGGCGGAATCAAGAGGTCTGGATACGGAAAGGAGCTCTCCAATTTGGGGCTTGAGGAGTTTGTAAACAAAAAGCTTGTCCTTGTCCCAAACATTCCCGCCGAGAGCCATTAGTCCACAGTGTTTCCAAACTTAAATTTCAACGTATCACTAAACCTCGAGCCCACCGATGAATGATAAGCAAACGAGTCTGACGGTATATCAAGCGACCTACGACCTGCTGAGGAAACTCGGTCTAACCACCATCTTTGGGAACCCTGGCTCGACCGAACAGCCGTTCCTCAAAAACTTCCCTTCAGATTTCGAGTACGTGCTTGGCCTGCAGGAAGCCTCCGCGGTGGCTATGGCAGACGGTTTTGCTCAAGCTACTGGAAAGCCAGCGCTGCTGAACCTGCATTCATGCGCAGGAACCGGTCATGGCATGGGCAACATCATGACGGCATTCCAGAACAAAACGCCGCTAATCATTACCGCGGGTCAACAGACACGCGAGATGATCCTTGGCGATCCATATCTTACCAACCGGGATGAGACGACTCTACCGCGGCCCTGGGTTAAGTGGGCATATCAACCTGTGAGGGCGCAAGACGTTCCCGGGGCAATCATGAGGGCCTATGCGGTTGCTCTGCAGCCTCCCGCCGGCCCGGTATACGTGTCAATTCCGTTGGATGACTGGGATCAGTCGGCTCTGGGGGAGGCGGTCGTTCGAACATTGAGCTCACGGTGTTCGCCAGACCCTGAGCGGCTTGTTCATTTCGCTGAAAAAATTCGGCAGAGTAAGAATCCAGTGTTGCTTTATGGACCTGAGATCGAGCGCGCAGGCGGTTGGGATGCCGGCATCAAGTTTGCTGAGCGCTTGAGAGCGCCGGTATACATTTCGCCGCTCTCTGATAAAGCGTCCTTCCCTCAAACTCATCCGCAGTTTCGAGGCATGGCTCCGTTTGCGATTGGGGCACTTAGCAAGAAGCTTCGCGGCCATGACCTCATCATCGTGGTTGGGGCCCAGGTCTTCCGGTATTACCCGTACGTCGCAGGAGACTACCTTCCCGAAGGTGCTGAACTCTTGCAAATCACCAATGACCCCTACGATGCGGCCGCCGCTATCGTCGGAGACAGCCTGCTGGCAGATGCAAAGCTGGCCTTGGAGGCATTGAATGATGCAATCCCGGAAGTGACGTCGCGGCCCGCTCCTGCGGCGCCACATATCGAACGAAAACTTCCGTCGCCGCCAAATAGTCCTTTGACGGCCCTTGAGGCATTCGCTGCATTGAGCGAGTTGCGGCCCGCGAATGCCATTCTAGTGAACGAGACAGCTTCTAATTTCGGGGATCTCGCCCAGTACTGGCCAATCAACGAGCCCGGTTCGTACTACACCTTTGCGAGTGGTGGACTCGGATGGGGAGAACCAGCGGCGGTCGGCGTTGCGATTGCCCAGAAGAAGCTGGGAACCGGGCGCCCGGTAATCGCTGCCATCGGGGATGGAGCTCTCCAGTATTCCGTACAGAGCCTTTATACAGCTGCTCGGCAAAAACTCAAGCTCATCTACATCGTCCCTTGCAACGACGAGTACTTGATTCTCAAAGAATTTGCGGTACTTGAAAAAACCCCAAATGTGCCCGCGCTTGATTTGCCTGGACTTGATATCGTCGCAACCGCCAAGGCTTTTGGTTGTGCCGGAGTGGCCGCCCACACTACGGAAGAAATCAAGGAGGCCTTCAAAACAGCCCTCAGCGCCGACGGGCCCACCGTGATCGCCATTCGCGTTGCGCATCAACTCCGGCCGCTGGTACCGGACGTGGACTAGCTTCAACCGAATAGAGGCACAAACGATGTTCAAAACAATGTTCACAAGTGGCGCCGGAAGAATCATACTTTTCGCACTTGTACTTCTGGCGCCGTGCGTCCAAAACACCCTGTTTGGTCAAGCCCTCAACATGGACGGCCAATCAGGTATTTTCTTCCAACCTTGGGCCGAGGTCGTGCCGGCTCCCCACAATAAGTTTGGCGCGCCCACAGTGAGTTTTCACATTGTCGACGCCGGGCCTGTTGCTGGCGACTACCTCAATGTCGGAATTGAGCAGGGATTCGGAAACTGGCTTGAGTTTGGATTCACCAGAAACAATCACACAGATGGCGGAGATCCCACGATCAGCCCGCTGTTCAATTTCGCGGGCTTGAACATCTTCAATGTGAAGGCGAAGGTCATTCCGGCGGGAGCTCACAAGCGGAAATATGTGCCGGCAGTTTCCGTAGGAGGGGTTTTACGTACAAACGATCCCTTTGTCGTCCAATCCGTGCAGCATAAGAATGCCACCAATGGTGATGTCTACGGTGTTGCATCTGAGCTTTTCGTATTGGGCAAGAAGTTTGCTTTCCTCGCGACCGGCGGCGTGCGTGGCACAAACGCCCAAAAGTATGGGTACGGCGGCAACACCATCGATTGGGAAGCGAGGGCATTCGGTGGTCTTGCATTCCCAATCCCAATCAAGAAGGCGATTGTCGTGTCGCCAACAGTAGAAATTGACCAAGAACCCCGATATATCAAATACGTTCCGACAGCCCACCTTCCGACTGACCTAATCTACGCCGTCCGCGTGTCCCACTATCCGGATTCGAAGTGGAGCTTCGACATCGGCACTGGACACGTGGGAGCCACCTTGGCCCAGGGAATCAATATCAAGGTCAACAACGCCATTGCATTTGCAGCAGACTTCCGCTTCTAG
>VFSW01012405.1_pt1 | contig 11906 bp, 10 predicted proteins | sample 5358111 | NCBI WGS metagenome assembly VFSW01 (sample SAMN11554181, study PRJNA540505) | mine drainage metagenome | isolation source: sediment from site ElyBrook_90M | place: USA: Ely Copper Mine, Vershire, VT | collected 2017 | reverse complement strand
ATATAAGAGAAAATAGATTCACACTCGGCACCTGTGCAAAAACTATTTGGAGAGAGACTCTTTTATGCGGCTCCTCAATACTTCTGGGTTTGCTGCCCCCTCACTTTTCTTCATCCCCTGCCCTACAAGAAACTGTAGGGAAGCTGCTTTTCCTGCCTTATATTCCGCAACTACCTCTATATTCTCTTCAAGTACTTTTCCTATGATCTCATCAAGAAATTCTGGGTCACTGCGCTGCAAGAGACCTTTTTGTTCTGCCAGAACCTGTGGTGTATCTTGTGTATCACACATGGCGGCAAGGACATCTTTTGCCCCACGAGAAGAGAGGGAGCCGCTTGTAAGCATGCCCATGAGCTCAGAGAATCTTCCCGCATTTTTGTTATTGAACCATTCCTCTGGAGCTTCACCATTTTTATACTTCCCTACCAAATCACTTGCGAGATAACTTGCAGCAAGGAGTACTGGGACACTACTACTGTGAGTAACCACTGCATCAAAAAAATCACCGAAAAGAGGCTCCTGGACAAAAAGGTCCGCATCACTTTTTTTTAGACCAAGCGTACTGTAGCGAGTACGACGTACCCATGGTAACTCTGGCAGATAGTGAGAAAGTTCTTTTGCTGAGAACTGCGATACTTCAGAGATAACAAGCGTTGGGAGGTCAGGGTCAGGAAAGTAACGATAGTCATGTGATGATTCTTTTACCCTCTGAGAAAAAGTTCTCTCATTCTTCTCATCCCATCCTCGTGTCTCTTGCATAACTCGCTCTCCACTTTCGAGCGCTGCGATTTGTCGTTTTATCTCGTACGCGATAGCCTTCTCAACACTTCTAAATGAATTAAGATTCTTAATCTCAACCTTTGTTCCAAGAGTATCTCCTTTACTTACTGAAATATTAGCCTCTACTCTCATCTCCCCTTTTTCCATATTTGCATCAGCAACTTTCAAATAACGAAGGAGGAGTTGCAGTTCTCGAGCGAAAGAACTAGCCTCTTGCGCAGTATGTATAACAGGATCGGTCACTAACTCCATGAGAGGGACCCCGGCACGATTGAAATCGATAAGACTACGCTCTCCCTCATGCTGTGAGCGTGCGGTATCTTCCTCAAGATGGACTCGGGTGATAGCAATCTTATCAAGCGAACCTCCAGAGACTAGCGGGTGCTCGTATTGACTGATTTGATAGTTCTTAGGAATATCAGGGTAGAAATAGTTTTTACGATCAAACTCAGTCACAGACGCGAGCACTCCCCCAACAGCAGTACCAATGAGAAGAATACTTCGCACTGCCTTTTGATTAATGACAGGGAGCGTCCCCGGATGGGCCATACACACTGGGCAAATATTTATATTTGGTTGTCGCTCATCTGGATCATTGAGACACCCACAAAACATCTTTGTCGCTGTTTTAAGCTCAGCGTGGACTTCAAGACCAATTGTTGGCTCATAGGGAGCGGGCATGAGATAGACCCATACTACCCAAAACTGCGACTATATAAAAGCCTCAGGAGGGATTGAGGTCTGTGAGCTTCTTAGTAAGAAGACGTTTTAAGTTCTCAATAGATCCCTCTTCAAGAATAGTGACTGCAGTAGCCTCCATTCCCTTCCTCTCGCAGTCACGTACTATCTCTTCTATATACTGGGGTTCTCGTGTGTCCGATTTAGTGAAAATAAGCATTTCCTTCTTATGCAAAAGAACTCCATCCTCAAAATGCGTGAGTTCTTCCCTCACAATCTGCCAATCTTCCATTGGATGGGGCGACTCCAGTGAAAGGCAGTGAAGGAGAAGTCGTGTCCGGGCTATGTGTCGTAAAAATTTACTCCCTAACCCCTTTCCTTGTGCCGCTCCCTCGATAAGCCCAGGAATATCGGCCAAGACAAAGCCATGTAGTGTGCCGAGATTGGGTTCAAGCGTAGTAAAGGCATATGATCCCACTTTCCCCGAGGCAGGCGTGAGAGCATTTAAGAGAGACGTTTTCCCCGCATTAGGTAATCCTATAAGACCACCGTCTGCTATGAGTCTAAGCTCAATAAAGAAATCTGCTGATTCTCCTCCTCCTCCTGGCGTACTTTCTTTTGGAGAGCGATTCACAGAGGACTTAAACACTTTATTTCCCACTCCGCCACGGCCTCCTTTCAGAATGAGTATCCGTGTCCCTTCTTGCAGAGTTTCAAAACGCTCACCAGTACTTTTGTTTACAACAACACTACCTAAGGGAACATCTATGACAAGATCCTCTCCCCTCCTTCCACTTTTCCCTAAATTCTCTCCATCCTTACCACTGTCTGCGTGAAAGTGTTTGTCTCCTCGGTAGCGTGCTAAAAGACCTAGGTCTCGTACTCCCTTTATATATATGTCTCCGCCACTGCCGCCATTTCCGCCAGCGGGGCCAGAATACTCCTTCCCTTTTAAATGGAGCCATCGCACCACTCCGTTTCCTCCTCGGCCTGCGGCGGCGTGTATGGTCAGTTCATCAACTAATGCCATGAGTGACCTACAGTACCATGTGCAGTACCCATCCGACGAGAGTGAGCAGTACCGACCCCTCAAGCGCGGGTATAAAACCAGATAGCATGAACCCTGGCACAACTACTGAGACCAACCAGAATAACAGAGCATTAATAAGGAGAGAGGAAAGCCCAAACGTAATAAGAGTAATAGGAAGAGTGAGGAGACCTAAAATAGGCCGAATGATAAGCATCACAAGTCCCCAGAGCACCGCGACGATGAGTGCTGTTGAGATACTTGCAATAGCAATACCAGGAACAAAGTGAGCAATGAGAAGGAGTCCAAGAGCTGTCACTGCAACCTGAATGAGCGCTTTGATCATGCTAGTTTATTGTATGTCTGCGCAGTCACACATGCAACGAGAATCGCTACATATAATTAAGTAGGTGATCGTAGTGAATGAAACTAAGCGCTTGGTACCCCACAGTAATTAAGATTCCCATATCACCAAGGAGCATGAGCACACCGAGAGCTATGAGCACGCATCCACCAAAAACAGATACGATGCGTATAAGTGTATCTGCGTGAGCTATAAACGAGGTCGCAGTACCTAAGAAAAGAGCAACAAGTATAAAAGGAATACCAAGCCCAATAGAAAAAACTACAAGCAAGAGAGCACCTTGAGACATAGTGGCTGAGATAGAGGCAAAGAGAAGAAGACTTCCTAAGATAGGTCCGATGCATGGACTCCAACCGACAGCAAAGAGTACACCAAGAAAGAAAGAGCTCTCCCACCGTCCGAGTGTCAAAAAATTAGGAACTGGTATGCGGTGCACACTAGAAAATACAGGGATACGAACCATGCCTAACATGACAAGTCCGAAGAAAATAACAATAATACCTGCCACTCGGCCTAGAACAAAGCGCCACGGTCCAAAAAAAGCTCCGAGGCTTGCTGCGAACACTCCAAACACAACAAAAATGACACTAAACCCGAGAACAAAGGCCAGAGCATTTATAAGCAGCCTCCGCCTAGCGCTAGCGTCAGGAGTACCACCTATATGACCTCCCGCAATAAATGCGAGGTAGCCTGGCACCAAAGGTAGCGTGCAGGGAGCAAGAAACATAAGCAACCCAGCAACAAATGCCGCCGGCAGAAATGCGAACGGGTTAAGTAGCATCATATAATCGTCTCCTTACTCATACTTTTATTTCTTATACGTTCCTCCCTTGCCACACCAAGGACAAAACCACACTGTTTTTTCATAAGGTGCGTCGCTTACTGACCACCACTTTTTGCATGAGTGACACATAAAGTGGTGGAGAGGTTCAATCTTTCTAGAGTAAATTATTTTCCGTGACATTTTTTGAACTGTAGATAAAATAGGATCATAAGTTGAATAGATGTTTGAGTTTTTTATCCACCTCCGCTATGAGCAACGGCTCTACTGCGCCCAACTTTCCTAAGACAATCTTCTTTTGAAGAGCGGCGATCTTGTCAAGCTTAATGAGTGACGACACCTTGAGCCCACTTGCACGAGATACTCCGACACGGATATCAAACATACGTATTTTTTTCTCTTGGCGCGAAGATATGAATGCGACAATACAATCCTCTCCTCTCTTTGATGCAAATAAAATGAGTGCCGGCCGCACCTTTTGTCCTGAGAGATCCGTGAACGGAAACGGTACTAGCACGATATCGCCCTTAACCATGCTTAGTCTTTACATCGCTGGACATATACAGGTTTGGCTCTTCTTTAAGAAAGTCGAAGCTTTTTGAATATGCATTTATATTCGTAATATCATTTATGTTTTTGTTATACATCTCAGGAAATTGAACAACGATCGCGTCTATAGAATCACGGCGGCCAATACCGAACACTTCTCCCCGGTATTTTACCCGGTCCACCATATCCCGTATGTGTTTGCGTGCAGTTGTAGTGGTGAGAATTTTCATATTGTACATAGTGTACAAGATAGGAGATGTCAATGCAAGTCCTCCCTCTAAAGAGTCCTGTGTGCCATTAATCGTTGATGCTCTTCAGTATTTTTGAGCCCACACTGTTTAAACTTCTTTTCGCTCCCACAAGGGCAAAGATCATTACGACCAATTTCCCTACCTTGAGACGAAGCCAGTTGTATCGGTTGAGGTTGAGGTTGCGTGGCCATTGCATCTTTTCTTAACCCTTGTAGTATCTCAAAAATACGTTCGGAGAAGGCTACCTCCAGGTCTTTATACAAACGTGTTCCTTCTCGACGATACTCCGTGAGAGGGTCACGCTGGCCATAAGCGCGAAGAGACACACTCCCCCGCAGATACTCCATGGATTCCAAGTGATCGACCCATAGTAAATCAAAAGTGCGTAGCATAATATCACGAGCAATAGAGAGGAAGGTCTCTCGACCGAATTCCATTTCTTTCTGTGTAAGTACTCGGAGAGCTTCCTCATTACCCACTGCTAACTCTTCAAGAACCGCTGCGACCTCTTCAAGAGAACCTGTAAGGATTCTCTCTCGGCGCGTGTACACGACCCGTCTCTGGTGATCAAGAATATTATCAAACTCAAGCACATGTTTACGTGAATCAAAATTAAATCCCTCTATCTTAGTTTGTGCTCCTTCAAGAGACCGAGTGACCATCTTGTTTTCAATTGGCTCATCTTCTGGAATTCCAAAACGCCCCATGAGCCCTTTTATAGTATCCGAGGCAAATACACGCATGAGACTATCCTCGAGAGAAACATAGAACTGTGTCTCGCCAGGATCTCCCTGGCGACCAGAGCGGCCTCGAAGCTGGTTATCAATGCGCCGGGCTTCGTGTCGTTCAGTACCAAGAACAAATAGGCCGCCCAGCGCTTTTACTTCCTCGTATTTCTCTTTCGTTGCGAGTATCCCACCAAGCTTAATGTCGACACCTCGACCTGCCATGTTGGTTGCAACGGTAACTCGTCCGCGAGTGCCAGCTCCAGCAATAATTTCTCCTTCACGTTCATGATTTTTTGCATTAAGTATTTCGTGAGGAACTCCTTCACGTTTGAGGTAGGCTGAGAGAAGCTCATTTTTTTCTATTGAGATAGTCCCCACAAGGACTGGCTGACCCTTGTGGTGAAGATCCCTAATCTTGCGAGCAACAGCAGAAAATTTACCCTGCTCGGTTTGAAAAATGAGATCGTTGGAATCTTTGCGCACAACCGCTTTATTTGTGGGGATATCGACAACATCTATTTTATAGACCTTGTAGAACTCTTCAGCCGAGGTCTTTGCAGTACCAGTCATGCCAGCAAGTTTCTCATAGAGTCGGAAGTAGTTTTGATAGGTAATGCTTGCAAAGGTGCGACTTTCTTTCTGAATAACTACTCCCTCCTTCGCTTCTATGGCCTGGTGTAGTCCCTCGCTCCACCTGCGACCGGGCTGTAGTCTGCCGGTAAACTCATCGACAATGACAATCAGCCCTTCCCGTACCACATACTCCTTGTCGCGCCGGAAGAGGGCCTTGGCGCGCACAGCAGTTTCTAGGTGATGCACATATTTGATGCCTTTTTCTGTGTAGATATTATCAACTCCAAGAAGCTTCTCCGCCTTTTCAATACCCGCATCTGTGAGCTGAATGGCCTTCCGCTTTTCATCAACGGTGTAGTCACGTTCCGGCTCAAGACCTCGAGCGATACCTGCAAAGACCCGATAGAGATCCTCAGACTCTGTTGTCGGGGCAGAAATGATGAGCGGGGTGCGAGCTTCATCAATGAGAATTGAATCAACTTCATCAACTATCGCAAAGTAGTGTCCGCGCTGGCGAAGCTCGTTTGGGTTATATGTAATATTGTCTCGCAGGTAGTCAAATCCGAACTCTGAGTTGGTGCCGTAGGTTATATCTGCTTCATAGGCTTCTCGACGAGTACATGGATGCAGAAATTCATAGAAGACACGGAAGTTTCCCTCCTCATCACGGATAGTATCATCACCAGTGTGCGATGCGTCATACATATAGGAGGTGTCAGTATTAATCACTCCTACGCGCATACCAAGAGAAGCATATATTTGTCCCATCCATACTGCGTCGCGACGTGCAAGGTAATCATTCACTGTGACTACGTGTACTCCCCTCCCAGTAAGTGCATTGAGATACACCGGTAGTGTCGCCACAAGAGTTTTACCTTCTCCTGTTTTCATTTCTGCGATGCCGTGACGGTGAAGGACCACTCCTCCGATGAGTTGCACATCAAAAAGTCGGAGATGAGTTGTGCGCTTAGCTGCTTCGCGCACAACGGCAAATACTTCGGGTAACAAATCATCTAGAGACTCTCCCTCCGCAATACGTGCGCGAAATTCCTCGGTCTTGTTTTTAAGAGTGGCATCGGAAAGAAGGGACATCTCCCCCTCAAGGGCATTCACTGTGCTAACAACCCCAGCATACTGCCGAACAGAAGCTCCAGCGCCCCCCTCAAACAGCGTTTTGAGAGAAAACATGCCCCATAGTAGCACAAAAGAAGGTCCTTTTTACATAAGGAAAACCGCCGATTTGTGTCGGCGGTTTTCCTTTCGAGAGGATGTCTCGCTAAAAACGCGAGAAGCAGTAGCTTAGAGCTTCTTCTTCTTTGCTGCCTTTCTCTTTTTTGCCATAGCAATTGCGACACTGTCGCTAGATTGGTTTCGCATCGTTCGACCTCTCTTAATATAAGCCCTAGGACAAGATATCAAGAGCATCTCGATGCTCTACATATAAGTATTGAATACTTTAAGTATGTGCACAAGAAAATTTTTCTTCCCACTGTGGATATCTTAAACGATGCGTACTTCAATATCAATTGAAAGTTGGAGAGTAGTAAATACTAACGCTATAACTTTATCTTTAAGAACCAAAACATCACGCGACGTTGCTTCTTTATTCGTGACGATGACAAGAGGTTGGTTTTCGTAGAGTCGAGCTCCACCACTATGCATACCGTGGCAGTGAAGTGCATGGTCAAGAAGCCACGCGAGAGAAAGTTTCACTCCTGAGGGCACAGTAAAGTGAGGCAGCGCAGGGAAACGAGACAGAAGTGCACGGGCGTAGTCCTCCGGTACGATAGGATTGAGAAAAAATGACCCTGCAGTCCCCTCCTTGGAGAGATCGGGAAATTTTCTGTCGCGTATACCAAGTACTACTGTGCGAATTTCCTCTGGCGTTGGAGAAGACGCTCCTAAAAATGCCTCCGCCAAATCACGGTATCCCAACCGCGGGCGTGGGAGCCGGGAAAGAGCGAGTGCCACACGGAGTATCACATACCTATCGAGATTTTTTTTAAATATGCTGCTGCGATAGCCGAGTTCGCACTCTGTGGTGGTATAGCGAACCAACTCGCCTGAGATAGTATCGAGAGCTTCAACCCAGAGAAGCACCTCTTGTAACTCCAGACCATACGCACCGATATTTTGTATAGGTGCTGCGCCAACTGTGCCTGGGATACCTGAGAGATTTTCCAGACCCCACAGTCCGCGCTGGCACGCACGCGCAACAACGCTATCCCACCTCTCTCCCGAGGAGACTATATAGACTACCCTCTCTTCATTTTCTTCCTGCGTCACACCACGTAGCTCCATCTTTATAACAACACCCTCAAAACCTTTCTCGGTAATAAGAAGGTTTGAGCCAGAACCAATGATAAGTGTGGGGAGAGAGTTGTCGTGAGCGAATGCGAGAGCTGTTCGTATATCCTCTACCTTTTTTGCGCGCACAAAAAAGCGGGCTGGACCACCCAGGTGAAATGTTGAGTAGGACGCAAGAGGTACATGTTCTTCACCAAACCAAGACATTAAAGAAATCGGCGTACGCCCCGTGCGGGAAGCGAGTGCGAGCTCCAAAACATTATCCTGAATGTGAGTGCAGTCGCCTCCCGCACGAAGCACACTTAAAAAAGTATATCACCAACACGACGCTCCCCGCCAAAGCGGGGAGTTTCGTAGGACGGTGTTTCTTTAAGCCGCACTGCGGCACTCACAAGAGTTAGTATAGCACACTTAGAATTTAAGCGTGCCGTTTTGAATGTCAGTAATAGTAGTTTGTATCTGAGGGGCAAGAGAGGGATCCAGAAGAGCTGCTTGCTGAAGTTCGCTAATTGTCTGAGCCTTATTACCCGCTGCGAAGTAGGCTGCGGCCAGGCCTATGTGCGTTTGGGCATCGTTGGGGCTTTGCTGTTCTCTCATCTGCCATATACCAACCACACGATCGTACTGCTTGGTATTAATGTAGGCTTGTAGCAACACCGGATCATCAACGAGCACCGTACCAAACCCCTGCATGAGGAGTGCATCCCCTGCTTGGTTTTGCCCTGTGTAGTAGAGTCCTGCCGCATAGAATATTCGAGCCTCTCCGTACGCGGGATCCTCGTTAAATGCCTGCGCGAGGTAAGAAATCCCCGCTGTGGCATCACCAGCGGAAAGACTGTTGAGGCCCATCTCAAAAAGTATTTGCTGTTTTTGCGGAGAATCATTATGCGCTTCTAAGAGATACTGGGCAGCTTGTTGAGGTTGATTAAAGCTTCCAAGAAATGTCCCCGTGAAGAGCTCGATGCGAGCGTCGTGCGGACGAACTGCTATGAGAGACGCGGCAGCATTATACGTTGCGGTAAGGAATGCTTGTTTGACTGTCGGGTTCAGAGACGTTGATGGCGCAACATTATTAGACGCAAATTGAATCATTTGTTCAACTACCTCCTGTTGACCAAGCCGAGTTCCTGGCCACGGAGAATTCTGAAGAAGCCCTTCAAACTCAGTGAGATTTTGACTGGGGTTCTTTGGCGCACCTTGTAGTCCACTGGCGGTTTGCACCGGGGTCACTGTGAGAATGGCATTGAGTAGTCCTTCGGCGCGCGCAATGCCAGGCGCATTGATACTCCATACCCCAAGGCCTACTAGGACAATAACAATTGGTGCGACTAGCGCCATAGTATGTTCTGAGGCAGGACGCGACAGCAAAATGGAGCCCGGTGGTTTACGCGTGAAGAGACTGTGGGCAAAGGCCAGGAGAAGGAAAAAATAAATGTAACTCACGATATTATCAAACACGAAGAGATTGTTGAATATGTAGGCACCCACGAGACCAAGGAGTAGTCCCTGTTCTAGTGGATTGAGCTTAGAGCGTATCACTGCCCACACGCTCACCCCGAAGAGAGAGATATACAGCAAGAACGCGGGAAGGCCACCAGCGATGAGCCAGTCGAGAAACGCGTTGTGCGCGCGATCAAACCACTGCTCTTGGTCATACATTTGTGGGACATAGAACTTATTGAATACAAAGTTAAAGTTTTCCTGGCCCCACCCAAGAATTGGTTTCTCAGCAAATCCCTGCAGAGCCATGTGCCAGATCAAAAAGCGTGACTGCGTGGTGGGATCATTGAGGGAAATAGAAGCGAATCTTTTTAAGGTATCAGAGTGTTGCACAAACGAGACGTTGCGCAGAAGGAAAAACCCACCAACAAGTACGACGATAGCTGCGAGCACGCCAAGAGAGATTTTTCTCCATGTGTGCCATTCAGACCCCCTGGCCTGCCAGGCAACCCACACGGCTGTCACGATGAGTCCCCCAATGACACCGAGTATTGATCCACGTGTTTCCGTGAAGTAAAGAGCAAGCACCTGAAGCACAATAGCAACACCATAGAAAATCTGGAGTGTAATGGTTGGACGCTTTGAGCGCGCAAGCACGAAAAGCGTCAGAAAGAGGTTGAAGAGCATGTACACGGCGAGGTATGTTGCATTGCCAAACGTGCCGTCTGCTCGGGCTCCGCTCTGTGAGCTTGGTGCAAACCCAAAAAGGTGCACCACCTGCATGAATGCAATCACTCCCTCAACAATACTTGCGGCAATAGAGATACGAAATACTTTATTCCACCACTCTTCTGCCGTGATGACTGCCCCTGCAATAACACAGTAGGCAAAGAGGTGAAGTAGGGTGATATACCCCTCCATGCGCTCAAAATTGCTCCAGAAGCTCTTGACAGGATCCACACTCGTGAGCGTCGCAATTCCCATCCACGCGACAAACCCGAGCAAAACCCACATAAGAAGTGACGCCCGTGGGCGATATTTTGGCTCTTTGAGAGCTAAGAGAATATAGACACCAATGAGCAGCTCAACGAGGATGCGAAAGAAAAAATTCTTTCCTGTAATGAAAGGAAAGAACATGTTTGGAAAGAAAGAACCATCTGCCACAATAAAGGGAGTAATGAAAGCGAGACAGAGGAGCCCAAGAGTGGCCCACCGCAGAAATTTTGCATATTGCATACAGGGATACTATACCATAGCCATTCTGGCTATTAAACTATGGTTTTCCAAGAGCCTATGGGAGCTATCTCCTCGCAAGATCCTGCAGAAGCCTCCCTATAATATGCTCAGGCAAAAGCGTCTCAGAAAAAAAGGTTCGCGCTGCTAAGGCTAATTGGGTCCTTTTTGTCTGCTGGTGTTTCAGCTCAAGAATCGCTTCTGCAAGTGCGCTGGGATTTGCCGGCGGAATAAGCACAGCATCCTGTTCGTTGAGCAGCTCTCGAATGGCAGGAGTGTCAGCAGTAATAATCGCTTTCTGCATTGCCATTGCTTCGTATATTTTATTTGGGATGACTCGACTCGCTTTTGGTGTATTTCCGAAAATGCCCAAAGAAATATCAGCGCGTGTAATATGTTCGGCCAATTGTTCCAAGGACACTCTTCCAAAAAATAGAATCTTTTTTTGAAGACCTAGTTGATTGACTTTTGTTTCCGATATTTTTGTTTCCGGTCCTTCGCCAATAAGTTGGAAAACAATATTTTCATCTTTTAAGAGTTGTGCAGCTGTAATAATATACGACACTCCGTGGAGCGGAATAAATGAGCCGTGGAAATTCACTGTAAACACTTCGTTGTTTGGATTGGGTCTAGGATAAAAAATATCATCTTGAGTTCCTATAAACACCCGTATGCATTTATAGGTTGGTATGCGAAAGGTTTTGGAAAAATAATGTATATGCTCGTTGGTATCAAACAGTAATGTCCGAGCCATTCTGCAACTGCTCCAATCAAGCAACCAATCTCTCCATGCATAAGGGTTCCAAGTACTATAGGTGCGGCGATCTAGTACATTTGAGTCGTACAAAGACACAAATACATCAAATATAATTTTATTTCCAAAAAGCAGCCGAGCAAGAAACACGGTAATGTGACCTGGGAAACATACAATAATATGGTCAAACTGCTCCTTTCTTATTTTTCGATACTCTTTATAGAGAAGCCAATATTTGCTAAGTCCTGTATGGTGTGTAGGATCAACCCTACATTCCACTACCGTATATCCGTGTTTTAAGAACCCCGATTTTAAAACATAATTGCGACTATATTGCGGGTTATATATTCCAAAAAGACATATCTGCATTACAAAGAATATTGTACTACGTTACTGATATTTAAATATAAAATTATCAAAAAATTCCCCATCGGGCATGTG
>VFSW01012404.1_pt1 | contig 11907 bp, 13 predicted proteins | sample 5358111 | NCBI WGS metagenome assembly VFSW01 (sample SAMN11554181, study PRJNA540505) | mine drainage metagenome | isolation source: sediment from site ElyBrook_90M | place: USA: Ely Copper Mine, Vershire, VT | collected 2017 | reverse complement strand
AGCGCGAGGCGATGGCAGTACTCCGCTTCGTCCATATAGTGCGTCGTCACGAAAATCGTGTGGCCCGCGCCGGAAAGCTGGTAGATCAATTCCCAAAAACTGCGGCGCGCGATGGGATCGACGCCGGAGGTCGGCTCGTCCAGGAACAAAATCGGCGGCTCATGCAAAATCGCGCAGCCCAGCGCCAGGCGCTGCTTCCAGCCCCCCGCGAGCAGCCGGGTCATCATTTTACGCTTGTCTTCAAGACCCGCCATTTGCAGCACGTACTCTTCCCGCTCCGCCAGTTTTTGCGGCGTCACGCCGTACACGCCGCCGAAAAACTCGATGTTCTCCTCCACCGTCAAATCGTCATAGAGCGAGAACTTCTGCGACATGTAGCCGATGTGGCGCTTGATCTCTTCCGGCTGAGTCGCGACGTCAAATCCGGCAACGGTGGCGCTGCCCGACGTCGGCGCCATCAGGCCGCACAGAATCCGGATCGTCGTCGACTTTCCCGCGCCATTCGGCCCCAGAAAGCCGAAGATCTCGCCCTGCCGCACCTCGATCGAGACGCGATCCACGGCGACGAAATCGCCGAAGGTCTTCGTCAAGTTGTCAATGCGCACGGCGACCAGGTCAGGCTGCACGCGCGGCCTCCTCTTTGCGGATCAGCGCGATGAACACGTCTTCGAGCGAGGGCGAAATCTCCTCGTATTGGAATTTCTCCTTCGCGGCCAGCGCCTCTACCGTCGTGACCGCTGGATTCACGAACAGGTGCAGATAGGCGCCCGCGGGTTCCACGGCCAAAACGCCAGGCTCTTTCAGCAGCGCCAGGCGGACGGAACGCGTGTCGTCCGCTTGCAGCCGGTAACAGGTCTCCTCCAGGCTCTTTTTCAGGCGCGCCGGCGTATCGCAGCGGATGATGCGCCCGTGATCCATGAACGCCACGCGATTGGCGCGTTCGGCTTCGTCCAGATACGCCGTGCTGACGAACACCGTCAAACCGCCGCGCACCAGATCGTAGAGAATGGCCCAGAAATCGCGGCGCGAGACCGGATCCACGCCATTGGTCGGCTCGTCCAGGAACAGCACCCGCGGCTTATGCAGCAGCGTGCACATCAGCGCCAGCTTCTGCTTCATGCCGCCCGACAACTTGCCGGCCGGACGCTTCTGAAACGGCTCCATGCGCGTCATCCTCAGCAGGCGGACGGTCAGTTCGTCGCGCTCCCGGCCGGTGATGCCGAACAGGTCGGAGTAAAACCGCATGTTCTCGGCCACCGTCAGATCGTTATACAGGCCGAAGCGCTGCGCCATGTAACCGATCTGATCCTTCACCTGATCGAGTTCCTGCGTGACGTCGTGCCCCGCGACAATCGCCTTGCCGCCGGTGGGGTTCATCAGGCCGCACAGCAACCGCATCGTCGTGGTCTTTCCCGCCCCGTCCGGACCCACCAAGCCGAAGATTTCGCCCTCCGCGATATCCAGATTCAGGCCGTCCACCGCGGTGAGCGCGCCGAATTTCCGCGTCAGATTTTCGGCGTGGATAATGCTCACAAAACGATCTCCGCATCCACCGGCATGTTGTTCTTTAGTTCGTGGCTGGTGTTATCGACGTCGACCTTGATGCGGTAGACCAGTTTCACGCGCTCTTCCTTGGTCTGAATCTGCTTCGGCGTGAACTCCGCTTCCGACGAGATGAAGGACACCGTGCCCCAATACGCCTTGCCCTTAAACGAATCGGTGGTCAGCTTCACCTTCTGGCCCAGCTTCACCCGGCCCAAATCCGTTTCGTTGATATAGGCGCGCAGCCAGGGATGCTCCAGATCGCCGACGGTGACGACCGTGGTGCCCGCGGCCAGCACCTCGCCCGCTTCGGCCGACTTTACCAGCACCACGCCGTCGATCGGCGTCGCCACGACGGTATCGTCCAACTGCGACTGCGATATCCCCTCCTGCGCCCTGGTTCGCTTCACCTCGTCAGCGCGCGCGCCGAGTTCCTGTTCCTTGCGCCGCAGCTCCAGACGGTTCGCCTCGGCGGTCCGCACCGCGGCCTGGGCTTTTGCCACCGCGGCCCTCGCGCCGGCGATCTCCTCCTGCCTCGGCCCCTCCTTCACCAGCGAGAAACGCTCCTGGGCCTGGCGCAGCATGGCCGCGGCGCTATCGTACTTCGTCCGGGCCTGATCGTATTGCTGCTTGGAGATGTCCTCGTTCTTATAAAGCGCCTGCATGCGATCCCAATCGGCCTGCGCGAATTCCAGTTGCGCGCGCGCGTCGCTGACGGCGGCCTCTGCCTGCTGAACATCCTGCCTGCGGCTGCCGTTCAGCAGCTCGTCGAGTTTCGCCTGCGCCTCATTCAACTCCGCGCGCCGGGCCGCGATGTCGCTTTCGAGCGTGGCCTTCTGAAACGCAATCGAGGTCACCATCTGCCGGTAATTGGATTGCGCGCTGGATACCGCCGCCGCATCGCGCGCGCGCTGCTGCTGCAACTGCACCGGATCGAGCCGCGCGATCACCTGATCTTTCTTCACCCAATCGCCTTCGCGCACGTCCAGTTCCGTCATGCGGCCGGCGGTCTTGAACGACATGTCGACCAGCGTCAATTCCAAATTGCCGGAGACGTAGATATGGTTCGGATCGGAGGAGTGCGCGTCGCGCCACCACCAGATTCCTCCCCCGATGGCTGCCAGCAGAATGATGATGAGAAATAGTCGTTTCATTGATTTACATACTCCGCGATGTTTCCGGTGGCCGTCGCCAGATCGAGGCGGGCAAGATTGTAGTTATACAGCGCGACGATCTGATTGTCGCGGGCGCGGTCAAGCCTGGTCTGCGCGTCGGTGATCTCAATTGAGCTGACGACGCCTCCTTCATACCGGCGGCGCGCCTGCGCCAGTTCGTTTTCGGCCAGAGCCAGCCCCTCGCGAGCCGTTTCCACCTGGCTCGCCGCCGAACGGATGCTGTCGAGCGCCAGGCGCACATCGAGATCCACCTGCTGCCGGACGTCGCGGGTCCGCAGTTGCTCCTGGCGCAGTTGCGAGAGGCTTTCCGCGCGGCGGGCGTCCCGCCTTCCGCCGTCGAAGATGGGAACTTTCATGGAAATTCCGATGTCGCGCGTGGGCACCGCGCCGATGATCTCCGCGCCAATGGTTCCGTAGTTGCCGAAAACGCCGACGGACGGCAACCGCTCCGCCTTGACCGACCCATAATTCAGCCGCGCGATCTCCTCGCGCCTGGCCTGCGCCTTCAACTCCGGACGGCTGTCGCGCGCCTTCTCTAACGCGGCCTCCACCGTGCCCACGTCGACGGGTTGATACATCAGCTTGCCGGTAAACTCAATGTTGGCGTCCAGATTCAGCCCCATCGCCCGCAACAGCTCCAAAATCGTCCGCCGGCGATCGTTTTCCGCGACGATCAGCAACTGCCGGTCGTTGGCCAATTGCACCTGCGCGCGCGTCACTTCAATGCTCAGGCCGGTTCCGGCGGCTTTCTGGCGCTGCGCGAGCTTCCATAGCGCGTCCGAAAGCTCGACGTTGGCGCGCTCCGTTTCGAGCTTCGCATCGGCCCGCAGGCACGCCAGGTACGCGCGTGCAACGGTATCGCTCACCTGATCCCTGGCCGTTGCCGCGTCGGCCTTCGCCGCTTCGACGCTCACCTTTGACGACTGAAATTTCCGGATGGAGCTGAAATCGAACACGGACTGCTGGGCCGTGGCGCGCGCGTCAAACACGCTGAACGGGCCCACCAGCGAGGGGAAGGCAAAGCCGGGAATCGGCACTTGCAGATTCAGTCCGAACGTTTTCAGGTTCACCGTTTCATTCTGATCGGTCACCGACGCCTCAATGTCCGGCAGAAACGCCGCGCGCGCCTGGGCGACGCGCGTCTGTGCCTCCCGGATCGACTCCTCGGCCAGCGCGACCCGCGGACTTCCCTCCGGCGCCAGAGCGATCTCCACCGCTCTCTTCAGGCTCAACGGCAGCGTGTCCTGGGCCAAGGCCAGCCCCGCGGACGCGAAGAAGAAAACCATCGGTCGCATCTAATGCACCTCCGTCGCGCGGAATCCGGCGGCGGTGAAGGTCACCAGCCGCGCGATCATCAGTCCGCGGCCCTTTACATCCAGCCCGAACGTCTCCTGCAAAATCCGGCTCCTGGTCACCGCGTGAGCCATCGCGCCCGCGGTGAATTGCAGCCGCCACATCCGCTCGGCCTCCGGCAGATCGGGCAATACCACGGCCAGCGCATCCATGAACCGCCGCACCAGGATCGACATGTGATCCCGAAACACCCGCTGCATCACGTCGGGCGCGGAAAATACGCGCGTCATCATCATTTCCATGGACTCCTCGTGCATTTCAAGAACCGGGCCTATGAACGCTTCGATGATCTGCTCCAGCGTCGGATGCGGCCCGGCCGCTTCGAGCCTGGCGATCCGCGCGGAGTTGACCGGCGTGGCGCGGCGCAGGATGGCAGCGTCGATCAGGCTGTCCTTCGACTGGAAATGGTAATTCACCGCCGCCAGGTTCACATCGGCCTCCGCAGTGATGTCGCGCAGCGATGTGGCATCGAAGCCCTTTTCGCCGAACAATTTCTCGACGGCATCCAGGATTCGCGTCTTGGTGTCAGGCCGGGCAGTCATACGTATGATTGAATCATACGTATGTTTTATCGACCGGTCAAGAACTAGTTTGCAAGTCAGCTATAATCATTACTTTACGGCGGGAATGAAGCTCATCTACCACGACGGCTACGATCTCAACCTGGGTGCCCACGTGTTTCCTTCGGAAAAATATCGCCTGATTCACGACCGTCTGGCTTCTGAGGGGTTTGCGTTCGTGACCCCGGAACCCGCCTCAGAGGAAGATCTGCTGCTGGTCCACGGGCGCGGCTGGGTGACGCGATTCAAGCAAGGCACGCTGCATGAAGCCGAGATCCAGCGCCTGTAGATTCCCTGGTCGCAGCAGATGGCCGACGGATTTTGCCTGGCCGCCGGAGGCAGCACGCTTGCCGCGCGGCACGCCCTGGCAGACGGCGCGGCGTTCAACGCCGGCGGGGGATTCCATCATGCGTTCGCCAACCACGGCGAGGGATTCTGCGCCATTCACGATGTCGCGGTGGCGATCCGCAAGCTGCAGCAGGAAAGAGCGGTCGAGAGAGTTCTGGTCGTGGACGTGGACGTGCATCAAGGCAACGGCACGGCGGCTATTTTTTCCGGCGACGAAACGGTGTTCACGCTGTCCATTCACCAGTACAACAACTACCCGCAATACAAGCCTCCGTCGAACATCGACGTGCATCTGGAGGACGGCACCGGCGATGAGGAGTATCTGCACGCGCTCGACCAGGCGGTGGAAAAAGCACTGACCCGGTTCACGCCGCAGCTCCTGATGTATGTGGCCGGAGCGGACCCTTACAAGGAAGATCAACTGGGCGGGCTGGCGCTGACCATCGACGGCCTGATGGAGCGGGACCGGCTGGTGTTCGGCATCGCCAAACACGCCAGGATCCCGGTCTGCGTAACGCTGGCCGGCGGGTATGCGCGCCGCGTGGAGGATACGGTGACGATCCACGCCAACACGGCGAAATGCCTGAAGGAATTTGCGGACCGCCCGTAACTTTTCCCGTCCCGGCGGCGAATCCACTGAGCGGAGATCAACTCACATGAAAACCTCTTTCGCTCTGTTTTTCGCGGCCGCAGCACTGATCGCCGCGCCCGCATTCGCCCAGGACAAGATGACGCAGGACAAGATGGACAAGATGTCGAAGTCCACCAAGAAAAGCAAGAAAACCGACAAGATGAAGTCCACCGACAAGATGGACAAAATGACGACAAAGATGTAGTGTCTCAAGCCGCCCAAGCAGCCTCCCGGCGCTTGGGCGGCTTCGTTTTTGTTAGCGCCGCCAGAAGAAAGATCCCAGCATCCCCAGCAGGCCGCTCACAGGAATCACCGCCGTATGCCACACCATCACGTGAGGCGCGCGGAAGTTGGGGCAGTGCAGTTCCAGCATCACGACCCCGGCCATTCCGGCCAGAGTTCCCGCCGACAAGCCGGCCGAGACCGGTTTCACCGCGAATCCCCGCCGCAGCAGGAACCAACTGCTGAGCCCCGCGGGAACCGCGACCTCCACGCCTGCTTTCAGGCAGGAGATGCCCTGCGGCACGAATCGACCGAGGCTGTAATCGTGAAACAGCACCGCGTCGACGGCCAGAAATCCCGCCATGGCAAGCGCCACCAGCGTCCAGGAACCGATCCAGCGGCGGCTGCCCGGGGTCATCGCGGCAATGGTCTTCAAAGCGGCGGCGCAGGTGACGGCGGCCAGCAAGGAAAACATCAGCGCAATGCCCGCACCGCCCATTTTGCGGATCCCGTAGAACCCGAGCCAGGAAGCCGCGGCGGCGGCATAAAGCGCGGTCATGGCGAGCACGCCGGAGGCGAGCATCCACTCCGGTGCTACCGGGCGCACTGGCATGAGTGACGCGGCCATCGACGCCGTGACGCGGCGGAGCAGCGCTGGGTCCAGTTGCGCCTCCGCTTCGCGCCTCAAAAATTCGTCGATCTGAGGATCGTTCATTCCGATTCCGCTTTGTTGGAACCGGCCGGGTTGAACCCGGCGGCGGTCAACAACTCCCTCAATTTCTCATAGGCGCGATGCGCCTTCTGTTTCACCGACCCGACACTGGAAGAAGTCGCGCGCGCCACTTCCTCGATCGACATGCCGGAGATTTTCAGCATCGCGACCACTTCGCGCTGGCTCTCCGGCAAGGCGGCCAGCAGCGCCTCCAGATCCGGTCCTTGCGACCGCTCCACGGAGGCTGCTTCCGGAAGCCTCTCCACCTGCTGCTCCCGCAATTCTACGCGGCGCGCCTTGCGGTACTGATCCACCCGGATATTGCGCGCGATCGCGTAAAGCCATGGAAGCACGGGCTCGCCCGGCCTGTAAGTGTGGCGCACTTCGTGGATCCGCAGCCATGTTTCCTGCAAAAGGTCGCCGGCGGAGCGCCGGCTGACGAAGCGCATCATGAAGAAGCGATGCATGGCGGGACTCAGGCGCGTGACCAGTTCCGTGGCTGCGTCCGAATCCCCTTTTTGATACCGCGACATGAGCGCTTCCAGTTCCGCGTCGGCCATGGGAGAGATGCGTTCTCCCAATTATGCCTGAGATCCGGCGCGGCATCACGGAAGCTTCCGTTCCGCGGCTCCCGTGACTGGCCCTCCCGGCTCGGACAGAAAGACGACCACGCGCTCGGGGCCGGCTTGCGCGCCCAGAGGTACGCGCACTTCTTTTTCAAACTTGGCGGATTTTGCCACCGTGCCGACCTTGGCCAGACTCCTCACCACGGCGACGTGATTCAGGGTCCTGCCGGCGTTCTCGCCGCGCCGCACGCTCGACTGGTCGTGGTCGTCGGCGATGGCGACCCAGACCTCGGCTTTGCGGGCCGATTCGCCCGTCTCCAGGCTTACGATGGCCGCATTTCCTTCGCGCTTTACCGACGCGATCTGTACGGCGACCTTCGGACGGGCGGCTGCTTTGGCGATCGCGGGCAGAATGTCCCGTTCAGCGCTCCCGAGAAACGCGGCTCGACCGTCGATCACCAGTTGCGGGGTGAAGCTGTCGTCCACGAAGGCATGGGCGTACATGGCCTGGCGCTGAGTAAACTGGGCCGAGGAGAAAGGATCGGTCCAGCCGAGCTGATTCCAGTAATCGACATGCTCGCTTAAGACGATGATCTGTGCGCCGGCGACGGGCTGCATCCGGTCGAGCTTCATCAGCAAAGCGTCGGCCGGAGGGCAACTGGAGCAACCTTCGGCGGTGAATAATTCGGCCAGAACTGCTGCTTGAGGCGTGGGTTCTGCGGCGCGCACAACAGCGGCGAGGAAACCGATGAGCGCGAGGGTCTTCATATACATCCCTCCTTCACAGTGCCGAACCCCGACCGTCAGGGACGAGCCGGGAGCGGCTGTATGTCGAGATTATCACGGAATTCAGCGGGGCGTTCCCTTTGCCGTGCAGGGTCATGAGTCCGTCCGTGACAGGCCTCCGATTGGCTTCTTCGTTTGGCATCGCCCAAAAGTTACGCCGCGCGATTACAATGGTTCCGATCATGCGAACGCTCCTTTGCACCGTTCTCGCCGCCGGTTGTGCCGCCGCGGCTTCGCCCGAGATCCTCTGGGACCGGTATGGCGTACCTCATATTTTCGCGCCGGATCGGGAGTCGATGTTCTACGCCCACGGTTGGGCCCAGGCGCAAGCTCAGGGGAATCTCTTGCTGCTCCTTTACGGCGAGTCGCGAGGCCGGGCGGCGGAATACTGGGGACCGGAGCACGCCGCGCTGGACCGCTGGGTGCGGCTGAACGAGGTGCCGGAGCGGGCCAAAACCTGGTACGACGCGCAGGACCCCGTTTTCCGCAAGTATGTGGACGAATTCGCGCGCGGCATCAACGATTACGCCAAGGCGCATCCGGAGGCTATCGGCGAGGAGTACCGCGTGGTGCTGCCGGTTTCGGGCGTCGACGTCATCGGGCATTCGTTGCGCGCGGTGCATTACATGTACATGGGATCCATGGAGCGGATGCGGCGCGAAGTAGATGCGGCACTGAAGAGCCAGCAACTGGCGCGCACGGTGCTGCCGGAGATTCCGGAAATTACGCCCGGGTCGAATACGTGGGCCATCGGCCCGCCCCGCGCGGCCAGCGGGAAGGCCATGCTGGTGATCAATCCTCATCTGGCCTGGGGCGACACATTTTTCCGCTACATGGAAGTGCACCTGGTGGGGCCCGGATACGATCTTTACGGCGCGCCGCAGATCGGATTCCCGACGCCGGTGGTCGGCTTCAATCGACGGACCGGCTGGGGCCGAACGGTGAACACCATCGACACGGTGGATTTTTACCGCCTGACGGTGAACGGCGATCAATACGAGTTTGACGGCAAAATGCGTCCGTTCGAGCACGCCACGAAGACGATGAAGATCAAACAGGCGGACGGATCGTTCCAACAAGAGAAGATCGAGGTGCTGCGCAGCGTCCACGGGCCGGTGGTTTACAACGAAAAAGGCATGGTCGTCGCGATGCGCGTGGCCGGCCTCGATCGCCCGAAGATGCTGGAGCAGTGGTTCCGCATGGGCGAGGCGCGCAATCTGGCCGAATTTCAAAGCGCGCTGAAAATGATGGCCGTCCCCATGTGGAACGCTAACTACGCCGATGCGGACGGGCACATCCTGGAAATCTACGACGGCCTGGCGCCGAAGCGCTCAATGGGCGACGTGAAGTATTGGGCCGGCGTGGTGCCGGGGAACACGTCGAAAACGCTGTGGACCGGATATCTGTCCTACGACGAACTGCCGAAGTCGCTGGACCCTCCGTCCGGGTTCAACCAGAACGTGAATGAGCCGCCGTGGTTCATGACGACGCCGATGCTCGACGCATCGAAGTATCCGGCGTACCTGTCGCCGCACGATATCGGCGCGTCGCTGTATCGGGCAAAGCGCTCCTACCGGATGCTGCTGGCTGCGCCGAAGATGACCTATTCGCAGATGCTGGCCGATAAGCTGTCGACGCGGGTCGAAATGGCGGATGCCGTAGTGCCGGACCTGATCCAGGCGGCGGAGAGCACGTTCGATCCTCTGTTGCGGGATGCGGCGGCGGTGTTGCGCAAGTGGGACCGGCAAACTGAGGTTTCGAGCCGCGGCGCAGTGCTCTTCAAGATGTTTACGGACAAATATCGCGTGGAGGACCATCTGCGCGTGAAGTTCGATCCGCTGCATCCGGTGGATTCGGCATACGGACTATCCGATCCGGCGGGCGCGGCGAACGCGCTGGCGGCGGCGGCGGACGAATGCAAGAAAACCTACGGATGGCTGGATATCGCCTGGGGCGACGTGAACCGGTATGGGAGCGGCGATGCCGATTTTCCCGGCGATGGAGGGCCTGCGCGTCTGGGCGTCTTCCGCACCATCGCGTTCGATCGGAAAGTGGGAAACAAGAATTACGCCTCGCATGGCGAAACGTTCGTCTGCGCCATCGAGTTCGCGGACCGGCAGAACGCGCAGTGCTCGCTCAGCTACGGCAATTCTTCCCAGCCCGGCTCGCCGCAGTTGGAGGATCAACTGCCGCGGATGATGGAAAAGAAACTGCATCCAGTGTGGCGGGAGCGCAAGGAGATCGAGGCGAATCTGGAGAAGCGGGAAAAGTTCTGAGCCGCTTTGTCGATTCGACGCGGTTGAATCCAGCTCCGCGCCTGCGCCAGGAACCCCGATTGCCACGCATCGAAAGTTCCGGCTTGTCCGCCGAGTCTGGCGGAGGTTCAGGCCCATCGCTGCGTTGAAGTCCAATATGGCCCGGCGTGTTATGATCGAAATTTGAAGCTCTCCGATATCGATCCCGGCCCTTTTACCCCGAAATCCGTCCGCATGATCGTCGAGATCGCCAAGGGCTCGGCCAACAAGTGCGAATACGACATCGATCTGGGCGTGTTCCGTCTGGACCGCACGCTCTATTCGCCCATGCATTATCCCGGCGATTACGGTTTCGTACCCGGCACCGAGGCCGAAGACGGCGATCCCGCCGATATTCTGGTCCTGATGAGCAGCCCCAGTTTCACCGGCTGCATGATCGAGGTGCGTCCGGTGGGCATTCTGGACATGGTGGACAACTCCGAGTCCGACAACAAGATTCTGGCCGTGCCGATGAACAACCCGCGCTACGACGAGATCCACAACATCCACGACATGCGCGGCCACATTTTGAAGGAAATCGAGCATTTCTTCCAGATCTACAAGGAACTGGAAGGCAAGAACGTGCGCCTGGAAGGCTGGCGCGACAAGCAGGCGGCGCGCGACATGATCATGACCGCGCGGGCGCGCTATCTGGAAAAACACAAGCCGGCGGAAAAATAAGCGTCACGCCATCTGGCGCGCGCCGATCTCCCGGAGGCAGCGGTCCACCCACAGCTTGGTGAGTTTCTCCTCGACGCCATTTTGCGACAGGCGCGAGCGCAGATTGGACCAGTCCACCTGATCGAGCTACTGGTCCTGATTGAAGCAGGAGAACACCACCGTTTCCTCGCCCGTCACCGGATCCTTGTGCTGCTGCAGGCACTGCGCGCAAATTTCCTTCATCATGCACTGCATCGGCGAGTTGATGCTGCCGATCGCCTTATGATCCGGCTTCAGATACTGCGCCAGCACGGTGTGGCGGGCGCGCGCCACCGCGGCCATCATCGCGTCCGAGCCGATCACCACCAGCCTGTCCACCGCATGCAGCGAAATTTCCGCGTCCTCGCCGTCGTTCAGATCGCCGCGCCCATAGGCCGCGATCGCGTCGACGATGTTGCCCACGAACGCCTTGTCCTGCGCTCGCCCCGGCGTGAAGCCCGGCGCCTCGTCGCTGCACCAGATCACGATATCCGCCGCTTTTTCGATTTCCTCCACTTTGTAGCGGTCGATCAGTTTTTTATATCCGGCGAAATAAACGGTACGCGAGCCCTTGGCGCGCAGTTCCTGGCCGATGGAGAACAGCACCGCGTTGCCCAATCCGCCGCCGATCAATAGAACCGTTTCCTTCTCCGGCGTTTCCGTCGGCGTTCCGGTTGGGCCCATCAAAATGACCGGCTCGCCGGGCTTCAGCAGCGCGCACAGATCCGACGATCCGCCCATTTCGAGCACGATGGTGGACAGCAAGCCCTTTTCGCGGTCGACCTTGGCGCCGGTGAGCGCCAGGCCTTCCATCGCCAGCGTGGTGGCGGCCGTTTTCGGGGCCAGCGTCTCGAAATTCTGAAGCCGGTAGAACTGGCCCGGATGAAATCCGCGCGCGGCCATGGGCGCTTTGACCACCACTTCCACGATGTGCGGCGTCAGGCGCTCTACACGATCCACAACGGCGCCCAGCTCCGCGTTCAAGTGGCCGAGCACCGCCTCGGCCGGGAGCCCCGTGG
>VFSW01012403.1_pt1 | contig 11907 bp, 8 predicted proteins | sample 5358111 | NCBI WGS metagenome assembly VFSW01 (sample SAMN11554181, study PRJNA540505) | mine drainage metagenome | isolation source: sediment from site ElyBrook_90M | place: USA: Ely Copper Mine, Vershire, VT | collected 2017 | reverse complement strand
CGGTCCGGCGTGTTGAATCGCCGCGCCATTCACCATGACTGAGGCAGGAGGCCAGTCAGCGGGAAGCCGCAACTGGTATCCGCGCTCTGTGAGCATGCCGGGGTATGTTCCTTCGGCCGGCCCGATCTCGACGCGCAGCGTGTCCCCACTCTGCGTTGCCTTGATGGAGGTACGCGCAAAGGATCCTTGCTGGTAGTCGATGGTGTTGCCGGCATCCTCGTAGACTGAGTAGCTGGAACTGGCGCCCGGCGCTTGCGGCCACACATTGATGATGAGCGGATCGACCGGCTTCTCTCCGGAGTGCTGCATCGGCGGCTGCATGGGAACGATGGCGCCGGCCTTGACGTAGACCGGGATCTGTTCGATAGAGAAATCGCGATCGACGGAGACTGGTCCGGCAAAGTGCTTGCCTGTGGGCCACTCAATCCACTCGCCCTCCGGCAGCCAGACTTTTTCGGTCGCCAGGCCCGTGATTTTCTCCGCTGGAGCCACAACCGGCGCAACCAGCATCTGGTCCCCGTAAAGATATTCGTTTTTGCTGGTGTAGGCCTCGGCAGCCTCAGGCCAGTCGTAATAGAGCGGCCGGAAAAAGGCGACGCCTGTGTCATAGGTGCGTCGTGCCTCGGTGTAGATATAGGGCAGCAACGCATAGCGAAGTTGGAATGTGGAACGAAGCACATCGGAAAACGGCTCGGGATACGCCCAGATGCGGCGCTCCGACTCGGGATTCTTGGTGGTATGGGTTCTCAGAATGGGGCTGAACGCGCCGAACTGCACCCAGCGCGTATACAACTCCGGCTCGACCGCTCCGGGCATGTGGCCGCCGATATCGTGACTCCAGTAGGCATAGCCCACGTTGGCCGCGGTCGCGGTAAACCATGGCTGGAAGGCGAGCGATGGCCACACTGAAACGGTGTCTCCGGAAAAGCCGATCTGGAAGCGGTGATTGCCGAGGCCGCCCCAGCGGTGAAAGAGGAGAGGCCGGTGGCCTTCGCGCTGCTGATCTGTGAAGTGCACATAGTTGAGCCACCACGTGGGAGTAACACCGGCCATCTTTGTGTTCGGCTCCTGCTGCCAGTCGAGCCACCAGAAGTCGATGCCCTGCTTTTCCAGTGGGTGGTGGATCAGGTTCATGTAGTTGGTGGCAAATTTTTTGTCGGTAATATCGAACGGCACATATTGCTTGCTGGCCGGATCGATGCCCATGGCGCGGGCCATCTCGGGATAATGATCCTCCCAGGGCTGAATTCCGGATGCGGGGTGAAGGTTGAGGCTCGTCTTCAAGCCATCGGCGTGCAGTTTGGCGAGGAACTGGTCAGGATCGGGAAAGAGAAACTTGTTCCAGCTATAGCCTGTCCAGCCCTTCTGATGATTGCTTGCGTCCATGGCGCCCCATTGCATGCCGAAGGTGGGGTGCCAGTCCATGTCGATCACGAAGACGTCGAGTGGCACATCGTTCTCGTGGAAGCCCTTGATGATCTCTTCAATCTCCTGGTCGGAGTAGGCCCAGTAGCGTGACCACCACGCGCCAAATGCAAAGTGCGGCGGCAGCGGAATGCGCCCCGCGACGCGCACATAGTCACCCAATGCTTTGCGGTAATCATGTCCGTAGCCGAAGAAGTACCAGTCCTGACGGTCGCCCGCGGGACGCTCGATCGCCCAGGGCCATGGGCTGTTCTCGCCGTCTTTGAAGCTGAAGTCCGATGAATCGAACAATGGCCGCGAGGAATCATCGACCACCGCCCACCCGGAGCGGGATACAAGGCCTTGTTCAATCGGTTCCTTCGTCTTTTCACCCAGCGCGCCATCGAGCGTGCGGGTCGTCCCCAGCAGGTTCTCATCGTCTGTGAGTCCGGGGTGCCACTTTACCGGCTTGCCGTCAACCGTGAGTTCAACGGTGAGATCTTCGGGGGTGAAGCGGCCTTCTTTTCCCGGTGTGTAGACAAGCGAAAGGGCGCTGGTTTTGATGGTGAGGCGTCGGCCATGGTCAGTTTCAGCGTGCTCGAATGAGGGCACCGGCAGTCTGCGGTTGAGGAAGACGAAAGAGGGATGGTCTTCCCACTTGCCATCCGCGGCCCACTCCATGCGGATCAATTCAGGCGTGAGAACGGTGAAGCGGGCTTTGCCCAATGTGACGACGGCTTTGGGATCGGCAACCGGATCGGTGGCGGTGTCTGGCGGTGAAGACAGGCGGGACGATTCTGAGAGGGTGGCCATTGCGTCCGGCTTCTCCTTAGCGGCGGTCAACAGAGGTTGCTGACCCTGTGACGGCGCTGCGAGGCCCAATGTCCAACCGATTGCGATTGCGATTGCGGAAAAGTGAAGCAAAGAATTGCGCACGACAGTTCTCCTTGTTTTGAGTACGACGAAAGCCTCCCACCGCCGGGTACTCGCGTTGCATGACGGACCGCTTGTTACACTGCCACAGGACTGAATCGGAAAACGACACGAGCGGGGGACCGGACTTGATCAAGAAGAACGTCTTTGTTTTCTTCTGCATGATGCTTGGCTGGAACCATCCATCTCCGACATCCGCGCAGTCCTCCCACGATGCCGACCCGGCGGCCGCCCAGCGAGCAGTTTCAACGCTTCACCCGCTCGACGCGCACCCTGTCATTGCACTCACGTTTGACGACCTGCCTGCGGCCGGCAGCCTGCCGCCCGGCGAAAGCCGTACAAAAATCGCCATGACACTGAGTTCGGAGTTGAAGGCCAACCATCTGGAAGGCACTTATGGCTTCATCAACGCCGTGAAGTTGCAGAACGATCCTGACGGGCAGCAGGCATTGCGCGTGTGGATCAATGCGGGCATGAATCTGGGCAGTCATACGTGGTCGCACATGTCGCTGACAAGCAATACCGCCGAGGCATTCGAAGCGGAGATCGCAAAGAACGAGCGAGCCCTCACCGAATACGCCGGCAGCCGTGACTGGCATTGGTTCCGTTACCCTTTTCTGTGGGAGGGCGACACGCTCGAAAAGCGTCGCGCCGTGCGCGCTTACCTCCGCGACCATGGCTACCGCACCGCGCAGGTCTCGCTTGATTTCGAAGACTACGCATGGAACGATGCTTACGCCCGCTGCATGGCCACACAGGAACAAGCGGCCATCGACTGGCTGAAGCAGAGCTATCTCGAAACTGCGACCGAATACATCAAACTGGGCCGTGAAGAGCAGCAGATCGCGTTCGGCCATGAGATCCCAAATGTCATCCTGCTGCACGAGACGGCGTTTACGACTTTGATGCTGCCGCAACTGCTCGACCTGCTGCGGACGCAAGGCTTCCAATTCGCATCCATATCTGAAGTGGAGCAGGACCCGGCTTACGCGCTCGACCCGGATGCCGCACTGAAATATGGCGGAACGCTTCCCGATCAATTCATGGACTCGCGGCATCTGCCCTATCCGCCGTTCAAGCCCAAGCCTTTTGATCGGCTCAAGACTCTGTGCCAGTAAGTTGTGGGGACGCCGGTCAACTCGCCCAGTCGGCGCCGCTGCAATCGAAGGAGACGAAATGAAGTCGGATCGCGTTTTGATCGGAGCGGTAATTCTTCTCGCCGCCGGATCAGGTTTGCTCTGCGCCTATTGCCACGGCACTACGGGTCTCAGCCTTGGATACCCTCTGACCGGAACATCCGTGCACATCGACATCACCACCACCGGCTTGGCCGCACTTCTCGCGCTTCCGCTAATCGGGGGCGGAAGGATGCTCTTGTTCATTGCGCTGGTTGCCGCAATCGTCTCCCTGTTCCGCGGCCCCGAGCCCATGCGTAATGCCGATCTTTCCATGAGACGGCAGGAGCCATTTGAGGAGTAAACCGCGGGCAATCCCCGTCAGTCATTTTCGGCAGTAGAGAAGCCAGCCAGTTGAAGCGCCCTCGCGATTTCGAGGGCGGCGCGGGCAGGTGTGCGGGTGCTGGTGTCGATCGACAGACGCGGTGTCGGCATCGAGATTGCATCGAAGCTGCCGTCTGCCTTGAGTTTCTCAAATAGATCGATCGAAGTGAGCTTCTTGTATTGGAGGCGCGATGCGTCTTTGAAGCGCCGCCTCAACTCGGCCTCAGGGCACGTCAGTTCGACAAAATCGACCGTGCCGCCAACCGTCGCGACCGCCTTTTGAGTCTCGGGCACAAACGACGGCCGCACCGTGGCCTCCGGAGCAAAGGTAAAGATGAGGCCGGCCATTCCGTTCTGGGCAGCCCGCCTGAAAACCGACAGCCAGATCTCTTCTCTCAGTTCAACAAAGGGCTCAGTGCCGAAGGGAAAGATCGAGTCCACCAAATCGACGACAAGGTGATTGTGAAAGAGCTGGAAGCCCGTGATGGCCGCCAATTCTTTGGCGACCGTCAGCTTGCCGGCCGCCGGGAGACCGTAAAGAAAGATGAGCCTCATTCAGCACACCTCCTGAAATTCGCGCTCCATTCCGAGGCTATTGTTGCTATTTCTTGACGTCAGCCGGGGACGTTGCCGCGGCCGGTTTCAGATACTTATCCCACCAGGCAAGCCAGCGCTCATAACGATCACGAATAAAGCTGGGCCGCGTGAACCCATGAAACTGCCCCGGGTAAACAACCAACTCGGTGGGAACGCCCAGCGAACGGAGCGCCTGATACATCTGCTCACCGCCGAGCAGCGGCACATTCATGTCAGAGGTGCCGCCCATGAAAAGCGTCGGAGTGTGGATCCGCTTGTCGGCCTCGAGAAACGGATAGCTCAGCTTGAGATAAAGCTGGTAGTTCTTCCACGGCGGCCCAAGTTCATTATCGTATTGCAGAATGTATTGATCCACGCCATAGAACGACATCGGCGCCGCCACGCCCGCTCCGCTGCTGGCCGCCTTGAAGCGCGGATCGCTGGCGATCGTGTAGTCGGTGAGAATGCCGCCGTAGCTCCATCCGGTAACAGCCAGCCGGTTAGGATCAGCCACGCCCATGGCAACGGCCTTGTCCACGCCGGCCAGCAGGTCGAGTACCTCGAGGTGTCCCCAGTCGCCGGCGATGGCTTTTGAATAGTCCTGCCCGCGTCCGGAGCTGCCGCGATAGTTCACGTTCAACTCGGCGTATCCCTTGGTCGCCAGCCACTGGCGCAGAAAGTCGAAGCTGTGGGTATCCTGGCCATTGGGTCCGCCATGAATGAAGAGCACCATGGGAACCGGCGAGCCCTGCTTGAAGTCCGCAGGCCTGGTCAGCAGGCCGTGCACATCGGTGCCGTCCTTGCTTTTGAACTCGATATTCTCTGTCGAAACCAGGTCGAGTTCCGCCACCAGTGCGTCGTTATGCGTGGTGATCTTGCGCAACGCGCCATTCTCAAGCGCACAGATCTCCGCCGGGGCGGTGTCGCTGGAGTAAAGCACGGCGCTGTGGCCTCCAGCCACATTCCAGCCCATCACCGTGCCGGGCTGATCGAGGAGCCGCTTTACTCCACTGCCTGTTAGATCCACTTCCGCCGGATATTCGTAGCGATCGTCGCCGACGAGGTATTCGAGATGCCCGTCCGCCGTAAAGTAAGGCTGGCTCACCGCGCGGTCAAACTTCGCCGCCGGATAACTCACTTTGCCATCAAGCGTAACGACAGCGGCCCGCGCCTGAGAATATTCGAGCAGCTTCAACTCGGCGCCCTGCGTGTATGCAATCGATTTCGAATCCGGAGACCATGCGATGTGGCCATCATCGGGACCGGTCCACGTAGTCAATTTGCGCGGCGTCGAACCGGACTTGGCTGGAACGACAAACACATCTGAGTTGTTGCTGCGGTCGGGATCGGGATCATGATTGCTGACAAACGCGATCGACGTCCCGTCCGGCGACCACGCCGCATCTTCTTCGCTCACATTTTTTGACGTGGTAAGCTTCTCGGCTTTCTTCGCGCCAATGTCGTAAAGATACAGCGCGTCGTATGCGTCGTCCCGCAAATAGCCCTGGATATCCTGCTTGAAGTGATAGCGATCAATCACGATGGGTTTGGGGGGAGCGGGCGGCTTGCCTTCCTCCGCATCCGGTTCAGACTTGGGGTGCATCGTGAGCAGTAGTTTCTGGGAATCCGGCGACCACAGATAGCCCTCGATTTCCTGATCGGTGATGGCGGTTAGCTGCTGGGGTTCGCCGCCTCGCCGGTCCATCAGCCACACCTGGGCACCCTTCGCGGGACCAGGACGAGAGGAAAGGAAGCTGATGTATTTGCCGTCGGGGCTGAAGTGAGGAGCGGACGCCCCTTCCTTGCCGTAAGTCAGTTGCAGATGGACCGACCCGTCCCACTTCGCCATCCATAGATGCGACTGGTTCTTGTCTTCTTTAGCATCAACCTGGCTGACCGAATACAGCACCCACTCGCCGTCCGGCGACAAGACCGGCAGGCTCACGCGCTGGATGCGATTCAGGTCGTCGAGGGTGATTGCGCGCTTTTTAGGAGCGTCCGCAGCAGACAGAAAGCCGACAGCGGCAGACAGAAGGCTTAAGCAAAGAATCGTATGCTTCAATTCACGCGGCATGGGCCGAGATTACCATTGCAGGCGGAAAAGGCAAAAACCGCGGTCGCGTTTATCGCAACTTCGTGCGCACCTCAGGCCTCACCAGGTAGAGAAAGAACACCGCGTTCAGCAACCCCTGCGCAATTGACGCCATATCGCGCTGTGTCGAGAACTTCCACATGAAAAGGCCCATCAGGAGCACAACCGCCGACAAAGTCATAATCCATGCCCATCGAAAAAGGAGCAGCAGGCCCAGGCCCGCCGCGATGAATGCCACCGAAAATACCAGGTACATGGGGCGGACATATCCGTTGACCACGCCGATGATGTTGATGCCCGAAAGCACCACCATATAGAGCGCAATCGCAGCCAGGCCCGGCAGCGGAAGCAGTTCTCGTTGCATCGGTCGAACGGGCGCATGAGCGGACGCGCGTTCCCCGCGGTCCTCGAAATCTGATGGATTGCCGCCATCGCTTGTCATAGGGTGTGTAAATACGCCAGAAGGTCGTTGAGCTGATCGTCGTTCAGCGCGGTGGCCGGCATCATGTTGCGGCCGTGCAAAATCACGTTGGTCATCCGCTCATCGGTGGGCGGCGCGCCCGACGGCATGGCCTTGACCTTGGTAATCGCCTGCAATCCCGGACCGTGCAGTGCATGAGTGTTGGTCGGGTAGTGGCACTTGGCGCAGGCCTGGTGAAACACCTGCGCACCGCGCGCCTCTTCCACCGTCCACAGCGCTTCGGGCTTGGACGGCGGCAACGATCGGCAGCCGGTGATGGCAAGGAGCAGCCCGCCGAAGGCGGCTGAAATGCCGAGGGAAGCAGCAATGAAACGTGTGCGCATCTGACTCGATGATACAAGGGCAGATGCGCGGCTCCCAAGCGTATCCGGGGGGAAGCGGCTGCGGCGCTTTATTCCACCGCAGCGATGGCTTCGCAGATGTGGTCCATGGCCTGGATCTCCGCGTTGCTGCCGGGACGATGCCCGTTGACCATGAGAGAGAACGCCAGCGTCTTTCCGCTCGCGGTGGTCAGGTATCCAGAAAGCGCGTTACTCTCATTGAGCGTGCCGGTCTTGGCCCACATGCGCCCCTTGAGAGGAGACGTCTTGAAGCGATTCGAGAGCGTTCCATCCACGCCAGCGATGGGCAACGTCTCGCGCCATGCCTTGCCCCAGGGTTGACGCGCCGCGTAGGTCAGCAACGTCGTATAAGCACGCGGCGCTATGCGGTCGTCCATGCTCATGCCCGAACCGTCATAGAAGAAAAAGTCATTGTCATCGACGCCGATTTCGGTCATAAACTGCCTCACCACACGCGCGCCTTCGGCAAAGCTGCCGTCGGTCCCGTGCAGCTTGCCCAGCACGCGCAGCAGCAGTTCGGCATGCAGGTTCTGACTCATCTTGTTGATCACCGTGATGTCCTGTGCAACCGGAACTGAGACCCGCGTTGCGAGCACCTTGCGGCCTAGTGGGGGCGCCTCGATCGTGGGGACATTGGACTGGGTCAGAATTGGCGTGATCCGCATGGCACGCTCCGCGGCAAAGTCGCCGGTAGAGATTGACAGGCGATGCGCCGATGTTGCAGGACCTTTCACAGTAATCCCGCGGCTCGCCAGCGCATCTTTGAACGCCAGCGCCGTGAAAGCGGCGGGATCTTCAATTGCCAGGCCCGCGTGCAAACCCTCGGGAGGAGCCGTGCCGAAGGTGCGCACCAGCATGCTGGCAGGCCGCCGGTCCAGTCCCGGGTGCGCCGTTTCGCCTTTCACTGCCGGAGTCATGCTGTTGTCGAGCGTGTAATAGTCCACGTCGGGCGACCACTCCGGAACCGTCTGGGCTGGATGTGCCGGATCTGCGGTCAACGTCAGTTCAACCGTATTGTCGTTGAATGAAAGCGCAGAAACCGGCGCGCCATAAGGCCACTGCAAGTCGTCCCAGGCCCACGACACTCCATACGGTTCGTCGATGAAAAAGCTGTCGTCGCCGATCACGCTGCCATCCACTGAACGTACGCCCGTCTGCTCCACCTGCTGCGCAAGTTGTTGCAGCACTTCGAGGGGATTGGGCCTGGGCTGCGGCGGAAGCGGCGGCGTTCCGGGCGGCAACGGCGGAGCAGGAGGCCGGTAAGGATAGATGCGTGGGCCAAGCGTAGGATCGCCCGCGCCGAGGATCACGATGTCCCCGTGCAGCGCACCGGCCGAGTCCACCTCGCCCGCGGCTACCACCTGCGTCGTCCACGTAATCGTATCGACCGGCAGCAGCGCAAAGGCAGCTGCCGTGGTCGGCAGCTTGGCGTTTGATGACGGGGTGAATAGCCGGCCCTCATTGAGGCTGAAAAGTTGCTGGTTGTCCAGCGTAACCACGCTGATGCCGAACTCCGCATGGCTCAGTGCCTTGTCGGCAAGGATGGCGTTGATGCGATCAGCCAGCTCCCCTGTGGTCTTCGTTGGCTTGCGCGCGACCGCCTTCACTCGGGATCGCGCCGCAGGCGCTAAAGCTCGCGTTTGGGCTGACAGATCGGCATTTGGAATCAATCCGGAACACAGACAGAGCGCCATCAACCGGCGGAAGAGGATCATGCCCGGAGTGTAGCAGGCGGAATGTTCTTGAATACAGTTCGCCTGCCTCGCCACATGGTTCGCGCGGGCGCGGGTCCAAGGCTCATAGAATTGAACGGTACGTCGGATCGGCGCCGGTCAAAATAATGGGGGATTTCCTGGATACAAAGAAACGCATCATTGCCAACTGGCGGCTTCGCACCCGTACGCTGGAAATCGGCGCGCGCACCCTGGTGATGGGCGTGGTCAATATCACCCCGGACTCGTTCAGCGACGGCGGCCTTTTCTTTAACGCTGGCGCTGCGGTCGCCCGTGCAATCCAATCGCTGGACGAGGGCGCAGACATCGTCGACCTGGGCGCGGAAAGCACCCGTCCCGGTTCGCGCGCCGGCGGTAGTGCCAACAAAGGTGATCGACCGGCCGTGAGTACAGACGAAGAGCAGGCCCGGCTGCTACCCGTTCTTGAAGGAATTCTGCGCGCGCGGCCCGAAGCCATCATTTCGGTGGATACTTACAAAGCCGCCACTGCTCGCGCGGCGGTCGCCTCCGGTGCCGAAATCGTCAACGACGTAAGCGGCTGCACGTGGGATCTGGACATGCCAGCCGTTTGTGCGGAGACGAACGCGGGCGTGGTGCTGATGCATACCCGCGGCCGCCCCGAAGAGTGGCGCACCCAGCCGCAACTCGGCCCGAATGAACTGCTGGCCACGGTCGAAGAGGGTCTGGAGCAGAGCGTCGCCACGGCAACCGCTGCGGGCATCCCGGCTGAGTCGCTCGTGCTCGATCCCGGCTACGGATTCGGCAAGCGCCTCGGCGAAAACTACGCGCTGCTCGGCCGCCAGTCCGAACTGCTCTCGCTCGGCCGCCCTTTACTCGTGGGGGTTTCGCGCAAGTCGTTTCTGGGTCACACACTTGCACCGCTTCATGGCGGGTCAGCGGCACCAGTTGACGCCCGCGAAAATGCCAGCCTCGCCGCGATGGTTGCGGCTATCCTCAACGGCGCTTCAATCGTGCGCGTCCATACAGTCCGGCCCGCCGTCGAGGCCGCCCGCATCGCCGACGCCCTGCTCGCTGCCCAGCCGTAGTCGCGCCCCCGGCCTCCGTTCCCTGTCCACTATTCACTGACCACTGTTCCTTCGGTGTAAACTTTTCCTTCGCGCAAAGTCCAGACCACGCTTTACGCAGACAGGAAATTCATGCGTCCGTACTCCATTTTTCTTTCCGCTGCTCTCGTTGCCCTGCTGCCTCCATCTTGCTCTTTCGCGCAGTCCGCACCCGCCGCCAAACGCCCCATGACGTTTGAAGACATGATGCAGATGAAGCGGCTCAACGAAACCGCCGTCTCGCCCGACGGCAAGTGGCTAGCCTATAGCGTTACAACCGTGAATCTCGACCAGAACACGAAGACAGCGGAGCTGTGGATCCAGGCCATCGCCGGCCCCTCCTCTCAAGCAGGCGAGCCGATGAAGCTGGCCGTGGCGCAGCCGGGCGATAGCGGGCTGCAGTTTTCCGCCGACGGACACTTCGTGCTCTTCCTCTCTGGTCGAGAGGGTGGCCAACAAGTCTGGGCAGCCGACTTTGACACCGCTACTGGAACCGCCAGCAACGCGAAGAAGCTGACGTCAATTGCCACCGAGGCCGACAACGCGCAGTGGTCGCCGGATGGACGATTTGTAGCGTTTACCTCGGCTGTCTATCCCGACTGCCCGGCCATCGGCCTTGCGGACAACGGCGCGGGCGACAAATGCAACGCGGAACGGGACGCCACCGCGGCCGCCAGCAAAGTGAAGGCGCAGATCTTCACTCACCTGCTCTACCGTCACTGGAACCACTTCACCGGCAACAAGAGGTCCCATCTCTTTGTCGTTTCGGTGGATGGCAGTGGAATGCGCGACCTCACACCTAACGATGCGCACGATGTGCCGCCTTTTTCGCTCGAAGGCGGCGGCGGATTCGCCATTTCGCCCGATGCGAAGGAACTGGCGTTCACCGAAAATCCAGACGCGGTCCCCGCCATCAGCACGAGCGCGCAGATCTGGACATTGGACCTGACCAATCCCGCAGCTAAGCCCGTGAAGATCAGCACATCGGCGGGAGGCAACTTCAACCCGGCCTACTCACCCGATGGCAAGTGGCTGGCGTGGCGATCGCAGGCGAGAGCCGGGTATGAAAGCGATAAGTTCCGGTTGATGCTTTATGACCGGGCGAAGAAGAACATTACCGACCTCCTAGAAGACTTCAAATTCGAAAACTGGGTAGACGAATTCGCATGGGTCGATGATTCTCAGCACATCCTGTTTGTTTCAGGTGATAAAGGGGAGTCACCCATCTATGAGGTGAATGTTACGGGCGACGATCTCCACCGCATGGGTAAGGCGGCGGGTGAATGGACTGGCGTTCATATGGTTCTTGAGCAGGGCTTGCCCTATGTCCTGGGGACAATAGTCCGGGTTGAGCGTCCAGCAGAAGTGGTACTCGCCAACATGCTTGAGATCGACGACACCACAGTGAAGTTTCGAGCTCATGCTTCAGGTGCGGCTGAGAATTTGACCAGCAAGACTTACGAACCAAGTCTGCTCACCCACCTCAACGACACCCTCCTCTCCCAACTCGACCTTGCCCCGCTCGAATCCTTCTGGTTCACCGCCGCTGATAAAACCAGGCTGCAAGGCTTCCTCATCAAACCACCGGCCTTCGATCCCGCAAAGAAATACCCCGTCAAGTTGCTTATTCACGGCGGCCCGCAGGGCGCGTGGGGCGACTCTTGGTCCTATCGCTGGAATGCGGAACTCTTCGCCGCCAATGGGTACGTCGTCGTCATGATCAATCCGCGCGGGTCGACCGGCTATGGGCAGGCCGTCGTCGATGGTGTCAACGGCGACTGGGG
>VFSW01012402.1_pt1 | contig 11907 bp, 11 predicted proteins | sample 5358111 | NCBI WGS metagenome assembly VFSW01 (sample SAMN11554181, study PRJNA540505) | mine drainage metagenome | isolation source: sediment from site ElyBrook_90M | place: USA: Ely Copper Mine, Vershire, VT | collected 2017 | reverse complement strand
GAGCAGGATATGCTACATCTGCACCACCCCACCCAGCTGGCTGACCATCTCACCCACCGCCGAAGACAGGCCCCCGGCCCCGCAATCTGTAATAGCAGTGTAAAGGCGGCGGTCACGCGCCATCAGGGTAACGTCGATCAGGCCCTTTTCGACGATGGGCGCTCCGATCTGCACGGATGCACCGGCCACCTCCCCGGTCTGGGCGTCCATGGTCATCGATGAGAACGTGGCGCCGCGCAAACCATCCCGCCCGGTGCGCCCGCCGATCACGATAATCCGGTCGCCCGGCCGGGCCTGGCGGGGGTGAGCATCGAGCGGAGCGATACCCACGCAGCCGCAGAACACCAGCGGGTTCGAAATGTAGCCGGGATCGTACAGGATGGCCCCTGAAACGGTCGGAATGCCTATTTTATTGCCGTAATCCTGAATCCCGGCCACCACACCCGAAGCGATGCGGCGGGGGTGCAAAACTCCCTCTGGCAGGCTGGCAAAGTCCAGGTTGGTTGGGCCAAAACACAGCACGTCCGTCGCGGCAATCGGGCGCGCCGAAACGCCAATCACGTCACGGATCACGCCGCCGATGCCGGTATTGGCGCCGCCAAACGGCTCGATAGCCGAAGGATGGTTATGGGTTTCGACTTTAAAAGAAATTTCGTTGGCGCCGTCAAAATCGATAATGCCGGCATTATCGGTGAAAGCCGAGCGCACCCAGGGGGCATGGATCTGGCGGGTAGCCGCCTGGATGGTGTGTTTGAAAAGGTTATCGATAACAGTGGGCGGTTGGCCGGCGACGGCGATCGCCAGGCGGGCTTTGAAGGTCTTATGGCAGCAGTGTTCGCTCCAGGTTTGAGCGATCATCTCGAATTCAACGTCGGTCAGATGGCGCTGCTCGGCCAGGCAATAAGAACGGATGGCCTGCATTTCGGCCAGGTCCAGGGCGGCCCGCCGCTGAAGCGAAAGCTGGAGAAGCTGCTCGTCATCCAGCTCTCGCATGGGGATGATTTCGACCACGCTGGAGGATAGGGCCGGTTCGGGAAATGAAGGCGTGATTTCTCCCAGGCAATAATGCTGGGTGACCGGATTACACAGCAGGCGTACGGCCAGCCGGCGCAGGTCATCGGGCGACAGCCCCTCTCCTTTAATGACAAAACGCTGCCCGGTAGAGGCAGCATTTATGTCGTGGATTTCGAGGATATGGGCGGCGCGCAGGATTTGTTCTGCAACCGGGTCGGTAACCCCGGGACGTAACGCCACCTCGATCAGCTCGCCATGCATGGGCGGGCAATCCACAGGCGCTTGCGTACAGGCAAGCGCCTGCCAGCTAATGGTCTGGGTCACCGGATCGTGGAGGAGGTATTGGGCGAGATGGTCCAGTTGATCAGTCGAACAACTGCCCTGAATAAAGAAAAGATCACAGCAGGCAATTTGCTCGATCATATCCAGGCCAAGGGCATGCGCATCGGCTAAATAGGCTGCCGGTCGAGGGTCTCGGGCCGCATCCTGCTGCACAATGAAGCGATAATTTTTCTGGCCTGAACTTGAATTGGCAGCCATGTGCACCTTTAATGATCGAAATGGGAAGCCTCCATTCTACCTTTGCCCGGTTGTCTAGTCAAGATAGTATTTATTAAAATATGCAGCCAATGTCAAAATTTAAGAATACAATTCGGCTGCTTTCATTCCCTCAATTTCGACCGGACACGGCTGGCAGTCTCACGCGCCCGTTGTGGAGCGATACCCGTGTAAGCATCCACATTCGCCAGCGACTCGATTTGTTGTGGAGACAGATAAGCAGTAATCCAGGCGTCTGATTCCATATCAGCGATCAGCGGATTGGGATGCCCGGATTGGACCGCCTGCCAGGCCGCCATGGCCAGCTCGCGCAGCCGCTCGTGCATCTTCTGGCGGTCTGCTCCGGCGCGGGCAGCCGCCATCAGGATGCGTTCGGTGGCGGCGAAGGGGGCGTAGCTATCCAGGTTGCGCTGGATAACCTCCCGGTTGATGACCAGGCCCTGGATGATGCGCCGGGCGGTAATCAGCAGCTCGTCGATGATCAGGAAGGCTTCTGGCAAAATCGAACGCCGGTTGGCCGAGTCGTCCAGGGTGCGTTCCAGCAGCGAGTTGGCGGCGTTGTGCCAGGCCACCTCGGGCAGTGCCGCCAGCAGTCGCGCCAGCGAATCGATCTTTTCGGCATTGATCGGGTTGCGCTTGAACGGCATGGCCGATGAGCCCACCTGCCGGGAGCCGAAAGGCTCACTCAATTCGCCTACCGGCGGCGATTGCAGCAGGCGCAAGTCAAAGGCCAGTTTATGCAGTGAGGCGCCCAGCCCGGCCAGGGCGCTGATGACCTGGTAATCCTGCTTGCGCGGGTATGTCTGGGTGCTGACCGCGTAAAATGGCAGGTTGAGTTCCTTACTCAGGCGCTCTTCGAAGGCGGTATAGTTCTCTAAACCCAGCAAATCGGCGTAAGCGGCGCCGGTGCCAACCGCCCCCTTGAAACCTTTGCCGCGCAGAGAAGTCCGCACACCCAGCATGGTCTGCCAGTCCTCCAGCAGATCCTGAGTATAAGAGGCCAGGCGGTAGCCCAGGGTGGTCGGCTCGGCCGGCTGGAGGTGGGTGAAAGCCATCACCAGCAGGTCCGCGGTCTGGTCGATCTGCTCGGCCAGGACAGATAGCAGGCTGCCCAGGCGCTGCAAGACCAGGTCGAGCGCCTCGCCCAGGCGCAGGGCATCCGCGTTGTCCTCGATATCCATCGAGGTGGCGCCCATGTGCAGGATACCCCCGGCAGTGGGGCACTGACCGGCGAATGTTTTCAGCTCGGCCATCAGGTCGTGATGGATTTCAGCCTCAATCTCCAGGGCACGCGGCAGATCCACCTGCCCGGCGTGCGCTTCCAATTCGGCCACCTGCTGTGCGTCGACCAGGCCGTACGACTGCTGGACGCGCGCCAGGGCAACCCAGGCCTGCCGCCAGAGCCGGCGTTTGTGAATTTCGCTCCAAATGGAACGCATTTCGGGGCTGCCATAACGCCAGCTAAACGGGGATTGGTATTGGGTGAAATCTGTCATGCCTTCATTTTAACCGATTTAGGAAAGCCCAGGATGACTTAAAAACTTTATCCTCACGCCAAAAAGTGCTATAGTATTTGTGAGAAACCGTTGCAGCACTGGCATCTCATCTCAGTGATGAAGAAACCAAAGATCCGGAAAAGAGGTTGCCTATGGAATCTACCCCTGGGTTAAAGCCGGTTGTTTTAGCGTGCCCGCAGTGCAGCGCACCGATCAATCCCGCTGCGCAAAACTCCACCGTCTGCCAGTACTGCGGTGCGAACCTGGTCTGGAACAACCCGCCCCCAGCCCTGGCGGGCCAGACACAGGGAAAGCCGGTGCGCGGGTTGCACCTCAAACCGTTCAGCTTAACGGACAGCGAAGTCACCGGGTTAGAGCTTTTCCGCATGTTGATCCCATCCGGCTGGCAGTTCCAGGGCGGGTGTCGTTGGCTGCTGGATAACCCGGGCATGCCGGCCTCGGTGGCTTTCCAGATCTGGAATCCGCAGGGCGCCGAAGCTTTCGAGGTCCTGCCCAATACGAATTTCACCTGGAGCACCAATCGCCTGGCGACCAGCCTGTTTCCGCCTGGCTCGAAGTATTTTGGGGCCGAAGTACGCCAGCCGGTCGGTATCCTGGATGCCTTTGGAAAATTCATCTTGCCTCGCTTCCGCTCCAGGCTCGAGAACCTGCAGATCATGAACTTCGTCCCCATCCCAGACCTGCCCCGACTGGTCAATTCGGAAGCGCCCCTCACGCCCGGCGCCAGCGCCGAAGGCGGCAAGCTGCGCATCTGTTACGGCTGGCAAGGGAAGCAGTACGAGGAAGAGATCTACGCCGTTGTCGAGGTCTTCCGTGTGCCAATCCAGGGCATGTTTGGGACGAACGAGCTGATCGTGTGGTTCATCGATTTTCTTTTTACGTTCAGGGCTGCCGCGGGACGGCTGGATGCAACCGCCGACCTGTTCACGGTGATGATCCAATCTTTCAAGCTGAACCCGCAGTGGTCGGCGGCGGTCAAGGCCATCGCCCAGCAGCTGGCACAGCGCCAGATCCAACAAATCCACCACATCGGCCAGCTCGGCCAGATCTACGCCCAGACCGGGGCCGAGATGCGCCAGCAGAATATGAACGATTGGTACAGCCGCCAGGCCACTTACGACCGGCTGGCAGTCGATCGCAGCCGGGCCATCCGTGACGTAGACGGATTCTTCGATCCCAACCGCCAGGAAGTGGTCGAGCTGCCTTCCGGGTACGGGCATGCCTGGGTCAGTGGGAACGGCGAATACATCTTGACCGAAGACTCAACTTTCAACCCCAACGTCGAAACCAATCAGAGCTGGACCGAAATGCCGCAGCAGTAAAATGGAATCAGATGGAACCAGATACACTCTACGAAATAGCCGCCGCCTACGCAACTAAAACGGGAATTGGACGGGTTTATCCGATTCTGAAAGAGTTTTTAGAACCGGCGCTGGCGTTCAGTTTGGTGAAAGTTAAACCAGGCAAGGCGCTAAAAGGGAAAAGTCACCAGGGGGGCATGCCCGATTTGCCGGTTGGCTTTCAATGGCCAGAACACAGCGGGCGCCCTTTAGATTTTTTACTCCAGGTAAATTGTGCGGAAACAGCCGAGTTCGATCTGGAAAGCGCCCTTCCAAAAGCAGGCTTGCTGGCCTTCTTTTATGACCTCGAGGAACAACCCTGGGGATGCGACCCGGATGATCTGGACGGCTTCAAGGTAGCCTATTTTGAGAACAGTTCTGAGCTTAAGCTTCACCCAATCCCGGCGCAAAGCAAACCCCTTCCAACCTGTGCGCTGCAATTCTCGGCCTGCCTGACCGCTCCTTCGCCCTGGTCGCGGGTGTACGAAAAGTTACTGAGCAGGATCGCCTTTAAGCCCGAAGAAGAAGACAATTATTTTGAGTTCATCGATAAATTAGATGAATTTGCCTATTCAGATGGAGGCCAGCACCGCCTGCTGGGCCATTCGGCCAACCTGCAGGGCGACATGCAGCTGGAAGCGCAGCTCGTCACACACGGGATCAACTGCGGCGGCCCCGAAGGCTATCGCAGCGCCCAGGCCAAAACGCTCGAAGCCGGGGCGGACGACTGGCGGCTGCTGCTGCAGCTCGATTCAGATAGCAAGGCAAATTTGACCTGGGGCGACGCCGGGATGCTGTATTTTTGGATTCGCAAAGAAGACCTGCAGGAGAGGGCATTCGAACGGGCGTGGATGGAATTACAGTCCAGTTGAAGGATGTCTTTGACTAGGCGTCTTTGCTCAATTTTATCGTTACATCCATCGGCAAAGCCAAACCCGCCTCGACTTCTACGGCTTTGATGATACCAACCGGCACCGGGCAGGCGGTATGCGTGCAATACTTGGCACCCATTTGCAAGATCGGCGGGGCGCCGCGCCGGAAAGAAATCTCTTGATAGGGGTTGGCCTCGGTCAGTTCTAAAGCCAACTTCTGGATCGCCTTGCAATCACTCACAATTGTAACCTTGCAGACATCCCCTTCCATGCTCGTTTCGACAGTTGTGGTAAAACCACAGTTACCGGGTAATATTTCCGCTTTTGCCATGCATACCTCTAGGATTTATTTCTTTAAGATGGGTAAAGTAAAGCTGATTTTAGTGCCAAACCCCTGGTGATCCTCACCATAAAAAATTGGGCTTTCCGCCTGCACACTGCCGCCGTGGGCTTCGACCAGTTGCTTGACAATCGCCAGCCCCAACCCGGAACCGCCGCTGGAGCGGGTGCGTGATTTGTCCGCCCGGTAGAACCGGTCGAAAACATACGGCACGTTTTCCGGGTCGATCCCTGCACCGGTGTCAATCACCGAGACCCGCAGCAGGCTGCCGTCACCGGGAGGGCAAGCTACCTGGACTGTGATCGTCCCGCCTTCTGGCGTATAACGCAAGGCATTACCGATCAGGTTGTTCAATACCTGGGTGATCCGGTCGGAATCGATCCAAACGGGTGGTAACCCGGCCTGAATCTCGGTTTCCAGGCGGACGGTCTTCGGATTGGCCTGGGATTTTAACCGTTCTGCCACCTGCTGGATGAAATCGCCCGGTTCGACTGCCTGGCGTTCCAATTTAAGCTGGCCAGCTTCGGCCAGCGAGAGCAGCCGCAGGTCGCCCACCAGGCGGTTGAGCAGGGTGGCCTCAGTGTGAAGGGCGGCGATCTGCTCCTCGTCCAGCGGCAATATGCCATCTTGCATGCCTTCCAACGTACCCTGGATGGCGGCCAGGGGTGTGCGCAGCTCGTGGGCCACGTCGGCGACCAGGTGCTGGCGCTGGGTTTCGGCGTTGGCCAGGCTTTCGGCCATGTGGTTGAAGGTCTGCCCCAGTTCGCCCAGTTCGTCGTGAGAAGTAATATTCACCCTCTGTTTCAAATCACCATGAGCGATGGCGCTGGCGGCCTTTTTCAACTGGCGTAACGGGGCGGTGATTTGGATAGACAGAACCGCTCCCAGCACCAGGGCCAGGATGCCGGCGGCCACCACCGACCCGGCAATCGCCTGGTTGACCGAGGTTAAGAATTGACTGGCGAGGGTGCCGGATCCGGCGGTGGCATTCGGAGTGACCATGATTGTACCCACCTGCCGGTTATCCACCATAATCGGAGCTCCAAGCGTCAATTGTGAGGGGGGGATTTGCTGCCCGTTCAGCTCATTCAAGGTGTCGCTGAGCACGATATCCTGTGCGTCGACCAGGATCAGGCGTTGGCCCATGGTTGCCATCATGCCGTTGCCGGCGCCGGCGTTTTGGCGTCCCGCCCCCGGCCCGCGCCCCTGCCCCATCATGGTGCCCATGCCAGCCTGGGGAAATAGATCACCGGCGCTCGATTGGAGAAATGCATCGACCCCTTGCCAGCTATCTGCCTGAGTATAATAATCTGCCAACTGCGGCGCCAACTGTAGCGCCCAGGCCTGGCCGCTGCGGGTAGTATACAGGTTGAAGGCGCTGCGGGTGGACAGCGCAGTAGAAATGGAAATTATCAGCGCGCCGGCTGCGATCACCAGCAAAAAGGCGCCCATTAACTTGAGAATCAAGCTGTTACGCATCGCCGCCCGCTTCAAATTTGTATCCCAGGCCAAAAACGGTCTGAATGTAAATAGGTTTCTTGGGGTTCGGTTCCAGTTTGACTCGGATGTTCTTGATGTGGGCGTCGATGGTGCGTTCGTAGCCTTCATAGGCGTCTCCCTGCGCCTGTTCCATGATCTGCAAGCGAGAAAAGACGCGTTTGGGCTGCTTCGCCAGCGTGACCAGGATTTCAAATTCGGTGGGCGTCAATTCAATCGCCTTTCCGGCCAGGTTGACGGTGTGCTGCTCCAGGTCGATGACCAGATTACCCACCTGGATAATATCCGGTTTGGTTGGCTCGGCATTCGTGCGGCGGAGGATAGTACGCACACGCGCCACCACCTCGCGCGGGCTGAAGGGTTTGACCACGTAATCGTCCGCGCCCAGCTCCAGCCCAATCAAGCGGTCCGCTTCTTCCACCCGGGCGGTCAGCATTAGAATAGGAATATTGGACTCGTGGCGGACAGCCCGGCATATATCCAGGCCATCCATACCGGGCAGATTTAGATCCAGGATCATGAAATCCGGTTTCTCGCGTTGAAAAGTAAGCAAAGCCGCTTTACCATCCGACGCGGTGATAACTTGAAACCCGGCGTTCTCCAGGTAAGCTTTCAAAACCTTTACGATCTGAGGTTCATCATCGACAACGAATATCTTTTTGGACATTTCAATCATGTTTCCAGTATATGAAGTGGGTGTGAAGAACTTGTGAATGAGCCATACAGGTTCTATGAATAAAAATATCGAACCCTTCAGGTTCTATGGCAAGATTGATCTTCAGTATGACCTTCCTTATTGGATGATTCTGGCGGATAATAGTTACTAATCCAAAGGCGTAACTTTTCAACCGGCGCAACATCTAACCGATCAAATCGCGCTCATACCCAGTATAACAAATTTAAACTTATAGGATAAGCAATGACCAGGAAAATGACAAAGAAAAAACATAAGACTACTTTCTATAAGCCCATGCCAGTGTGGGGTTGGATCGCGATAGGCGTGGTGATCCTGGCTGTGGCAGGTTTCATCATTCTTCAACAATCGCCGCGGTCCGCCGCGCCGGTGCCAACGGCAATTACCGTAACCCAGGCATCCCAATTACGCGACCAGGGCGCCTTTATCCTGGACGTGCGTGAACCGAGTGAATGGGCTCAATTCCACATTCCCGGGGCAACCCTTATCCCGTTAGGCAGCTTGCCCAACCGCTTGAACGAAGTCCCCAAAGATCGCCAGGTGGTGGTGGTCTGCCGCACCGGCGTCCGCAGCGCCCAGGGCCGAGATATTTTATTGAAGGCCGGATTCACCAAAGTCACCAGTATGACCGGCGGGATGAACCAGTGGCAGGCGCAAGGGCTGCTGATTGCCACGGGACAGTAAAAGGTTACTTTACCAAAAACGAGCGCCAGGTAAGCGCTCGTTTTTGGTATTAAAACTATGGGTCTCTGGGAATCCCCGTGGTTAACTCCCGGATTTGAGGGTGAGAGCGGGCGTAGGCCCGCTCTCACCCTCAAATCCGGGGATCTACCACGGCAACTCCCAGAGAGCCAAAACTATTGAGTTGCTTTGGTATAAACATTAAAGCTGGGCGGGTGCTCCAGGTGTTTTTTAACGGCGCACAGGTTAGCCGAGCGGACTAAAGAATCGTAGTATTTTTCGGGGAACGAGGCCGGGACCTGGATCTCGAGATCAATCGTACCCACCATGCCATCGGTGGGATTTTTATGGATACGTTCGACAATCCGGATTCCTTCGGTGGGCAGCCCGTGATTTTTACAGAAACCTAATACGTAGATGCCTGCGCACGTCCCAATCGAAGACAAGAAGACCGCGAACGGGGTCGGTGCAGATCCTTCGCCCCCTCCCGCCGGGGGTTGGTCGGTGGGTACGGTGAAATTGTCAAAAGCTGCATCGACACGTAACCCTCCGGTAAAGTTGATGGTCATTTCCATGATTCTAATTCTTCCTTTCGTGATGATTGTTTAATATTGCAAAAAGGGATTTTTGGGGTGGTCTCCAGGCGAAATCCCGACTGGACCACCTCAAAAAACCACAGATGGCTAACTCAAGATAGATAATACGCTTGCAAAATCGGCCGGAACTACGCCAGGCGACTCAATGTGGTGTTTTTGATAAAAGGCGGTTACGGTTTGAGTAATTGCATTCGATTCGGCGGGCAGCCCATCGAGCGCCTGTTCCAGGTCGACCAGGTCAGCGGATGGGAAGAAAAAGAAATCGCCGGAGATGTGTACGTCTCTCAGGTTCCCATTTTGATTCACGGCGGTCACGCGGATCAACCCGCCAGGAGTCTTGAGCATCTTCTGAATTACGTATATTCCCTCGGCGATTTTCACCTGTTTGGCGTCCGGCCGGCGCCGGTCGTTGGCCAACAGCCATTCGGGGGTATTCATTTCCGCCAGCAGTTCATCGGCCTTGTGGGTCAATTCCACATCGAGCGGCTTTTGGACCATTTCACCCAGCAGGGGTGCATAGCGGCGAGCCAATTCGGCAGCCAGGTCTGAGTTGGTAGGGATGCTGCCGGTTTCACGCAGGAAGGTAGTCAGGTTCTCGTACATGGTCTTGTGGACTTTATCGCGGAATTTTTCGTCCGGCACGCGCAGGCATTTGGACATCATCTCGTAATTGAAATCCTGGATGAAGTTGCCGACCAGGATCAGCATATCTTCTACCTGGGCCGCCCCGGTGCCTGAGATCTTCCGCCCACCGGTCACAATATCGTTGACCGGTTTATATTCGGCCGGCACTCCAAACTGCCGGAAGGTATCGATCACCGGCTGCAAGAATTTCTTATAGAATTCGGCGATATTGGCCGGAACTCCCGGGCGGTCGCGTCTCAGGATGAGCTGGAAAAACAACTGCTGCCCATCCAGGTAAACTGCTCCGCCCCCAACTTCCCGGCGGATGACCGGGATATTATTCTGGCGCGCAAACTCCAGGTCGATCTCTTGCTGGGCATCCTGGTGATAACCGATGCAGACGTACGGCGTAGCAGGGCGCAGGATAAACAGGGCTTCGCGCCCCAGGTGAGCGGCGGCATGATAGAGCGCCTGGCTGTATTCCCAGGATACGGCGTCCAGAAAATAGTAATCCATATGAGTTGTCTTGTCTCCTCTACTTATTTATTAACCTAAAAATTCATTGTTTCCAGGTCTCTAGAACCGCGCAAGCCCTGGATACGACCTCGGGCAAAGCCTGTTCAATTGTAGCGCTCAATTCTAATCCAATGGAAAGGTCTTCCGGCTGGATGCCGATCAGGTGGAGATATTCAGGTAGATAACCGCGCATATTGGCCAACCCCAACACCTCTTGAAAAGTGACCTGGTGCTGCGAAAGCTTGACCCCGGCATACAGTGGAATCTGCTCCTTATACAGTTCGATCACCGTCCCAGCCGGTTGTCCGGCATTGACCGCGTCCAGGATGAGCAGGTGGCTGCATTCCTCCACGATCATCAGCAGGTTCAAGCCCAAGACCCCACCGTCGAGCAGTTCAAATTCCGACTGTTCCCCCAATTGAGCGTCCAGGTTTTTTAAGGCCTGGACACCCAATCCTTCATCTCGGTTCAATAAATTGCCTAATCCTAAAACAACCTTGCGTTTAACTTCAGTCATGATTGCCCTAACTGACGCATACGGAAAGGCCGGTGGCCACTTCCCCCAGGTCGTTGCCTGCGGCGTCGACCATGTGAATGGCGCAGGCCATACAGGGATCGAAGGAGTGGATCGTGCGCAGGATCTCCAGCGGCCATTCAGGTTTGGCCAGAGGCGTGCCAACCAGTGAGGCTTCGTAAGCCCCGGCCTGGTCTTTATTATCCCGCGGCGAGCCGTTCCACGTGGTGGGTACCACCATCTGGTAGTTTTCGATCTTGCCGTTGGCAATCACGATCCAATGTCCCAGAGCGCCGCGCGGCGCCTCCATGTAGCCAAACCCCTGCGCATGAGCAGGCCAGGTAATCGGGTCCCACTTTTCTCCGTTGAAGGTGGCGGTGTTGCCGGCCTTGATCTCGGCTACCAGGTCATTATAGTAGCCACGCATTGTATCGGCGAAGACTTTGGTTTCCACTGCCCGGGCGGCGGTGCGCCCCAGAGTGGAGAATACGGCCGTAATGGGCACATTCAACGTCTTCAAAACGAGATCGACCAGTTCCTTGGTCTGGGCATGCCCGCTGGCATACATTACCAGGACGCGCGCCAGAGGACCGACTTCCATGGGTGTATCAGCCCAGCGTGGAGCTTTAAGCCAGGAGTACTTCTGATCCACATTCAATAGATCATAAGGCGGTTTCGGCCCGGTGTAATTAAAGGTGGTTTCACCTTTCCAGGGATGTAAGCCTACTTGATCACCTTCGGTCTGTTTGTACCAGGAACGAGCGACAAACTCTTGCATGCGGTTGAAATCGCGCGGGTCGGGCACCTGGATATTGGCCAGGTCGCGCTTAAGAATAACGGCGCGTGGCACCAGGAACTTGGAAGTATCACTGTTATCCTCACCGGGGAATTCACCCCAGGTGAGGAAGTTGCCCAGCCCTTCGCCAAACCCACCGTATTCCAGGTAATAGGGAGCAATGGCCAACAGATCAGGGATATAAACCTGGTCGACAAACGCCACCATCTTATCGATCGAGTCGCTGATAATCGACAGTCTATTGGCGTTTAGCGCCGTATCGCTGTTCAAATCGATCGGCATGGGCACGCCGCCCACCACAAAATTGGGGTGGGGGTTCTTGCCGCCAAAAATGGTGTGGATCTTGGT
>VFSW01012401.1_pt1 | contig 11907 bp, 8 predicted proteins | sample 5358111 | NCBI WGS metagenome assembly VFSW01 (sample SAMN11554181, study PRJNA540505) | mine drainage metagenome | isolation source: sediment from site ElyBrook_90M | place: USA: Ely Copper Mine, Vershire, VT | collected 2017 | reverse complement strand
GAAGGTGGGTGTTCATCGGATATGCTGGGCAGCGAATGGGCTGTGCAGAGCGGCCCGTCGGCGCAGGCCGGCGAGGCCGCCGCGGTCATGCGTTACGGTACCGGGCGAACCTGCTGACGACGGCTTTCTTGCCGGTGTCCGCCGTTGGTCCCGGCTGGCTCGGGGACGGGAGCGGAGAGCGGGCGGGCCAAGGCCGGCTCGGTCGCGGGGCATTCGGCGGAGGAACGGGCCAGGCGTTCTGTGACCAGCAGCGTGCCGAGGAGGAGCAACCCGACGGCCATCGCCACCAGGCTCACCCAGAGTGTCCCGACCGGCGGCCGGAAACGGAACTCGACCGTGTGCGCACCCGGCCCGACGAACACGCCGCGCATGAGATAATTGCAGCGCAGCAACGCCGTCGGCCGGCCGTCCACCCGCGCTTGCCAGTGTGGGTCGAACCGGTCGTTCAGCAGCAGCACCGCCGGCGCGGCGGCGGTGGTCTTCAACACGATGTCTTTCGGCGCATACCGGACGAATTCGACCGAACCGGCCTCTTGCGGTTTGGCTCCGCCGGCCGCCGCCGCCGAGATCGGCAGATCACCGGCCACCAGCACGCTTTGCTCCGGGTCGAACGCGGCGCTGGCCAGTTGCGCCAGGGCGGCCTGGTCGTTGGTCTGGATTTCCCAGTGGCCGTAAAGCCGCGCCCGGGGCAGCGCGCCGGTGAACTCGTAGAGCGCATACGGTCCGTTGTTCGTGGGCACCGCGGTCAGGTTCCCCCAGTCAGCGACGACTTGGATCCCCGGCTTGGCCACGAGATTGAACCGCTCGGTGAGGCGGAACCGCGGATCAATTTCCCGGTCCAGTGAGTCCGCCAACGCGGCCACGCCCAGGAAGTAGCGGGTGTTGGTGAGTTGCCAGTGCCGGACCACGAGCCGCCCGGGCTCCGCCGCGCCGGCCGGGTTGAAGGTCTTGTCGAAGGCCGCCAGATCCTCCGGCATGCGCGGCAACTGGAAGTAGTCCAGCGACTGGACGTTGTAGTAAGCGAAGAGCAGCGGCAGCCAATGGTTGCGGTAGGCCCGCTCGAAGAACGGCATCTCCGGCGATCCTTGGAAAGGGAGGATTGCCACGCGATGGGCGTAGGGCTGGTCCCGCAAACGATCAATCACCGGATTGGTCGCATACACCGCTTGGTAGTTGAAGTGAATGACCCACGGCCGGTCGGCGCGTCCGAGATCCACGACCAAGAGCAACCCCAGACCCAGCGCGCCCCATCCGGCCCGCGCCCCGGTGAAAACCCCGCGGAAGATCAGCGCCAGGAAACCCGCCGCCAGCGCGAAGAAAAGCGCGAACCACCCCACTTGGCGGACGCTGAACCCGGCGATGGCCCGGGCCGTCGTTTCATCGAACCGGACGCTCTGCAAATACTGCTCCAGATCCGGACGGGAGTTGGAGTAGATCAGCCAGCCAAGCAGACTCGCGCCCAGGACCAGCCCGCATCCCCACACCCAGCGCCGCTCGCTCGCCGTGGCTTTGGCCCACCACCCTTGTTGGATCGCCCATTGCGGCACCTTGGGAGCCGGCCCCGTCGGCCGCAGGTATTTGCGCCACACACCGTCCACGCCATAGGCGAAGAGCACGACCAAGGCGAAGGCCAGGATGTGCAGGAACTTGACCGGATTGCGGATGGTGTTGAAGTACGGCAGCGCATAGACGCAGCGGTAAAACGGCGCGAAGCGGCCAAAGGCCAGCAACAGCGCAACAACGCCAACCGCCAGCCAAAACCAGAGCCATCGCCGCTGCAAGCGGCTGAAGATGGGATCCCGTCGGGAGAATGACTGCACGACCGCCCAGAGCGCCAGCAGCACCACGAGCATCCCGGCGTAGTCGCCGCCGCCGCTGAACCGCAGGAATCCCTTCGGCGCCGGGCCTTGCCCACCGCCCGCCCAATAGCGATCCCACGCCGGATCGCGCCCGGTGGCGCCCCAATACGCTCCGCCTCCCGGCGTGTCCATGCGGTAGCCGAACAGGCCGGGGACCACCAGCCCCAGCGCCTCGCGCTTGGGCAGGCTCCACCGCGTGGCCCAGTCCCAGTGCTCCGTCGTCGTCCGCGCCTCCGCCTCCATGCCGGCGACGCCCTCGATTTGGGTGCTGACCAGCGCGGACACCGACCGCGCCGCCACGAACACGGCACAACCGGCGACCAATGCCAGCCGGCCCGCGCCCGCGGCGAGGGTCTTGACGCGCGGACCCTCCGCCGTCCAGGCCTGATACACGACGAAGGCCGCGACGTACAGACTGAAGATCGCGCCGATGTCCGCGCCTTCGGCCACGCCCAGGCCCACCGCCCAGCCGGCCAGCGCCACGCGCAGCCACCGGCGCCGGGACGAGGTGTCCCCCAGCGCGGCCAGCGCGAGAAAGGTCATCCCGACGGTAATGGCCTGCGGCCCCACGCCCCAGCAAGCCGCGGAGAAGAAGACGGAATTCAAGCTCGCCGCCAACCCGCCCAGGATGCAGGCCGGCGGCGCGAGGCCCAATTGGCGGAAAAAGGCCCAAGCGCCCAGACCCAGGATCGACAGGGCCAACAGCGCGTAGAATTTGGAAAAGGCGAAGGGCGTCAGGATCCAGAGCAGCGCGCCAGTGACACTCGGCACGACGCCGGCCTCGCGGTAGCCGAGCGTGTTCAAATCCTGCCAGACGCCGGTGAAGGCATCCGGCATCCGGTGGCATTGGGACATCAGTTTGCCCAGCGGGCCATCGTTCGAGAACAGCGTGTAGCCCGGCCGGAAGCTGTCGTGCAACAGCAGCGCGAGCACCGTTGCCAAGAGCAGCAACATCAGGGCGAACCCCGCGCGACGCGGCCTCGCCGATGGCGGTGAGGATTTCAAAATAAAACCCGGGGACCGGCGTTGCCCACCTTGTTCATCGGCTCCAGTGGGTCAGATCGCGTCCCAGCAGTTGGCTCAGGCGCTCGACCTCCGGGGCTAACTCCCGCTGGAGCTGCCGCCGGAGGTCCGGCGCCAGGGGCGGCCGTTCCTCGAAGCGGGCGTTCCACCGCCAGAGCCGCTTCTCCGTGCGCCGCAACGCCGCGTAGGCCGGGCGCGGCAGCGGGGATAAGAGCTTCAACGCCGCCGAACGCACCACAGGCTCCACCAAGAGATTGCGCAGCGCCGGATGCTTCACGTATTTGTTGCCGTTGATGACGGGGAAGTCGGTGCGGATGCAGGCGGGGTCAACGTCCAGGAACGCCAGTGTGTCCCGGTAAGTGGCGGCGGCGTCGGCCGCCAAATCGTCGTAGATGATGACATGCACCCGTTCGCGGCCAAAGACGTTGAAATAGCGCCGGACTTGCTCGGTGTAACGGGCCGTTTCGCGGTAGTCCAATCCTTGCACGAAACTGGTGCGGCGCGTGATGCGCCGTCCGACCCGGCGGTCCGCCTCGGCCGCCAGCGCCTCTTCGAACGTGGGCAGGTGTTCCTGGCCGATATAGCGGTACTCGTGGTAAAGCGAGTAAATCATCTCCACCGGTTCCCGGAGCATGATGATGATGCGCGCCTCCGGGTTGAAGTCCCTGATTTCGGTCGCGGCCCGCGTGGAGAAGAGATACCAGACGGAAGCGCAGCCGGCCCGCCGCTCGCCATTCTTGGCCGCAAACTCCGCGAGGTAGGCGTCCAGCCCGCGGCGATAGAATGACCCGCCGAAGCGCAGGTCCGAGCCGAAGAAGTGCATTTCTTTCGCCTCCGGCATGTACACGTCGGGATGGGCCGCCAAATACTGGGCCATGGCGGTGGTGCCGCTCTTGGGCGCGCCAACGATGAAAAAATCCGGTTTCTTCACCACGAAATGCATGGTTTGTCCCGTCCTTTGAGCGCGATCCATGCCAACGCCCCCCGCACCGGCCGGCCCGGCGCGGCCCGGCCAGCGGTCCGGTCGCCCGAAATGCTTGGGATTCCTTGACCGAAACGGCGGCCCAGGGATGGCGCTCGCGGCCTGGCGGCCTCCAAGGCGGCGGTGCCGGCCGTGGGAGGCAGTTCAAAGACTATGCTGGGCAGCAAACCCTCTTTCCTCTTTCGGCTCTGCTGAGAGACGCGGGCGTGGGGCTTATCACCCACGCCGGTATGGGCCTGGGAAGTGTCACCGAATCGAAACCCGGCCCGTGATCCGTCCTGCGACGCAGCGGAGCGAAAGCCCACGCGTGGCTTTGCGCGTCCGCGTGTCGGCGAGCCGGACTTGGGCTGCCGTCACACGCGCCGGGACTTCCCGCCGCCTCGGCCGCCGTGCTGGCACGGCATCTGCCCTTGGCAGCGAGAGTGATCTTCCCTTACGTTGGCGGGGCGCGGACGGGCGGCAGGCCCCCCGGCCGGATCTTTACCTTCGGGCCGGGATCCATCCGCGTCCGATCCGCTGTCCGTTGACGATGAATTCCGTGGTCAAGTTCCGGTTGATCGCCCTTGGCCTGGCCGTGGGGCTGATGGGCGCGTTGATCGTCGTGCTCACGCTCAATTCCCAGCGGCAGGCGCGCGATCTGCGCACCCGCTTGAACCACGTGGACTCGGAGAGCTTCGGGATCGCGGAGCGGTTCAAGGACTCGCTCCGTGAAGTCAACAACACGATGCTCCGCTACGGTCTCAACCACGAGGCGACCAACTGGGACCACTTCCTGAGCGCCAGCCACGAATTGGGCGGCTGGCTGGAGGCACAGTCGCCCAAGCTCACCACCGCGGGCGAGCGGGAGGTCTTCCGCGAGGTCAACGCCGCGTACGACGACTACCGGCGCCTGGCCCGCGAGTTGCACGACCAAATCCAGGTTTCCAGGGAGAACAGCGCCTCCCTGGCGGAGTTCGCCCGCTTCCTCGCGCAAGCCCAGCGCCTGTTCGATCTGGGCCACGCCCTGGCCCAGGCGCACTACGAATCGCGCAACCAGCTCCTCACCCACGCGCAGCAGAGCCTCACCGATCTCCGTTGGTCCGTGCTGGGATTGCTGGGGCTGTTGTTCCTGTTCGGTCTCGGCCTGGCGGCTCTGGTCTATCGCGACTTGATTGCCCCGCTGCACGTCAAGCTGGTGGAAAGCCAGTCGCGGGTGGAGCGGCGGGAGAAGCTGGCCGCGCTCGGAATGCTGGCCGCCGGCGTGGCGCACGAAATCCGCAATCCCCTCACCGCCATCAAGGCCGCCCTGTTCCTCCAGCAAAAGAAGTTCACCCCCGGTTCGCCCGAGGCCGCCGACGCCCAGGTCGTCGAGCGGGAAATCCTGCGCCTGGAGAAGATCGTCAACGACTTTCTCCAGTTCGCCCGGCCCACCGAGCCGCAGTGGGCCACGCTTTCGGCGGACGTGCCCCTGCAGGAGGTGCAACGGGTGCTGGCCTCCCAGTTGGCCAAGGCCCGCATCCAATTGGTGCTGGAAAAGCCCGTCCCGATGCATCTCCGGGCGGACCCGGCGCAAATCAAACAGGTCTTGATCAATCTGGTGCGCAACGCCGCCGACAGCATCGATCATGACGGCACCATCACCTTGCGCGCCCGTCCGGGCCGGCAGATCCTCGCCCAGGGCGAAACGGACGTGGTCATCCTCGAAGTGGCCGACACGGGCCGGGGCATCCCGCCCGACGTGGAGAAGCGGCTCTTCGACCCGTTCTTCTCGACCAAGGACACCGGCACCGGGCTGGGGTTGTCCATCGCCGCCCGGATCGTGCAGCAGCACGGCGGCGCCCTGCAATACCAGACGCAGGTCAATCGCGGCACCACCTTCGGCATCGTGCTGCCCAAGGCGGGGTGAAGCGACGAGGCGCAGCGGACTGTTATGGAATCTGAAGGAAAGCCGAAAGCCGAAACCCGAAAGCCGCGGGCGCCGCGGGCTTCCGGCGGTTCCGGTTCGCCCCGGCGCCGGCTCGAGTTTCCTTCGGTTTTCGGGTCTGCGTTTCCGGCGGTTCGACCTCCTTTCCCGCCATGAGCACTGTCACCCGTGTCCTGCTCATCGAGGACGACCCCGGCATCACGGAAACCCTGCAACGGATTCTGACCGAGGAAGGGCACGAAGTGGTGGTGGAGCGGCGCGGCGACGAGGGCTTTGCGCGCGCCGCCCAGGGCGGCTTGAACGTCGTCATCACCGATCTGCGGATGCCGGGCCTGAACGGTCTGGAACTGGTCCGCCAACTACACGCCAGCCAGCCCCGCCTGCCGATCATCCTCGTCACCGCCTTCGGCACCACCGAGACCGCCATCGAGGCGACGAAATTCGGCGCGTACGATTACCTGCTCAAGCCGTTCAGCGTGCCCCATCTGCTGGAGTTGGTCCGCAAAGCGGCCGACAGCAACCGCTTCATGTCGGAGCCGGTGGTGTGGGGTGAGCCGGGCGCGGCGCGGGACGCGCTCGTCGGCCAAAGCCCGGCCATGCAGGCCATTTACAAGGAGATTGGCCGCGTCGCTCCCCGGCCGGTCAACGTCCTCATCCGCGGCGAGACCGGCACCGGCAAGGAGTTGATCGCCCGCGCCCTCTACCAGCACAGCGATCGGGCCAACGCGCCGTTCATTGCCATCAACTGCGCGGCGATCCCGGAGACGCTGTTGGAAAGCGAATTGTTCGGTCACGAGCGCGGCGCCTTCACCGGGGCGGAGACGCGGCGCATTGGCCGCTTCGAGCAGGCGGATCACGGCACCCTCTTCCTGGATGAAATCGGCGACATGACACTCGGCACGCAGGTGAAGCTGACCCGCGTGCTTCAGGAGAAATGCCTGCAGCGCCTGGGCGGCAAGGAAACCATCCCTGTGGACGTGCGGGTGGTGGCCGCGACCCACCGCGACCTCGAAACGGCCATCCGTCAGAAGCAATTCCGCCAGGACCTTTACTACCGGCTCAGCGTGGTGGTGATCGCTTTGCCGCCGCTGCGCGAGCGCCGCGAAGACATCCCGGACCTGGCGCGCTATTTCCTGCGGAAGCACGGTCCCGACCTGGGCAACGCCAATCCTTCGATCCATCCCGAAGCGGTGGAGTTTCTCCAGGCGCAGTCCTGGCCGGGCAACGTGCGCGAGCTGGAGAACGTCGCGCGCAAAGCCCTGCTCCTCGCCCAAAGCTACACGATCAACCTGGACCACGTCCGCGCCGCGCTGAACAAAACCGCCGGCCTGGCGTCTTCGCCGAAGCAGTCCGTGGGCGAGTACGTGGACGAACTGCTGGCGGCGGCGCGGCGGGGAGAACTGGCCGATGCGCACACCCGCGCGCTGGAAACCGTGGAGCGCGAACTGTTCGCCCGGGCCATCCAGCAGGCGCACGGCAACCAGGCCCGGGCCGCGCGCTGGCTCGGCATCTCGCGCATCACCATGAAGGCCAAACTCGTCCAGTTCGGCCTGCATCCCAGCCGGGATTCCGAGCCGCCGGCTTGAAGCGCGGCGCGGGCCGGCGGGCCGTTCACTCGCCCCACTCCGGGAAGGCGGCGAGGGCGTCCAGGACGTTGTGCAACTTGTCGGTGTGCGCGTCCTCCTGCCAGCCGCCGCGGCCGGCGCCTTTCCAAACCCCATCGTACGGACAGCCGTCGTCGTTGATGCCGTAGAGGGCCCAGGTGAGGGTCTGGTACGCGAGGCCCTTGTATTCGAGCGAGCCGGTGGCCCGGGCATACAGGGCCAGCACCGCGCCGTAGGTGGTGGCGATGCCGCCCCACGGATGCTGATCGAAGTCCTGTTCGCCGCAGCTCGCGATGCCGTTGCAGAGATGCACAAAGTTCCGGTTGACGAACTCGATGAGCGCCTGCGCGTCCCGCCGCCAGTCGGGATCGAGCGCGTCGCGTTTCTCGATGAGGTAGCGCGCCAGATTCAGCGGCGCCCAGGCCGTGCGGTCGGTCGGTTCGCTGTGGTCCTCGAAGAAATTCACCCACAGCAACCCGTCGTGGCCCAGGTTGGGGAGCTGGACATCCTTGATCCACGCCCACAGTTGGGCGCGCGGCGGGCGGAATTCGGTGTAACCGTGCTCGATCAGCTTGTCATAAAGCCGCAGGTTGAACGACATGTTCCCGGAGACGTCGCCGCGCCCCGCGCCCGTCCGGTAATCCACCCGGAACGGCCAGGGCGAGCGCGTCGCCGTGCCGGCCACCTGGTTGGTCGCCAGCACGCGGGCGTTTTGCAGCGCCTGCCGGAGATAGACCTCGTCCCGGGTTTCCTCGTAGAGCAGCACCAAGGCGTACCCGGCCAGGCCGCCTTTGTCCGGCTCGACCTCGTACGGCTGGTCGTCCTGCGAACCGCAGTCGGGCGGTTGCGGGAAGCGCGCCCGCCCGCCGGTGGACCGGGTGAAGCGGGGATACTTGCCCGCGTCGGGCGTGACGGCTTCCTTCACGAGGTAATCGCCCATCGCCCGCGCGACTTGGAGCACCCGGGCGTCTTTCCGCCCGGTGAAGGCGTGGTACTTCAAGTAGGAGAGGATGCCCAGGCCGTCCTGCGTGGCCGGAATGAACGACGGCCGCTGCGCGATGGGCTGGTAGTGGCCATCCATGAACGTCGTGAAGACGAACCGGGGATAGCCGTGCTCCACCGGACACTGAAGATACCAATTGACCTCGCGGCCCAGGGCGTCCCGCCAGGAGGTCCACGGTTGCAGGAGGCCCCGGGCGTCATAAACGGCGCGGTGATTACCGATGGTCTGCGCCGGGGCGGTCCACACGGCCAGCAGAGCAAGCGGCACCAGCCACAACGGCGGAAGGCAAAAACGGGGCCGGGGGCTTCGGGCAAGAGAGTCGGCAAGTTGCATAATGCGGTCGGGCGGTTCGGGAATGAGCAAAGCAGCAATGCATCGCGGGAAGCGAGCCAAAACTGGCGGGGTTGCTTTGGTCCCAGCGAGCCGTCTCCGGCCCGGCGCTCTTCTTCCGATCGCGGGATCAGTCCGGCGTTCGCCGGATCGCATAGAGCCGTTCCATCGTGGCGACGTAAAGCACCCCGTTGGCGGCGGTGGCGGTGCCGCTGATGGGCGCGCCCAGGTCCGTCTCGCTCAGGAGCCGCTTGTCTTTGCTGGCCGCGAACACGAAGAACTCGCCGCGCCGCGTCCCGACATAGACCTTGCCGTCGGCAACCAGCGTCGAGGCCCAGAATTCGCCCTTCGCTTCATGGGTCCAGTATTCCCGGCCCGTGTCGGCATCCACGCAGTGGACCTTGCGGCCGCAATCGGCGACGAATACCAGCCCGTCCCGGATCGCCGGCGTGGCCATCACGTGCCGGTCCAAGGGCAAGGACCACCGCTCGCCGCTCCGGGTGATGTCGCCGGTCTGGGTCGCGTCAATGCACTTCAGCCACGCCTGCTCCTTGCCCCACCAGAGGTCGCCGCCGACGGTGACATAGACGCGGTTCCGATAGAAGACCGGCATGCTCTTGATGTTGCTGGGGCTTTCGCGACGGTTGGTGAGGTAGCGATGGACGTCTTCCTTCGGCCCGGTGGGGTCGCCGTCGAATTGCCAGACCTTCTTCAGCCGGGCGACTTGCCCCGGCGGCCCCGCCGACGGCACCGGCTCGAACGCATAGACCACCCCGTCGCCGCCGCAGAAGAAGATCAGCGGGCGCCCGTTGACCTCGCCCAGCGCCGGCGAGGACCAGGTGCTGTGGAAAATCCGCGGTCCGATGTGCTCGCCGTCCTGGGCCACCAGGCGTCCGGTCTGCTTGTCGAGCACGATGAGGCTGGGCGCGTCCGGCGACGCGATGCGCCGATGCGTGTCGTCCACGCCATTGGAGGTGTTGACGTAGAGGAACGGCCCGTGCAACAGCGGCGAGCCGTGGGCCTGATCGTGCTGGCGCACGCCGCATTCGCGCAGGATGTCAAACCGCCACAAGATGTCCGCATCGCGCGGCCCCGGCGCGATCGGTTCGCTGCCTGCGGGAACGGCGTGGCGTGCCTCGTCCAGAAATGGTCCGTCGTTGCCGTTCGTCAGGCCGAACAAATCCAGGCAGAGCACCTCGCCGCGGTTGCTTACCAGATAGACGCGGTTGCTCTCCACCGTGGGCGTCGAGCAGATGCCCGCGCCCGGCCAGTCCCAGTACACGCTGTTGGTGAGTTTGGGCACGACGAGCTGCCAGAGCAGCGCGCCGTTCTGCTCGTCGAGGCACATCAGCACGCTGCGGTCGCCCTGGTGCCGCGGATCCCGCGGCGTGCCGTTGTTGGTGCCGATGAGCACGCGGCCGTGGGCGATGATGGGCGTCGAATGCGTCTCCGTGCCGAGCCGCGCGACCCACTTGAGGTTGCGGCCGGTTTGGGGATCGAAGGAATCGGGCAGGCCCGTTTCCTCCGACACCATGTTCCGGGACCAGCCCAGGCCCCACTGCGGCTGGTCCGCGGCGCCGGCGTGGACCGCGAGCACCGCCACGCCGAGCCAGCGGGCCAGGACGCGGGCGGCAAGACACCAGGATCGCCGTTGCATGACGCCAGTCTCCCACGCGCCGGCGGCCGAAGGCAATGGCATTGTCCATCGGCCGGGCAAGCGCCGACGGCGGAAGTGGCTGCGGAAAAGGATTGTGGCGGCCCGCGCCGGGCGCATAATCGCATTCAGACAATGGTTATGACTCGCGAACAAATCCTCGATCTCTACTTTCTGGAGGCGCGCGGCAAGCTCATCGAACTGGCGGCGTTTCTCGACCGGGTGGACCGCGCCCCCGGCAAGGACGACTTTCGCCTCGCCGCGCTCCGCGACGCCTTGCGGCTTCTGGGCGGCAACCAGCCCGACCGGGCGAAGAACGTGCTCACCGCCTTGAGCGACCCGACAGCCGAACCGATTCCCGCGGCCACCACCAAATCCGCCTGCGGCGCGTGGCCGGGCGCCGCGGCCGGCGCGGGAGGTTGAGCGTCGCCGGTTGCCGTTTCGCGCGCCGACCCGCAGGAGCCGCGCGCCGGCAGCCTTCAACTTGGACCTTGGAACCTTCCTCTTATGCGTTACATCGAACCTCACGCCCACATGGTCAGCCGCGTCACCGACGACTACGTCCACCTGGCGACGGCCGGGTGCCAGGCGGTTTGCGAACCGGCGTTCTGGGCCGGCTTCGACCGCAGTTCGCCCGCCGGCTTTTTCGATTACTTCCGCCAGCTCACCGAGCACGAGCCGAAGCGCGCCGCGAAATACGGCCTGGCGCATTTCTGCTGGCTCTGCCTCAACCCGAAGGAGTCGGAGGACGTCAAGCTGGCCGAGGAAGTCCTGGCGCTGATCCCGCCGTTCCTGGACCGGCCCGGCGTGCTCGGCATCGGCGAGATCGGCTTGAACAAGAATTCGCGCAACGAACTGAAGGTGCTCGAGCGCCACGTCGATCTGGCCGCCCGCCACGACCAGCTCATCCTCGTCCACACGCCCCACCTGGAGGACAAACTCAAAGGCACGCGGCTGACCCTCGACGTGCTCAAGGCCGACGCCCGCATCCGGCCCGAGCGCGTCATCATCGACCACGTCGAGGAGCACACGGTGAAACTGGTGCTCGACCGCGGGCATTGGGCCGGCCTGACGCTTTACCCGGTCAGCAAATGCACGCCGGCGCGGGCCATCGACATCCTCGATGTCTGCGGGCCGGAGCGGCTCTGGATGAATTCGGCCTGTGACTGGGGGGAGAGCCTGCCGCTGGCCGTGCCGCATACCGCGCTCGAAATGCGCAGACGCGGCTGGACACCGGAACAGATCGACCAAGTCATCTTCCGGAATCCGCTCCAGTTCTTGCGGCAGTGCCCGAAGTTCAAACTGGCGTCGTGAGTGCGGAGGCCAATCACCAATTCGCCCCCTGCGAAGGGCCGTTCGCAAGCCGCGGTGGGTGGGGGAGAACGTTGCCTCGCTACGACCTCGTTCCGGGTTGGACATTCTGGCGGAAGCCCCTACGGCGTCACCGCCCGGTAGAATCGGTAGCTGAAATTCATCGCCGCCGGGTCCACCACAGTCATCGTGCCGTTGGTGTTGACGAAACTCTGGATCGGCACCCAGTCCACCAGGT
>VFSW01012400.1_pt1 | contig 11908 bp, 11 predicted proteins | sample 5358111 | NCBI WGS metagenome assembly VFSW01 (sample SAMN11554181, study PRJNA540505) | mine drainage metagenome | isolation source: sediment from site ElyBrook_90M | place: USA: Ely Copper Mine, Vershire, VT | collected 2017 | reverse complement strand
CGAAATCGCGGCCGCTGACCATGGCCAGCGCCTGGCAGGCTTTGAAGTACGTGAGCCCCCCGCGCGTGGAAACGCCGAGAGCCACCTCGGGATGGTTGCGCGTCGTGTGCACGATATGCATCAGGTAATCGACCAGCGACTCGTTCATGTGAATCGTCGCCACCTTCTCCTGCAGATCCCGCACCTCCCCCGCGTCGAGGACGGGCGCGAGATGTTCGAGCGCGTCCTGCGCGCCGCCGGCGCGCAGAAGCTTCTTCTCGTCAGCCGAGTTCGGATATCCGATGGTCACCTTCATGAGAAAACGATCGAGCTGCGACTCCGGAAGCGGATAGGTACCGACGTGCTCGATCGGATTCTGCGTGGCGATCACCAGGAACGGATCGGGAAGCGCGAGACGGCGCTTCTCGATGCTGATCATTCCCTCGCTCATGGCCTCCAGCAGGGCAGACTGGGTCTTGGGCGTCGCGCGATTGATCTCGTCGGCCAGAAGAACGTTCGTGAAGATCGGTCCGGAAACGAACTCGAACTCCTGCTGCTCCTGCTTGTAGATCGTGACCCCGACGATGTCCGCCGGCAACAGATCGCTGGTGAATTGAATGCGCTGGAACGACAGCGACACCGATCGCGCCAGAGCGTGCGCCAGCGTCGTCTTTCCCACGCCCGGCACATCCTCCAGCAGGATGTGTCCTCTGGCCAGCAAGGCGGCGATGCAGTACTGCACGACTTCGGGCTTGCCGCGAATGACACGCTCGACGTTCGCCTGAAGCTCGGCGATCTTCTCGAACGTGCGATTGACGGCGACCGGTTCTCTTGCCATGAAAAAGTTGTCAGTTGTCGGTTGTCAGAATTCTTCGTTCTTCATTCTTCATTCGAAGTTCGAACTTCTTTGAGACGTAGATCACGGATTCACAGTTTCCTGTAATTGGGCCCTCCCCCGCCTTCGGGCGGCACCCAGGTGATGATCTGATAAGGATCCATGATGTCGCACGTCTTGCAGTGGAAGCAGTTCGTGAAATTCAGAAACGGCGCCTTTCCGCGCCCATCCTCGGTCGGTTGTGGGTCATAGACGTTTGCCGGACAGAAGTGAAAGCAGGGATTGCCGTATTCCTCGGTGCAGCGGGTGACGCAGACGTCCGTGTCGAGGATCAGCAGGTGCGCCGGCTGGTTTTCTTCGTGAATGACGCCGCCGTAATAGACGTCGCTGACCTTGTCGAACGTGTAGCTGTTGTCGAACTTCATCTTCTCCGGCGGATGGGGATGCTCGCTGGCGAAATAGCGCTGGATGCGCGTCATTCGCTCGTGCCCGGCATGTCCCTCGAGCCGATTCATCACGCCGAATCCCCGCCCTTTCGTGACGATGCCCATTCCCGCATTGAGCATGCCAAGGAACGTGCCGTACTCGAAAGCCTGATGGAAATTGCGCTGCATCCACAGCTCGTCGCGAACCCATGAGCTTTCGAACAGATCTTCGTACTGGCGAAGCTGCGCGGCACTGCTGTCGCCGTTGACGAGGGCGTGGAATGCCGTTTCCGCTGCCAGAATCCCCGACTTGATTCCGAGGTGAATGCCCTTCAGACGCGCGCCGTTGAGGAAACCCGCCGAGTCGCCGGCGATCAGGAAGCCGTCGCCGTACATCCGCGGCATGGAGAAGTAGCCGCCCTCGGGGATGGCCTTGGCCCCCGAGGAGATCATCTTGCCGCCGCTCAGAATTTTGCGGATCGCCGGATGGAGATTGTAGCGCTGGAATTCGTGCTGCGGGTCGAGCGTGGGATTCCGATAGTCGAGCCCCACCACCAGGCCGATGTCGACGATGCGGTCCTTCATCCCATAGATGAAGCCGCCGCCAAACGTCTCGGCATCGAGCGGCCAGCCCATGGTGTGGATCACGCGACCGGCTGGGAAGCGATCGTCGGCGAGCTGCCACAGCTCCTTCACGCCGACCGAGTAGACCTGTGGATTTTTCCCTGCGTATAGATCGAAGAGGCCGGCGAGCTGTTTGGTCAGCGTGCCACGCGGCCCTTCCGCGAGGATGGTGATCTTGGCGCGAACATCGACTCCCGGCTCGTAGTTGGCCTTCCGCTCGCCGAGTTTGTCGATCCCCTTGTCGCCGGTGCGAACGCCGACCACGCGGCCGTCCTTAACCAGCACGCGCGATGCCGCGAACTCCGGAAACAGATCGGCGCCCGCCTCGGCGACGATCGGAGCGAGCCAGCGGACGAACTCGCCGAGCGAGATGACATAGTTCCCGTGGTTCTGCAACGGCGGCGGAAGAATCGGCGCGGCGAGCCTCCGCTTTTCGGTCAACATCCAGAAGCCGTCGTCGGTGACCGGCGATTCGACCGGACAGCCGCGCGCGATCCAGTCGGGCATCAGGTCGGTGATTCCGCGCGGGTCCATGACCGCGCCGGAGATCGCGTGCGAGCCGATCTCCTTCCCTTTCTCCAGGACCGCGATGGAGATGGGATCGATCTTCTTTTCCACGTTCGGCGAATCGTTGTGCGCCTTGATCAGGCGCGCCAATTCGTATGCCGCGGCGAGACCTGCCGGTCCCGCGCCGACGATGACCACATCGACATCCAACGTTTCGCGTTGAACGCCGGGAAGTTCCGCCATGTCACACTCCTCGATGCGAACTGCAGGGAATTGTATATGGGCGAAGGCTAGTAATTGACCGTGACCAGCAGCGTGTCGCTGTAGCTGCCGATCCCGACGTCCTGCCCGGCGAAGATGCGGCCGTAGGCGACGAAGCCGCCGTTGATCGAGGAGTTCTTCGACGTCGAGGTCCCGCTCTCGGTGTTCGTGCCGTTCCAGACGACGGTGCGGCCCGAATTGTTGTAGACCTCGTAGGTCAGAAAACTCCCCGTGCTGCCGAGCATCCGGCGCGTCGTGCCACTGGCGTGCGCGCCAAGGTTGAGGGCGACCGTGGCCAGCGTACCGATCGTGCAATCGACATTGACGACAGCGGTGGAGTCGAGCGGAGTGGCCGCGTTGACCGACACTTGATCGTACGCTCCGAAATTCAAAGGTGTCGTCGCGGTCGTGCACGACGAGGGGACGGTCGCCGTCACGGTAAAGAACCGGTTGCTCGACCCGCCGCCCCACGCGAGCGTCGCCTGGATGGTGTCGCTGTAATTTCCGGTGGCCGCGTCGAGCCCGGCGGGAATCGTGGCGTAGATCGTCCCGGAATACGTCTGGTTCCGGGGCTCGGAGACGAACGTGAGGTATTGCGTCCCCGAAGTCCCGTCTCCCCAGATGGTCGTGTTCGCGGCATCCATGAAGAGGTTGTAGCTCAAGGTGGTGACGGGCGCGGTCGTGCGCTGCATCGTCCGCGGGTTGTATGTGGGCGAGCTGCCGCGGCTCAGGGTCAGAGTACCGACTGAGGGGGGATTACAGCGGAACTGAAAGGTCGAGGTCGCGGTGAGCGCAGTGGGGCTGAAGACTGCATAGTTGCCGAAGGCGACGTTCGTCGGCGCCTGGTTCCAGCTGCATGCAGCGAAGGCCACGGAAGCCTGCAGGATCGCGAAGACCACGGCAGCAGCGCGTCGCATGGCTAGTAATTCACTGTGACCAGTACCGTGTCGTTGTAGCTTCCGATCCCCACGTCCTGCCCCGCGGGAATCCGTCCATAGGCGATGAAGCCGGCATTGATCGGAGTGTTCTTGGATGCTGAGGCGCCGCTGTCCGTGTTCGTGGTATTCCAGATCACGCTGCGGCCGGCATCGCGATAGAGCTCGTAACGCAAAAGGTCGCCGGCACTCCCGAGCATCCGCCGCGTGGTGCCCGAAGCATGCGATCCGGAATCGAGAGCCACGGTGGCCACGGTTCCCTTCGTGCAGTAGACATTGACGGAGCCGGTCGAATCGAGAGGGGTGGTCGCGTTGGCGACAACCGGATCGTAGGAACCGAAGTTCACCGGGGTCGTGGACACGGTGCACTCCGCGGGGACCGTCGCATTGATCGTGAAGTACTGCTGGACCAGGCCGCTTCCCCAGTTGACGGTCGCCTGGACCGTATCGGTATATGTTCCTGGCCCGACATCGAGGTTCGCCGGGATGGTCGCGTAAATCGTCGCCGTGAGCGGCCCAAAAAACCAGACGAACTGCTGGAGGTACTGCGTGCCCGACGTCCCGTCGCCCCAGATCGTCGTGTTCGGCGCATCGAGGTAGAGGTTGTAATTGAGGTTCATCAGCGGCGCGGTGGTACGGGTCATCATGCGCGGGTTGTACGTGGACGACCCGCCGCGGGAGAGCGTGATCGAAGCAGTATTGAAAAAGCACTGGACCGTGAACGTGGAAGTTGCGGTCACCGGAACGCCTGCGAACACCGAGTAGATCCCGAAATTGATGTTCGTCGGAGCGACGGAAAAGGAGCATTGACCGTAAGCGAACGGTGCGACCGTTATGCAGGTCAGAAACACCAGCGCGGTACGCTTCACGGCTTCACCGCCTTTGCGTTGCATGTCAGGCGTCCGAGCTTGAGCACGGTCTCGGTCCCGCCGGGAATCTGCAGCGAAAAGCGACAGCTCTGGCGGTCATATTCGACGAGAGCGTCGTAGGTCCCGGCCGCCAGGTTCTCGAAATAGAAATCGCCACCGTGCCCGAGCGGCGACTGCGAGCGGACGCCATGCGCGGTCAGCGTCAGCTCGCCGAACGTAGGCACAACGTCTCCGGACGGCGTATGGACGGTGACCGAACCCATGATCATTCGCAGGCGGTTGAGGGGAAACACCACGAATGCTCCGCCGCGATACGGAGGGGCGATCGTCTTCTCCACATCCTGCAGCTCGTAGTCGAGCGGAACGTCGCGATCATCGATGCTCAACCGGTTGGCGTAGTACGAAAGAAGATTGGGGACCAGAAGATCGCCGCGGGAGTCCGTTCGCCCGACCAGGTTGTTGCTCGAATAGACGCGGACGTTATCGACGCCCGGAAGCCGGACGAGCGCGAACGCGTCTTCGATCGGCCGCGCGAACAGCAGCGAGCCTCCCTCATAAACCAACCCTCCGGAGGCGATCGCCGTCGGCCGGACTGAAGTGTGGAATGGATCGAAGTCGACCTCGTATCGCCCGAAGTCCGTCTGATACTGGACCACACCGCTTCCGGTGTGCGTGCCGCCATCGACGGCGCTCTGCAAGCGATATCCGAAGCCGGTACCGACCGGAAGCGTTTTGTCGATTTCGGTCACGGTCTGCGTCTGTCCGTTGCTGTGATTGACGGTCACGCTCGCAGCGGTGGATCCGCCGAAGAAATAGCTGAACCCGCTGAAGATCTGCGCCTGCGGACCGTGACCCTGGTCGGCGCGGCCGACGGAAAGAAACAGGCTGGCGCTGCGGCCGATGGGAACGTTGCTCAGAAGAGTCACGGAGTTCGTCGTTCCCGAGTCCCGCATGTGCGAGTCGGTCCACAGCAGCGTGAAGCTCGCGCGCCCGGTGACCATGGTGACGAAGACGTTGCCGTCGAACAGCGGCCGGTCCGCTTCCTTTCGGATCGAGAGGTTCGCGTATTCGCGGGTAAACGCTCGGGTCACACCGCCAAAACTGAAGGACCGCGCCAGATACGAGTACCCGAAGCTGCCCGCCTCGCCGGTACTGCCGCGGTCGTCGCTGGCGGCCAGAGTCAGATCGAACTGGCCGAAACGCGTGCGCCAGCTCCCTGCCGGCCCCCCCGAAACGAGATCGCGCGATGCCTCGAGGCGACCGCCGGCGGTCAGGTTGTCAGTCACGCCATAGCGATGAAATGCCAGCAGAGCAGGCGAACCGTAATCGAAGCTGCTGGTTCCGTAGTTGTTGCGGACGGCGCCGAGCGAATAGTTGTACTCGCTGAGTCCGCGCTCCAGGACGCCGGTCGAGAAATAGTAGGGCTGGCTGATGGTCTGGGTTCTGCCGTAGACATCGCGCACGACGATCTGTGCGTTGCCCGCCCCCGACTGCACCGGGATGTTGTTCAACTGGAACGGTCCGGGCGGCACCTCCTGCTCGGACACCAGCATGCCGTTCACGTAGACGTCGACGCGCGACGGTGTGAGCGCGGTGCCGCTGAGGTTCAGAGGGGGATAGCGGACGAAATACGGATCGAGATTGAAATTGCTGGAGATCGTGACCCCGCCGATCAGCGCCGACCCTCCGAGAAGGTCAGTCGTCGCGGTCGCATCGCCCAGCGTCCAGCGCCGGAGCTTCGTTCGCTCATCGATGGTGTAGCTGCTGAGCAGCCGCTCGAATTTTCCCTGCGCGCGGGAAAAGGAGTTCAAAAGGAGGTTCCCGTCATAACTAGTCCCGGTTTCGGCGAAGAACGACGGATGGTTCCCGAACTGTGAGGTCAGCGAGTAGTTCAGGAACGTGCTGAGATCTTTCGTGTAGACCGTCCCCGGAGGAGCGGTCAGACGCGTGTTGTACGTGGTCTCCGCGAGCAACTGCGGGTTCGACGTCACCGAGAGGGAAAGCGTCGACTGGTCGAAGTTGAAGCTCAGATACGGCTGAAGCGATTTCAGCGAGACGTACTCGATGCCGTTCATCTCCACGGTGCCCGAGGACATCAGCCGCGCGAAGCGGATCAGCCGCTGCCACATGGCGCCGGTGACTCCGGCGTGCTCGAGGTCCGGTACGGCGAGGAAGACGTCATTGCCGGCGATGAGCGCTCGCGCGTCCGGCTGAGACACTTCGTTGAACGTGAACGGGAGGATGATCTCTTGCGGCTTCGCTACGGCCGGTTGCGACGCGAGAATCAGAACGGCCGCCATGGCACATGCCAGCAGGAGTGTCACCGGGCGGCTTGCGCGCACATTCCCATCCCCATCAGAACTCGACCGTCGCCGTTACAACGTCGGTGTAGACACCCGAGGCGACTTCCTGACCCGGGGGGATGCGGCCGTACAGAGTCACTTCCTCAGCCTTGTGGATTCCTTCCGAAACGAACCGCAAATCATCTCCCCGCTTCCACTCCTGCGTGCGTCCGGAATCTCGATACAGTTGATACGAAACGCGTTGCGCGCTGCCGATCAGGGTGCGAGAACTGCCGACGGCGTTCTGTCCGAAGTCGACGGTGACGGATGCCGGCGAGCTGCGCGTGCAGAGCATGGTGACCTGGGCTGCGGCGTCGAGCTGCGCGGTGCCGTTGGCGGCCAGCGGATCGTACTTGCCGAACGCCAGGTTGGAGATCGCGATCTGGCAGTCAGGAACCACTTCCGCGCTGACCTGCAGCGGAGCGGCACTGGTGGCCGCATGGAGGCTCGTCGCCACCATGAGGCTCACTGCGAGGGCGATCACGAGAGAACTGTTGCGCATCTTGACTCTCGCCCGGTGCCCTTCGTTTCACTTGCAGGCGCCTGGCGGGACCTCGAATTCCTTGGTGATCGTGCCGGCTTTGCCGATCGTCGATGTATCGGTCTGCGCCTCGATCACAATTTTTTTCAACCGAGAACAATCTGTTGCCGGGATCGGTACGCTGTACGACCTCGGACTCCCCGCCAGCACGTACCATCCGTCCAGCTGACGATCGAACACCACTGCTCCGCTGCCGTCCATTCCGCGCAGCTTCACGCTTTGCAACCCAAAGTGAACGTTGCCGTCGTTTTCGACGTCGAACGCCAGCGTGCCGTGCTGCAAGCTGATCGAAGCGAGGGACGCATTTGCCCGCGCTTTGGCCGGGCTGACGAAGATCGGAATTCCCATCTTGGTCAGGATCCGGACCTGGGCGCCGGCCGCTGCGTTCGGCTTCTCCAGCGGCGGTAGCTCTTCAAAGAAAATTCGGTACGTCTTCTCGATGTCCGTTGCCGCGACCGTCGCCGCAACCCGTACCTTCCGCTCCTCCCCGGGATTCAGGCTCAGCAGAGCCGGGAAAAATACGATGTCATCCGTTGGCCCGAGTTTCACTTCACCGCTGGGATCCTGGGACCAGGAATACGTGGAGATCTGGAACCGCAGCGGCTCGTTGCTCTCGTTCTTCAGTGTCAGAAGCGTGCTCGACGGTCCGGAGAAGCTGACTCGTACAGGGGTGACTTTGAAAACGCTCGCTCGAACGTTCCCGGCCTGGAGCACCAGGCCGAGAACGATCGTGGTAAGCGCAAGACCCCTTCTCATTCCGTCGGCATTCATTCCGACATCATGCGATTAATAGTTGATCGTCGCAACTACGGTGTCGGCGTACGAGCCAACTGCGACGTCCTGACCGGCCGGAATCTGGCCGTAGACGGTGATCGCGGTGACCGCTTTGCTGGCCGAAGTGTACGAAACGGTCGTACCACCGGTCAGGCCGCTGCACCACACCGTCGTCCACGTACCATTGGTATAGAGGCCGTAGCCGAGCATGTTCAAACCGTTCGCCATCTGACGGTTGGTGGTGCCATTCGGATTGACGCCGTTGCCAAGGTCGATCGTGGCGCTCGCACCCTTGGTGCAGGCGACGTTGACCGCGCCGTTTGCATTGAGAGGGGCCGCGGCATTGGCCACCACAGGGTCGTACGCGCCTAACGCGACAGGCGTCGTCGTGATCGTGCAAACCGCTGCGACATTCGCGGAGATGGGCAAATTGGCCGTCGCGGATCCTGCGAACGACGGAACTGCGATGGTGAGAATCGAAAGGGCGATGAGAAAGAGACTTGTGCGCTTCATTGTTGACTCCTGATTTTTTCCTCGTGGTTTCAATTCGTGCCGACCCTCTTCACTCCGGTTCGAGTAGCGGCGTCGGCGTTCCGCTCTTTCGAACCTGGCGCACAAGGTAAGGTCGGGAGTGTGAAGGTTTCCGAGTCGAGTGATGAATTGAGCGTCAGCCCCGAACCCTGCCCTGGGCTACCCGTCACTCATCCGCTCACCCACGATGAAAAAACCGTCAACGCGGTTTTGAGCGTTACTCGCCTCTCTCTGGCGGGAGATTTGATTCTATTTTTGAGCGAATGCGGGAGGCGTGACCGGCATCACGTTTTGGAAGGGATCAGAGCGACTGGGCGGCGAAGCTCACCGGCCAGGCATACGTCCCCGGCTGCGTCCCCGGCCCCAGCATGAGTCGGACGCTCAGGGTTCCGCTGGTCGTCCCTGGCTGATAGGGCTGCGTCAGCCATGCCGCGTCATTCCCGACGGTCACCAGGCTGTTGCCCCAGGAGACCATCGCTGACTGAAAGGGATACCCGACCGGCTGAAATTGCATCGCGTAACCGCTGCTGGCGTTGCTGCGAACTCGGAACGTCACCGCTTGCGTCACGTCGACGTACCCGCGCGCGACATCGGCAGGAGTCACGTCGACCGAAGCAGGCTGGCTGTCAACGGTCAGGATCGTCCGCGCGACCACTTCCACCGACACATTCATTAACGCGCTGGCCGAACCGGCAAAGGCTGGCGTAGTCGCAAGAACCACTGCGAGTAGCAGGAGGATCGCCGTTTTCGTTCGCATAGCGCTCATCTCCTGGCGCAAGCGACGTTCCACGGCTCGAAGAAAAGGCAAACCGTTGAAAAACCAGACGTTATTCTGGTCTTCCCCTTGTTTGACCTGTTCGAGAACCACCCACCTGTCTGCTTACAGGACAGGTCACCCAGCACCCGTAGTGCGCCGCATTCGCCTCTCTCTGTCGAATATCGTTCAGCGCCCGGGGGAATACTCTACTTCGTGATGTTCATCACAATATGGGCTTTGAAATCCGATTGCGCAAGCCCAGGCTGGCTTGTTCACGGCACCACAATCACTGCCGGGCTTTGATCTTGCGGACCTCGGCCGTTACCGCAGGAATCACCTGGAAAAGATCACCGACAACCCCGAGGTCGGCGACTCGGAAGATCGGCGCCTCAGGATCCTTATTCACTACCACAATATGCTTCGACGAGGCCATTCCGGCAAGATGCTGAATTGCGCCGGAAATCCCCGCGGCGATGTAGAGGTTCGGGCTGACCACGCGCCCCGTCTGCCCGACCTGGTGCTGATGGTCGATCCATCCGGCGTCGACCGTGGCGCGTGATGCTCCCACTGCCCCTCCCAGCGCCTGCGCCAGATCGCGGATGAGCGAGAAATTCGCCGCCTCTTTGAGCCCGCGTCCTCCCGAGACGATAATGTCCGCCTCGGCGATGCTCATCTCTCCCCCCTGCGGCACCTGCGTTTCCAGCAGCTTCACTTTCGATTCCGGTGGCAGAGCGATCTCCTCGACCGCGGCCTCCGCGCCGCCGCTCTCCTCGGCCGGGAAAGCATTCAACCGCGTGGTGACCATCGCCGGAGACGCGGTGAGCTCCACCTTCGCCACGATCTTTCCCGAGTAGATCGTACGGCGCGCCCGCAGCTTTCCATCCGCCCACTCCAGCGCGTCGACATCGGAGGCCACGCCGGCGTTCAATCGCGCGGCGAGTCGCGGAGCCAGATCGCGTCCGTTTGCCGTGGCGCCGAACAGAATCACGGCCGGCTGCATCTTCGCCACGGCGCTCTGCATCGCGCTCGTGGTTCTCTCCGTGTCATACGGCCCGAGCGCGGCGGCGAACAGCGTTTTCGCGCCGTAGGCTCCTGCCTCCTTCGCTGCCGTGCGGTCGCCGGCGAAGGCAGCCAGGTTGCCTCCGGCGGCGGCGGCGAGAGACCGTCCGATGGTCAACGCTTCGCGCGACGCCTTTTTCACTTTTCCGTCTGCGATCTCGCAGAAAACCAGTACGCCAGCCATCAGAGCGCCTTTGCCTCCTCACGGATGTACTTGACGATTTCCACCGCGGCCGCGGCGGCATCGGCGCCGTCGATCTTCCGGCCGCCTTTCTTCTCCGGCGGCAGGTCCAGCGAGACGACGTTCACCCGCTGGTTGAAGACATCGGAGTCCTGCAGGCCGAGGTCCGCGACGCTCTTCGCGTCGATGGTGATTTTTTTTGCCGCCATGATTCCTTTCAGCGACGCGTATCGCGGCTCGTTCAGCCCTTTCTGCGCCGTGATCGCGACGGGCAGCGGTGCCTCGAGAACCTCCTCGGCGCCTTCGATCTCGCGATGCGCGGTGACCTTCCCTTCGCCGAACTCGAGGTGCGTGATCACGTTCAGTTGCGGGTAGCCGAGGAGCTCGGCGACCATCGGCCCGACGAGCGAGTTGTCGGTCCCAACGCCCTGTTTCCCGAAAAACACGACGTCGTGGGGAACGCTTTTGATCGCGGCGGCGAGCACCTTGGCGATGCCGAGCGAGTCGGCCGCCGCGACGTCGCCTTTGACATGAAGCGCCTTCGTGGCCCCGCGTGCCAGACATTCGCGGAGGGCCTGCTGTACGCGGTCGGGACCGAACGACACAACGGTCACGTCGCCACCGCTCTTTTCCTTCAGCCGGATTGCCTCTTCGAGCGCGAACTCGTCGTAGGGCGAGACGATGAACTTGAGTCCGGCCTCATCGATCTGCCGCCCGCCGGCAGCGACCTTGATCCGCGCTTCGGTGTCGGGGACCTGCGCGATGCAGACAACGGAATTCAACGGAACCTCCCAGAATCGGGGCGCATTCTAACGCCCGGCACGAGGTTCGCAAACGCAGTTGCAGCCATCTAAAAATTCGGTCGCTGACCCGGAGAGAAACGGAGGACGCCGATGCCATTCTCGAATCGAGCCTACGAGAACGAGCCCAACACGGTGAGGAAGATGTTTCGCCCCGGGGTGAGTGATTACAGACGTCCGCAGAAGAGCGGACGGGTACAGAAACAGGCACCGCCCGAGGCGACCAACGCCGAAACGTTCTACTACCTGAAGCAGATGAACGCCCGGACGCCGATGGTCATCGTCATGACCGACGGCGAAGAGGTCCGCGGCTGGATCGAGTGGTACGACCGCACCTGCCTCAAAGTGAACCGCGAAGGCGCGCCGAACCTGCTGATCCAGAAGCACTGCATCAAATACCTGTTCAAGCAGGAAGAGCTGCCGGACTAGTGTGGCGGGGGGGGGCCCCGCCCCCCCCCCGCCCCCCCCCAAAACACAAGCGGAACCCC
>VFSW01012399.1_pt1 | contig 11908 bp, 9 predicted proteins | sample 5358111 | NCBI WGS metagenome assembly VFSW01 (sample SAMN11554181, study PRJNA540505) | mine drainage metagenome | isolation source: sediment from site ElyBrook_90M | place: USA: Ely Copper Mine, Vershire, VT | collected 2017 | reverse complement strand
AAACTGCAAAAAGCTGCAGCCATTACGCCATGTGTAAAATCGATTTTCTTGGAAGCGGAGTTTGCTCCCCGGGACTGGAAAAGCATTTCGTCAGCTATTACCCTCAGGGAAGAATGATACTCTATGAGGCGCTTGCTGAGAATAAGATCCCTGTAACCGAAAAATGCGTTGAGATTGCCGACAGCTGCAACCTGTGCGGCAAATGCGATTATCAGTGTTACTTTCTCAACGAGATGCGCCCGGTAAAAGTCATGGAAGCGCTGAAAAATCACGTGAAGGCGTTTATTGAAAAAGGCGGAAAGGTAACGACGGCAAAGTATGACACCCTGCTTGCCGGAATGCAAAAAATTGTGGGAACAGACTGGGCTACAAACGATGAGGCAATCAGGGTGACTTATTCGCACGACTCAAGTCCGGTATCGGATCCGCGGTTACCTGATTATGTGGTTATGCCGGATACAAAAGATGAAGTTGTTTTACTTGTTAAATTTTTCAACAAAAATAATATCCGGTATACCATCCGCGGAAACGGGCAGAATCTTCTCGGGTTCGCAATCAGTGAAGGAGTGATAATTGACCTGAACAGGATGAAAACTATCGAATTTGATGAGAAGAACTGGCTGGTTAAAGTGGGGCCGGGAGTAACAGCATTCGATCTTCAGCAGCAGGCCCGGGAAAGAGGCTACAGGATAAATGCCGCCGAACCGGCTGCACTTCTGTGTGCCAATATTATGTGTTCAGGTGTTATGTCCACTTTTTCAACAACTTACGGGATAAATGCCGGCAACTATATAAATGCTGAATTTGTAGATAAGGGGGGTTCCGTTTTTAATTTAAATGATATTTCCGCTCCCAATCTTTATTCCTATAAAAACCTGGAGCATAAGGAATCGCCCGGTATCTGCATATCTGCCGGCATCCGTCTTCATCCCGTAACAAATGACGAAAGCGGAATACTTGTTCCGTTTGAAACTTTTGACGGGGCCCTGGACTTTGTAAGGGAGTGCTCGGTAAGGCATATCGGCCTGGCGCTCGGAATCGTGGGAACAGAATATATATCAGCATTTCTGTCACCGACAAAGAAGATGGCCTCTGAAATAAAGACAATCTTCAGGGATAAATTGAATATCCCCTGGCTTGTGGTATTTATTGGAGATAAATATGCAGTACACAGCGTAACGGAGATGGGTTATCCGTTTTTTGACCAGCAGCTCTTCACATCACTCTATCTTGGATTGCCATCACTGAAAAATGCTCAATGGCTTGAACTTGTAAAAGAGCTTTCCGATGACGGGCCCTATTCCTATTTAAAGATCAAAGGCTTCGCGGAGCTTTTCGAAACTGCACTCTCACCCTCCCCCGAACTCTATTCAGAGGAGGTGGAGGAGGAATTAAGGCCGTTCTTTAAAAAGCTGTTTTCGGGAAAAGAGATGACAGACCTGGTATGGCTGAACACGTTCAGGATAATGAGTACCCGGCTGGGCCGTAAAAAACCTTTTTTGCCGGCGCTCATTTACCTGCCCGTTGAAAACGCCCTGATAAATGAACTCCGGGAAAAATTCAGGCTTACCGGTGAAAAATATCATATAGAGAATGATTTTGGTTTTATCACTCCGATAGATAACGGGAAAAGATGCATTTTTGAGTATGATTACTTCTTTGATTATAATGACCAGGAGGAGATAAAAAGGATCCGGCAGGTTGCAGAAGAGATCAACATGATAATTGATGATTATTCGGTTAAAACCGGGACTGTAAAAGGACATCCCTACGTACTGTTCCAGGGGTTTTGCAGAATGGAGAGTTTATTGTATTCCTGAACCCGACTTTTGAACTATGGATGAAAAAAGCAGGCCTGTTATTGCCGTTACAGGTGCCACAGGGTTTCTGGGAAGTCACCTCATGGCTTCACTGCTTTCGGGCGGATACCAGGTCATTGTCCTTGGCCGTTCTACAAAAGAAGAGAAATTAAACAGCAGGATATCAAGACTTTTACGATGGTTTGGCATTGAAACACTGATGAACAGGGTAATATGTGTTGAAGCAGATCTGGCAAAAGACAAACTGGGAATAGAGAATGAGGAGTATGCCAGGCTTTCCTCACTCGCTGATTCAGTAATTCACTGCGCATCGGATACCAGCTTTTCCGAAAGCAGGCGTGAAAAGGTAATTGCAGCAAATATTGACAGCCTGAAAGGAATCCTTGAATTCTCCGGGGCTGCCCGGGTTAAATTCTTCTGTTATATAAGCACGGCTTACGTGGCAGGCACAGGTGAAATAAATTGCAGAGAAATTCTCCCCGTGGCAAAGAGCTTTACAAACGTTTATGAAGAGAGTAAAGCCGGTGCTGAAAAGATTATTTCACTTTATTGTGAAAAAAACGGGATACCTCTCTCAATTATCCGGCCGTCGGTGGTTTACGGCGATTCACGCAGCGGACGGTCACTCAGGTTTAATGCCTTGTACTTCCCTATAAGATCGATGCAGAGCATAAAAGATATCTATATGAATGACCTTCTTAACAATGGAGGTAAAAGATCATCTGAAAACGGAATTTACATAGACAGTGAGGGTTATCTTTTTATTCCTCTTAAGATTTATCTGCCCGCGAGGGGAAGCATCAATTTAATCCCTGTCGAATATTTCGTAAGCGCCACCCTGAAGATACTGGACAGCTCACAGCGTGGAATTTTCAATCTTACAACCAATAATCCGACACCATTTGAAACACTGGCAAATTATACCAGGCGATTTATGAAAGTCAGGGGCGTGGAGATCATCTATGGTAAATCAGGGAAGAATGCTCTTCGTAATCCGGCAGAAGAATTGTTCGATCGCTTTATAGAACCCTACCGCCCCTACCTGTCCGATAACAGGGTTTTCGACCGGACAAACTGCGACCTTGTCACGGATAACATGCATCCACCGGAATTTACCTGGGAGATATTTAAGATCTGCATGGATTACGCCATTGGAGTAAGATGGGGAGCCTCGACTTTCAGTTAATTAGGTTAAGAGGGCAAATTTTAAATTGTTTTTTAAAATTTACTGATGGCAAAGGTCTTACTGATAAACTCCAACAGGTTCAGACACCCCTGGCCGGTAATCCCGTTTGGATTATGCTATATAGCCACCGTTCTTGAAACAGGTGGAAATCATGATGTCAGCTTTCTTGATCTTTGCTTTTCCGTGAATTGCCGGAAGGATATACAGGATGCCATCCATAATTTCCACCCTGATGTGATTGGTATTTCCGTAAGAAACATCGACGACACAGGAGGTTATAATGTTCAGCCGCTCTGGCGTCTGCTCATTCTTATTAAAAAGTCAGAACTGGTTCTGGGAATAAGCTTTGTAAAAAGACTTTTATATGATCTGAAAGCGGTTTTGCCGCGATTTAAAAGCATGAGAAAAAAGGGATTTACCCTGGTTTCAATAATCCCTAAAACCGCGAAATGAACTGAATTTCTTTGTTAAACTTATCAGTATGGAGAGAATTTCAGAAGAAGTGTACAGTCAGATAAATAATGAGATCTATAATCAGGAAGGGGGGAGATGGTGGCATTCTGATTTCTCACTCAATCTGATAAAAACTTTTTTTAATCCTGTCCGTTTAGGTTACTCAAAGAAAATATTGGAGAAGCTTAAAATCAATCCTGATAAAAAAACCGCTCTTGAAGTCGGGTGCGGAGGAGGTCTTCTGTGCGAAGAAATTGCCAGGCTCGGATTTAATACCGTCGGACTCGATCCGTCGGAACAATCACTCGCCGCGGCCTCTGAACATGCAGGCGAAAACGGATTGGAAATTAAATATATCAGAGGGACCGGTGAGGCGTTGCCGTTTCCGGATAATTCATTCGATGCAGTTTTTTGCTGTGATGTGCTGGAACATGTCCATGATCTGCCCCGGGTGATCTCGGAGATTTCCCGGGTTCTGATACCCGGAGGTGTTTTCATATATGATACTTTCAACAGGACTCTCCTGAGTAAGCTGGTTGTAATCGGGGTATTGCAGGAGATAAAGTATTGGGCAATAATGCCTCCTCACCTGCATGAATGGAAAATGTTCATCAGGCCTGAAGAGATAAAATATTTACTCCGGAATAACCGTTTTTCCTGGGAGCAGCATCAGGGGATCATGCCGGATATTTCAGTTCTGAAGATTTTAAAGTATCTGCATATGAGAGCGAAAGGCAGGCTGGATTACGGGGAATTCGGAAAGAAATTTCACCTGGTTGAGAGCAGTTTCATCAATATAAGTTACATGGGATATGCCATCAGAAATAATCAGATCATTTCTTCGTTATATGCCAGATAAAATAGTTTAATTCTCAGTTCGGTTAATAAAACTATTATATTTGGATTTTTAATAAAAAAGATTGGCTGCACTTTCATTCATAATATGGGGACCCGATACATTGCTCTGGCTAAAGGAGAGTCTTGTCATCTTTTCTCTTACATTCATTCATGAGGATGCCGCTATTCTTGCGGCAGGTTTTGCGAAGGTTGAACATGGCCTTCCGCTGGTACTTGCATATGCCCCTGTCTATATTGGTATTGTGGCCGGCGATATTCTCATTTATGGCCTTGGCAGGCTGGCTCAGAAAAGCAAATGGCTCAAATCCAGGATCATAGGACCCAGGGTAGAACGGCTGAATGTCTGGCTTGAAAAACATCTTGTCAGGGTGCTTGTCATGTGCCGCATCACTCCGGGAATTCTTTTCCCGACATTCGTTGCCTGTGGCTGGTTCAGGATACCGTTCTGGCGCTTTGCAACGGTATCAATTATAGCCGGGGCAATATATTCATCCCTTGTTCTTACGCTGGTAATAATATTCGGAGATCTTGTATTCACCCATTTCGGTTACTGGGCATGGGGTGCGATGGCGGCCCTGCTGGTAGCAATTGCAGTCCGGAACATATTAAAATCGCGGTCCGGCAAATCCGGAACTGACACGATTCAGGATATGCCTGTTTCACTTTTTGGGGTGATAAAGAAATATATGCCATCGCTCAAGAGAAGTTTTAGCGGGATGCCGTCGCTAAAAGATCTCAGGAAAATGGTCTCTACCGCTGAGAGGATACCGAACAACATCCTTTATATTCCGGTGGGTATTAACTGGCTTTTACTTTCATTGAGATACAGGAGCCTTACACTTCCCTCCGCTGCAAATCCCATGATAGAGACCGGAGGATTTATGGGTGAATCGAAAAGCTCGGTTATGGACCAGGTTGGGGATGAACTGAAATCGTGGCTGGCTGATTTTGTAATTCTTCATCGTGATGGTCAGGATCCTGAACATTATGTAATTGAGGCAATATCGTTGATGGAGAAAAACGGGCTTGGCTTTCCCATAATCGCGAAACCTGATATCGGATGGAACGGGTACGGAGTAAACTTTGTTGACGGCAGGGATCATTTGCTGAAGTATATCGCTGCATTCCCCGAAGGAGAAAAAATAATGCTGCAACGTCCTGTAAATCACGACGGTGAAGCCGGCGTTTTTTATGTGCGGATCCCAGGGGAGGAAAAAGGTACAATATATTCAATAACCCTCAGATATTTCCCGTATGTCATTGGGGACGGGAAACTGACTCTGCGTGAACTTATCCGGACCGATCCGAGGACAAAAATGAGGGCAGGCTTTTACCTCGGGGAAAAGGATAATTTTCTCGGCTTCGGCAAAGAGTATCTTGAGAGTGTCCCGCCCGAAGGAGAGCTTATAAGGCTTGCATTCATAGGAAGCCTTAGGGTCGGTGGCCTCTACCGTGATGCCCGGCATCTCATCACAAAGGAGCTAACCGAAAGGTTTGACGCCATTGCCAGGAGCATGCCCGAATTTTACTACGGACGGTTTGATATACGTTTTGAGTCGACAGACCTGCTAAAAGAGGGTAAGGGATTCAGTATAATAGAGATAAATGGCGCCGGAGCAGAAGCGATCCAGGCATGGGACCCTGATGTATCGGTAATGAAGCTTTACCGTGAATTCTTCAAGGCTCAGAGACTCTTGTTCAGAGTCGGGGATCTCAACCGTGCCCGGGGTTTTAAACCCATGAAAACAAAAGACTTTATCACTGCAATAAGAAAGCAGAACCGCCTGATTGTCAGGTACCCGCCTTCAGCTTAAATTTCAGGATCTGACCTGTTTAATCACTGCCTCTCCTCTCTTTCCAGAACTGGTTAAAACTGCTGACCGGATCTTCACACAGGTACACCCCTGTACCGTATTCCCGGGCATCCGGATTACTGATCCTGCCAATGAGGGTAATTTTTCTGAAAAAAGCCTTTACATCTTCTCCGGGTTCACTGTTTATGTAGATAAGCGATTTTATATCAGGATTAAACTGCATTGGCAGCCAGTACCTGAAGCTCTCGTTAAAGCTGAGAGCCTCAGGGAGTCCGTATTTTTTCCCTATGACAGTTATTGCTGCTGCTTCACCATAATTTTCACCATAGATAAATGCTGCCTTCTTATCCGGTACCATTTGATATGCCTTGTCTGCAAGCGATGTCAGCTCTTCCCAACCCAGCATATCGGCATAATCCTGTGGCAATGAATGGATGGATCCGTCTTCAAACCGCCTCCCGACATCGATCCCAAACTTCTTTTCAAGTGTCTGAAAGTATGCTATCAATCCCTTTGTCTTAAATACCGGCAGACCCATAGGAACTATCGGTAAGGTTAAAGCCAGGAGAAGCACAGGCAATATTACCCTGGTCCAACTTCCCTTTAACCAGGTCTCATATGCTACCGCGCCTGAAATAATCAGCAGCGGAAATATTGCAAGAGTATAATAGCTCTTACCTTTCAGTAACATCAGCGCGGAGATAAAAAATATAGCCACGAACCCGAGGAATCTGAAATTTTTCATCTTTTCACTGATCAACAGGAATATAAGCCCTGCGATTGTAAGAAGGGAGGCAGCAAACGGCATCAGCAGCTGTTCCGTCAGGAAAAGTGAATAACCCATGTGAACAAGCTGTGTACTATAAAGCTCATTCATGTGGTGAAAAACAGGAAATCCTTTTGTCGCCTGCCATATAATATTTGGCAGAAAAATCAGGAATCCGACAGCAAGACCCAACCAAAATGCCCTTTTCTTCAAAACTTCCCTGTACCCGGTAAAAGGGATAACAAGCAGCAACCCCAGGAAAAGCAAGCCTGCCAGGTATTTATTCAGCAGGGTGACTCCTGCAACTATTCCAAATAAAATAAGATACCTGTCGTTTTTTGTATTTATATATTTAAGTATCATAAATATTGAGAGAGAACACATGAAGATCTCCACTGAAACAGGCTGAAAAAGCGCAAATGCACGCATGAAAAATATTGAGACGAGAAGTCCCAGGGCAGAAAGAAATGAGGCGTAACGCGATCCGCCCAGTTCTCTCGCTGTTTCCGCGGCCAGCAAGACCATTGCACCGCTCAGGAGTGAGGGAAATAACCTCACGGCAAATACCGAATAACCAAAAATATGCTCCATCAGCCAGGCAATCCAGCCGATAAGCGGTGGAACAGATGCATAACCTGCCGAAGGATGCATGCCAAGAGAAAAATAAAGCAGCTCATCCCTGTGGTATTCAAGGTTATTCATAAAAATGAGGTGAATCACTACACTGAAAAGAGCCATACCTATAATCTCCGGCCTTAACCAGGCATTCTCTCCTGAGGATTTCATAACTATCAGAGTTTAAATTTAAATTTTATATAAGGTACCCCTGTTAACCTGTTATGCCGGTAAGATCCCTTATCACAACAGATGCGCAGGCAATCCCGAAGGCCGCCGGCATATATGAGATGGTCCCTACTACCGAGGCCTTGTTCCTTTCACCGGCTACCGGTTTTATTTTGCTCTTATCCACCTCCTCAGCGGAATATACGGCTGTGAATCCGCTCCTGATGCCCAGACGATGAAGCCGTTTTCTCAGAATCCGGGCAAGAGGACAACAGGTTGTTTCCGAAATATCGGAAATCCTGATCATCGTGGGATCAAATTTCCCCCCGGCGCCCATCGAACTGACAACAGGCAAATTTCTCTGCAGACTGTGGTGGATCAGGAAGATTTTTGGTGACAGCGTATCAATTGCATCAACAACATAATCATATCCGGTGTCCAGAACCTCGACCATCCTTTCATCTTTAAGGTATTCCTGGATAACTGTTAACCGTATATCAGGATTGATCTCTTTAATCCTTACCCCCATGACCTCTGCTTTGGGCAGACCCTCGGTGCTTTTCAGGGCCGGCAGCTGCCTGTTCCTGTTGGAAGGATGAATATGATCACCATCAACTATTGTCATCGCACCGACACCCGAACGGCAAATCATCTCCGCGGCATAAGCCCCTACTCCCCCCAGGCCGACAACAAGGACATTTGATGACTTCAGTTTCAGCAATCCTTCTGTACCAAGGATCAGTTCAGTACGGTTTAGCCAATCGGTCATTGGGCATGGGGAGAAAAGAAGTTATAAAAATTCGTTCGTATAATTTCCTTTAATTCATCAACGGAAATCTTCCTGTCATCTGATACCTTTTTATATATATCCCTGATATCAACCTCCGCCCCGTCCGTCTCAAGAAAAACCTTTTGATAAGGAAGCGTTCTCAATAAATCTGATGACTCGTGTCTGAGAACAAAATCAAACCAGACGGACAGGTACATTCCTTTTGAAATAAGCTGTTCCGCAAGCTTCACGCTTCCTCTGAAGCCATGGACCATCCATGGCATGACAGGTTTGAGTTTTTTATGTACTGCCAGTAATTCATCCCACGCTCTCACGCAGTGAATGATCAATGGTTTCGACAGGGTTTCCGATATCATAACCTGTTCTTCAAAAACTTTTCGCTGGAGCTCCGGAGATGGTCCCCGCAGCTTATCAAATCCAGCTTCACCTATAGCTATAACAGCCGGGCTGGCACTCTCCTTTTCAACTGAAATCAATTGCCTTTTAAAATTTTCTTCATCAAGGAACCAGGGATGAATGCCATATGTGTAGGCTACGCCAGGGATATCTTCAGCAACTCTCCCTTCATGTGCCATCAGACTTTCGAGAATAAAGATCCCTCCGGCGGACCTGCCGCCATGAACATGAATATCAATATAATCTCCGGCCTGAGGAAAGTTCATATTTTTTATTTACCTATCAGAGAGACTCCCCTTTCAATCCGCTTAATAGTCTCCTCCTTCCCTATCCAGCTGATAATATCATACATATGAGGTCCCCTTAAAGAACCGACTATTACAAGCCTGAAAGCATTCATTACCTCTCCGGTATTATATCCCTTCTTTTCGAGCCATTCCTTTACGGCAGTTTCCGTTGAGAGGGCTGAAAAATCGCCGGTATTTTCCAGTAGAGTCCTTAACCCGTTCAGATGTATTGCAGAGTCAGGCTTCCACCTCTTTTTTATGGCTTCCGGATCATACGATTCCGGAGCCTTAAAGAAGAAATCTGTCTGTTCCCAGATATCCTTTACAAAGCTCACCCTCTCCTTCACCAGACCCACAAGAATCTCAAGTTCAACAATATCGTACTGGAAACCATGCGCCCTGAGGAACTCCCTGAATTCAATTGCCAGCTCTTTATTACTCCTTTTCATCAGGTACTGATGGTTAAACCATTTTGCCTTATCAGGGTCAAAGCGTGAGCCCGATTTTCCCACCCTGTCAATTGAGAAAGCTTCGATAAGCTCATCCATTGAAAACAACTCCTGTTCCGTTCCGGGGTTCCATCCCAGCATGGCCAGCATATTGACAAACGCTTCAGGGTAATAACCCTCTTCCCTGTATCCTTTTGCAGTCTCCCCGAAGGGCCAGTAAAGGGGAAAGACGGGAAATCCCATTTTATCACCGTCACGCTTGCTTAATTTTCCCTTCCCGTCAGGTTTCAGCAATAACGGGAGATGGGCAAACAGAGGAGGATCCCATCCGAATGAACGGTAAAGCAAAATATGCAGGGGCAGTGAAGGAAGCCACTCTTCACCACGAATAACATGGCTTATTTCCATCAGATGGTCGTCGACAAGATGTGCAAGATGATATGTAGGCATCCCGTCGGATTTGAACAAAACCTTGTCATCTAGGGTACCGGTGTTCACGACAATATGCCCGCGTATCAGGTCCTCAAAATGGATATCTTCATCCCGCGGCATCCTGTAGCGTATAACATAAGGGTCGCCATTTTTCAGTCTGGCTTTCCACTCACTTTCACTCAGGGAAAGAGAATTGCCAAGCCTCTCCCTTACCGAAGAATTATAAATGAATGTCTCTCCGTTTTTCATCGATTCGGTTCTCCGCGCATCCAGTTCTTCAGGAGTATCAAAAGCATAATAGGCATGGCCATTTTCCAGAAGGATATCAGCATACTGCCTGTATATCGCTTTACGGTCTGTCTGACGGTACGGACCATAGTCGCCTCCCTCCCTTATGCCTTCGTCAACCAAAATTCCGCACCACTGGAGGGAATCCATTATATACTCTTCTGCCCCGTCGACATATCTGTTCTGATCGGTATCTTCAATTCTTAAGATCATGGTCCCGTTATTCTTCTTCGCAAACAGGTAGTTATAAAGAGCTGTCCTCACACCACCGATATGCAGGGGACCCGTAGGACTCGGGGCAAAACGTACTCTTACCTTTGTCATAAAGTGAAAAAATATGTAATTCAGTCTCAAAGATAGACAAACCCTTTTATAATTAATACTATAACAAAAATCATCATTTGCACAGCAGATTTGTATTAATTTTGCAGCAGTGATAAAGCAAAATTCCTCACTCGCACCCTGGCCCGGGTAAACGAAGAGAATCAGTGATTTTGAATTTATTTTAATTTCGTACCGATGAAAAAGATGAAAGCCCTTATAAAGTCGAGAGCCACGAAGGGACTCTGGATGGAGGAAGCTCCGGTTCCCGAGCCCGGGCTCAACGATGTCATTATCAAAGTAAAAAAATCCGCGATCTGCGGTACCGACCTTCATATCTATGAATGGGATCAATGGTCGCAGCGCACAATAAAAGTGCCAATGATAATCGGGCATGAGTATATGGGGTACATTGAAAAAATGGGAGCGGGTGTCACAAATTTAAAGATCGGGGAGAGAGTAACCGGGGAGGGGCACCTTGCCTGCGGTCACTGCCGCAACTGCCGCAGGGGAAAGGAGCATGTCTGCGAGAATTCCGTCGGGATCGGAGTACATATCGACGGATCATTTGCCGAGTATGTAAAGATACCTGCACAGAACGTGATACCTCTCGATCACAGGATCCCCGACGACTGGGCAGCCATAATGGATCCCTTTGGCAATGCCACTCATACGGCATTATCATTTCCTCTCCTTGGAGAAGATGTGCTCATTACAGGATCGGGTCTGATAGGAAGTATGGCTGTAGCCATTGCAAAGTTTGCGGGGGCCAGGTTTATCGTTGCAAGCGATCTGATAGATTATCGTCTCGATATAGCAAAAAGAATGGGAGCAACCCTCACTGTCAATCCATCGAGGGGAGAAAAGATCTCCGATGCCGTTAAGAAGCTTGGCATGAGAGGTTTTGATATTGGTCTCGAAATGTCAGGTTCACCGAAGGCCTTCGTGGAGATGATCAGCAATATGTATAACGGCTCTTCTGTTTCGCTCCTGGGCATACTGCCTTCTGATTTTGAGGTACCCTGGAGCGACATTATTTTCAGGGCGATCACACTGAAGGGGATCTACGGCAGGGAGATGTGGGAAACCTGGTATAAAATGGAGCAGATGATAATTGGAGGAATTGACCTGAGCCCTGTCATAACCCACCATTTTCCTATTGATGATTTCCGGAAGGGCTTCGAGATCATGGAACAGGGGAATTGCGGAAAAGTGATACTTAATTGGGATTGACAAATTTTAATCCTAAGTGTGTATATTATATC
>VFSW01012398.1_pt1 | contig 11909 bp, 10 predicted proteins | sample 5358111 | NCBI WGS metagenome assembly VFSW01 (sample SAMN11554181, study PRJNA540505) | mine drainage metagenome | isolation source: sediment from site ElyBrook_90M | place: USA: Ely Copper Mine, Vershire, VT | collected 2017 | reverse complement strand
GCCATTGGAGAGTCTCTTCTGCCTCGTGGAAACGATATTCTGCGTCAAATAGGTGTCTGGCCCAAGCTCGAACAAGCTGGTTTTCTGCGCAAATATGGAGCTGAATTTTGCACGGGAGATGGTGCGCGATTGCAACGTTTTTGGTTTGGAAAGAATATGGGGTCGGATCATGAGTATTCCTATCAGGTAGAACGTTCACAGTTTGACCAGATACTTCTGGAGCATGCCCGAGAGCAGGGGTGCGAGGTTCGAGAGCAGACACGTATCACTCAGCTTGAGAATCCTGATGATGAAATCATGACGCTACATGGGATGGGGCCGGAGGGGCCTCTAGAGATCAAAGCCCGTTGGATCATTGATGCCAGCGGTCGCGCTGCATTCTCTGGAGCGAGGGTTGGTCTCCGGCGGCGTGGCACACTGGCAGCACGTAGGATCGCTATTTATGGGCACTTTGAGGGTGTTTTCAGGAACAGCGGTAAGGCTGAGGGACACATCACCATTGCACGCTCTACTCAGGGGTGGTTCTGGCTGATCCCTCTCGCGGGGGGACGCACATCGGTCGGATTGGTGCTCCCTTCTGAGCAGGCACGGCTTGGCCCCGAGCGGCGTTTAGAGGATCTCTTCGATGAGGCTGTTCAAGCAACTCCTGAAGTCCGCGAACGGCTCCACAGTGCAACACTCCTCACCCCTCTTCGCGCTACCGGTGACTACAGTTGGAAATTCTCTCGTTTTGCCACACGCCGTATTTTCCTCACAGGGGATGCCGCTGGATTCGTAGATCCTATTTTTTCTTCTGGGGTCATGCTGGCTCTCAAATCGGCTATAAGAGCATCAGAACTGATTATCCAAGCATCCGCTACCGAACGCTCCCTCACGCGCTGGGAACGCTTTTCCTACACGCGCCAAGTCACCCGTTGGATGACTCAATACACACAGCTCATTCGATCATTCTACGACCGCGCCGGTTTTGAGGTTTTTATGAACCCCTCACCTTTTTTCCAAATTCCAGGAAGCATTGGAAGGCTTGTGGGTGGAGAAACCGAGCCAAGTTTTTTAGACCGCCTACGCCTCGTGGCATTCCATCTACTTTGCAGAATACAGCGTTTGGTGACTCTCTCTCCGGCCATTCGTTCGCTTCGCTGAACATATAAAAACTACGAGCTATTACATGACGTTTCTCCTCGCGATTGTTCTCCTTGGTGGGCTTTCCCTTCTCCTCGCCATTCTCTTTCTGAAAAAAGCTGGTGACTATAGAACCCGGAGCTTTTACCGAAAACTCTACACTCCCAGGGCCTTTCATCTCATCCTGTTTGCTTGGCGATTGCTCGGAGAACGAGGGGCTTGGATCATAACCCGGAGTCTCGCGCTCGGTTATGCGCTGACTCACCCAGCAACCGTACGTGCTGTGCGGGCAAATATAGCGCTCCTGAATCCTCAACAGGCGACTTTTGCAGCCGCTTGCCGCCTTTTTATCAATCAGGCAGAATGCTTTTCCACCTATGGACGCCTTGCCCTCGGCAATCCTGCCGATGTGATGCAGCTCATTGGTTCTCGTGAGGGATTTAAAAACCTGAAATCCGCTCATGAGGCAGGAAAGGGCTGTTTTCTTGTGACTGGCCACCTCGGATTTTTTGAACTGGGAGGACTGGTGATGACTCAGTTGGGGTTACCCATAACCGCATTGACCCTTCCCGAACCCTCGCCTGCACTAACTCAATGGCGCTCTGATTTTCGCGCTCGATGGGGTGTCAAAACTATTGTTGTCCGTGATAATTCTTTCTCCGTTTTAGATATCGTGCGAACTTTACTAGAAGGAGGATTTGTCGCCTCACTCTCTGATCGTCCCTATGACGATGGGCCCATATCTGTAGAGTGTCCGCACGGACGCATTCTCTTCTCCAAAGGTCCAGTCCTCCTTGCTCTTCTGGCCGGCTGTCCGATGATTCCCGTCGGAATCATCAGACGTTCCGATGGCAGATACAACATTACCGCTGGAACACCAATTGAACCTCACTGGCTCCCAGAGGGTCGTGCAGAAACTTTGGCTCACTACACACGTCAGGTCGCCTCGGCCTTGATGCCACTGTTTGCACGAGCTCCTGAGCAGTGGTATCATTTTGCACCCTTGCGTTACGAGTCTCCAGACTTCTCTCCTCTGCCCTCTGAAAATTTTCCACAATGACGCGCGACGGATTCACTCCCTCTCACCAGAAACTCATGCCACAATACCAAGGGCTGACGCCTTCGCACCAGGGGCTAACACCCCATGGGCCAGGATTTCGTTTTGTGGATCGATTCGAGAGAACATCGCCAGAAAGTGGCACCGGGTGGAAATATTTGGATGCCTCAGAACCTTTTTTTGCCGATCATTTTCCCGGACAACCATTGATGCCAGCGGTCTTACTCATCGAGTGTGCAGCACAGGCAGCAGGGATTCTCCTCATGGAAGAATCGGAAAATTCCCAGACCCCTCTTTTTTTGGCCAGCGTCGATCAGTTTCGTATTTTAGGTCCCGTGCTTCCCGGGGAAACAGTTCAGACTCTTGTCTCCATCGTTAAAGAGTTTGGCCTCCTCGTTCAAGTGCAGGCTGAATGTCTGGTGCATCATGTTCCTGTAGCTCGCGGCCTCATGATTCTCAGTCGAAAATTGGCTACACCACGCGCATCCTAGAAATCTGATGCTCAAAAAATCCTCCCCCCTCTTTGCGATCTTTCTGGGTGTGCTCCTGATGTGCTCAGGAGTCCTTCTCAAAGCCTCGCCTGCCACTCCGCCACCGAGTCCTGCGGATCTTGCACCACTCAAGGCACTGCTGACTGCTCAGAAAAACGTCACATCACTCTCGGCAGACTTCACCCAGACACGTGCTCTGCGCACCCTGCGCAGTCCCTTACTGATTCATGGAAAATTATGTTTCCAGGCTCCTGATGAATTCCGTTGGGAGCTGGGAGAACCGCCTAAGACCATTATCATCGGCAGGCATGATGGCTTGATGATGATTCAACCCTTCAAAAAACAGGCAGAAAAGAAACATCGCTCCTCTTCCAACGCCTTTTCTGATTCAGGAAGCCTCGGCATGATGCGCATCCCAGGTGGAGGAAATTTGGACGAATTCCAGAAGCAGGTGCAGATACTTTGCATCAAAACCACGGGGTCAAGATGCCATGTGGAAATGCTCCCGCGTGATCAGGCAGCCGCTCGTGGCCTGAGGTCTATCAATTTGGACTTTGATATAGCAAGTGGTCATTGGGTGAGCTTTGAACTGATCACGCGCGAGGGCTCCTCGTTGCTCAACGAATTCAGCAATGTTCAGATCAATCCAAAAATTCCCCAAGACCAATTCCGGTATAACCTCACAGGATTTCAGGTAACAGATGAGAAAAACTAAGTTTCTCTGGATTCTTCTCTCCGTCGTTACGCTGGCCTATATCGCAGCTGGATTTTCCCGCATCAGCTTCAATGTCGATATTCTGCGATTGCTGCCAACGCACTTGCACCAGGTCGAGGGGCTCTCCCTCTTTCTGAAAAATTTCGCTCTCCCCAATGAGCTGATCGTGACGGTGGAGGCTGAGGATTCTCAAGTGGCCAAATCTGCCGCAGAGGAGATCGCAACCCTTCTGGGATCTCATCCCGAACTTGTCAAAAAGGCACTCTCTCAGCCTCCTTGGGAAGATTCGCCTGCGAGCCTTTCGGAATTTTTCACCTTCCTGCTACTCAATCAATCTTCAGAAAGCATTGGAGCAATTCAGCGGAAACTGAGCGCCCAGCAAGCATCGCTCACGTTGGATACAACGATGGAGGAACTTACTACCTCCCTCTCTCCCGAGAAAATAACGCTTCTGAGTTACGATCCGTTGGCTCTCTCCTCCACGCTTGTGAGTAAGAATCTTTTTTCCAGCGCACAACAGTCCGAATTCTTCTCCTCCGATGGAAAGTTTCGCGTGCTCTATGTCGAGGCCGCCAAGCCGCTAGGCAATTACAAGGAGGCTGCTGAATGGTTAAAACAGATTCAAAAACTTTGCCTCACTGCTCCTCTTCCCTCACTGGTAAAGATTTCCTTTACGGGCGAACCAGCTTTTGTGGCCGAAATTTCCACAGGAATGCAGCGGGATATGATCACCTCCGGCATCACAACTCTGCTGGTCATTAGCCTGATTTTCTGGCTCTGTTACGGGCAGTTTACGCCTCTCCGATGGCTTCTCTTTTTACTCCAGCTCATCTTCCTCCTAGCTCTTGCCACAGCGGGATTATTTCTGAACGAACTCACTGTTGTGGGGGCCGGATTTGCCTCCGTCATGATCGGCCTGAGCGTCGATTACGGATACTTTATCTACCAGCAATCGCTGCGTCATGAGGGAAGTGTCAGCCAACTTCAGTGGAAATGTCTTCAGAATATTATCTGGACATCCAGCACAACGGCAGCGGCATTTTTCGCCCTCAATTTAAGCAGTCTCCCCGGTCTCTCACAGCTTGGAAATTTGGTCGGTATCGGTGTCTGTATTGGTGCCTTGGTAATGCTCGTTCTGTTTGCTCCGATTGCCTTGCGCATTCGTCGCGCCCAAGGCCCAGCTCTTCCCTCACGCCTAGAGCCCCTCTTTGCTTCCCCCCTTTTCACGTGCCTCGGAGAATGGAGTGCTCTTGCCATAGTTCTCCTTTTACTCGGAGCCCTTCTCTTCAAAGGATTTCCTGGATCAGATTTCTCTGCATCGACTTTTCGCCCTCGTCTGAGCACTTCACAAAGCGCCCTGGAACATCTGTATAGCCGCCTGCATGATGATCGCGGAATGCTCAGTCTCCTTGTCACAGGAGGCAATGCAGAAGAAGTCCTCGCGCGTTTGAAAAGCCTCCAGCCAAAATTGGAAAAAGCCCAGAAGAAGGGCGAACTCAAGAGTTTTTTCTCCCCTCTGGCCCTCTGGCCTGATGCGATCCGGCAACAGAAAAACATCGCTGCACTCGCCCCTCTGGAAGCAGAATTGCCTCGCTTGCAACAAGCCGTCGTCGAGCATGGATTCACAGAGAATGCCTTTGCATTGACCTCGGCAATCTTCCATCAAATTCGCTCATGGGAAAAATCACCGCTTCCACTCTGGCCTCATAATGAAAGCAGCGAGTGGATGTTACGACGGCTTGCACGACATTCCGGGGGAACTTTTCTTGCATTAGGAATGGTGGAGCCTCTTCAGGGTCAGGAGGAAACACTGATCCGCTCTCTTCAGGGTGAAGGGATCTATCTCGTGAGCTGGGGATCTCTCGGCATCGAACTTCAGCGGACGATGCCGGCTGAGATTCTGCATGTCGCCTCCGTATTATTTGCCGGCATTATTTTGATTCTTTCCTTTGGCTTGAGAAGTTTTCGTGCGCTCCTTCTCTTCCTTCTCACAACCTCCTTAGTCCTTGCCTGTCTCGCTGGGGCGATGGTGCTGCTTGGCATGAAGCTTGGATTTTTTAATCTTGCAGCCGTTCTTCTCCTGCTCGGCACGGGCACCGATTACAGTATCTTGATTCTTTTAGCTCTCAGGCGCACTGGAGGGAACCTTCCCCAAGTTCGCAAAGAACTCTCGCTTGTGATTTTCCTCTGCTGCACCTCTGCCGCTGTAGGATTTGGCACCTTGGCATGGGCCAATAACATGGGCCTCGCCACCTTAGGAAAAACTTGCGCCCTCGGCCTCCTCATCGATGGAATGATCTCTCTCTTTCTCCTGCCTAGAGCTTGGAAATTTTTCTTTCATAGAAAGAGGTAAAAGACACACTTCCCTCCTTACAATAATAAACTGGGGTCTTAGAATTTTCGGAAGGAGTAAAAAGGTGTAATGGTAGAACACCAATGTAAAATCGAAGGGCATCATTTTGTCTGTTGACATTTCGACGTCCATATCAGAAGCGAGACCCTTTGCTGGAGAGATCGAAGTGGATGCCGTAACGGATGCAAAGCAACGGCCGGGCAAGCAAAGCTACTTTGGAACACGACGAGTACGAGGTAAGAGAGGGCGAGGAGCCAGTGGTAAGATCCCTGTGCTAGGGCTCCATAAACGAGGAGATCGGGTCTTTGTGAGCGTGGTGAAGAACTGCTCCAAGCAAGAGCTGATGACGATCCTCAAGGGCCATGTCCTCTCAAGCAGTGATGTCTACACCGACGGATGGCCTATGACGGCCTTGTGACTGGTGGCACTTCCCATCACCGAGTGCACCATCATGAGAATGAATTTGCTCACGGCAAGAACCATGTTAATGGCATTGAATCCTTTTGGAGCTACGCAAAATATCGTGTGATGAAACTCAGAGGTGTAAGAAAGGATACGTTCCTCACCCACCTCAAAGAATCCGAATGACGTTGGAACTATCGTAACCATAATATCTACTCCTCACTATTACTAAATCTCCGTCGTCAGCCACTCTCTGCTACATAAGACCTCTTTAAATTGCGGATTCCATCGCTGCCACTTGATGGACATCCTTGTCGCCGCGTCCAGAGAGATTGATGATAATAATTTCTTCTGATTTCATGGTGGGAGCCACCTTGATGACTTCAGCAATGGCATGGGCTGATTCGAGAGCCGGAATAATGCCCTCGAGGGAGGAGAGTCGGTGAAAGGCGGATAGGGCCTCTTCATCGGTGGCGTATGAATATTGAACACGCCCAGCATCCCGTAGGAAGCTGTGTTCTGGCCCAATAGCAGCATAATCGAGTCCGGCTGAAATGGAATGAGTCAATTCGATTTGGCCATCATCATCGGCGAGGAGCCAGGTTTTTGTTCCTTGCAGGACGCCTAGCTTTCCTCCCTGAAAGCGAGCCGCATGTTTTCCTCGGACGATCCCTTCACCGCCAGCTTCCACAGCAGTCATGCGCACCCCTTTATCATTGAGGAAGGGGTAAAAAAGTCCAATGGCATTACTTCCGCCACCGACACAGGCAACAAGAAGATCAGGAAGGCGTTCTTCACGTTGAAGGATTTGAGAGCGGGCTTCCTCTCCGATGATGCGATGAAAATCTCGGACAATCATCGGATAGGGGTGTGCCCCAAGAGCTGAGCCGAGAATATAGTAGGTGTAACGCACATTGGTTACCCAGTCGCGCATCGCCTCGTTGATGGCCTCTTTGAGCGTTGCCTGTCCGGCAGTCACTCCGATCACCTCAGCTCCTAGGAATCGCATCCGTGCCACATTCAGAGCTTGTCTCTCCATATCCACCGCTCCCATGTAGATGCAACACTCTAATCCAAATCGTGCGGCGACTGTCGCCGTGGCGACTCCGTGTTGTCCAGCCCCCGTCTCGGCAATGATCCGGTGTTTGCCCATGCGTTGAGCCAAGAGGATTTGACCGAGTGCGTTATTGATTTTATGAGCTCCTGTATGGAGAAGATCTTCGCGCTTGAGATAAATTTTTGCCCCACCAAGCTTCTTGGTCAGGCGTTCTGCAAAATAGAGAGGGGTAGGACGTCCGACAAAATCATGCAAAAGGGAAGAGAGTTCCTTGCGGAAGTTGGTATCACTGCGTGCCTCGGCATAGGCCTGTTCCAGTTCGAGTAACGCTGTCATCAGCGTTTCCGGAACAAAGCGTCCGCCATACGGGCCAAAGTGTCCGTATGAATCGGGGTGGGATGTCAGATTAGATTCCATGATTGGCATCACTGCGGAGTATGTCTGAGAAAGCCTGCTGCTGCAATCGCCCTGCGATGCGGAGAGGGAATGGCAATCCCCCCTAGTTCTTCCGGACTGAATCCCCTCAGCCTAAGAGTGGGTGGGGCTTTACTTAACGGATAGAGTTTCATTGTGACTCGGTAGCGTGTGATGGGATAGGTGATTTCTGCGATGCAACGGCCTGCAGGCCGTGTGGTGAGTGTTGGAAGAATCCAGAGACCTCGCCATAAGGGCCCTGTCGAGAGTTCCAAAAAAAGGTGGTTCTGACCAACGATCCATGCCCGATATTCGGTGCGTTTGGTCGTTACGGGGCGTGGCGATTTTCTGGGAAGCAGTTCCGGAGTTTCTGCCCTACATGAGGGTTGGAGTGGACAGTCCGAGCAGCGCGGTTTGTGTGCTATGCAGATCATGGCTCCCAGATCCATCAGAGCTGAGGCGATGTCCCTCGATTTATTGCAAGAAAAGAAGGGGAGAGTTGCCTCGGAAAGAGCCTTTTTTCCTATTGCCGTATCGAGTGGTACGGTGAGATTGCTCCAACGAGCGATGACTCTGGAGATATTGGTGTCGAGAACGACAGCCTGCTGGTCGTAGGCAAAGGCAAGGATTGCCGCCGCCGTGTATGCTCCAATGCCTGGTAGAGCGAGGAGTGCCTCCCGACTTTTTGGAATAACTCCCTCATGGTTTTCCACAATGGTACGGGCGGCAGCCTGAAGTCTGCGGGCACGTGCGTAGTAACCGAGACCTTGCCATGCGGTCATGACCTCTTCTTCCGTGGCGGCTGCCAGATCATGGATGGTAGGGAAGAGATCCATCCATGCATAAAATCGTGTTTCCACTGTGGCTACGGTCGTCTGCTGAAGCATGAACTCAGAGACTAAGACGGCATAGGGATCATGATCCTTGCGCCACGGAAGATCGTGACGGCCCTGTTTTTTATGCCACTGGAGGAGGGAGGGGCATGGAGAAAACTCTGTCATGAGGGATTGTTCGTCATGTGATTGATGGATCTCTTCTACTTGTTCATAGAAGGCTCGTAGGGCAGCTTGGTAAAAACAGCAACCCTTGCCCATGGTACCACCCATTCACTCTCAAACAATCTCTCTGACTGCGGAGCAGTCGAAAAAACTGCGCATAGCACTCGAGGAGCGTGGTTTTACCTTCCAGAAAAAACCGTACACCCTTTACACAGCCCGCAAAGAGAAACTCTCGATTGCCGTCTATGAAAAAGGACCCAAGGCTGTTCTTCAGGGCAAAGGCCTTGAGGATTTCATCACCTTTGTACTGGAACCAGAGGTACTCGGTGAGGCTCGGCTCGGTTATGAGGAGGTGTATGCACCGGAACAGTTTGAGCCGCACTTTGGCATTGATGAGAGTGGCAAGGGGGATCTCTTTGGGCCTCTCGTCGTTGCCGGAGTCTATCTCGATGGCGATCTGGCAAGGCATCTGCGCGATGCAGGAGTAAAGGATAGCAAGGGGATTGGGAGTGATAAGAAGATCCGGGATCTAGCTGCGGTGATCAGAAATGCAGGGACTCCCTTTGAGGTGATTGTCATCGGCCCTGAAAAATATAATCAACTCTACCGATCTATCGGAAATCTCAACAGCCTGTTGGCTTGGGGACATGCTCGCATCATTGAAAATCTTTGTGTCCGTATGCCCGATTGTCCGCGTGCTCTTTCCGATCAGTTTGCAAATACGAGAGTGCTTCAAAAAGCGTTACTTGAGAATGGTCGCAAGATTCAGATTGATCAGCGGACAAAGGCTGAATCAGATTACGCGGTGGCCGCCGCCTCGATTCTGGCTCGTGAGGGATTCATTAACTGGTTGGATAAAAAGGGAGCAGAGTTGGGAATTGCGCTTGCTAAAGGAGTTTCTGCCAAGGTGAAATCTGCTGCTGGGGAACTGATTCTGCGCCATGGTTCTGGTATGCTTCCCAAGGTGGCCAAGATGCATTTTAAGACAGCCTCGGAGGTGTTGGAAGCAAGCCGAAGCAATATAGAATAAAGCGCAATGATGCGATTTTTGATGAGAGCTTCAGAGAAAGAGAGAGGAGTTAAGGAATGCGAGGACCATACCGCGCCACCTATTTTTAAAAACCTCTTATGCCTGCTCAAGCGAGGCGTTTTTATGGAGGGCGCCATTCTCTTGGTGGCCGCTGTGTTGAGATTCTGGGCACTGGACCTCAACCCCCCGGATTTTGATGAGGGAATCAATGGCTGGTTTGTCGATCAGATGCGCGTGCAGGGTTTTTATCGCTACGATCCTGAGAACTACCACGGCCCGCTTTATTTTTACGGACTTTTTGTTTCACTCTGGTTTTTGGGCAGGAATCTCTGGGCGCTCCGCCTCCCCGCTGTTCTTGCCAGTATTGCCTCGGTTTGGGTAATGATGCGTTTTGACCACTATTTGGGAGCACCTGCCGCACGATGGGCCGCACTAGCACTAGCACTCTCTCCAGCGGCGGGGTTTTACGGTCGTTATGCGATCCATGAATCATCGGTCGTGCTCGCCCTGCTAATCACGCGCTGGGGAATTCTAGGCCTCTGGAAAGAAGGAGGGCGACATGATCTGATGAGGTTTGCATTGGGGATAACTCTGCTCCTTTTGCTCAAGGAAACAGCGATCATTCATCTCGCCTGTTTTGTGCTCGCTGCGGCAGTTCTTCTAATCTGGGAACGTTGTATTCCTTCACAACCAGTGCAGGTGATAGCTGTGCGTCACTGGTCGTGGGGTGATCTGACTTGGTGTTGTGGTCTCTCTGTGTTGGCTCTGGTATTTTTCTATTCGGGAACCTTTTTGAATTTTATGGGAGTGGAAGATTTTTTCCGAGCGTATGCCAAATGGTTTCATACTGGAACAGGTGCAGGAGGTCATGTGAAACGCGACTATCAGATCGGCCTGTTAAACTACTACTGGCTGGCACTGATGGCGCGTTATGAGTGGCCTGCGCTCTTTGGGCTATTCGCGACGGTACGGCTACTCTGGCCTGCTCCGGCAATGCTACGCTATCTGGCCATTACGGGAATAGGTACGCTGTTGGCCTATTCTCTTGTTCCTTACAAGACACCCTGGTGCATCATTTCCATTCTCTGGCCCTTTGCGCTCCTCTTTGGCTATGCTGTAAGCGAGGGATGGGGGAAAATTCGTTGGCAGAGCCTTGTTGTTCTCGTTGCCGTAATCGTGCTGGGAGCTTCACTCTTTACAACATGGAAGCTGAATTTTCGTCACTTTGCCGATCCGCTGGAACCGTATGTTTATGTTCAGACCATGCCGGAAATCGTGATTCTGACAGAGCCTGTGCTCGGTATAGCCAAGCGCGATTCACACAATGAGAGTATGTGCGGTCAGATCGCTCTGGAGAGCTACTACCCGCTGCCATGGATTTTCGGAGATTTTACAAAAATCGGTTATTATGGAATGACCAATCTTCCCGCGCTTCTGGATGGAGCGTTCATTGTCGCCCTTACCTCACAGCAAAAAACGATTGAAGAGCGGTTGAAAGAACCCTATCTGCGTCGCCGCTTTCATCTCCGCGATTCGATGGATGAATGTACGGTTTGGTTCAAGGAGAGTCTTTTTAAAGATTGGTTTAATCAGCCAGAGCATGGCGTGACGGAACGAGTGCTCCCGATCAAAAAATGAGAATTGCCGCTGCTTTCCTTTCTGGTGTGGCATCTGCTATTGCGGCAGCGCTTCCCTTGGCGTGTCTTGCTCATGGATTAGGTGGGGAGCACGGAGTTGTGGCTATTGCCTCTCTCTCTTTTGGAATTACTGCGGCGATTGTAGTCTGGCGGATCACTCCAGAGAGTAAGAGTTCTTCTCCCATATCGTTTTGGGATTTGTTGATGATTTTTGTTTTTTCTGTTGCTTCAGCTCGTGCCTTTTTCTGGCTCATCACAGCGAAGGGTGATCAGTGGATCATTCTTTCCCCCCATAATCTCGGGGATCTCTCCCTCCATCTCAGCCTCATTCATTGGATGACGGCGACTCAGCATTGGTGGCCAGCCAGTCCGATTCTGGCGGGAGATCCTTTGCGCTATCCTCTAGGTAGTGATCTCTTTAATTCCCTGCTTCTGGTGGCGGGAGTTTCTGATATGAGAGGACTTCTCTGGTGTGGGATTGGAGGAGCTATACTGACGGGATATGCTCTCTGGAGGTGGGGTGGGGCAATGGCACTGGCGGCACTTCTTTTTAACGGAGGATTTTTAGGAATCGTTCTTCTGAAGGGAGGAGATCCTGATGCTTCCTGTGAGTGGAAAAATCTCTTTCTCACT
>VFSW01012397.1_pt1 | contig 11909 bp, 11 predicted proteins | sample 5358111 | NCBI WGS metagenome assembly VFSW01 (sample SAMN11554181, study PRJNA540505) | mine drainage metagenome | isolation source: sediment from site ElyBrook_90M | place: USA: Ely Copper Mine, Vershire, VT | collected 2017 | reverse complement strand
TGATCGGTTCGATCTCGGAGCTTGAATCAGCGCTCATCAAGGACCGTGTCCTCGCAGGCATGAGGAGGGCAGCCCTAGACGGGATAAGAATCGGCCGGACGCCGATGAATATTGATCGTGCAGCCGTCGTCCGCGACCGACTCAGCGGAATGACGCTGACTGCCGTCGCGAAGAAGTGGGGTATTTCCCGCAGTCTGGTTTGCAAGCTGGTGAAGAGATCACGTGCTGGTGACGAAGGCTTCGTGCAGCCGCCACCCAGTGTCGTTGATTCCGCTCACGTTATGCAGCCGAGATCATCCGAGGTGGGCTGGTGACGAGAGTATGGAATCGTGACCTCGGGAGGACAATATGATCCGTGCCCTGCTGCGGGCGATCCTTGAGCGCCTGCTCATTCTCATCGTGCTAATCGTCGTGTCCTGCACGCTGCCGTTCGCCACGATCTGGCTGGTTCGCGATCCCATCGGGGCGCAGATCGTCTTTTGGGTTTCGCCGTGGGTCTGCTGCTTTTGGTCGGTCGTGGCCTACGTCCTCGTAGGTTCCCGCTTCTGGCGCGGCAGGCTCTCTGTGGAGGAGTGGAAAGCTCGTCACGGCTCCTACCTTTGGAGAGCCGAGAAGACGACATGCTGGATGTTCGTGTCGTTGGTTTTCAGCTATGCCGCCGAGCTTGCCGTCGTCTTCCTTGTCCCGCCCTCCCCGCTCGCCATGCGCATTTTCCCGTTCTCGGCCTACTCGCCGCTGGCGTTCACGATTTTGTGGAGCGTGGCGCGTGGGTAAAATCGTCCGGTTCCACAAACCCCAGAGGCTCACGCCCGAACTATTAGAAGACCTTCTCCGCATCCACGCGTCGTGCGCCCACGACCAAGAAGGTCGCTGCGGTCTACTCCTGTCCGTCAGTTCGCTTTGTTGGGAAATCAACTTGTCGTGCGGTCTCGCGAATGAGGAAGACAAAGGATTCAAGCGCCACTCGGAGATGTGCGCCGCCCGACCGCTGAGGACTCCCTTCGTCGAGGAGGGAATCAGGCTGGTCGAATCTATGCACGAGGAGGATACGGATGGAGAATGACGAGACCATGTTTGATGAAATCGTACGGACGGAGATCAAGCCGGACGGCACGGTGGAAGCGAACCTTGTCGAAGACACTGCGCAAGAAATGAAGGACGCCGTCGCAGACATGCAGCGAAGCTGGAAGGAGTTCCGCGAAGCTTCCGACAGCCCCATCGCGGCGCACAATTACAATTGGTGGAAAGCCTTGATGTATTTGTCATTCGCGGAAGACAGGCTCAAAGAGGCGTTTCTCGGGAGAGACCGCAGCCCGGCGAGTGTAAAGCAGTACCATCGCTGGAGATTGAGGACGATCTTTGGGTGGCGTATGCGGGTGGACGCTTGAGGGACAGCAGGGTCGAGGGAGGCGAGATCGTTTCGTCCCCAGATGGGAAGTTGTGGTGTGTCGTCGCCCTTGACGGCGCTAAGGTCGTTCTACGTCGGTGCGACGACGAAGGGGTTCTGATCGGCATCCAGCGCGGCGGAGAGAGGATCGAGGTGAAGTGGTCGGAATGGGCGACGAAGGGATGGGAGGTTAGATTTCCGTAAGCAGGATCGTCAGCATCGAAGCCGACCGCAGAGCGCAGGTCGCTTTGAAGTGCGTGGACTCGCTTCGGCCGGGCGCGACGCCGCAGCGCCGGAGGCGCTTGGCGAGCCGCATCCTGTCGATGTGCTGGGACGACGCGGCGGGATTCACGCAGTGGGACGCCCAAGACTTGATCGCTCCGCACCTCGTGTGCGCCGCGAATAATTGTCTGCTTTGCGTGATCTGGGAGCCGATAGCTCGAAGCATACGCCAGTGGTTCGGCGGAAAGGAGTGACGATGGCAGACGCTGGCTTGCTCGACAGGATCGATGCGGCGAAAAAGCGCCACGAGAGGAGGGAGCATTGCATGTCCGATGAGTTCTCGGAGGCGTGCGACGCGCTGGTCGTCGCGGAGAAGAAGTTCAACAAGCTGGACGCCACGGTTCGGACGGACTCGTCGGCAGATGTGTGCCGATGGTTCGACGCCCTTGAAGAACGCTACCAGACCGAGAAGCGCGTGTGGGAAATGTTCACCGCTGGCGAGCGCAGCCGCCGTATGGGCATGCTGTACCTTAGGTTCCGGGAGTCGCTGTTCGCCGGGCTGCCCCTCCGAACGGATGCTTGATGAGGAGAAGGGATGAGGACGAAGAGCATGACGGTTGACATCAAGATCGCGGGATTAGCAACGGGGAAGCTGGTGACCGCGAGGGTCAGACGCGAGGTCAAGCGGGCGCTGGAAGTGTATTCGACACCGCTACTGGTCAGGAGACTACAGTCTTTGAACCAGCGACCGACGTTCGATGCTTGGGTTCGCCTGGTAGGAGGCGACTTGAAGAGAATCGTGCGAGGAAAGCTAGATCCGGGCGTAAACTTCTTTCATTTCGCAAGCATGCGATTGATCGGACCTGCTTCTTAGGGCCTCGTGTTAAACGGCTGTTAGGGTCGCCGCTTCACGGGTCGAAAGCGTCAATACGTTCGCCAAAATACTTGAGGTGAGGGGCTACGCAGGACGGCTAGACTTTACTTTCAGGAAAAAGACTGGAGGTCATATGTTCTCCGCAACTGACGTTGCAAACTTCCTAGCCTGCCATCACCTCCTCACGCTCGACCGTGCCCAGGCAGCGGGTGAGATTGAGAAGCCCTTCTTTCACGATCCCGGCATTGAACTTCTGCGAAAACTGGGAGCCAGGCACGAGCAAGCGTTCTTTCGCCACCTCGCTGATACCCAACGACTCGAAATTGTTGAAATCCCGAGCAATGTTCCATTGGCGGAAGCTGTCGCCAACACACTCGATGCCCTTCGCCGTGGCGTCAGCGCTATATACCAAGCCACTTTTCAAAACGGAATTTGGCATGGCCGCTCCGACTTCCTTGTCCGAGTTCAGAAGCCCAGCGCACTTGGTTCATGGTCCTTCGAAGTCGTGGAGACGAAGCTCGCTCGGTCAACAAAAGCGGGGGCGTTGATTCAACTCTGCTTCTATTCGGATATCCTTTCACAGATTCAAGAGGTCCAGCCCGACTGGATGCACGTAGTCCTTGGGGGCGGGACGAGTCCTGAAAGATATCGGGTGGAGCAGTACATCGCGTATTTCCGAAAGATCAAGCGCGACTTCGATGCTGCCTGCAATAGCACCGTTAGCACCTATCCAGAACCCACGGACCATTGCGACGTTTGCTCATGGTATCCGGTCTGCGACAAACGCCGCCAAAGTGATGGCCACCTTTGCCTTGTTGCTGGTATCACGCGAAATCAACGGAAGACATTGGTGTCGCAAGACGTGCCCACGGTCGCCCGATTAGCACAATTAGATTTGGACGCCAGGCCCAGGATAGAAGGCATCGGGAATGCCGCCCTTCTGCGAATCCACCAACAAGCACGTCTTCAGGTCGAAGGGAGAGAACAGGGGCATGTCATTTACGAATTGCTGGAGACAACTGAGCCTGATACTGGCCTCGCCGTACTTCCCGCGCCTTCCCCTGGAGATGTCTTCCTTGATTTCGAAGGAAACCGCTTCGTATTCGAGCATGGGCTTGAGTACCTCACTGGCGTATTGACGATTCAAGATGACAAGGGACCGGAACCTCGGTACGAAGCACTTTGGTCATTCAACCTGGGGGCAGAGAAGGAGGCTTTTGAAAGGTTCATCGCAAACGTGATGGCACTGTGGCGTCAACACCCCGATATGCACATCTACCATTACGCCTCCTACGAGCCGACTGCGGTCAAACGTCTGGCAGGTGAGCATGCAACCTGCGTGGATGAAGTTGACCAACTATTGAGGGCTGGCATCTTCGTTGATCTGTATCGGATCGTTCGGCAAGGGATCAGAGCGTCAGTGGAGAGCTACTCGATCAAACAATTGGAACCGCTTTACGGCTTCGCTCGGGTCGTGCCGTCACGGGACGCTGTCCTGGCACTGCAAACGTTTGACGCCGCGCTCGCACTGGGAAATGCACAAGAGGCAACGGGCGAGCTTCGCGCTGCCATTGAATCCTACAACAGGGACGACTGCCTTTCGGCATGGCAGCTTCGGCGATGGCTGGAGGGCCGCAGGGAGGAGCTAGAGGCAAAAACGGGCCGACCTCTGCTGAGACCCGCATTGAGAACGGGCGAAGCGACCGAACAACTTGCCGCAAGTGTCGGTGACGTTCGGACGCTAATGGCTCGCCTCGAAGCCGGGCTGCCCGCTGATGAAAGCGAATGGAATGCCGAGCATCGGGCATCGTGGCTGCTTGCCCAGATGTTGGAATATCACCGCCGGGAGGACAAATCCGCTTGGTGGGAATATTTCAGGCTGTGCGAACTGTCTGACGACGAATTGCTAGAGGATAAAGCCGCGCTGGGAGGGCTGATTTACGAAGGTCCGGTGGAGCAAGTCAAGAGGTCGGTCATTCACCGATATCGCTTCCCTGCGCAGGACCACACTATAGACAGGGCGCACGCCGTCCATGATCCGAAGACCAGGAAGGGTGCGGGGACCGTCGTTAGAATAGACGACACTAATGGGACAATTGATATCAAGAGAGCGATTTCGTCACCCGTTCCGCATCCGGCTGCACTCATTCCGCAAGAGATCGTCGATTCCGAACCGATGCGAAACAGCCTTCTACGCCTTGGCTCGTGGGTCGCGGATCATGGCATTAACGGATCGGGTCCTTTTAGGGCGGCACGAGACCTCTTGCTCCGACAATTTCCGCGAGCGTCGCTAGACAATGTGGAGACCCTGATCGACGAGCACCAGCAAGTCACCGACGGTGCCCGACAACTTGTGCTTTCCCTTTCTTCACAAGTCTCGGTGTTGCCGATTCAGGGCCCGCCGGGGTCTGGCAAAACATATACGGGTGCCCGCATGATCGTGGAGTTGGTGAGACTCGGAAAGCGAGTCGGAATCACCGCCGTGAGCCACAAGGTCATCAGCAAGCTGCTTCAGGAAATCTGCGAGGCTGCACTTCAATCCGGCGTTCCGCTAAGGGCGGTTCAAAAGGCAAAAGATGGAGACGGTTATGAGGATTCGCTGATCACGCAAGTAGATAAAAACGAAGAAGTATCCAGTGCTTTGGCAAGAGGCGCAGCGCAGGTCGCGGCTGGAACGTCATGGCTTTGGGCACGGGACGATATGGCGGATTCAGTTGATGTGCTGTTCGTTGATGAGGCCGGACAAATGTCTCTTGCCAATGTGCTGGCGATCTCTCAAGCCGCCACAAGTGTCGTATTGCTCGGCGATCCGCAGCAGCTAGACCAGCCCCAGCGGGGAGTTCATCCGCCAGGTGTTGACGTTTCTGCACTCGCTCATCTGCTAGACGGCCATGCGACCATCGAACCTGGTAGAGGGATATTTCTTAAGGAAACCTGGCGTCTACACCCGGACGTTTGTGCATTTACCTCAGAACTGTTTTATGACGGTCGGCTGGCGGCACGTCCCGAGAACCGAAACCATCGGCTCAACGCCCCAGGTTACCTCGATGGAACTGGATTACGCTTTCTTGGAATCGAACACTTCGGTAACCAGAGCGAATCTACTGAGGAGGTCGAGGCGATTGCGGATTTGATAGAAAGACTCCTGAGGGGCAAAACGACTTGGACGAACAAGAGAGGCGAGGCAGTCCCTTTAGGACTATCAGATATTCTCGTCGTGGCACCTTACAATGCACAGGTCTCGGTCCTGACCCAGTGGCTCCCTGGCGGTGCGCGTGTCGGAACAGTTGATAAATTTCAGGGACAACAGGCTCCCATTGTTTTCTACTCGATGACAACGTCTACGCCTGAGGATGCACCGAGAGGCATAGAATTTCTGTACAGTTTGAACCGATTGAACGTTGCGGTCTCACGAGCACAATGTGTCGCAGTGATCGTTGCAAGCCCCGCATTGTTCCAAGTGCAAGGGAAGACTCCTCGGCACATCAGACTTGCAAATGCATTCTGTAGATACCTCGAAATGGCTACAGATATATGAATCGGTGCGGACAGAATTCAGCGTTTCCTCAAGATGGCACGATGCTATTTGTCGAACCAACACCGAGCAGCCTTTACTCCCTCATCAAACGAGTTACACCGATCTGTTTCTCGGGTGTAGATACGTCCCATCGTAATTGAGGCCGTCCTCAACCTAGTCATTAGTTCGCGGCGGTCGAGAAGAATAATCCCGTGTTGTGATGCTTCCTTCTGGGTTTCCCCTGAAAAGTTACCATTGGTCACGGCCATAAGTCGGACTGAGTAAGAAAGTGGCGTGGAATAGCTCATGCGTGCGGCCATAAGGTCTGACATAGCAACACTTCCAATCATCAGGTCCCGCCTGGTGTGCTTGACTTGTACAATCCAGACGTCCCCTTCATTAAAGCCGAGAACGTCTGCACCATGGTCGTTCGACCGGGCAGTCAAAACAGTTTGGTAGCCCTCGGCTTCCAATAAACATGCAATTAGAGACTCAAATAGGTGGGGCGGGAGAGAATCCACCATTTCAGAAGTCACTGGCTCACTGGAGTTCGTCTGGGGATTCTGTCCTCTAAGACGCCCAAACAGCTCTTCCCCGAGGCGATCTTCCTCATCTAATGGCGTCAAAAACTCCTGGGCTTGATACTGCTTATCTGCAATCAACTCGTGAAGATATTCGTCAAAACTTTTTGGCAGCCTGTTTGTTGAATCACAAAGGATTGGGAGATAAACCGACACGGGTCTTTCCTGCCCAATTCGATACACACGGTCGGTAGCTTGAGCTTCTACAGCGGGGTTCCACCAACGACCATAGTGAATGACATGATTGGCCTCCGTGATGGTCAGCCCAATACTTGCAACAAATGGTGAAAGCACAATGGCATTGAAGCCCTGGCTCTCTTGAAATCGACTCAGTTTCACTTCGCGATTCTGCCTTGCCGATTGAGTTCCAGAACTCCCTTGAGAAATTCCTTTCTCCCTCACGCCGTTGACGATATCGATTTGAATGCCGAATTCGGCGCTAATGACGGCGGCCAGAATTTGTTGCATTTCGATTCGATATGCAAAGATGACCACTTTCTCTTTGCGATCACGAATTTCGTGTAGTTTGGCTACGACCGCTCTTAGTTTTGATGATTGCTGTAGGAGTTTCACTGAGTCTAATGCCCCTCCTTTTTCTTCTAGCAAGTAGGGGTGTTGATATAGAGCAACTAGCTTATGAAGTACCTTAAATGGCGCACACGCACCCATGTTTGTGAGAAGATCCCGATGCATTCCTATCTCCCATTTGCTCATCTCAGCAAAAATAGGAATGATCGTCTTCGGAGGTAAATCTAGGACATCAGATTTCTCTCTGCGCAAAACAAATGCGTTGGTGCAGCCAAATAAAAGACTCTGCTTTAATTGAGTCAGGCGTTCAGACAGAGGTGATGCGCTTCGTTCGTACGTGTTCCGAAAATCCTGAGAAGTCCCCAAAAGAGCGGGTTGGATTGCGTCAACAAGATTCCAAAGATCGAGGAATCGATTTTCTACCGGGGTTCCCGTACAGGCTATGTGGATGTCTGGGTGTAGAGCTTTGATCGCATGTGAGGTTTTTGTGGGTGGTGCCTTGTATTCCTGGGCTTCATCGGTCACGACGACCGACCAGATGGATTTCTGGCTGTCCGGCAAAAGCTGGGCAAAGCTATGTTGGTAATTGACTACGGTCTGATAGTTGGTTATTACGACTCTATATTTTGTGAATTCCTCGTGCGAAATCGCTGGCATTCCTAAGGAGACTTCTGTTCCTGTGACATTGGATTTCCGCAGAGTTTTGATCTTGGTCCCGTGAAGAACCAAAATTGGATTGAACACACTCCCCGTGAATTTCGCTTCAATTTCTTTTTCCCATATACGGTTTTCCAAAAGGATGAGAGGAACTATCACAAGAATAGGCCGCCATGGTGCGGAAGGGTTGCCAAGCTGCAAATCTTTGTCATGTTCAATACACCATGCCAAATAGGTCAGAACCTGAAGCGTTTTGCCAAGTCCCATGTCATCAGCCAGGAGACTACCACGTCGCTGCGGCCTGAGCCGATGGCAGGTTTGGAGCCACCGTATGCCCTCCTCTTGATGTTTCTTTAACTTAACGGATGAACTTAGGGACTTGGGACTCATCAGCGGCAACGCGTCGCTTATTGGCCGTTGAGCTTGTTCTGCGTCTTCCACGTCCCACGCCTTTAGGTCTTCTTCATCTCGATAGGGCAAGAGATATTTCTTGGCGTCATTGGCCACCCTCGTCTGCTTCGCTGCCGCGTCCGACTTCAATTCTTCGCCCGCTATCAGCTGCTTAAGTTCGTCATCTACTCGCACTTCCTGACCTTCAAAAATGAAGCTCGCTTGATCGGACACTATGGCGTGTTTCGCTTCGGCGATAAAATCTTTGCGTCTTGACGTGGAGGGAAAGTCGGGGTGGATGGTGCTCCCCTCAGAAGGATTCGATCTGACGTTCGAGGCATCCCCGCTCATAGCCTCAGTTTCGCCGGGACCGAGTTCCAAGAAGCTCTTCTCCCGTGGCACACCGGGTATATTCGCAGATTCCAGGGGACCAATGCCCTCAACACGTCGGCCATATCTGACCTCAACTGCATCCATCAAACCCTCGAACACCATTTCGGGCTCGTCCAAAAGTCGCTGTTTGAACTTGCCGTAGGCGCGATGTACTCCCTTCATGCGCTCTAGGACTTCGGTTTGCCTCTCGTCAAAAACGACTCGTAGGCGCGAATTATTAGGGCCATCGACAGTATAGAAATTCTCAACTGTGGGACTGTGGAAAAATGCTTGCTTAAGCCCGTCCCCCGCGATTCCGCTAACTTGAGGCGCGAAGCTGATACTGCCGTCCGGCCACTCGTGAATGTTCAGTTGGAGCAATTTCGGAACAATGACATCGTTAGATTGGAGATATCTATCCAAGCTTGCCCCAACGTCTGTTGCGCATTCTTTGACCTTACCGAAAACAAGCCAACTTTCAGCCCGTGTCTTTTGGTCGGCTGGCAAGCGGTTGAATCGCTCCATTTCGCTGACAAGAGCGTGGGTTTGATCATCGAGTTGATAAATTACTTCTGATCCTGCTCTGGTCCCAAAGTAGCCAGTCCGCGCAAATGATATAGGTTGACCATCCATCACGAAGGAATACCTGTACTGGAACGCGGGTCTGCCAATATCGCTCAGTCGATCAATTTTTAACAAGAAAGGGCACCATTCTGCCCAACGCGTGGTGATTGTGATTCCGGTTCGCCGCAATTCGGGAAACGACTCGTACGGGATGAGAATTCCTTCTTGGGTGGCCTCGGCGTAACCCAAATCTATGCATTGCTCAATCTCAATCGCAGTTTGTAACCCATGCGGATGTTCTAGAGAGTCCCTGGGCCATAAAGCTCTTGTACTTAGATCAGACGATTCACTGCTCTTGACTAATAAGCCGATGCTCGTTGCAATCAATTGAACGGAGCCAACCTGAGCAAGCACAAGAGTCATCGTGGTCGAACTCCATACCGCGCCAGAGTATTACGAATCCTGCTTTGCCATCCCGGCATATGTCTAAAGCTTTCGGTTGTTCCTTCATCGGTTCGCAATTCACTCAACCGGAATTCTTGACGGTCAATGCTGTCGATGTTTTCGATGAAAGCCTTGTATTGAAAGATTCGAGCCTTTCCTACATTGCTAAATTCCTCGACGATGAGATCCGCATTATTTCCGCGAAATCGCATTACGAAGCAACTTACCCCCTGACTATCAGTGATTCTCCGGTAATGGATTTTCTCCCGCACTAAAGAATGTTCCAGTCGCTGTGCGTCGGCGGGACAAAGGGCCACAAATGACTCGTGCGCCTGATCCACATAGCCCAACCAGAAATCTTTACGCCCATGCTTATCCTCACGGTCTCTCATAACCGATTTGAAAAAGAAGACAAGATCAAGCTTATTCCGCCATCCCCTAAACTTCTGCTCAGCGCGTGAACCTATCCCCTTCCAGTGTGGAGCATTCCTCGAAAAGCGAGGGTCACCGAGACTAGGATGATCAATAACAAACCCCTCTAGCCGCTTCCGAAATTCTTCGTTTCTGTTAGCTTGATCGCAAAGAATCAGCCTTTCCATAGTTTTACGAAAGGTATTCAGGTGCACGCCCGGGAACTGAGTGGTGGCTAAGACAACCTCAAGGGCGGAACTCCTGCCCTCTTCAATCAGCACTACGCTCCGACTCAAGTATTCCTCTATGGCACGCGAGGCTAAGCAACTCCCAGGAGGAATATCCCATTTCGTTAGAACTTCAGATAATGGCAGTCCCGAGTCAAAAGCCTCATTGCAAATGAATCTATCTGCTCGGTCAGCAAATATGGCATGCGCGTGTTTCTTGTATAGCGCAAGGATCGCGGAGTGAGAGGGTTGCTGTTCGGCTACAAAGCGAAGCAATCTTTCGAATGAAAGCGGGTCTTCATGTTCACCCCACGCGCCGAAATAGATTTTGCTGAGGATTGACAGGTTCAACCTTATCTCTCCACGATAGACAACTTCGGAGAGGTTCTGACGAAACTGTTGCGTCATCAAGAGATCCCAGTGCCATGACAAGAGCCTGATTTCGCGACGACTAAAGCCTTGTAGGCCGAAATTAGCGTCCCGACATTGCCCTGCCAAGATCTCAAGTTCACGTTCACTGGGCGCTATCCCAAATGTGGATTTTGCTTTGAGTTGCGCACATGCATCTGCCAGCGGGAGTAGCTCCTTTTCGGGATCTAGCTCTGTTGCCAAGTACTGCGAACGCAGATACTTTACTGTCGTCGCGAGGTCCCCAAGAGCATCCATTAACTTCATCGGTGAAGGTCCGCCTTGATCTCTTTCGCCGCATCTTCAAGTGCCGTCGAACGCACGCGAATCCGGAAGATCACTCTCCTCTCCTCAGGATTATCTTCCGGACCGCCTTCTTGTTTAGCCATCTGCTCACCGCGTCCGCTCGCGGAGAGACGATCAAGAAAGAAAGCGCGTTCAGCAACATAATCCGGTCCTGCGAGAGCGCGAAGTGATTCTTCTACGACTTTTATTGAGCGCTCCTGACTCAATTCGAGGTTACTTGCTTCGCCCTCGTCTTCTGTCTGACCCGCCTTCCGTTGGCGATCCGTATATCCTTCCACAATCAACGAATCAATTTCATTTTGAAATTTGGTTACCAATAGACGTGAAATCGGCGGAATGTAATGTTCTAGAAAGGATTGTCCCCCGGCTTTAAGCTCAGCCTTGCCAGTTTCGAAATTCATCAATCCCTCAGGAACGATAATAACAACGGCATCGCCTTCCTTGCCGATATTCTCTTTTTTTAGATTTGCATCTTTGAGCTGTTGCTGGAGTTCTGTGAGTAGACGGTCCTTTACGCTTTCATGTCGGCCTTCTTGCTCATGAACAAATGCAAGGAATAGCAGTATGAAGATCACAACAAGAGAGGTCATCAGGTCTGTAAAGGAACTAGAAAGATGATCTGGCCGTGCACGATATCTCATGGGTTATCCCCCGACGGAAGACCTTTCAATGCCCGATCGAACACACCAGTTAATTCGTCGAGTTGCTGCTCAAGCTGCTGTGTCTGCGACTGAAGCGTACGGGATATTTCAGGAAGATAGTCGTTCGAATGTTTGACGATGACACCGAAATTATTTTCCACTGTTTGCACATAGTCCCTCATCCCCGAATTGATTGTTGTGAGGACTTTCTCGACCTGCTGATCAAGGTTGCTAAAGACATTCTTGGCCTCTTCGAGCACACGGCGGTAATGTTCAAGGATACGTTGATTCTGTACTCCGGTTTCCTTCAACTCTTCCACGACTTGACTGACCTGCCCCCCGAAAACTAGTCCAACCAAAAGTTAGCTTCTCCGGGTATA
>VFSW01012395.1_pt1 | contig 11909 bp, 9 predicted proteins | sample 5358111 | NCBI WGS metagenome assembly VFSW01 (sample SAMN11554181, study PRJNA540505) | mine drainage metagenome | isolation source: sediment from site ElyBrook_90M | place: USA: Ely Copper Mine, Vershire, VT | collected 2017 | reverse complement strand
GCCCTTGTGTAGCGCCGTAGGAATCTCCGGCATTCATGCCGGGGAGGATGTCAACCCCCCAATTGGAGGGATTGTCGCCCTCAAGATCCATCGTTAACATGAATCCATCTTGCATCAAGGTACTTTCTGACAGGGGTGGCTTGTGGCAAATGCGTTCAAAACTGATCAGCCATCTGGGTTTTCAATAGGTTGGAATTAATTCTAGATTGCTGGGGTGTACGGATTTCATGCTGACAAAGGAAAGTCATGACTCGGCACTTTCATCAGAGATTGTTTTACCTCCTGACCATTGGCATGTCCGCGTTCCTGATCGCTGGGTGCGGGTCTTCGCGGCCACAAGACTCCAAACTTCCATTGACCACCCCTTACCAGGCGGTTTTTCTCGATAACGGCCAGTTTTTCTATGGAAAAGTTGACCAGAGTTTATCTGGCTTCTTGCTGCTCACCGATATTTACTATATTCAAGGCAGCCAGGACCCGGAAACCAATCAGGTAAAGAACATTCTGATTCAACGAGGGAAGGAATGGCACAGCCCTGACCGGATGTTTCTGAATCTGAGGCATGTGGTGGCGATTGAGCCCGTGACTTCCACTTCTGAAGTGGCACAACTGATCGAAAAACAACAGACAAACCGGGAAGTAAAATAATTGTAGGGTATCCATATAAATGCGGCGAAGTTAGAATTATGCAGTGGAATCAAATTGATATCATGACGGGTTTGCACAAAGCGGGCAGCGTGTTGCTGCGTTCGTTACGCGTTGATATTTCAGTGTTTTCGCACCCATGGAGAGGCTAAACACCGCATTTATATGGATACCCCACTTTAAAAAAGCCATCTCCTTGATTCAAAGTAACAATGACATTTCTCATTTTACGAAAGGCCCGATATATCAGAATTAGGGATTAGACGAGATGAAACTTAACCACTCCGACAAACAACGTTTTGTAGAACTTTTTGATAGTGCAAGAAAGGAATTTAGAGATATCTCAGTTCATGCTACTTCTTGCAATGCGTTAAAACAATTATACCAGTTTGATGGGATAGTAGAAAAAGAATGTCTATCTTTCAACAGTCTCAAGAATATGGGGATTGAAAAATAATGGATAGAGCACAATTAACTATTGAAATGGCTTCACTACCCCCCACCCGGAATGCTCGATCATCTTGGTCAGCAGGTTACGCCGGTCGCCTGTTTTATTACGGCTATTGGAAAAGAAAGACGTTTTCAACAGTTAATTGTGACATCGCCCTTTGCAAGGACGCCGGTCGCTTGAATGGAGTATGCGAATTTCAGGCTGACGAAGGAAAGATGATGGCTCGAAATTTTTTTCGAATATTGTTTTATTTCCTAACGATTCATATGCTCATATTCCTTCGGAAGGTATTTACATTGAGTTTTTTCAGGGTAATCGGTGCTGTTGCTTTCATAGCCCCGGTCTCTCAAGGACTGGCTGCTGCAGGTACTCCAGTCAACCCACCGGGCAACGACAATTATTTTTGGGTGAACTCTTATTCAGGGACTTGGGATTCGCCGTTGAGTTGGAGTGGCAATGTACCTCCTTCAAACGGATCCCAGAACGTCTTTGTTGGATCGGTGAACGTCAATGGCTTAGTGACAAAAGATCCTCCTGGGGATTTTGTTGGCAATGGCTGCCCAGACGGCTACTGTGACACTGAATTTCCTTTTGCTGATGATAGAGTTATTACTTCAGGCGGGTCTACATCGATCCCCACTGTGACCTTTACTTCGGCCAGTGGAAAAACCTCCATCAACAGCCTCACCGTGACCGATCCGTTCGTTCTGATCGGAGGAAAACTCAATGTAACGAGCCCATCTTCTTTTTCCGGCCCTCTCACGATTTCCGGGGGGACTCTGGGGGGAAAGGGATCCATCACTACCACAGGTCCTGTCACTTGGACTGGAGGGACATTTACCGGCACTGGAAAACTTGAGATTCAGGGTCCCCTGACGGCTGATACGAGCTCCGGGAACCTGACCCTGTCCAAGCCCACGACACTATCCGGCACAGGGACTCTCCAGGGTGGTCAGACTCTGAATGTCATAAAGTCTGGGTCTTTGACCTTTGATTCTGGAGGCAGTCTCGGCGTAACGGGAAACTCGACACTGAGTTTCAATGATGCTTCGGGAATCCTCCAGAGTGGATCGAGCCTCTCCCTTTCGTCGGGGAGTACCCTCCAGGTGGATAACGGGGGAAGTTTGAAGATTCTGAGTGGAGCCAATCTCACGGGAAGTGGTACGGAAAACATTGGTGTGTCGGGAAAGGGAACGGTGGCCCAGAACGGGGGGAGCAATACGGGTAATTCTCTCTACCTAGGACTCCAGAAGGGGAGCGTTGGCACCTATGACCTGAAATCGGGATCTCTGGATATGCAGTCCGAAACGGTGGGAATGGCCGGAACGGGAACACTTACTCAGGGAGGGGGGACCAATCAGGTCGGAAGCGGAGGACTCGTAATCGGCTTCGCCTCAGGAGGCAAGGGAACGTACAAACTCGAGGCCGGATCTTTGCTAACAGAAAGTGAGATTGTTGGTGTGGGTGGGGGCGGAAATTTCGAGCAGAAAAGTGGGTTGAATAGTGTGACAAATTCTCTTGTTATTGGAGTCAACGCTGGGGGTAGCGGGACCTATAAGTTTGAAGGGGGAAGACTGACAGTCGCTCATGAAAACATCGGAACCAATGGGACAGGAAAAATAGAGCAGACTAATGGAACAAATCTGGCTGGAATTTTACGACTAGGGCAAAACTCCGGAAGTTCTGGAACCTATGACTTGAAGGGAGGAAGTTTAGAGTCTCTCACATCAGAAAAAATCGGAGTGTCGGGAACCGGCAAACTCAACCAGTCTGGAGGAACTAACAGCACTGGTTCCATTGCATTAGGTATGAATGCAGGGAGCAAGGGAACCTATTCTCTGGATAACGGTGCACTGAAAGTCTCGGGGACTACCCAAGTGGGGATTTCCGGAAATGGGACTTACGACCAGAAAGGTGGCACCGCCTCTGTCAGAATCCTTGATGCGGGGATCAACGCCGGAAGTTCCGGCAAGATCACCCTTGATGGGGGGGCTCTCACCACCGGATCCGAGAACATCGGGATCAGCGGCAAAGGCTCAATGGATCAGGGCGGAGGAACCAACGCAGCCAACGGCATCACTCTGGGCCTGAACGGGAGTAGTTCCGGCAAGTACGACCAGACCGCAGGAGTCGACCGGGCCGGAACGCTTGTCGCCGGTCAAAACATCGGATCTTCAGGGAGTTATGACCTGAAGGGGGGAAGCCTGATCGCTGGATCCATGAACATCGGTCTGGGGGGCAAAGGGAAACTGGACCAGAGCGGAGGGATCAACACTTCGACCGGACTGGCACTAGGCGTGAATCGGGGAAGTTCCGGGACGGTTGACCTCTCGGGCGGATCTCTGGCGGTCCTCGGAACAGAATCGGTTGGAGGGGGCGGAAAAGGGATCTTCGACCAAAAGGGAGGCACTAATACCACAAGAACCTTGATCGTCGGTGCCCTGACCGGAAGCACAGGAAAATACACCCTTGACAAGGGAAGCCTCTCCGTTACCCATTCAGCCGAGATCGGTTTTTATGGAAAAGGGACGGTGGGCCAGACCGGAGGAAGCGCCACGGTTGGATCCAGAGGGTTGACGCTGGGAGTTGAGAAAGGAAGTTCCGGGACATACAACCTCTCGGGAGGAACTTTGAAATCCACGTCCGAGACGGTGGGATCAGCGGGGAAAGGCACAATGAACCAGTCTGGAGGAACCAATACGATCAAGGGTGCCTTGAATGTCGGAAAGAAAGGCACTTATGATCTAACAGGAGGTACCCTGATCGCCAAAACAGAAAACAACAGCGGAAATTTCAATGTGACGGGCACAACCAAAAACGCTCCGCTGTTGGAAACAATTTCCGGGAACTTCACCAACAAAGCCACGGGGACGGTCAAGACCACCAATGCCAATGTCACCTGGTCTGGAACCTTCATCAATAATGGGGCCTACAAAAGCGATCCCTCCACCCAGACGTTTTCCAACCTGAACATTGGTTCCACAGGATTTCTGCAAGGCGGCCCTAAAGACATATTCAACATCACGGGAAACTTCATCAATGACAGCACCCAGAGCACCCTTTGGCAAACGAGCCAGTCCACCCTGGAATTCAGCGGTTCGAGCGGTGCCATTCATGATTTTTCAGTAGCGGGTTTGCAGGGAGGCGGAGACACCAACAATTTTGCCTGGGGTACTCTGCTGGTGGGCAACGGTAACCTCCTGACTTTGACCGATGGTTCCGGCAATGCACTGTATGTCAACTATCTGGATCTGCAGGGCGGATTGAGCCAACTCAATGACCTGGCCCTGAATAAGGTGGATCTTTTTTATAACGCCAACAATGCACTGAATGGTTATCTGGGAGACAAGAGTTATGTGATGGCGAATGGAGCAATGCTGGATCCGTTTAATGGCCCGCTGCTACCCTCAAATGTTCCTGAGCCAGCGTCTCTGGCCCTATTGGGCATCGGACTGGCAGGAATGCTGTCTGCCGGGCGGAAGCAGCGATTATCAAAGCATTATCAGAGTCACTGAGGGAACTGGGCGCTTGAGCAATCGCAGGACAGATGAGGTGCGCATGGAGGGCGTCGATTATGCGCCAATCGGTAAATACGCTCATCCATTTGAACTGCATCGATTTGAGCGGCACTCAAACCCCCCCCCAAATGGAGGGATTGCAAGGAAAACCCGCCAGATTTAGACTGACCACGTCAGGGATTTTTGTAATCAAAATGGTTTCCCGATTCAGGGATGTCGTAGGACACAAAACCACTTAGTCTGTTTAGTCTGTCTCAACTCAATGATGGAGGATATCACATGAAACCGATTGTTCGAAGACTTCTAGTTTCCACCTTGGGGCTCAGTTGCATTCTTGAAACCCAATTTGCTGAAGCAATCATGGAGGTACCCTCGTATGGAGTCGAACTGACTGCGACCAATGGCAGCGGTAGCAATTCTTTCTACACTGATTATGGACCCAACAGCACAGCGGGAAGCATTCCAACAGTTTATGGACCCAATTGGACCGGAAGCGTCAATGTACTCACTGGTCAAATTTCCGCAGGGACCTCCTACCTCAGCGGCGACCTTCTGGGCAGTGATCAGACCTTGGTTGAAGGATGGAATACTTGGACCTTCCATGGCCCCACGGGTTCGTCTATTAATCCAGTTTTTTCCATGACGGGAAATTTTTCGTCAACAGGGGTTGTAGGCCCAATCTCTGGTTCATTTGGCACTGGACTGGTCTGTCTCGGACTGTCGATCGGAGGATGTAATCAGAATGCACAGTACAGTACCTCCACGCCTAATTTCAACGTGGGACTTCAACTTTCCAATATCGCCAATAATGATTCCATCCTATTGAGTTACAGTTTGACGACGACGGCCCCTTCTTCTGGCACCTCTGCTCTTTTCGATCCCGGAACCGGGTTTAATAACCTTCCTATAGGCTGGACTGCCACCGGAGCCGCAGGGAGTTCCGCTGTGGTTCCAGAACCTTCCACTGTCCTCCTGTTCTTGACCGGGCTTGCCGGAATCGGTTTGTTCGGTTTCACGCAACGCCGGTCCGTATCCTACGTCTAGATCCTATTTGCGTACCCTCCCCTTCATTGATGCATGGAGGGGGGCTAGACAGGTAAAATCTATGCTAGAATTGCAGGTCCGTTATCTGGGTGTGTGGTATGGTCTTCTATTCGCTGAAATGTGCTTTGGGTCATGATTTTGAAGGCTGGTTTGCTTCTGAAGAAAGTTTTTCAGCCCAGCGTGCGCGTGGGTATGTCACCTGCCCCTACTGTCAGTCCCACCAGATAAGTGCCACCCCCCAGGCTCCTGAACCTCAGGTGACGGCATGCGATCCGTTGGAAGAAAGCGGCCAGCAGGCCGGCTCTCAAGAACCCGCCGCCCCCTTGGACGAAATCCTGTCACACCTAACCTCTCCCTTTTCAGCCCAGACCTCCCCAGCCGTCTTGGTGGCCACCATTCAGGCACTCACCATTTTTCAACTGAAATTGATCCAATCCGTCCTGACCAATATGAATGCTTCCCTTTCTGAAGAAGAAAAATCCATGGTCGCCAGAAGTCCCACCATCGTGGTTTTCGAGAACGCTTCTCCCGTCTCGGCAGAAGAGGGAGAGGTGACGGGCCCGGATGAAAGCATCACGGGCACCGTGCACTGATTAATTCCAGAATGGATCGATGGTATTGAATTTCACCCATTGAGGGCCAAGCCGACTGATCCGCTGCACGGATTCGCAGGCCATCCATCCCTTGACAAGGCAGAAAGCACCGGGGTCAACATTTGGCAATTCTTCCAGCAGATGGTTTGTCGTAGCGGCATCGTTGACCGCGCCCAACGCATCCTGGAGCCCGCTCATTGCAGACAGGAAAGCGCGTACCGCACGCGCGGAGTAAAGTGGCGAGAAAAATTCGGCGGCATAACGCAATTTTTTCCCGTCGATGCGAAGGGCGTGCAATTTCTTTGCATCAAGGGTGGTGACCCTTCTTCCGCTCTTTTCGAAATTGCGGTAGCATTTTTCCAGTATCAGATCTGCAAAGTCGCCAACCGGTGAAGCGTCCTTTTGCGGCCATGTATCGCTGCTCAAAACCGCTCCGAGTTTGAGCAGCAGGACCTTAAATCGCTGGGACTCGGTGGCCGTGACGGCTCTTTCCCGATTTTTCCTGCGCAGAATTTCGCTTGCCTGCATCAGTTTCGTGAAATCATATTTTGACGAAAGGGCGTTCACCACGGGAGGGAGCATTTCGAGAACGAAAACATCCCAGTTTCTTGCCGGTCCGAGTTCCCCGGACAACCATCTCAATTCCCGAATGATGTCGGAAAAGATAGTATTGCCGAAAGCATGAGAAAAAACGCTGAATGCCGAACGCATGCGTCTGATCCCTACCCGCATCTGACGCAGGTATTCGCAATCTTCTTCGCCGTCCAGGAACCCCACGGTATTGTCCTGCAATTGCTGCAGGCAGTTCTTCACGATTTCCCTGCAGGCTGTCGCGACATCCATCTTTTTGTTCAGATCGATCATCGTCACCTTTTTCACGGAACCAAACCTCCCCATGCCCTCCCAGTAAAAGCGCATAACCGCGTTCCGAAAACTTTGAGGGGTCACCGGATTTCACCATATAGGGTATCACTGCCCAGCACCCTTCTGCCATGACGTACTATTTGCCCAAGCAACGGCTCAGAAACCACGGATAAGTCGATCAAATCTATAATGCACGAACACTTCCTGAAGTTGCGCAACCATGGCATGCATGGATTGCGATGTCGCGTCTCCTGCTGTCAACTCACAATAGTGCACTGATCAATTTTCAGAACCCAGGGTGTACTGGGACCAGTCGATTTTATCAGGCCGGGAACTCAACCGCGCCGGTGGGTTTTTGCTGGCCTTCTGCCAGGACAGGGGCGGCTGGTATTGCCGACACCAGTCCGCCACCTGAGGTGCCGGCATGGGTCGGGCAATGCCAAATCCCTGGGCCTGAGTACATCCAAGGAAGATCAAGGCCAATCCCTGTTCTTCTGTTTCCACTCCCTCTGCAATGGCTTCCTTACGAAATACCTCAGCCAGGTTGATCACCACCTCCACGATCGCAAAATCCTCCCGATCGGTCAGCATGTCCTGGACAAAACTCTGATCTATCTTGATCACGCTCACGGGCAGGCGCCGAAGGTAATCCAGTGAAGCATACCCCGTTCCAAAATCATCGATGGCAAAACTCACCCCGTGCTGACGGCAGGCTTCCATGGCCTGGGTGACCTGGGGAATATCCCATAATGCCACGGACTCCAGGACTTCGAGTTCAAAATCAGGGACCAGGTCGGTGGGATATCGTTGCATCATCCGACCAATGAATTCAGAAAATCCAGGGGTATGCAAATGACGGGCAGGCAGATTGACACTGACCCCGAAATCCAATCCGAGGGCCTTCCAATCTTCCCGTTGTTTGAAAGCGGTTTCAATGACCCACTCGGAAATACGCGTTTCAACGTCTGTGTTTTCTATCATGGGCAAAAATTCCCGGGGCAACAGCACGCCCTGCTGCGGATGATTCCAGCGAATCAGTGCTTCTACACCCAGAACCTGCCCAGTACCGAGATGGACCTTGGGTTGATAGTACAATTCAAGTTCATTGCTCTCCAGAGCCTGCTCTATGCGGGTTCTTCCCTCTGTGCGCAAATGTGCGTTACGCTCGTCCACCACATCGAAGAAGTGAAAACAGTTACGACCTTTCCCTTTGGCCCGATACATGGCCTGATCGGCATGACGTAAAAGAGTTTCGGCATCCACCTCATCATCCGGGTAAACCGTCACCCCCAAACTTGAAGACACCACCACCTCCTGATCCCCAAAGGTATGGGGCAAGGCAATGGCGGTCATGATCCGTTGCAGGGTGACGATCAATTCCTGCTCGCTGCTGACCTCGGACAGCACCACCACAAATTCGTCACCGCCCAACCGCGCCACGGTATCCGTGGCGCGCAGGGTAGCAGTCATGCGCTGGGCCACTGCCATCAGTACCTGATCTCCCTTATCATGACCAAACCGGTCATTAATGGGTTTGAATCCATCCAGATCAATGAAACAGAGAGCCATTTTTTTATCGAAACGGCGTGCATCGGCTAAAGCCATGGTCAACCGATCATTGAGCAGGGCACGATTGGGCAGTCCGGTAAGAACATCGTGCAGCGCAATCATTTCCAATTCGTTTTGTTGCTCTTTGAGAACCGTGATATCGGAAGACACGCAGACAATACTGAGAATCGTATCATCTTCATTGCGCACCACCGACAAAGTGAGTTTATCTGGATAAATTTCGCCGTTCTTGCGCCGATTCCAGATTTCTCCAGACCAATGACCCTGCTCCAGAACCGTGGTCCATAAATTGGAAAAGAAATCCGGATCGTGACGTCCGGACTGCAGAAACCCGGGGTTTCGTCCCAGCACTTCCTCACGACTGTACCCAGTAGTTCGCGTAAAGGCCGGGTTGGTCTCGATGATATGCCCCTCGGGGTCAGTAATAAAGATGCTTTCATCCGCATGCAGAAATACCTGCGAAACCAGACGAATGTAATCATCGGATAACTTGCGCTCGGTCACATCATTGATGATGGCCACAAAGTGGGTCAATACCCCTTCTTTGTCATGGACGGGTGCAATCTGGAAACGATTCCAGAACATGCGGCCATCCTTGTGGTAATTACGTACCGTAGCCTTGACGGGAACGCCGCTCATCAAGGCCATGCGCACGGCTATCAACTCCGGTTGAGCGCGATCCTCCCGTTGGAGAAAGCGACAGTTATGCCCGATGGCCTCCACCGAGGAATAGCCCGTAATCCGCTCAAAAGCAGGGTTGACATACACCAGGGGGAAATCGGGCAAGGTAGCATCGGCAATGGCAATGGCATTGACGCTATTGTTCAGGGCACCGGCTTGAAGCCGAATCAGGGATTCGGATTGCTTGCGCACCGAAATGTCACGGGAGGAGCAGAACAACAAACCCTCTCCCTCCACCTGAAACCCCCGCGCATGCACTTCCACATCGATGAACTGACCATTCTTGCGTCGATACTGACTTTCGAAAGTCTGGTCATTCGTTTCCCGCAAGGAACCCATGCGCTCTTCAAAAACTCCGGGCGGAAAGGAGGGATCCCAGAAAGAAATGTGTTTACCCAACAACTCGCTACGTTCGTAACCCAAAGAAACACAAAAGGAGTCACTCATGGTCACCAAATTGCCTCTGGCATCCAGAACATGGAGACCATCACTGGCAATTTTCAGGATGATCTCATGCATACGTTTTTCCCGCGCCAGAGCCCAGTCTTCCTGGGCAGTCACTGCTTCAGGGGATGCGTCGACGACGCTTTTGCTCATGGTGTCTGTGGAGCCTTGGTTTTCAATTGATACTGGGCGAGGGTCGCCTGATTACAGTTATAGGTATTTTTACCGGATTTTTGGCATTCAGAAAGATCGGAAACAATCTCATCGGGATGATCCAGGTAATACTCCTTGGTCTTGGTACCCTCGCACGCCGTCAACAACAGAAGGGCGAGTACCCCCCCACATAACACGATTTTCATGGGCAAACTTCCTCGGTGATGACACAACTGCCATGGTACTCGATTCAAGCCCTGCTGTGCGCAGGAAGCCCCCTTAAACGATCATGCCCGCCGCTACCGTGTCATGGGTCAACGCATCGATGAGGATGAAACTGCCCGTCGTGCGATTGTCTTCATAACGGTCGAAAGCCAGGGGCTGTTGAACCTTGAACCCCATACGCACCAGGTCGTTCATGCCTGCCTGTGCCGGAGAGGGAATCAATTGAGAGGTCTGAATATCCAGACGAGCGCTGAGGGTGTCTATCTTGCCTTGTATGCAACGGGTGGTTTGCTGGATCAAAAGACGGCGTGCCGGATCGTAAGGCGTCTGGGAAAACCAGCACACCAGGGCTTCGAAGTTTTTATCGATTTTGGGGGGATGCGCAACACTGGCAATCATATCCCCACGCGACATGTCGATCTGATCGGCCAGCACCAGGGTAACCGACTGCCCTGCCCGCGCCTGGGAAATTCGTCCTCCATAGGTCTCGATGGCAGAAATACGACTCCTTCGACCTGCAGGCAGAAGAATGACCTCATCTCCCACCGCCACCGTGCCACTTTCCACCCGTCCCTGCGCACCGCGACGTTCTTCACCATTTTCTTCAGAAAGTCTCGCAACTAACTGAATTGGAAACCTGAAACTTGAGTTCAAAGCCTCTTCGTCCAGCGCCACCGTCTCCAGCAATTCAAGCAATGTTGGACCGGTATACCAAGGCATGCACTCCCCATGGAGCACTACGCCATCGCCATTCAAGGCACTCAAGGGGATGAAAACGATATCCCGAAAAGCCAGAGGTTCTGCAAAAGTCAGAAACTCCTGCTTTACCCGTTCAAAAGCCTCTTGTCCATACGCCACCAGATCCATCTTGTTGACGGCAATCACCACCTTGCGAATCCCCAGCAAGCGTACGATCTGTGCATGCCGACGGGTTTGTTCCACCACGCCCTTGCGCGCATCCAGCAACAGAATCGCCAGATCCGCCGTGCTTGCCCCCGTCACCATGTTGCGCGTGTACTGGGCATGACCTGGGGTATCTGCAATGATGAAACGGCGCACTGGCGTACTGAAGTAGCGATACGCCACATCGATGGTAATCCCTTGCTCTCGCTCGGCCTGCAGTCCATCGGTAAGCAGGGATAAATCCACTTGGGACTGACCGCGGCGCGTGGAAGTGGCTTCGATGGCGGCCCATTGATCCGCCAGTACAGACCGGCTGTCGAGTAACAAACGTCCGATCAGGGTACTTTTTCCATCATCCACAGAACCGCAGGTGATGAACCGCAAAATCTCTTGACAGTTCTTCAGTTTATTTTCCATATCACGGATTCCAAATATTTTTTCTTCAGAAATAACCTTGTTTCTTACGCAGTTCCATGGAGGCTTCGGAGGTTTGATCGTCGGTACGAGTCGCACCTCGTTCGGTCAGGGTACTGGTGGCTGTCTCGCGCAAGATGTCCGCCAGGGTCCGGGCCTCGGAAGGGACTGGACAGGTGCAGGTCATATCCCCCACCGTACGAAAACGTACCCAGCGCTCTTCCACCTGTTCTCCCGCTCTGGGGGGAGTCAGGGGGGTGACGGGAATCCACTGATCCCCGCGCGCCACGACTTCCCGGCGATGGGCAAAGTAGAGGGAGGGCAGATCCAATCCTTCGCGGGCAATGTACTCCCAGACATCGGCCTCGGTCCAGTTGCTGATGGGAAAAACCCGCATGTTTTCGC
>VFSW01012394.1_pt1 | contig 11910 bp, 11 predicted proteins | sample 5358111 | NCBI WGS metagenome assembly VFSW01 (sample SAMN11554181, study PRJNA540505) | mine drainage metagenome | isolation source: sediment from site ElyBrook_90M | place: USA: Ely Copper Mine, Vershire, VT | collected 2017 | reverse complement strand
ACATCCGCTCCCTCGCGCGCGTACGCAATGGCCGCCGCGCGTCCCATGCCGGAGGCTCCGCCAGTGATGAGCGCCTTGCGACCCTTCAATCTGTCGGACCCGCGATAACTGGTCTCGCCGTGATCCGGACGCGGATCCATTTTGCTGGCGAGTCCAGGCCAGGGTTGTTTTTGCTTTGGGTATGGCGGCTGGGGATACTTCGATGTTGGGTCCTGCATGGCAATGGTCTCCTCGGATTGGGATGCGGTTGTCTTGCGGGCGTTTTGTGAAAACGCAGGCGTTACTGCGGCTGCGGCCATAGTGGCTCCTACGCCTGCCATCATTTGCCGCCGGGAAATAGGATTGGGTTCGTTCTGGCTCATTGTGCCCTCTTCTCTAGCAGATGCCCTTATCGCGCAGCCAGGTTGCGCGCGGAATCGCGCCGCATTTGACAAGGCTAAAATAACAATCAGTAAATTTGAGCCGGATAGGAATCTTGGGAATGAGTGAATCTGTCAAACTTTGCAGCAAGGCCGAATTACCCGCCGAAGGGACTGCCAAGGAATTTAGCTTGGGAGATAAAGTTCTCTGCGTGGCGTTGATTGGCGGCAAGCCGCTGGCCATCAACAACGTTTGCCCGCATCGTGGCGGCCCGCTGGCAGAGGGCACCATTGAAGGCGGCAAGGTTGTCTGCCCGTGGCACCAGTGGGAGTTTGATATCGCCACCGGCGCTGGCGCGGAAGGCGCCAACGTCGAAGCCTATACGCTCACCGTCTCCGGCTCGGACGTACTCGTAGAGTTGTAGAACATGGGTGCCCCAGGTCTCGTTTTGTTCAGTTCCATGACATCCTTTCCAAGTTGTTTCTAGACATGCTTTACACTTCGGCGCGAGCGCGAGCGAGCGCCGGGAGTGGAAGCAGGATGGCTTGGAAGACGATGGAAGTTCGAGAGCAGCGCGTACGATTCGTAGTTGCGGCCTTGCGCCGCGAGCAGTCCTTGAGCAGCCTGTGTCGCGAGTTCGAAATCTCGCGTCCCACTGGTCAGCTGTGGCTGGAGCGCTATCGCGCAGGCGGCGATGGCGAATCGGCAAAACGCTGGCTGGCGAGCGGGTCCACGTCCAGCCCGTGGAGCAACGTTTTTTGATCTTTTACTGCTCGACCCTGGTGCGCGAAATTCAACCTTCGATCCAGCGTTCGACGATCGTCGCACGCTGGATAGAAACGGATTAACCTCTAACTAAACTGGAAAGGATGTCCCGGAACATCCTGGAAACCATCTCGTGGAACTTTACACTCGATTTTGAGACCTGGGATGGCTTTTCTAAATCAGCGCTCCTCTGTCGCAGCTGCGCAGATCGCATCTGCAATGGCAGCCGCTTCGCGCCCCGCAGCCACATCATGCACGCGCACCAGATGCGCCCCGGCAAGAATCGCCGCCGTATGTGCCGCCAGCGTTGCGCACAGCGCAGCGTGCTGCATGTGCGCTGCGGATGCATCGCTCTCTTCAAGCGGCCCCAGCGTCCGCGTCAAAAAAGATTTTCTCGATGCGCCCACCAGTAACGGATATCCCAGCGTATGCAGCTGATTCAAATTTGCCAGCACGGGATAATTTTCATCAAATTTTTTCCCGAAGCCCAGGCCCGGGTCCAGCACGATGCGATCTTTTTTGACACCGATATCCAGCGCTCCTTGCACGCGTGCTTCCAGCTCCCGCACAATCATCGGCAGCACGTCATGGGCTGCAATGGGCGGCAGCGCGCGCCACTCCGCCATGTTGCCGCGTGTGTGCATCAGCATCACGCCGCAGCCGAGCCGCGCGCACGTCGCGGCCATAGTCTCGTCCCATAAAAATCCGCTGACGTCGTTGACGATTTCAGCACCGGCAGTCACAGCGGCCTGCGCTGTCTCTGCCTTGTAGGTGTCGATGGAAAGAATTGCGTTGGGGCGCTGCCGCAGCACCGCCTCCATTACGGGAATGACGCGGTCGATTTCTTCCTGTGCTGAGACCTGCGTCCGCTCGCCGGGCCGCGTGGATTCGCCGCCCATGTCCAGAATGTCTGCACCTTCCTCCAGCAGACGATGCGCCTGCTCAATGGCGCGCACCTGCGAAAAAAACTGGCCGCCGTCGGAGAAAGAATCGGGAGTAATGTTCAGCACACCGACGATCTGCGTGCGTCGGCCCAGCTCCAGCGTGCGCGTGCGCAGCTTCCAGCGAAACCGTGGACGAGGAACGACCGGCATATTCTGATTCTATCGTCATATATTTATCGCGGCTGCATGGGAAGGGGACGGACTTCAACTGTGCTGTCTCAAAAGGGTCGAGGCCGAACCGGCTCACGGGCGGGTTCTGGTCTTAGATTGTAAAAACAACCCGTCGACCACTCTCCGTTTGCCCCCATGCAGTCTCCGCCTGGCTCAATGGCGTGGGCTGGGTCTCGATCTTGAGCGCAGCTACTTCGGTGGCAGCATACATCCTCTGCAGAGAGTCCACAATGAGCGCAATGGACAAGCTGCCCAATCCACTCCCAAGAAGCTCGACACCTGAACTCCGCAGAATTTGCGCCTCAAGTGAGATCGCGCCGCCGCTCGCCGACCCGATCTGAATGAATCGAATTCGGGGCTCACCCTTTGCTGAGCCATGTCCCGCGGCAGCCCGGAGCAGCATTTCCCCGGATTTTCCCCACAGGTAATCGAGCACAATATCCACGCCCTCGTCCTTGAGCGCCAGGCGAAACGCCTGCATCAAATCGTCGTCCGGCTGCGTCAACAGAATCGTCTCGTCAGCTCCAAGCTCTCGCAACGCGCTCAGCACGGTCGCCTCCCGTCCTGTAGCGATCACTCGCCGCGCCCCCAGATACTTCGCTGCCTGAATCGCCTGTTGTCCGGCAACCCCGGTTGCGCCGTTGACCAGTACGGCCTCACCTTTCCGCATTTGCGCCCGTCCAATCAACGCGGCCCATGACGCCAGCCCAGGATTTCCGAGTGCCGCAGCCGTCACGTCGTCTAGCGTCTCCGGCAGAGCAATCGTCTGCCCTGCTGGCACCACCGTATATTCCGCCATCGACCCAAAGGGCGCACTCGTTCCCAGAAAATAGACACGGCGCCCATTCGGCAGCAGGCCCACGCCATCGTTGCCCGGCACAACCGGCATCTCCATGTCGCTGCTGTAGTGCGTTCCACTTGCCTGCATCTTGACCAGATTGCTGAGTGCGGCAGCCGTTACACGCACGAGCAACTCACCCTCCTTCGCCACCGGGTCTCTGAACTCCGCATAGCGCGGTGCCTGGTCGAAACTCTCGATAATCGACGCTTTCATCTGAATCTCCTCATTTCGTTTGTAGTCTAGCTTAACCCCCTGCGGGTAGTTTTCAAGCGGGCCCACGCTCCCCTGCCTCCGTGTTGCTTTCCGTTCCACCAATCGTGCTACACTCGCGGCCACATGCAATTTTGCTGTCGCATGATTTCGAATTTTTTACGGGCTTCTTTCTCCCCGCTGCTCTGCCTGCTGTTGCTCGCCTGCGCACCCTCGGTGGCCCATGCAGCCGGGGAGTTGGCCAATGCACCCTGCGGATCGCAGCAGGTGCTGTCGCAGGGCTTTTCGCGCATGCGGCTGGAGTGCCAGATCGGCGTGATCCTCTCCGCGCCCGAGGTGGCGCGCGACCTTTGGGGCATCTCCGTCAGCACACTCGACGGGCATGTGGTCTACGCACTGAACGCCAGCCAACTCTTCGCCCCGGCATCCAACGCCAAGCTGTGTACAACGGCGGCGGCGCTGGCACTGCTCGGTGCTTCGGCCACAACCACCACGCGCGTTCTTGCGAATGGAACTCTCGATGACTCCGGCAACCTGCACGGCGACCTGGTTCTGCAAGGCAATGGAGACGCCAGCATGTCAGGCCGCGTGTATCCATATCACTCGCATACGGAGCGCACGCCTTCACCGCTGGCTCCTTTGGCCACGCTGGCCGATCAGGTGGTGGCGCACGGCCTGCACTCCGTCTCCGGAGATATCGTTGGCGATGACACGGCCTTTCCCTTTGAGCGTTACGGCTCCGGCTGGGCGTGGGACGACTTGGAATGGGGCTACGGCGCGCCCGTGTCGGCGTTGACGATCAGCGACAATGTGATTTATCTGAACCTGTTTCCCGGCGCTGCTCCCGGCGACCCCACCACGGTTTCTTTCAGTCCTTCGGTCGGGGATTGGACGGTAGAAAATTCCGCGCACACCTCCTGGCCTGGCTCGCAGCCCTCGCTCGGTGTGGATCGTCAGCCCGGTTCGAAAATCGTCCGCATTTTTGGAACCACCCCGGCAGATGGCAACGGCGCGCATCTTGCGCTGGCGATGGAAGACCCGGCAGCGTTTGCCGCCCGCGCCTTTCGCCAGATGCTGATTGCCCGTGGCGTGCAGGTCAGCGGCGAAGCCATCGCGCGGCATCGCTGGTCCACGGACACGACGCATATTACCGTCGAGCAAAGCGTGCCCGTTGCGCTGCCCAAAAATCTTCCCGCTGCGCCCACGCCGCTGGTGCAGGCCGACCCGACAGGTACTGTACTCGCTACGCGCACCTCCGTTCCGCTGCTCGAAGACATTACGGTTACGAACAAGGCCAGCCAGAATCTGCACGCTGAGTTGATGCTGCGCCTGCTGGGCCGTCAGTACGGCACGGATGGTTCTCTGGCCCAGGGCACGCGCGTGGTACGGCAATTTTTGATCAACGCGGGCATCGCGCCCGAGGATTTTTTCTTTTTTGATGGCTCCGGCATGTCCGCGCAAGACGTGATTACGCCGCGCGCTTTTACGCAGTTGCTGCGCTATGTGGCGGACCAAAGCTGGGGCGATCAGTTCCGCTCGACACTGCCTGTGGGCGGCGTGGATGGCTCACTCTCCAACCGCTTTCTGAACACGCCGCTCACTGGCCATGTCTTCGCCAAAACCGGAACGCTGCGTGAGGTCAACAGTCTGAGCGGGTATGTGACGGGGCGCAGTGGACACGTCCTGGCCTTTTCGATTTTGTGTAATCATCACAGTCCGCGCACGGCTGACCCTACCCATACCATCGACGCCATCGTAGCGGCGATTGCCGCAGCGAATTAAAAATTCTTCAACTTTCTCGCACCTTCATGGTCGTCACCCGCATCTTGTTCCCGGCGCTTCATTTTTTTTGCGAATTTCTTCAGGAGAAAATTTTATGTCGCAACCGAAACCGCAGACGTATGCCAATCACACCCGATTTGACCCTATGTTTCATTACATGGCTCTGCCGATTCTGCTTATCAATTGGATTGCCAGTATTGTTTTTCTCGTCCGCCATCCCAACCCCTGGCACATATGGCAGATGATCCTTGCCTTTGCCCTAATCCTTGTTCTCGGCATAGCACGCAGCAGCGCACTCCGCGCACAGGATCGCATCATTCGATTGGAAGAGCGGCTTCGCCTGGCCACGCTGTTGCAGGAACCTGCGCGCACACAGATTAACCAGCTCACTATCAAGCAACTGGTCGGGTTGCGGTTTGCCAGCGACGCAGAAATCCCAGCACTGGTCGCGCGCACGCTCAGCGAAAATCTCTCATCAAAGCAGATTAAGGAAGCGATTCAGACCTGGCGGCCTGATACGTATCGCGTGTAAATCTTTACTGGGAAGAAATATTCAACGCGCTGGGCTTAACTTTCCAGCTCAGCGCGAATCTCATACTCGCCCGCAGAGGCATCCCAGCGCAGCGTCAGCACATTGGGCTTGCAGCAGACCTGGCAATCCTCTACATACTGCTGACGGCTGCCGCCGGAGGGATCGACCACGGTTTCATTCCACTCCCCGCAGCCTGCGCAGGGGAAACCAGTCACACGCTCTTCCATCTCCATCGAAGTACACTCCTTCATTCTTCGGATGCGCGAAGGGTTTCTGGCGAAGCTTTTCGGACTTCGACCAGAGTGGAATAAAACGTCGCCCCGCCGCCAAAATCGCACAGCGTTTCGCTGGTGAGTACATTGACGCCGTGCCCGTCGGGAGAAAGCTTGTTCCAGCGTAGACGGCAGGCAACAACGCCGACGGGTACCGCGCTGGCATCCATGTGCGCTGTGAGTTGCAACGACCCGCGTGCATTTTCTACCTGTACTTCGTCGCCCTCGCTGATGCCGCGAGCTTCCGCGTCCACGGGATGCATCTCCAACTGATTGGCGTGGTCCGTCTCCATCGCTAGATGTCCTGGTTGATTGGCAAAGGTGGAGTTCATGTAGTTGTCCGCCTTGCGCGCCAGCATTTCCAACGGATACTGACACGCGAGCGCCGCATGGCGCGACTCCGTGGGCGCGACAAACGCTGGCAGAGGATCGAGCCCGCGCGCGGCCAGCGCCTCGGAATAAAACTCCGCCTTACCGCTGGGAGTTTGGAACCACTCTGGCGTGGAGAAGGGCAGCGCTTCTTCGCCGTGTGCGCCAGCGTGTGGAAAGGTAACGCGAATGGATTCTTCCGCCTCCAACCGCGTGGGCGTAATGCCCTGGAAAAACGGAGATTTTTCTGCCGCAGTTACATCGAGCGCCTGCGCGAGCATGTCGTCTTCCGTATCGCGGAAGCAGGCCTCAGCAAAGCCCATCCGCTGTGCGAGCTGGCGAAAGACCCAGACGTTAGGCCGTGCTTCACCCAGCGGCTCAATGGCTGGTTTCGACAGTTGCAGATAGTAGTGGCCATACGCGCCCTGAAAATCTTTGTGCTCCAAAAAAGTTGTCGCTGGCAAAACAATGTCGGCGTACTCTGCGGTCTCTGTCAGGAATTGATCGTGGACGACCGTGAATAAATCCGCCCGCCGTAGGCCCGCATGCACGGCGTTTTGATTGGGCGCACCCACCGCCGGGTGGGAGTTATAGACGAAAAGCGCCTTCACCGGCGGGTCATCCAGATCATGCAGTGCCTGGCCCAGTTGCACCATGTTCACCTTGCGACCGAGTCGGCGAATGGGGCTGACATCTGCAAGATCAGGCCGCTCCAGCGCTGTACGGTTAAAGGGGAACGCTCCGCTGGTGGAGAGTTGCAGCCCGCCACCCAGATGCTTCCACGCGCCCGTCAGGCAGGGCAGCATGGCGATGGCACGGACGGCTGCTCCTCCATTTTGCGAACGCTGCACACCATAATTCATGCGGATGACAGCAGGCGTAGTGCGCGCATACTCGCGCGCCAGTTGCAGAATGTCATCCACGCGCAGGCCTGTAATCTCCGCCACGCGCTGCGGCGTGTATTCCGCCACGCGCAGGCGCAACGCGTCAAAGCCATGCGTACAGCGCGTAACATACTCCGCGTCATAAAGTTTTTCTGCGATCAGCACATGCATCATCCCCAGCGCCAAGGCTACGTCGGTGCCCGGACGAATCGCAAGGTGCCAATCCGCAGCGCCTGCCGTGCGCGTTTTGTATGGGTCGATGACGACCAGCTTCGCGCCGTTGCGGCGAGCTTCCTCAATAAACGGCCATAGATGAATATTGTTGCCGTGGATGTTGGCTGCCCACGCGATGATGTATTTCGCGTGACGAAAATGTTCCGGGTCGGTGCCAAGCTTGATGCCGTAGACATTGACCAGCGCCTCGCCGCCGGTGGTGGAGCAAATCGTTCGCTCCAATTGACACGCACCCAGGCGGTTGAAAAAGCGGCGATCCATCGAGCCAAAGTTCAGCACGCCCGTAGTTCCGGCGTAGGAGTACGGCAGAATCGCCTCCGGTCCAAACTGACTGCTGACCTGTTGCAGGCGCGTGGCGATGATGGTGAGCGCCTCGTCCCAGCCAATGCGCTCGAAGGCATTCGCTTCCAGCCCACGTAGTTGGGGGCCTTTCGGCACACCGGCGCGACGGCGCATGGGATACAGCAGCCGATCTGGCGCGTAAACGCGATCCAGATATTTGGCGACCTTGCCGCAGAGAAAACCGCGCGTCACGGCGTGATCGGGGTCGCCCTGCAAACGCGTCGCGCGACCTTCGGCATCGACCGTTACGCGAACGCGACAGCTATCTGGACCGTCGAGCGAGCAGACGCCGTGGGAGAAGGACTTGCCGCTACCATGCAAAACCTTGGGAGTCGCCATGCACTGATTTTATGCCTGCACCGGATGGACTTGCCGTCATGCAGCGCCCAGGTCTCAAAAGCGAGACCTGGGGCACCCGGAGATTGAGGATTTTGTTGAGTAAGGGAGTCATTCTGAGGAAGTTCGCAAAGCGAACGACGAAGAATCCAGAGAATCCCCACAGAAAATATGGAGCAAGAATTCTCTGGATCCTTCACTTCGCTATGCTCGTTCAGAATGACTCTTTTCCGTGAGCGGGGATTATTCGCGACGCAACTTCCCAAGTTCCAAAAGCGAGACCTGGGAAGGCTGCAAGCCGCTCAGACCTGCATCACGTCTTTTTCTTTCGTGCTGCACATCTCTTCCATGCGGCGAATCTCTTCATCGGTCAGCTTCTGAATCTCTTCGAGCGAACGCTTCTCGTCATCGGCAGAGATCAGCTTTTCCTTCGCCGCCTTTTTGATAGCGTCGTTGCCATCGCGGCGAATGTTGCGGATGCCAGTGCGATGCTCCTCCAGTTCCTTGTTCAACTGCTTCACGACGTCGCGGCGGCGCTCCTCGGTCATGGGAGGAATCGGCACGCGAACTACCTTGCCATCATTCTGCGGATTAAACGCGTGCGGCGGCATGCGCAGACCTTTTTCAATGTCGGCAATCAGGCTGGGGTCAAACGGCTGGACGAGCAGCATCTGCGGCTCGGGCGCGCTCAACTGCGCCACTTGGTTCAGCGGCATCTCCGTCGCGTAAGCCGTCACCTTGACTTGGTCGAGCATATGCACCGAAGCGCGCCCCGTGCGCGTACCGGCCAGACTGACGCGGAAATCCTCTACGGCCTTTTCCATGCGGACTTTGAGCTGGTGGTGCACATCTTTCAGCGCCGGAATACCGGCCATTGCCGAGATTGCCATGTTCGTTCTCCTCTGTGTTGCAACGGTTCATTGTAACGGGAGCACGCGCGCGGAACCAAGTGGGAGGCGCGGCGACCCCCACTTGCGCCCTATCAAAAGAACCTGCAGCCCTTCGAACAACGGGCTCAAGGTAATCTGCGTCTCTCTTCCCTAGCCGTATGGTGTGTCGGCGCGCTCCAATATCTGCGGCTGGAGTTGTTTTTGGGGGTCGCTCCGTGAATCACGAGTTCGCGGCTGGAGCGCTCGTTCTACCCACTTCTTCCTGGACGGTATCGTATGTCACGCAAGCATCGTTTCCCTTATCTTTCAGCGCTCTTGCTCTTTGCAGGTTGTGCTCTTCTGCCGTTTCACTCCTTCGCCCAACTTTCATTTCAACCTCGACAGATTGTGCCCTCCACCGCAAACTCCAGCCTGGACACATTTGCCGACTTCAACGGGGACGGACGCGCTGACCTGGTCACAACGAAATATTCAACTTCGACCGGCACCGCGACCTATTATCTCTATCTTTCGAACGCAGACGGCACCTATGATTCGCCGGTGACGCTACCCGCAAACGTGGATGCCATCGGCGATTTCAACGGCGATGGCAAGCTCGACTTTGCTTCGTATCACACCGGCCCTCTCGACATCTATCTGGGGAATGGCGACGGCACCTTCCAGAGCCCGAAGCCTGTCGATAATTTCATCAATGGCAATTCCATGAACGCTGCGATTGCCGCAATGGATCTGAATCACGATGGCAAGACAGACATTGTCGTCGGGGGTGAGGCCAGCGGAAACTACATGCAAGTTTGGCTTAGCAATGGCGATGGCACCTTTACCAAGAGTCAGACAATTTCTGTCGCCTACCCCTTTTATCAGGACAGCATCGTTACGGGTGACTTTGATGGAGATGGTAAGGCGGATGTCGCCGTCGTCTACTCCACCCTGCAGCCCACCAGCATTCAGGTCTGGTATGGAGACGGCAATGGCCAGCTCGGTTCTCCATATATTTTCAGCGATCCCAACAATGACGAGGACAGCTATGCCACTGTCGCCGATATCAACAACGACGGGCGCAGCGACATTATTGCTGCGCCAAGCACGGTGCAGGGCAAATATACGGTGCCCCTTGCCAACCTGTCGGTCTTCAGCGGCAACGCCAACCGCACACTCAGCTTCAGCACGATCCAAACCAGCCAGTGCGCCGCTGGCTCTGCGGTTGCGGATTTTAACGGGGATGGCATCAACGACATTGCCTTTAACGAGGTGTCTTGCAGTTCACCCACAAGTTCGTCGGAACTAGTCATAAAACTTGGGCAAGGCTCAGGAGCGTTCGGCGCGGAACAGTCGCTGTATCAGAATCTTGTTGGGCCAATGGCGATCCGCACCACGACCGGGACCAAGCCAGATTTGATCGGGGACGAGAGTACGGACGGAGGCTCCACGCCCATCGTTCTGCTGACCAATACCAGCAGTGGCGCATTTCCCGGGTGCGGGTTTAGCGGCGCGGCAACGGGGGTGTCGGTTTGCACTCCGGCAGGCGCGTCCGCTAGCTCACCGGTGAAATTTTCCATCGGTGCGGCAGGCCCTACACCCATGCGCACCGTTGCAGTCTGGGCCGATGGCAAGAAGGTCGCGGAGCAATTGACCCATGCCTTCTCCGACTATTCCTTTCTTGATGCATCCGTCCCACTGTCGGCGGGGAGTCACTCCGTTACCGTCTATGGCACTGGCTGGGACAATACTCTGCAACAGAATTCGTTCACCCTGAATGTTGTGCCTGCCTGCTCTGCGCCCAGCTCCGCAGGCGTGCATGTCTGCAGCCCGGCCAGTGGTTCCACGAACTCCTCCCCGCTCAATGTTCAGGCAGCCAGAACCGTGACAGGCACCCTTGCGCGCATGGAGGTCTGGGTAGAAGGAGTGAAGGACTATACCTCCACGACGACCATCCCTGTCACGTATACGACGCTGGCCGTGGGAAGCCATCGCTTTGACTTCTACGCGGTCAACACGGCGGGCCAGAAGTGGGAGACCACGGTCACCGCCACTATTGCCGCATCGGTCGCGTCTGGATGCTCTGCACCCAGCTCCGCCGGGGTGCATGTCTGCAGTCCCGCGAATGGTTCCACTGGATCGTCCCCTGTGATTGCACAGGCAGCCAGTACCGTGACGGGAACCATTGCTCGCATGGAGGTCTGGGTAGATGGAGTGAAGGACTATACCTCCACGACGACCAGCCTGAATACTTCTATTCCTCTGCCCGTAGGCGCGCACCGCTTCGACTTCTACGCCGTAAATACAACGGGGACAAAGTGGGAAACCACGGTTTACTCCACCGTGAAATAAACGCGGCGCGCAAAAGACTAAGCCCTCGGCCAACAACCGAGGGCTTGTTTTTTTGGAGCAATGGGAACTGTGATTACTCGGCTTTAATGGCGGCTTCGGCAGCCTGAAAGCCGATCTTGGAGTGTTGGCCATCGCAAAACGGCTTGTTGACGGAGGCTCCGCAGCGGCAGAGCGCGACCTTCTCTTTGCCAGTAAGGTTGTAGGCGTTGCCCGAGGCGTCAGTCAGTTCGAGTTCGTTCAGGTCGCCGGTAACCATCAGGGGGCCATTTTTTAGCGCAACAGCTTTGATCATTTTGTTTTCTCCGTGGATTTGGGATTGCGTGGGGCTGCGGAAATACTTCGCAGAATCTATTGTCTCGCGAAAGAGACAATCGCACGCTTAACTGCATAGGGGTAGGAATAAATGGTGCAAGAATGCAAAAAGTCCGCACATGTCACATCTCCATGATCCCTGCACATAATTATGCCAGACGCCGCGAAATCTCCGTGTGAGTTTCCGTCATAGTTATCGGTCCAATCAGCGGCGGCACTTTTAGGTCATCACAAAAAAACATCACTTCCGACCCCATCGAGGCAGAGCGCGCACTATAACCGATATCGTAAACCACATGACGAGTGCTTCCGTAAAGCTTGCGAATGGCCGGAAC
>VFSW01012393.1_pt1 | contig 11910 bp, 10 predicted proteins | sample 5358111 | NCBI WGS metagenome assembly VFSW01 (sample SAMN11554181, study PRJNA540505) | mine drainage metagenome | isolation source: sediment from site ElyBrook_90M | place: USA: Ely Copper Mine, Vershire, VT | collected 2017 | reverse complement strand
TGTCACTCGAGGACTTGGAGGCGAAACGGGCCACCGATCAGGTCTACGACGTGGAGACTGGGCTCATGCGAGCGATCCAGATTCTGCGCGACTATCACCAGATGGGAGCACATATCGTTGGGTCCAACGTCGTGCACTTCGACCTCGAGATGCTCCGACGCAGTTCGATATCGATCCTCGGACGGGACCTGACGGACGGCGACTTCGACATCTCACTCCTTCGCATCATCGACGTCGTGGAGCACGACCTCGCGATGGACCCGAGTCGCGAGTTTCGACCTCGTCGCGGCCAGGCGTACTTGTGCCGACACTACGGAGTGAATCCAGGCGGACACGATGCGCTGAAGGATGCACGCGCCGCCGTCGAGGTCTTCCTCGAACAGGTCGTCCACAACAACGCCGGCCAGACGTCGTTTCTTTTGGCGTCTGATCCGGACGACTTCGTTGTCGCAGCGAGCGCCTAATCAAGCGTGGCGCGTGTTTCCGACGAAGAGCTCGTCTGTGCGGCCGAGGCGGCGCTCAATCCTCAGAAACTCGCCGACTTCTACGTTGGTGACGTGGGCTGTGCGGTCATGTCCTTTGACGACGAAGTCTTTACCGGTACCTGCATCGGAGGGAAGGACGGTATCTGCGCAGAGCAGAGTGCCGTGAGCAACCTGGTCATGAATGGTGAGCCTCGAGTAAAGAAACTGGTCGCCGTGTGGAGGAGCGATACCGGAGACCTACACGTTCTTCCACCTTGCGAGAAGTGTCGAGCGTTTCTTCGCTCCCTGTCAGGCGAAAATCAGCAGACCGAAATTATCCTCGGTCGAGACGACACGCGCATGCTCCAAGATCTACTTCCCTTGGAAGGCTGGCACGCTGAGAAGTGGTGACCGCGGATGGTCCCCAGCAGGCTCGAGTTGATGAGGTCCAGAACAAATGTGACGCTCCGTGTTTCAGTTCTCGCCTGACGAGGACGCGGCGTTCTTGAGTAGATTTCGTGACATGGCAATCCTCCATCAGGCGACGTTGGTGCCTTCGAAGCTGGAATTGATGACGTCCTGGCTGCCCTCCCGGACGTGGTTGCACGGCGCGGATACCTCGGCATTCGTCGCGGTGGGGGCGTATCGATTTGACGATCCCGACGGCGAGGTCGGCATGGAGTCCCACCTATTGAAAACTGCCGAAGGACTGACCATTCAGGTCCCGTTGACGTACCGCGCAGCGCCACTGGGCGACGCCGAGGAGTTCTTCGTCGGCACGATGGAGCATTCGGTGTTGGGCCAACGCTGGGTGTATGACGGATGTGGCGATGTCACGTACCTGACGGCCCTCGTCGCCACCATTCTCAGCGGCGGACACGAAGCTCCGCTCGACGTGATCACTGATGACGGCTTGGTCCGACGAGAAGCGACGACGAAGGTCTTAGGAAGCGGCTCCAGTCGCACCGATGCTCGCGTCGTGGCACCCGTGACCTGCATGGATCGCGGCACCGAGACGCACGTCAATTCGGGCGACCTGGAGATTGTGCTGTACCGGGTGGTCGGCGACAAGAGCACCGACGAGCACGTCAGCACGTTGAGCGGAACGTGGGTGGGGCAAGAGAAGCCGGTCACACTCGCTTCGCTCCTCACGATGTAGGAATATCAGTCGATTGTCGTCCAACAGGGGAGTCGTCGCCATCCACTTTTCGTGGCATCACGCGTTGGACGAGTGCTAGAGCCATCTTCGCCGCTTGAAGACAAAATACAGAGTCATCGATGTGACCACCATCAGAGCGACTGCCATCGGATAGCCGTAATACCAGTTGAGCTCGGGCATGTGCGTGAAGTTCATCCCGTATATCGTGCCGACGAGCGTGGGGGCGAACAATATTGCGGCCCACGCGGAGATCTTCTTGACCTCTTCGTTCTGCGCCAGGCTCGCCACAGTAAGACTTCGCATCTCTTCGTTCTGCTGCTGTGCCACGAGCGTCGAGTTGACCGTGAGGGCACTTTGCAGCAGCGTTCGAAAGGCGTCAACTCGTTCGCAAATTCGGATCACGTGATCCTTGACGTCGCGCAAGTTGCGTTGGAGCTCGAGTTCGACCTCGTACTTGTCGAATCCGTCCTCGAGCGCCGTGAGCATGCCAAGTAGTGGATGGGTCGCCCTTTGAAACTCGATCACTTCGCGAGAGAGATCGTAAATGCGACGTGAGACAGCCGGGTCGCTCTTGAAGAGCTGGTCCTCGATTTCATCTATATCGTTCTCGAGACCAGCAACGACCGGCGCATACTCGTCCACGACTTGGTCGAAGACGGCATAGAGAACCGCTTCTGGGCCGAGCTTGAGCAAATCCGGTGCCGCTTCAAGACGCTTGCGCACGAGCCCGAGGTCCGGGGTTTCCGCGTGGCGGATCGTCACGACGAAATCCTGTCCGGTGAAGATGTGCAGTTCACCAAATTCGACTTGTTCCGGCTCGGCGAGGTAACGCGCGGGCCGCAGCACCGTGAAGAGTGTCGTCCCGTATCGCTCGAGCTTCGGTCGTTGATGAGCGGCGATGGCGTCCTCGACGGCGAGTTCATGGAGCCCGAACTCTCGAGCCACGGATCGTATCTCTTCGGGATCTGGTCGATACAGCCCGATCCAGGCCATGCCCTTTCTTTCGCGCAGGAGCTCGTAGGTTTCCTCGAGGCTCTTCGGGTCAGCACTGCGTTGACCGTCCACGTACACCGCGTTATTGACTATTGGCACCTTGACCTCGATTCCCGTCAATTATGTCTCTCGCAGCGAGTCCGAAATCGCTCTGGAGGATCTGACCACCTCGCACGCTTGTCGGCACCGCGACATTGGTGCTAGCGCTCGACTGCTGTCGTGCTGGCCCCATGGTTCGTTCCCTCGAAGGCCGACAACATACCTCCATGGACGTCACGACAGACACCACTCCGGGCGCCGGACTTGAAGAGCATGAAGCGATCGTGGTGGGTGCCGGATCGGCCGGCCTCGCAGCGGCCGCCGCGCTTCAACGCCGGGGTTTCGAGACCATCGTCATTGAAGGGGCAGAGTGCGTTGGACCACGTTGGCGCTCGCGGTACGAAGAGTTGCAGCTCAATTCGTGGCGGGCGATGTCGAATCTGCAGGGCTACCGCATGCCCCGCCGTTACGGGCGATTTCCATGCCGAGACGATTTCGTGGCCTATTTGGAGGAGTACGTCACCCATCAACAACTCACGATCAAATTCAGCACGCGTTTGCTGCGCATCGATCGCGCGGAGAGTGGCTGGACCATGACGACAGACTCCAAAGTCGTTCGCGCACGCTACGTCGTGATCGCGACAGGCTGGGACGCGGAGCCCGTCATACCAGAGTGGCCCGGCCGAGAAGCGTTCGATCCCGAACTCATTCACTCGTCAGAATTTCGAAGCGCGAAACCGTACAAAGGTCGCAACGTGCTCGTGGTCGGCCTGGGAAATTCGGGGATCGACATCGCTGGTCACCTCATCGCTGCGGGCGCACACGCCACCGTGTCAATGCGAACGCCTCCCAACCTCGCGCGGCGAAACGTCCTCGGACTCCCGGGTCAACCGTTCCTCGTGCTCGGGGCAGACCACCTTCCCAAGCGCTACGCCGACGTAAGTTTCGGGGCCGTGCAGCGGCTCCTCTTTGGCGATCTCACGACCTTCGGCATCCCTAGACCGGGCGACGGCGTGTACGCCAGCTTTGAACGACGCTTCGTGAATCCGGCGATCGACAACGGATTCGTCGCGGCTCTCAAAGTTGGAAAAACCAGAGTGGTGGGAGAAGTGGAGCGACTTGATGGGTCCGACGTCGTCCTGGTCAGTGGCCAACGACTGCGGCCCGACGTTGTCATTTGCGCGACGGGGTATCGACGTGGCTTGGAACCGCTCGTAGGTCACTTGAACGTCCTTGGGCCCGATGGCGTGCCCTTTGCGTACGGGGGAGCCCCCGAACATTCGACGGCTCCGCAACTCTATTTCGCCGGTATGTGGGGACAGTTCAGCGGACAGATTCGACTTGGCCCCATCCATGCTCGTCGCATCGCAGACGCCGCGGTTCGACACCGTGCCGGCAAGTGATGTATCCGGCAAAAGTAAACATGCACTCAGCGGAGATCGAGGGAAACCGGCTGCTGAGCCAACCGTTCACACAATGAAGCGAATGGTAGGGTGGTGTCCCTTAGGGGCCGTTGGCGCAGTCTGGTAGCGCACTTGCATGACACGCAAGGGGTCACAGGTTCAAGTCCTGTACGGCCCACCACGTTTCGCTTTCATTTCAGGCTCATCGGATTCTGGTGGGGTGAGCTTCATCGCACGACGATCGATCCGAGCACTCGCCAGTTCGGTTTTCCGGCGTATAAGAGGGCTCTGATCCGGTAGTTCTGGAAGTTGCGAAAGCCAAAGCCGACGCGCTTGATGCGCTTGATCAAGTTCTTGATCGCTTCGGTCGGCCCGTTGCTCACTCGGGCCACCTGAAAGTTGCATATCTTGTCGAACCATTGCCGGATGGTGCGGCCGAGCTTTTGGATCTCGGGTGGCATGGTCTTTCGCAGGCAGTGGTCCTGCCCGTTGTCCATGCGCAGATAACACGGCGCGCCGTGTTCGGCGGCGAGTTGCTCGAGACAACGGATCACGTTGTCGGCGGTGATAAAGGAACGCCCTCAGTTGCTCGTCCGCGGCTGTTGGTTCGACTGCGGGGAGGCGCTGGGTGGAGTCTCCAGCAAACCCGTCGCGATTCAAGCAGTCCCTTCACTACTTTCGATGCTCTGAAAAGGTACTTTAGGTTCGACGTAGAAGAGGGTGGACTAGATCGTGGCTATGAGTGAGCAGACGAGTGATGCGAAGCGCGGAGGTGCCCGTGCATTTGGCATCATCTTCCAATTTCTTGCGCTTGCGGCTCTAATCGGCACTTTTGCTGCTATGACGTATACGGCTCAATTGGGAAACCAAATTGGAATCGGAGGCAGTCACAATCCAGTAACCTGGATCATCCTCGCTAGCGGGCTGTTTGTAACTTCCGTTTTGGCGGGGCTTGGCTACATATTGGGCATACTCTGTGCGATCTACGATCGGCAGGAGCCTCGGGAGTCACGAACGCGCGGGCCGCACGCAACCTTGATTCATTCGTCGCCCAGGCCCCCAATCCAACGAGAAACTCCGATTGCGGCCACTTCAGAGACCTCATCGGTGTCGTCACGACAAACAATTCAGCCACGTTCACCAGTAGCTAAGGATGCCCAGTCAAGGCCACCACAAGCCGTCGCAAAGAGCCCACTGTGGGAGTGGCTCACGCGCGAAAGGCATTTGGGACGGACTGATCCAAAGTGATGCCTTCCTGAGTAGATAGAGGTGTGGTGTCTCGGATTCTGGGATTGGCAGAACACTTTCACGATGTTGATCAATAGACTCAAGTCCCACGTGGGTCAGCGGTGAACTCCACGACCAGCCACAGATCCTGCGGAATCTCCGAGAGTCGTCGCTTCAACTCGTGGCGAACCTCGTCCGATTGTCGCACGGGCCAGTCGGCGGCGACCACGAAGGCGAGTTCAACGTAGAACTTTCGACCGATCTTGGTCATTCGCAGGGTCTGTTCCTTCAGGTTAAAAACTTCGCACACGTCGTCCACCGCGGCGCGGGCCTCATCTCGAAGTTCTCCTTGCGGGGATCCTTCGACGAGTTCGACGAAGGTCGATCGAATCATGTGCAATGGAGGGACGATGAACGCAAGGCAGGTGGCGATGACCATCGACGGGTCAACGTAACGTGCTGCGGGCGACCACGAAGTCGACAGGATGAGTCGAGCGAAGATGAAAGCAAGGAGCATCCCTAGACCGAGGACAGAGCCTGCGAGCCAGGCGGTGTTCTCGGCGCGTACCAATTCAGATCTACCCGCGCTACGTCGCAACGCAACGTAGACCGCTGCGCAAATTGCAAAAGCCAACACGGCGTAGGCGAGCGCCCAGCCGGCCGGAACTTTGCTTCCGCCGTCGACAATGGTGAGGACCGCGTTGAAGGCGGCATAGATACACGTGGCGAGGAGTGCCACGCCCTCGATTGCGATGATGAGTGGGGTGAGCGCCTCACGTCCGAAGGGATAGCGCAAGGTAGGGCCCCGTGCTACGAGATGCGAGACGCGCAGGGCCATCGAGGAGAGTCCGATGCCGAGAAACGTGTAGAAACCGTCAAACAGGATGATTTGAGAACCAGTCACGACGCCGATGACGATCCCCAGAGACGCGAGGACGGCGCCACAACTCACTGAGACGCTGAGCGAACGGCGTTCGGTCCGGAGTTCTTCGTTCCCGTGTGGGATCGTCATGGATAGTGCTTCAGGCGCGACATTGCGATTCAGTTCTTTCGACGGATGTTGGCACGGTCAGTCCCAACTCGAGGGTTCACGCACCCTTTGGCTGAGGCTAGATCTACGCAAAGGCTAAACCGTCAGGATTGAGCCTGCGCACCTCGCACGCAGTCTTGGACTTCACTTCTGGTGCGGTGGCGTCAACTCAGTCGTCGGTAGAGCCGAAGTGACGAAATGGACAGAAGTACGGCCGCGAAACCAGCAAGTACGCCGAGTTGGGGCAGGATTGTCAGGATGGTGCCGTGGCGCGAAAGCAGACTCGTCCACGCGTCGACCGCCCACGCTTGGGGCGTGATGTGTCCCACCGCACGCATCGTCGCACTGACGATCGAGAGCGGCCACATGCAACCGCCGAGCATCGCGAGCGCGATGCCGGTCGTTGGACCGATGGCCGATGCCTGCTCGGGCGTGCGAAAGAGGGTCCCCGAGAGCAGACCGGCCCCGGCCCCGACCAGTGCCCACGTGACGACGAGCAGCCCCGCGGCCAGTGGATTGCCCCACGAGACGCCAAAGGCGAGTGAACCGACCGTGACGATGAGCACCGACTGCACGAGAGCTAACAGGAAGTACGTCAGCGCTTCGCCGGCGATGATGGTGCGCGCGCGCACTGGTCCGGCGAGCATCCGCTCGTACATACCGAGGCGTCTGTTCTCGATGATCGTGGCGCCTGCGGCGAGGGCGCTCAGGAACACGAAGAGCACCAGTTCGGTCGGCGCGCTGTAGCTGTAACCCTGGGGGAGCGTGCTCGCGCTCGAATCGGCACGAATCGTCGTCATACTGACCTGCGGCACTGAATGCTGCAGCGACGTCGCGGTGGCGAATGCCTTGGCGAAGTGGGTTGAGGTGTGGGCAACGGTGAAGTTCGCCGCCTGCACCAGGGCGCCCTGGCTGAGGATCACCGACGAGACCGCGGTCGCGGCGGCCTGCTGCGTACTGTTCACTTGCTCCGCGAAGATGGTCACGGTGACGCGATGGTCACGGCTCTCACTGGTGCCGAGCGTCGAGGGCAAGAGGACCCCCGCGCTGATCTCGCCGCGGGCCAGCGCCGTCGTGAGACCTTTTCGATCGGTGTACGAGATGACGTCGATGCCGCGGGCGTGATCGAGCGCGGCGACGATCTCCTGGCCCGCCGGACCGCTGTGGGCACTCTCCACGCCGACGCGAAAGGTCGAGAAGCCTCGGACCGTCGCGCCCACGATGATGATCACGATGATCGGCAGGACCAGCAAGAAGAAGAGTGACGTCCGGTCGCGAATGATACGACGCGAGGACGCACGCGCGATCGCGATCGCCCTCATGAGACGGCCCGTCTTGCGAGGGCCATCGCGGCGCCACCGGTGATCAGACAAATCAGGAGTATCGCCTCAATGGGCCGCACAACCGTCGAGAGACCGCCACCGATGGTCGCCAGGTCGGTGAAACCGCGCATCGCCTCACCGTTCGGGGTGAAGAGCGCCAGCGTTCGCATGAGCGGCGGTGACGAGGAGATCACGATGAAGTTGCCGCCGAGGAGTGCGAGTCCAAAGACGAGCATGGAAGCGAATCCCTCAGCCTGGCGTTGCGTGCGCGAGACCCCGATGACGAGCGCGATGAGACAGACGATCGAGACCACCAAGGCGAGACCGAGCAGGCAGGCGGCCAGCGGGCTGCCCCAATGGGCGCCGAAGGCGAGTGACGTGATGACACCGACCGTGGCGAGACTGAGCGTCCCGTAGATGAAAACGGAGAGTGCCTTGCCCACGAGGATCGCCGCCGGACGCACGGGTGCCGCGCGCATCCGCTCGACCATCCCCTCAGCGCGGTCGACGAAGAAGCTGCGCGACGCGAAACTGATCGTGAAGAGCAGGAAGAAGATCGCCATGGCGGGGCTGTAGTAGCTGATGGCGCTCAGTTGATCTGCCCCGATGGGACGTTCGATTGACTGGAGCGGGATACGGAGTGTGCTGGCGTCAGTTGACAATGCGGCGAGTGAGCTCGTCGGTGCGCCCGACGCGAGCGCCGTGGCCACTGAGAGTCGATCGGCGTTGATCTGCGCAGTGAACGACCCAGCGATGGAGCGCGTGACGTTGGCTTCGATCTGGTGGTTGACGCTCGTGACGACGGCGAGGGACTTCGGGTGCACCGCGCCGATCGAGGCGCTGAACCCCGAGGGGATCAGGATCGCGGCGGCATCGTGACCGTCGTGCACTGCGGTGCGCGCTGCCGCTTCACTGGCGAGAGGGACGACAGTGAGCACGGACTTCGACGCCTTGGACTCGAGACCTTTCACCAATTGCGCGGCCACGGCGCCGTGGTCGTCGTTGACCACGCCGAGAGAGTAGTGAAACGTCTCGGTGCCCTTGAATGCGAAACTCATCAGGGCCGCGATCAGTAGCGGCGCGACGAGACCGAGAACAATGGCGGAGCGATCGCGGAGTCGCTGTCGAAGGTCCTTGCCGGCGATGATGAGGGCTGCGGGCACGTCAATCCCGCAGTGCGGTACCGGTGAGGTGCAAAAACACAGCCTCGAGGTCCGGTTCGGTCACGTCGATGGCGTTGACGGTCACGTCGATCTGTTCGGACGCCTCAAGCAGCAGCGGGAGCATCCGGCGTCCCTCACTCGCGACGACCTGCACTGCGTCGGCCGTCGTGGCGACGCTGTCGACGCCGGGTATCGAACGACAGGCCGCGGCAAACGCTTCGAGGTTCCCCGATGCGGACAGTTCGATGCGGTCGCGCTCGCCGAGCTGCTCGACAAGTTCGCGGCGCGTGCCTTCTGCGATGAGACGCCCGTGATCGATGATCCCGACTCGGGTGCAAACGTGCTCGGCCTCTTCCATGTAGTGCGTGGTGTAGAGCACCGCCATGCCGCGACGACCGAACTCCTGGACGCGTTCGAGTATCGAGTGGCGGCTCTGGGGGTCCACGCCGACGGTCGGCTCGTCGAGGACGAGCAGTCGAGGATGGTGCAGGAGTCCGGCACCGATGTTCAGTCGTCGCTTCATGCCGCCGGAAAATGAGTCGACGCGGTCGTTTGCGCGGTCGCTCAACTCACAGAGTTCGAGCACTTCGGCGACGCGCTCACGAACGATGTCGGAAGGGAGTTTGTAGAGCCGGGCGATGAAGCGCAAGTTCTCTGCCGCGGTCAGGTCCGGGTAGAGCGCGATGTCTTGGGGCACGTAGCCGATCAGACTCCTCACGGAGAGATCGGTATGGACGTGACGTCCTTCGACGGTGACCTCACCGGCGTCGGGATCGAGCAGTCCACAGACCATCTTGATCGTGGTCGTCTTGCCCGCGCCGTTGGGTCCGAGCAGTCCATAGATCTCGCCGGGATCGATGGAAAAGCTGATGTCGTCGACGGCCGGGCGGTCGCCAAAACTGCGTCGCAGGTTCGAGCACCGAAGGAGTGGACTGTCGGCCATCAGGGCGATTGTACGAAAGTTCGAGGTCGGGCCACTAGGGGCGATAGTCCTCCTTGGTCATGACGGGTCCCATCGTGACGGAACGGTGAACGTGGTGTGCGTGTCACGTGATCGCCACAGTTCCAGAGCGTGCGCCGAAGAACAGCACGACGATCGCCCCAAACGCACACGCCGCGCCAAATGCAAACGTCGCCCAGGAGCCCACCGTCGACCCCCGCACGCCACCAATGATCGACGCCAGTACCAGGCCGACGCTGATGACCGTTTGCAGGAGTCCGTAGATACCCGCCGCCTGGGTCTCGTGGGCGATGAAACTCCCGACGAGGGAACGCGACACGCTGTCGGTCAAGGCGATATAGAGGCCATAGACGCTGAAGAGGACCCAGACGCCGGTCGTCGAGTGATTGATCGCGAATCCGATGTAGACGAGTGCGTAGATGACCACGCCCGCGACGTAGACCCGTTTCGCACCAAGTCGGTCGGCCAGGATGCCGGCGGGCGTGGACGCCGCAGTGTAGATGACGTTGTAGACGACATAGGCGACGATGACCAACGAAATACTCAGTCCGACGCTCTTGGCCCGAAGGATCAAAAAGCTGTCCGAACTGTTGCCCAAGGCGAAAAGACCGCTCGCCCAAAGGAACAGTCGCAGTTGCCTCGGGAGCGACGACCACGTGAGGCGACGCCCGGCAGTCGCCTCGTCGCCAACGGTTGCCGAGGTGGTAGCCGCTTCATGGAACGTGACCGACGATTTGGAGTGTCGGCGGGCTTCGCGCACGAAGGGGACGACGAGGACGGCGAGCACCGACGGAATGAAGGCGATGTAGAGCACCGTCCGGATGTCATTGCGGAACGAGTGCAGGAAGAGCAGGGCCAGAAGTGGACCGGCCACGGCTCCGGCGCTGTCCATACTTTGCTGGACACCGAACACTCGGCCGCGATTCTTTTCACTGGATGCGTCAAGCAGGAGAGCGTCACGGGCACCGGTGCGCACACCCTTGCCAAATTTGTCGAGAAGCCGCCCGAGGAACACCACCCCCCACGTCGTCGAGATCGCGACGACGATCTTCGACGCGGTGGACGCGACGTAGCCAAAGATGACGAAGGCCCTCCGTTTCCCCAGCCGATCGGACCAACGCCCGAAGACGACCTTGAAGCCGGCGGCGGCACCCTCCGCCACGCCGTCGATGAGTCCGAGGATCGCGACGGGTGCGCCCAAGACCTGGGTGATGAAGATGGGCAACAGGGGGTACAGCATCTCGCTGGACATGTCATTGAAGAAGCTGACGAGACCAAGTATCCACACCGAACCGGGAATACGCTTCGCCGCATCGCGTCGTGGCATTGGGACCATTCATCACCTGTCAGTAGTGCGGCGAGTTTGTTGCCAGGGTTCACCAAAGTCATAGTCGAAACCGTGGTGCTACACGTGCGCCTCGACATTTAAGAACCCGACACGCAGTGACACCTGGCGTTAGCGGGCTCACCACAATTGGGAGAGATGCCCTGCTACGACGCTGGATCCGTCGATGGCGGCGGCGGGAGAGGGTGCGGGGTCGTCCCGATTCGCGGCGGCGGCAGGGATCTCCTCGAGGGTGGCGCGGACCTGCTCACTCAAGAAACGAGACGGTTGGGCCCACGAGTGATCATCGCGAATCCGATGATGGTGGTACCGCCGCGGCACGTAGACGGCGAGATTCCTCCGCGCGCGGGTGATCGCCACGTAGAAGAGTCGCCGTTCCTCCTCTAGACCTTCCGGTGATCCCAACGACATGTCCGAGGGGAAGTTGCCGTCAGCGGCATGAATCACGTGCACCGCATCGAATTCGAGACCTTTCGCCGAGTGGACGGTCGAGAGTAACAGCCAGTCTTCGTCGACCATGGGAGGTCCGGCGAAGTCGCCGGTCGACGCCGGAGGTTCAAGCACCTGTTCGGCCGCGACGTCACTCAGTCGCGTCATACCACTACACGCCAGTACGAGAGCGCCAAGGTCCTCGAGGCGCGGTGCGGCGTCGTCGTAGGTGCAGGCGATCAGCGGCGAGACGGCACGGCGACCCCGTTCGGCGTGCAACTCGACCGGCTCGAACTCGTGCGCGCAGAGGGCGTCCAAGAGGTCGTGTGCCATGGGGCGAGCATCGTCTGACAATGCATCGCTCACTCCCGACCA
>VFSW01012392.1_pt1 | contig 11910 bp, 8 predicted proteins | sample 5358111 | NCBI WGS metagenome assembly VFSW01 (sample SAMN11554181, study PRJNA540505) | mine drainage metagenome | isolation source: sediment from site ElyBrook_90M | place: USA: Ely Copper Mine, Vershire, VT | collected 2017 | reverse complement strand
AAGAACGACTAAAACCGCCCCCACCGCCGAACGAGTGGCTAAAACCGCCCCCGCCGCCGGAAAACGACGGGCTGAAACGCGCGGCAGAGAATCCCGATCCGCCGAAGGACCGTCCGAAGGTGCTGTAGGACGGCCGGGAGGAAAACGACGGCGATGAGAACGAGTGATACGAGGAGCCGCCGAACGACGACGAATACCGCGGCGAGTAAACCGGCCGCGACGCCACCGAGGACGACCAACTGCGCGAGGGCGACGCATAGTAACTGCGGGATGCCGGCGCGGAGTACTGCGACGACGACCAACCCGTGGTCGAGGTCGGACGCGCTGCGTAGGTTTGCGTTTGCCGTCCGTTGCTCAACGACGCGCCGGGCCGGTTGGCGCCCAAGCTGCCGGCGTTGTTCTGCCAGTAACTGGTCGGGCTGCTCCGGGAAAAATTCGCGGCCGATGCCGTGCCGGACCGGCCCGAGGTGGTGGTGGAGGCGCTGCGCGTGAAGCTGGGCGCATATTGCGCGCTGGAAGCCCGGGTCGGGCTGGCCGCCGGGCGGGAGGCTGCGGCGCTGTTCTGCCAGTAGCTCGTTGACTTGGTCGAGGCGAGACCCTGGGCCCCGGCGCCACGGCCGGCGACCGTGTTGGGAGTGAAGGCCGAGCGGGACGAACCGGCGGCCGACCGCGCGGATGGGTAGCTGGTGCTGGCCGACGCCACGCGGGCGCCGCCGGGCAGTTCCTGCCGGAGCGCGGTGATGTTCTTGCCCGCCGGGGAGGCGGCGGAGGCGCGGCCCAAGTTGGCGGTTGAACGGCCAGCCGAAGCCGGACGGTAAATTGTCGTTCGCCCGTTCTCATTCCGCACCAAGTCTGGCTGCGCCCGACCCGGCGCACCCGGCACGTCGCGGATCGTGCCGCGGCGGACTTCGCTGCGGGAAAGTTGCGAAACCCGATCCACCGGGATGCCCCGGTTGAGGACGGTGTTGCCGTTGCCCCTGCCGAAGTCGTTCACCCGATTGCAGTTGCCGTAAATCCCGGCGGCCAGGCCCGGCCCGACGGCGTAGAGACACGGGTTGTAGGCGCAGAATCCGCCCCACGGGACGAAGTTGTAGCAACCAAAACCCAAGCCAAAGCCGAAGCCGAAGCCGATCGGGCTGCCGCAGTAGGTGAAGCCGAGACCGGCGGTCCAGCAACTGAACGGTGGCAGCGGCGCCCAGCCGCAATACGCATCGTTGTAGGCCCAAGTCACCCAGGAAGGCGCCCAGACGTTGTCCGGCCACCAGCACCAACCGCAGGCCGGATCGTCAAACCACCGTCCGTAATGGAAGGCCACGCCGCCCCAGGAGTAATCAGACTGCCAGTACCAGCCGTCGTCCGTGTAAATCCAGCGGCCGGCGTTGCCGTACGGGCGCCAACCGGGGTCCGTCACCGCAGTCGTGGGCTGCCAGCACCAGCCGTAACCGTCAATGTTGACCCAGCGGCCGTAGGGACTGAGCGCGTCATAGAAATTGTTGTTCACCCCCGCGGGGGGCGGGTTGGCTGGCGCGGCGGCTGGCGCGGCAGGGGCGCTGGTATAACCCGGCGCGTAGGCTGGCGGCGGCGCCGATGCCGCCGGCGGCGTTGACTGCCAAGTATCCGTGAGGTTCGCCGCCGAAGGGGTGCCGCCGGTCAGCGCCTGGTCGCGCTCCATCATCGCGGTGATCACCGAATCCTTCACGCCCAAGTCGCGCAGGTAAATGATCTGGCTGGAGCCCAGGTTGAAGGTGCCGGGGGAACTGTTGACATAGGCAAGGACGACGTTTGGCTCCACGTTGGCGTCGGTCATTCGCACCACTTCCGCCGACGCCGGCGAGAGGGCCACGTCAGCCGGCAGCGCCGGCTTCACGATGGCGGTCGGGGCCGTGGGCGGTTTGGGCACCGTGGGCGGGCCGGTCGCTGTGTTGGTCGCCACCGCCGAGGATGCGGAGATGGCGGAATTGGTCTGGTTCAACGAACTGCTGGCGTCTTGGGCGGAATTACCGGTCAAGGGGAAAGTCATCGCCAGCAGCACCGAACTCCAGAGGGTCAAGTTTCGCATTTTCATAGGCTTGAATGTTTCATTTGCCACTGCGTTACCCTGCTGCCCGTTGTCCATTTGACGGCCGGTTCACCGGCCTATTCATGGTTCAACCGGGACAACCTTGCTCGCCGTCGGCGCCGGAGCAAGTGCGCGGCAGTTCAGGGACGGAGGATTTCGGGACGCAACCGGCCGACCCACTGATCGGGCATTCGCGGATCGAGCGAACCGGCGACCGGCCGCTCCTGGTCCACGTGGCCGTCGCAGCGCAGCACATCGGCTTTGTGCTGGTGGCGGAAATGGCCGTTCGGCGGGTTGGTGCTTTCATCGACGTAGTACCATTCCTCGAGCATCGGGTGATTGGGCGAGGCTGGGGCCTGCCAGGTGTTCACCTGCGCCGCATCCGCCAGGAGCACGGTTTCAGTGGGACACCGAAGCTGGTTCACGTTGACGGGTGGCAACGCTGGCGGCGCCGAGAGGTCGAGGTTGTAGCCGTAACCATAGGTCGCGCCGGTGGCCTTGAGCTTGAATTGCGACAGGGCGTAATCCAGTGCGGGGCAAATCTCCACCCCGCGGCCTTGGAGGTACGGAAAGAGCGCGCCCGACGTGGCGTCGAAGGCGCGCTGGCCTTCCGGCCCCGGTCCCATCCAGCCGAACCAATAAAGCTGCCCGCCGTTGGTGGCCGCGCCGCCGTAGCGGAAACAGCGGCCGCCGTTGTCGTCCCAGTACATCTGCGCGGCCAGGCCGAGTTGGCGCAGGCCGCTGAAGCATTTCACGCGTTGCGCCGAGGTTTTGCCGCGGGCCAGCGCCGGCAGCAAGAGTCCGGCGAGGATCGCCAGGAGAGCGACGGTGACGAGCAACTCCACCAGCGAGAACGCGCCGGCCTCCGACGTCCGGCTCTGAACCTTTCCGTTCACGGTTTTTCCGCCCGCACACGGTAGAACGCGGTTCCCGCCGGGGCATTGGTGTCCGACAAGGTCAGCATCGCTCCGTTGCCGGGGGCAGCCGGCAAAACCGGCGACCAGACGCGGAAATCCGCCGTGCGTTCGAGCGTGTAGAGCCAATGGTCGCGGCTGGTGAATTGGACCTGCCAGACTTGGTTGCTGAGGGCGCCGGTCAGGTCACCGACCGGCGGCGGCGGCACGGTGACGATCAGGTTGTCCACGGCGCCGTGCGCCAGGACCGAGCCGGCGTACTGCGGATCCTGCCCGGCCTCGCTGTAGCTGCTGATGGCCAGGGCATCGACGCGGAAATCCGTGAAGTTGGTGGTGAGCGGCGAGGTGAGGACTGTGCCGTCGTGCGTGGCGAGGTTGGTGAGCGTGGTGACGAGCGTCTGGTTGGAGGCGGTGTAGGTCATCACCGCCCGATACCAGTCATTACCGGTCAGCGCCAGGACGGCGTAATCGGAGGATCCGTTGTAGCTGAAGGCGCTGTTGGAGGAAACGCAGGCGGGCCACACCGTCGCGCCGTAGCCGGCGTCCCAAAAGTAATCAAACTCGACCAAATCCGGCGAATCGGTGCCGGTGCCGCGCAGGAAATTGGTGCGCGTCGCCTCGGCGAGGTTCACGAAACCGAGGGCGATCTCCAGCGGCGCGGTGAAGTTGGTGTGGACGCCGACGCCGATGTCGCTCAGGCGCAGGTCAAACGCCACGGCGAAGTCGTCGCTCCGGCTGAGCACCGTGCCGAGCGGATGGTAGAAATAGCTGTTGGGCTGCGACGAATCCCAGGTGACTTCCAGATCCTGGTTGGTCGCGTTCCAGTGAAACAGATTGGTCTGGCCGAAAACGCGCCAGCCGTTCCCGGCGGGATCGGACGAGAAATCCTCCGTGAACGTTCCGCCCCAGGAGTGGCGGGCGAGTGAGAAGACAACGCCGGCCAGGGCCAGCGCGGACAACAAGTGTTTGGGCATGGGCTGATCTTTCCATCGTGCCGCGGCGCGGGCCGCGGCGGGTTACGGTTGAGAGACCAGCGGGGAGTCGGGAAAACAAAACGCCTCCAGACCCCGCCCAACGGAGAATGAAGGCATTCAACGAGTCCCGCCGAAAACAGTCCGGCAGTCTGGTCTCATCCTTCTCTTTGGCGGAGAAGTTGGCCGCTGCGGCAACACCGGCGGAACGCCGGCGCGACCTTGACGGCCACGACGAGCACAGCCAAACCGGTATCCTGACTTCGGACTCGGACCTTGCTCCCGCCTTCCCGGCGCGTGGCCAGTGGCCGTGGGAGCTCGTCATCCGTTACAGTGGCGCAACCGTCCCCGATTTACACGGGGTTCCCGGACATTTGACTGTGATGGTCAGACGGGCCGGCGGCCCGTCCATTTCAAAGAACGCCCTACAGGTACGGCTGGATGCGGGAACTTCCAAGAAAAATCCACGGCACGCTTTCCTGACGGGAAGCAAAACCCAGTCTCCTTTTCCGCCTCTTCCGCCTCCGCCTTCCCGCACCCGCTCCTACCGCGCGTCCATCACCACCTACGGAAAGGTTTCCCCCAGCGGCCGCCGGCGGAACTCCTCCAGTGGCCCATCCAGCCGGGCCGGGCTTGCGCTGCGGCGCGACGGCTCAACTCGGGCCCGCACAACTCCTCCGTGATCGCCGCCACCTTCCGCGTCGAGACCCCTGGCCCGCAGCTCTGCGCCAGCGCCGCCACGAAGGCCTTTTCGCTGCGCTGATAGTGCTCAAAGACCTGCGTGCGGAAATGCCCCGCCCGATCTTGCGGCACACGCAATACGAGGGATCCCCACCCGCGTGATCAACCGCCGCCGATAACAGCCACTCCGGTAGCCCAAGCGCTGGTCACTGCGCTCCTGCTTGCCGGCTTGCAAGCACTCCTCCCTCTGCCGCTCCAGGATCGTCTGCACCGCCTCCTGGACCACCGGTCGCAGGAAATCGGGTTGCGTCCTCCAAACGGACTTCATCTGCGCGGCGTCCAGCGTTACGGTCTTCGCACTGCTCTGCTTTGGCTTGCGGGTCATGGTTCTGCCTTTCGTTTCCTGGGTTCTCGACACACCCCAGTGGCTACCAGAACCCACCTCTATTTGCAGAAACTTCCGCACACTACCCCCGACTTCGATAGCCTTGAGGTCGGGCAGGTCAAACAGGGAAAGGGATGGTGCGTTCCACTGTCCTCCACCCCGCATTGACGGCCGTCCGCAATGGGCACTTGATCGCGCGGCCCAGGCGCCGTGCCGCCGTGAACGCGTCCTCCCCAAACCGCGGGAAGCAAAGTCCTTGCGCCCCGGCGGGGTCGTGACCGAGAATCCCCCGTCTTTATGCCGTCCAAAGCCTCGCTATCACCGGCCGCAGCCTGGGAAAACCCGGTCCAGGCGCGGTTGCGCCAGGGCCAGTCCGTGTTCGGGGTGGTCATCGCGGTCAACAACGTGGAGGTCGCGGCGCACGCCGCCGCCCTGGGCTTCGACTTTCTCTGGCTCGAGATGGAGCACGCGCCCCTGGCGCTGGAGACGGTGCGCAACATCGTGCTGGCCACGCGCGGGCTGCCGGCGGTGCCGTTCGCCCGCCCGCCGGTCAACGAACTGTGGACCGCCAAGCGGCTGCTGGACGCCGGGGTGCTCGGCGTCATTTTTCCGTTCACCCGCACACCGGAGCTGGCCCGGCAGGCCGTGGCGGCGTGCCGCTATCCGCCGGCCGGATTGCGCGGCTCCGGCGCCGACCTGGCCCAGATGCGCTGGCCGGCCCCACAAGGCTATCACGATTTCGCGGACGACAACGTCCTGGTCATCGCGGTGGTGGAGGACACCCGCGCGGTGGACCAGATTGATGAAATCGCCGCCACCCCGGGCCTGGACGTGTTGTTCATCGGCACGAGTGATCTTTCGTTCTCCCTCGGTCTGCGCGGGGCGCAGGATCATCCCCGGCTCGACGCAGCGGTGGCGAAAATCGTGGCGGCGGGCCAGAAGCGCGGCAAGGTGCTTGGCCGGCCGGCGCGCTCGGCGGCGGAGGTCCAGCGGTTCCAAGACCAAGGCTTCCGGTTCTTCATGACGGCGACGGAACTGGATTTGATGGCGGCCGGCGCGGTCCAGCTCCTTGGCCCGCTTGGCCGGTCGCGGCACGCGGCCGCCAGCGGCGGCTTGTGACTTGGCGGAGGGTGAGGGACTCGGAAGCAACCCCGGCCAGCCGGTTCCCGACGCCTGAGGAGGTGGCCATCTGCGGATTGAAAGCTGACCGCCAGCCGCTATGATTCGGGCACCGGCTCTGAGCGGCGGCTCGAACGCCCCCCGTGGGCAGCGTGAAACGGCGGACGCCCAGGCCGCGGGTGTCGGGAGTGGCGATTTACCAATTCAAAGAAAGCGACAGATATGAACATGAGGCAGATCGGCAAACGGGTCGTCCTGTTCCTGGTAGTCAACCTGCTGGTGATGACCACCGTCACGGTGGTCCTTGGCGTGCTGGGCGTCGGACGCTACTTCCCGCAAGGCGGGCTGGCGGGCTTGGCCGTGCTCTGCCTGGTCTGGGGCATGGCGGGATCGTTTGTCTCGCTCGCGCTGTCCCGCGTCATGGCCAAGTGGCTCATGGGCGTCCAAGCCATCCCGGCGGACACCACCGACCCGACGCTGCGGGAACTGGTGGACACGGTGCATGGGCTGGCCCGGGCCGCCGGTCTGCCGGCCTTGCCGGAGGTCGGTATCTACGAGTCGCCGGACGTCAACGCCTTCGCCACCGGCCCGACGCGTTCCCGCGCGCTGGTGGCCGTGTCCACCGGCCTGCTTCAGAACATGGGCCGGCGCGAAGTCTCCGGCGTGCTGGGCCACGAAATCGCCCACATCGCCAATGGTGACATGGTGACGATGGCGTTGGTGCAGGGAGTCGTGAACGCCTTCGCCATGTTTTTGGCGCGGGTGCTGGCCTTCGCAATCAGCCAGGCGCTGCGGTCGCGCGACGACAACCGCGGCGGCGGTTGGATCGAATGGATTCTTGTCATGGTTTTCCAGAATGTCTTCATGCTGCTGGGCTTCATCGTGGTGGCCTGGTTTTCGCGGCAACGCGAATTCCGCGCGGATGCCGGCGGCGCGCGCTACGCCGGCCGGGAAAACATGATCAACGCCCTGAAAACGCTGGGGCGCCTGCACGATCCGGAGATCGCCGCCGCGGAAGCGCAGCGGGCGCCGTCCTTTCAGGCGCTGAAAATCTCCGGCCCGACCGGCGGGATGGCCTCGCTGTTTGCCACGCACCCGCCGCTCGAAGCGCGCATCGCCCGGCTCGAACAGGGCGCGGTCTGAGCGCGGGTTTGGCGGGCGCCGGCGGGCGCGCGTTCACGGCGGCCCGAGTTGGGCGCGGTAATTGAAGCGGTCGTTGGGCGCGGCGTCGCCATTGAGGGTGAAGTCGCTCCAGTCGCCGGTCTGTTGGATGTTGTCCGCCCACTTGAAGTCGATCGTCGCCGTCGCATTGGTCAGGCCGAGGGCGGAACGCGGGACGGCCAGTTCCAGCTCGTTGCCGGCGCAGCGGTAGTTCACCGTCCGCGGCGCCCCCCAGGAGTAACCCGCGCCGGTGTGGCGTTCGAGCGTCGTCGTTTTCGCGCGGACGTTCGTGCGGTTGACCACGAAGTCGTAGCCCAGCCAGCCGGTGCGCGGGTCGTGGTCGGTGTCGAGGAACAACAGCATCCAGTTGGCGTCGGTGGGCGCGGTGATCGGCGCGCGGGTGCGGACGTAGAAATAAACGGTGCGGGCGTCCCAGCTCACCTTGGCGGCGATCAGGTCGTTGCGGCCGGTCTGGTTCACAAACGACGGTTGGCCCTGCCAGCCCGGATGATCGCGGTGGACCGGGTCGCCGATGTCGTCCCGAAACTCCGGCGTCACCCGGCGCCAATCGTCGAACCGGCCATCGAGCCGGATCGGTGCGCTCCGGACCGGCGGGACGGTCCGCGCGCCCTTAAACCGGCGGACATAGTTGACGAGCTGGTAGTAGTAGTTGTCGCCGTGGCCGCCGGTCATCGGCTCGACGTCGCGACTGAATTCCTCGCTGTATTGGTCCACGAAAAACGTCCCGCCCGGCGGCAGTGGCTGGCCGAGAAACGGCTGGCCGCCCTGGGCATTGACGAACCGCTGGGCAATCCACTCGTTCCAGCCGGTGACGAAGGCCAGTTCCGGGTTGACCTGGAGCGCGCGCCGCCACTGTTCGGCGAAGTAAGGTCCGCGTTCGGTGGCCCGCTCGCCGGGCAGCGGCTCGTGGCCGGCGTGAAAGCTGCGGCCGATGTTCGAGACCGGATGCTCCGCCACGGCGACGCTGATTTCTTCCGGTTGCCGCGGGCCGGCGTGCCAGCCGGGTTGCTGGGGCGTGTGGTCCAGCCAGGGCCATTTGTCCCGGCCGTCGCCGAACCAGCCCTTGGGATCGGTCCACGCCCAGGATTCGCGCAGGGTGAAGAAGTCCTGGACCGGCTCGGTCTGGCCGTGGAGCGCGCCGAGGAGGAGCGGTTTGCCGAGCCACTCGAACCAAAGATCCCGGTGGAGGCCCTGGGCGTACAGACTCTGGTAGAGCCGGCGGGCGACCTCGCTGCCGCTCGAGTGGGTGAGAAAGGCGATGCGCGGCGCTTTCATGCCCAGACGGCGGCGCTCCTCCAAGATGCGGCACACGGCGGCGCAGGTGTTTTCGTAAAGGAGCGCGTTGGTCACGTCAAAGAACAGCACGTCCACCCCGGCGTCACTGAGCATCTGGACGTGCTTGCGAATGACCGCCTCGTCGTCGCTGCGGTAGTAACCGAACAGCGGTTCGCCCCAGAAATGAAACGCGCCGGGCGGACCGTAGGCGGGATGGTCCGGATTGGCCGCGACCAACTTGGTGTTGTCGTACACCGGCCCATCGCCGGTGAGCCACAGGAAGTAGAAGATGGCGACGGTTTTGTCGCGCGGCGGGCCGCATTCCATCCCGGTGGGCAGGGCGCGGCCCAGGGCGTCGCTGGCGACCCACGTGTCACTGAAGGTGTCCCAAGTCGGGGCGCTTTGGGCCTGGACCTGGGCGAGGTGGAGCACTTGCGCAAGGGCGACCAGCGCCAAGCCGGTCAACTCACGCATCCGCCGCCGCCCGAAATCCAGCCGGCCGGGCGGTCTTCGGCCGCTGCGTTCACGCGTTGGCTTCTTCATTCTCCTCAGCGACCCGCGGCTGCTTCGCGCTGTTTCGTCCAGTCGCCGGCCAGGGTGGTCAGCGTTTTGCCTTTCAACACTTTCTCCGCCAGCGGAAACAGGATCCGCTCCTCCTTGTCGAAATGGTTCCGCGAGTAGGCCACGGCCTTGAGCAGAAGCGCCCGGGCCGTCTGGACCTGGCGGGCGGCTTTGATCTCGGCGAGGCTGGAGTCAATCTCCCGATGCTCCTGGTGGAAGCGGTCGGCCTGGCCCATCTGTTCCAGGCAGTGTTCCAGCGGCTCGATCAGGAGCGTGTCCTCGGTGCGCGAATGCGCGCTGAGCGTGGACTCCAACACCGCGGCGAGGGACTTGACCTCCGCCAGCGTTTTGAGCCGCGGCACGGCTTGCTCGATGTGGTCAAAGAGACTGTGGAAAACGACGTGCTCCGCCATCAGGGCTTCGGTGATCTTCATGGTGTGTCAACAATTCACGCGGTGCTCCGTCAAACGGACCCCCCGCTGTCAGGGTCCGCCCGCGCCGCAAGCCATTAAACCAGACGGCGCGCAAAAAGCAAACCGCTCGGTGGCTCAGGCCGCGTTCGTGGTCGCCCGGTGGTTTTGGAAATTGACCGCGCGCGCAGATTCGTTCACAGATGAACCGGCCACCGAATACCATGACGACTCACTACCTCGCTTGCGACCTCGGCGCCACCAGCGGCCGTCTCATGCTCGGCACGCTGGCCGGGGGCAGGCTCAGCCTGGAGGAAATCCACCGTTTTCCCAACGATCTGGTCAAGGTCGGCCCGTCCCTCCGCTGGGACATGGCGGCCCTCTTCCAGGAACTGAAGACCGGCCTCAAGCAAGCCGCGGCGCGCCAACTGCCCCTGGCCGGCATCAGCACCGATTCCTGGGGCGTGGACTACCTCCTTTTTGACGCGCAGGACCGCCTCATGGAACCGGCGTTCGCCTACCGCGATCCGCGCACCGAGGCGGGCGTGGCCCGCGCCCGGTCCCGCGTGGGTTGGGAGACGATCTACGCCGAAACCGGCATCCAGTTCATGGCGTTGAACACGCTCTACCAGCTCGCCGCCGAAACGCCCCAGCGCCTGGCCCAGGCGAAGAAGCTCCTCCTCATCGGCGATGCCTTCAATTACTACTGCTCCGGCGTGGCGGCGCACGAGGAATCCCTGGCCAGCACCTCGCAACTCTACAACCCGCGCACCCGGAGCTGGTCCCCGGCCCTCCTCGGCGCGCTGGAACTGCCGCCCGCGCTCTTCCCGCCCGTGGTTTCCTCCGGCACGAAACTGGGCCGGCTGAAGCCGGAACTCGCCGCCGAAGCGGGCCTCGACCGCATCGAAGTCATCGCCACCTGCTCGCACGACACCGGCGCCGCCGTCGCCGCCGTGCCGGCGCGCGGAGAGAACTGGGCGTACCTCAGTTCCGGCACCTGGTCGCTCATCGGCGTCGAACTGCCGGCGCCCGTGATCACCGCCCAGAGCCGCGACCTCAACTTCACCAACGAAGTCGGTTACGGCAGCACGATCCGTTTTCTCAAAAACATCATCGGCATGTGGATCGTCGAGGAGTGCCGCCGTGACTGGGGCCGGTCCGCCGCCGACCTCGCCCACGCCGAACTGCTCCAGCAGGCCGCCGCCGCGCCCGCTTTTGTTTCGCTGATCAACCCGAACGACCCGCGCTTCTTCGCACCCGACAACATGCCGGCCAAGATCGCCGCGTTTTGCCGGGAAACCGGCCAGCCGGCGCCCGTCTCGCCGGGCGCCACCGTCCGCGCCGTGCTGGAAAGCCTGGCGCTGCTCTACGCCCGAGTGACGCGGCAAATCGAGCAACTCACCGACCGCCAGATCGAGCGCTTGCACATCGTCGGCGGGGGCAGCCGCAACGCCCTGCTCAACCAGTTCGCGGCCAACGCGCTGCAAGTGCCCGTCCTGGCCGGTCCCGCCGAATGCACCGCCCTGGGCAACGTCCTGGTGCAAGCGCTTGCGCTGGGCCAACTGCCTTCGCTCGCGGCGGCGCGCGAGGTGGTGAGGAATTCCTTTGAAGTCAGCACCTTCCATCCACAGGCGGCCGCGGAATGGCAGGCGGCCTCCGCCCGTTTCGCCAAACTGTTCACGAGCTGACCCCGGCTATTTCACAAACCGCGGGCGACGACGGCGGCGCTTCCGTGAACCGGCAGGCGCGACACCCCGCGAGGAGGGACGCCTTCCCGTCGGAGAACGATTGCAGTTTTGCCTCCGCCCCCTACCTTAGCCGCCATGCAATTCATCGGGACCGTCATCGAGAAGCTCCAGCGCCATCCCAAGCGCATCGTGTTCCCCGAGGGGACCGAGCCGCGGGTGCTCCAGGCGGCGCGGCAGTTTCATTGTCTGCGGCTGGGCGCGCCCATTCTGCTCGGCCAGCGGGGAAAGATCGAGGCGCTGGCGCGCGAGTTGAAGGTGTCGCTCGACGGCATCCGCGTGATCAATCCTGAGCAGAGCGAAGACCTGGAAACCTTCGCCCGCACGTTTCGGTTGCTCCGGCGCCCGCGCGGCATGAAAGCGATGGAGGCCCGCGACGTGATGCTCAACCCGAATTTCTTCGGCGCCATGATGGTGGCCATGCACCAGGCCGACGGTCTCGTCACCGGCACCAACGTCGCCACCACCGTCGTGCTGCGGCCACTGATCCAGACTATCCGCCTCGCGCCGCACATCATCACCGCCTCCAGTTGCACCGTGATGGAGTTCGAGGATTCGCGCGTCGGCGAGGACGGCCTGCTCTTCCTGGCCGACTGCGGCGTGGTGCC
>VFSW01012391.1_pt1 | contig 11910 bp, 9 predicted proteins | sample 5358111 | NCBI WGS metagenome assembly VFSW01 (sample SAMN11554181, study PRJNA540505) | mine drainage metagenome | isolation source: sediment from site ElyBrook_90M | place: USA: Ely Copper Mine, Vershire, VT | collected 2017 | reverse complement strand
AAAAAGGACGAACGCCGGGCGTCCCCTCCGGCGTTCGTCACGCTGCGAATAGTGGGACGCCTAATGCAAGCTGCGCAGTGCCGAATGGCACTCCGTTCCGGGCGGTAGTACCTCCGGAGAATCGTGGGGTGGCGGCGCTCGATTCCCGGACGCGGATCGGCCGGCAGTCCGGTCCGAAGCGGCCGGCTGGCCGGATTTCGGCTGCCGCGGCGTCCCCACCTTTCGGGTAGGGAATTACGCGAGGGAACCTGCCCCTTCGCGGGCCATATGGCCCCCGGTGTTAGGGAGCCCTGTCGCTACGGCCATCGGGGCCCGGCGCGCACTCTATCTACATGCTCGCCGACCCCCAGGTACCCTCTCGCCGACTGCTCATTGTCAGTCAGCACCGCGCCGCAACCGAGGCTCTTTGCGACCACCTGTCGCGCCACGGCTTCATCGTCGCCCAGGCAACGAGTGAAACCGCTGCGCGAGAGGCTGTCCACGGCCGGCCGGAGGTGGTCCTGCTCGACGCCGACGTCCCCGGTGGATGGCGGCCCGTCGTGGCGGCACTGCGCGAATCCATCCCTCCGGGGAGGATCGCGGTGCTCGCCTCTTACTGGCACTCGGACGAGCAGCGGGAGGCGGTCGCCAGCGGGATTGGCGGCACCCTGCTCAAGCACTTGGACGGAAGCGCGCTGGCCCGCCAGTTGCGTGCATTGAGTGAACCGACCATCGTGACGAATACGCCTAAACCACAGTTCCCAGGCATTCCAGCCATCCTTGACGGCTCGGAATCGATCGCCTACGTAGAGACGAGGATCAGCGACGGCGCGTGCGCCTACCCGATCACCCCGTCGACGACGATGGCGGCCGTGTACCAGGTAGCCGTCGCCAACGGAACCCCGAACCTCTGGGGCACCACACTCAAGTTCGTCGAGCCGGAGTCCGAGCACTCGTCCGCTTCGGCGGCCGAGGGCTTTGCACTCGCCGGCGGCCGGGTGACCAACTTCACCTCGGCCCAGGGCCTCATCCTCATGAAGGAGGTCCTGTACGTCATCGCCGGCAAGCGCCTGCCCGCCGTCTTCCATGTCGGCGCTCGCGCCCTCACCTGGCAGAGCCTGAACATCCACGCCGGCCATGACGACATGATGGGCGTCGCGGACTGCGGCTGGGGCCAGTTCTTCGCCCGCAACTGCCAGGAAGCGGCAGACCTCACGGCCATCGCCCGGCGTGTCGCCGAGGACGGCGAGACCCCGTGGTTCGTGGCCCAGGACGGCTTCCTGACCACCCACACAATCGAGAACGTGCTCCTGCCCGAGGACGACCTGCTTCGCCAGTTCGTCGGCGACCCGCGGCAGACGGTGCGCAACCTGTTCGATCCGGCCGAGGCCCTTCTGACCGGGCCGGTCCAGAACCAGGACGCATACATGAAGGGCCGCATCGGCATGCGGGTCTTCTACGACAAGCTGATCCCGATCATCGAGCGGGCGATGTCCGAGTGGGCAACCCTCACCGGTCGCAAGTACGGCCTGATCGACGCTTACAAGACCGAAGACGCTGACTACGCCATCGTCTCGATGGGCACGATCGCCGACACCGCCACCGCGGTCGTCGACGCTCTTCGGGCCCGGGGCGAGAAGGTGGGTTGCGTGACGGTCACGAGCTTCCGGCCCTTCCCGGCCGAGCAGCTGGCCGCGGCTCTCCGCAACGTCAAGGTCGTGGCCGTCGTCGAGCGGACGGACGATCCCGCCGCTGCCGACAACCCGCTGACCCGCGAGCTCAAGGCCGCCCTCGCCGACGCCGCCATGAACGGCGCCCCGTTGCCGCGTGTCGTGTCGGTCGCGGCCGGCCTCGGCTCGCGCGACGTGCAGCCCGGCGACCTCGACGCCGTCTACAAGTGGATCGCCGATGCGGACGCGATGCGGACGCAGAAGAAGGCCTACCTCGGCATCCGCCACCCGATGGCTCTCCCCACGACGGACATCAACATCCGCCCGAAGGGTGCCTACAGCCTCCGCGGGCACTCCGTCGGCGGCTTTGGCTCCGTGACCACCAACAAGCTCGTCGCCACCACTGTGGGCGAGCTGTTCGACCTCAAGGTCCAGGCCTACCCGCGCTACGGCTCGGAGAAGAAGGGCCTGCCCACGACCTACTTCCTCACGATCGCCGAGGAGCCGATCCGGTTCCACAACGAGCTGACGGAAGTGGACTTCGTGCCGCTCTTCGACATCAACTCCTTCAAGCAGGGCAATCCGCTTGCCGGCCTGGTCGACGGCGGCACGGTCTTCGTGCCGACCCAGCTGACCGACCCCGCGGAGATCTGGGCATCCCTCCCGGCCAAGACCCGCGCCGAGATGGAAGCCCGGAATATCCGCCTGCTCGCTCTCGACAGCGGCGCGCTCGCCAAGAAGTACGCACCTCGCCCGGAACTCGAGATCCGGATGAACGGCGTGGCCCTCGTCGGCGTCTTCCTCAAGGTCTCTCCGTTCGCGGAGCGCGCCGGTCTGGACCGGCCGGCCCTGATGGAGGCGGTTCGCGGCAACCTGACCCGCTTCTTCGGGAAGCGCGGCACTGCCGTCGTCGATGCCAACCTCGCGGTCATCCAGGGCGCCTATGACGGCGTCATCGACGTCACGGCCGCCATAGCGGAGAAGGCCGGAGCGGCCAAGTGACCCAGGCTCGAACCGTCGGCGAGGCCATGACTCCCGATCCGATCTCCATCCTCGAGACGGCTTCCCTCGCGGAGGCCGCCAAGATACTCGACGCCAGGAAGATCACCGGTCTTCCCGTCGTCAGCGACGATGGTTGTGTGGTCGGCGTCCTGAGTCAGACGGACCTCGTTCGGGCTCGAGCGAATTCGCACCTTGTTTCGACCTGGCCCGGCCTCTCGGTCGGCCAGATCATGACCAAGCCCGCTCTCACCATCGCGTCCTCGGCCAGCCTCGAAGAGGCTGCCAGGCTCATGGAAGAGCGGCGTGTCCACCGCCTAGTCGTCTGTGACGAAGCGGCCACACCAATCGGCATCATCTCGACCAGTGACCTCGTACGGTCCTGGTTGAGGTAGCCGAGACTGAGCGAGCGATGACCGACACAATTGCTGCTAACGAGATCTCAAAGCTCGGGGCCGGCCCCGGCCAAATCGCCCCGAAGGCCTTCGATGTCGCCGAGTACGTCGAGGACTTCAACACGTCCGTGATCGACGCCTACCGGCGCGGCGTGGCCGACTGGGAGCTTCCGGCCGACGAAGGCGTCGCCCGGAGCATCATCCCGGCCGGGACCGCCGGCATTCGCGACTTCAGCAGCCTCTCGCCGCTGATCCCCGCGTTCGACGCCGAGAAGTGCGTGGGCTGCATGGCCTGCGTCTCCGCGTGCCCGGACTCGGCTATCTACGCCACGGCTCAGCCGAAGGCGGCCCTGGCCCAGGCGATCGACGAGTTCGCTGCGACCCAGCCCGACCCGGCCCTCGCCGCCAGGACGGCCCGCGAACACTTCGTCCACACGACCAAGTACGCGGACGTGCCGGCCAAGAAGGGCGTCGAGGGAGCCGACTTCGCCATCTTCATCGACCCGATGCACTGCAAGGGCTGCGCCGAGTGCGTGGACGTCTGCGTCGCTCAGGGTCACGACGCCCTCTCGATGTTCGAGAAGTGCGATAGCGAGCCGACCGGTGAGTGCACCATCGACCGCTACCGCCGCGACATCAGCTTCTACAAGTCCCTGCCGCCCACGCCGGCGGTCTATCGCAACGAGAAGGTCCTGGCGGACCTGATGCTCGGAGAGAACGCCTACGGCTTCGTCGGCGGCGCGGGCTCCTGCTCAGGCTGCGGCGAGGGCACCGTCGTCCGGATGATGGTCGCCGCGACACTCCAGACCTACGGCCCGAACAGCCTGGGCATCGTCGCTGAGACGGGCTGCAACAGCGTCTTCGGCAGCACCTACCCGTTCAACCCGTTCACCGTTCCTTGGACCAACTCGCTCTTCGAGAACGGCCCGGCCGATGCCATGGGCATCCGGCTGCGCTGGGACCAGGAGGGTCATCCCGAGCGGCGCATCTGGGTGTTCGGCGGCGACGGCGCCATGTACGACATCGGCTTCCAGTCGCTGTCGCGGATGGTCGCATCGGGCATGGACATCAAGGTCCTGGTCCTCGACACCGGCGCCTATTCCAACACGGGCGGCCAGGCCTCCACCGCCTCGTTCACGAGCCAGGTTGCCAAGCTCGCCGCGTTCGGCAAGTCGCAGCACGGCAAGAAGGAACGCCGCAAGGAGCTCGGCCGGATCATGATGGCCCACGGCGAGGCGTACATCGCCCAGGTCGCGGCCTGCACGATCAACCACTTCTACAAGGCGATCATCGAAGCAAACTCGTATCCGGGTCCGGCCGTCGTGATCGCGTACGCGCCCTGCATGCCCGAGCACGGCATCGCCGACGACGCGGCCACCCGGCAGGCGAAGCTCGCGGTCGACTCGCGCGCTTTCCCGCTCTTCACCTACGACCCGCGCCGGGGCGAGTCGCTCGCCGAGAGGCTTTCCCTTCAGGGCAATCCCGCGGTGAAGGAAGACTGGTCCAAGGCGCCCGACGGCTCCATATTCGACTTCGTCTCCTTCGCCCGGACGGAAGGCCGCTTCGCCCAGCATCTCGACAAGGAGGGCAAGCCCTCGGTCGAGCTGCAGGCGGCGCAGGACGACCGCCTGGCCAACTGGCACATGCTCCAGGAGATGGCCGGCCTCCGATAGGCCGTCTTCGCGGGCGGTTCAGTACTTCGTTGACTGCTCGCCAGGCCTGGCCTGGCGCCCTGTCCTCGCTCACGCACCATCGGGTGCGCTCGCTCCGGTCCTCGCAGTCGCCTCGTCCTGAACCGCCGGCTCGACGGCCAGGCTTCGGCAGGTCAACTTCGCGGGCGGTTCAGTACTTCGTTGACTGCTCGCCAGGCCTGGCCTGGCGCCCTGTCCTCGCTCACGCACCATCGGGTGCGCTCGCTCCGGTCCTCGCAGTCGCCTCGTCCTGAACCGCCGGCTCGACGGCCAGGCTTCGGCAGGTCAACTTCGCGGCGACCTGGCGAGATGGTCACGCGCTCTTCGCAATAGATTCTTCGCCGTCACAGGAACCGGGGTCCGCAAGGGCCCCGGTTCTTCTTGGCTTACACAGCGCTGACATTTGAGCGCATTGTTCCCCAACGGTCGGTGGCTGAATGCTGCGGAAAAGGAAGTGGACCTCTGCCATGACCCGACGACCGCGAACGACGCCCATCCTAGGAATCGCCCTGGCTCTCGTAGTGGCCGGCTGCGGCTCGAGCACGATGACTCCGGCCCTCAGCCCATCGAGTGGCGCCACCACGGCCCTGCCCTTGCCCTCGCCGTCGGTGGCCGGCACGATCCACGTCATTCAGCACGTGATCGTGATCATGCAGGAGAACCGTTCCTTCGACACCTACTTCGGGACCTATCCGGGAGCCGACGGCATCCCGATGGCCAACGGGCAGCCGACCGTATGCGTGCCGGACCCGGCTCGCGGCGGCTGCGATGCGCCATTCCACCTGACCACGGACTCCGACTCGGGAGGGCCGCACGGCCAGTCCAACGCCACCGCCGATATCAACGCCGGCGCCATGAACGGCTTCATCGGGCAGGCAGAGCATGCCAGGAGCGGCTGCGCCGCAACGTTCAACCCCTCATGCGCCGGCACCGGGACGCCCGACGTCATGGGCTACATGGACCAGCGGGAGATTCCCAACTACTGGAGCTGGGCGGGCGACTACGTCCTGCAGGACCACATGTTCGAGCCGAACGCGTCCTGGAGCCTGCCGTCTCATTTGTTCATGGTCTCTGGCTGGTCGGCCAAATGCAGCAACCCGAACGACCCGATGAGCTGCACGACGGCGCTTCAAAACCCGGGCCTGCCGACTGCGAAGAACCCCGACCCGTACGCCTGGACCGACCTGACCTATCTGCTCCATCAGCACAACGTCAGCTGGGGCTACTACCTGTCGGACGGCACGCAACCCGACTGCAATGACGACGCCATGGTCTGCAATCAGGGAAAGCAAACGGCGAAGGTGCCCAGCATCTGGAACCCGCTGCCCGGCTTCGGCGACGTCAAAACCGACGGCCAGACCGGCAACGTCCAGACCGTCGACCACTTCCTGACGGCCGCCGAGGACGGCACGCTTCCGGCAGTCAGCTGGGTAGTACCGAACGGCAAGGTCAGCGAGCATCCACCGGCTCTGGTCTCTGCGGGACAGTCGTACGTGACCAGCCTCATCGACGCGGTGATGCAGGGACCCGAATGGTCGAGCACGGCCATATTCCTGGCATGGGATGACTGGGGCGGCTTCTACGACCACGTCACTCCGCCCACCGTCGATGGCAGTGGTTACGGCCTGCGAGTCCCCGGCCTGGTCATCAGCCCGTTTGCTCGCGAGGGCTACATCGACCACCAGACACTCAGCTTCGACGCCTATCTCAAGTTCATCGAGGATGATTTCCTGGGCGGCGCGCGGCTCGATCCCGCGACCGACGGTCGGCCGGACGCGCGGCCCGACGTCCGGGAGAACGCGTCCGTGCTGGGCAACCTGACGGCCGACTTCAACTTCAGCCAGACCCCGCGGCCGGCGACGATCCTGTCGACGACGCCGCAGACGGATCTCAGATAGGCCGAGGAAGCGACTAGCTAGGCCGGGCTCGGGGCGGTCTCAGGCGAGGCGGGCACGCTCCGGCGGCGGGCCGGGACGTCCGGCTCCGTCCAGCGGTCGTGGCGGAGCAGCGGCGGCACTGCCGATAGAACGATCAGCGACGTGTCGTCGATGTAGGGCAGCGCCACGACCACCGCGATGGGCAGCACCCAGCGGGCATCGAACCGGGCCGCCACGACGATCATCACCGCGGAGATGCCGAGCCTGGGTATGAGCGGCAGGATGTGATAGGCGAACGCCGGCTCCGGGTAGGTCGAGTTGTTGCGCAGGACCGTGACCCAGTCGAACCACCAGTTCGGCGCGATCGCGAACGAGACCACCGAGATGGCGGCCGTCGCCCCCAGCGCCACGGCGAGATTCCGCCACTCCCGGCGAACCAGGAACCACAGTAAGCCGATGCCGGGAGTGACCTTGGTGAGCAGCATCAACGACCAGGTCCACGGCCAGCGGAAGCTCGCCGCCACCGCGATGCCGAAGAAGACGATCACGTTCATGCTCGCCAGGGAGTGGCGCGGGATCGCGAGGATGGCGATGCCGAACGTGACGAAGACCCACGGCAGAGTGACCAGGGTCAGGAATGGCCGCAGCAGCCAGACGAGGGCTGCGGTGCCGAGGGCGAGCCAGATCCCATAGAAGACCGTCCACGGGAGTTGCAGCAGCGGCCAGATGGCCTGGACGAATGCGGGCGAGTACAGGTAGCCGTGGGGCGCGTTGCTGAGCTGGGTCAGGTAGAGCTGCGGCTCGCGGATCCGAAACCAGTAGATGTAGGCGTCGCCCTCGTAGACATCCCGCATATTGCGCACGTAGGTGCCCGCGGCCAGAAGAACGGCGAGGACGAGGAGGACGAGCCTCACATCGCGACGGCGTCCGATCTCGAGGGCAGTCTGCCAGGCGCGGCCTAAAGGCGCGGTGATCGGACCAGCTGCGCCGGATTGCATGCCCGCCATCCTCCTTGCCGGTCTACTGGGGTGGCCGGCAGCGCGAGGTTAGCGCATCGAGGAGACGCGGGTGGCGACCACTCAATCGGCGCGACGGGCGGCTCGGCCTTCTCGACCCCTGCCTACGCCCGCCTTTCCTGTGGCGTGTAGTTCGACCTTCGCCAGATCAGCCGGTGGATGGGAATCCAGCGGGGAATGTCGCGCAGGATCGGGATGAAGGGCACGATCGCGAGCAAGAACGTCAGGAAGCCCATCAGGAGGACGACCAGCAGGTCGACGTTGGAGGCGCTGTTGAACGGCGGGATCTGATACCAGAGGGTGTACAGCCACAGCCAGGTCTGGCCCGGGTACTGGCCGGTCTCGTTCATCATGCCCCACTGGCTTCCCAGGAGGTGTTGCTGCTGGACCAGGCTCGCCAGGTAGCCGCCGTCGCCCATGAAGAGAAGGGGAGCGGAGTAGTTGGTCTGGTAGAAGCGACCGGGGCTGGTGAGGAGGATGCCGTCGAGCGAGCCGTTCTGAGCCAGCTTCAGTTCCGCTGCCATCAGGTCCGGCACGGGGCCGTAGTCGCCGCTCGCCACGGTGACGGCCCCGTTGGCGACGGTCGCGTTGGCCAGGGCGTTCGAATAGTTGGTGATCCAGGTCTGCTGCTGGTCGGAGGTGGCCGCCTTGTATTTGGAAAGGGCGGTCGCAAGCGCAGTGTCGTTGCCGCTCATCGACGAGAGCGGCCCCAGGACGAAGGTCTGGGCCGTGTCCAGGTGCATCGCGTCGCCGGCCCATTGCTGGGGCACGAACGGGCCGATCGCCTGGACTGCGGCAGAGCCGTTGGAGTAGGGCGGCCCGTAAACGGCGGAGTTGCTCGTGCCCGCCAGCTCGGCCGAAGCAGTCGTGACGAAGTCGACCGGATCCGCGTTCGACCAGCTCTTGATGTTCACCGATGGCTCGTCGGGCGAGGAGAAGACGGCGGCCAGGCCCAGCCCGATCAGGCCCATCACCACGATCGCGACCACGAACTCCTTGATCAGGTCGTACGAGATCGTCGGCACGCCGCGGAAGTAGCGGCGCTGGTCCATCTTCGACGCCTTCATCGCGTGGTCGCTCCTGTCGTCGAGCCGCTCGAGGCGGTAGAGGCGGGCGAGGCGTCACTCTCGTCGGGTTCGTCGCCGATCGGACGAACCACTCCCTTCATCCGGACGAGGGCGATGTGGATCCCGATGAGGCTTACGACACCCAGGGGCAGCAGCATGACGTGCAGGCCGAACATCTGCCCGTAGTCGAGGATGTTGAAGAAGGAGCCGACGCCGATCGAGTTGATCGCGTCCTTGCCGTTGAGGGCGATCCACTGGGCGTCGAGGTTCTGCTGCGACAGATAGCCGGTGAACGCCTCGCCGATCGCCAGCGCGAAGATCAGCACGCCGAAGAACCAGACGATGGCCCGCCCGTGGCGCCAGGCCGCCATCCAATACTGGCCCCACAGGTGGAGAACCATGCAGAAGAAGAAGGCCTGGACGCTCCAGTAGTGGATGCTGTTGACGAATCGTCCGGCGCTGCTGATGTGCCACCACGTCGGCCCGAAGAACACGAGTACGACGCCGCTAGCGACGATCCAGACCAGGGCTGCGATGGCCCCGATGCCGAACACGTAGACCCAGGAGTGGACGTAGGCGGGCTGGCGGTCCGGTAGCAGCTGGTTCCACGGCCAGCGCGCCGAGATCGCGTCACGCAGCCGGGCAGTCCAGTTCCGCTCGCCCGCGACGGCATTCCCTTCCGAATCGCCGGGCTCGGACTCGGCTGACAGGGGCGTGGCCTTGTGACGCGGGAATGGCAGCAGCAGCGCCATCGCGAAGACCACGAGCATCAACAGGATCAGGAGCAGGTTGGGCACCGAGATGTCGATGAACATCCAATGGACATACGTGGCCGGAGTGTCCATCCGTGTCTCCTCGGAACCTGCCAGCTGGCCTGTGGGACGCGCAGAAAGGCGCTGCTCTTCCCGAACGCTAAGCCGCGGAACCGGGCGAGCCCAATCGGGGCCGAGACTGGCCCGACTGCCGGGACGGGTAGACCCCCAGGTGAGCCGCGGGCGGCGTGCCTCGATCAGACCGAGGGTGCCAGACCCTGGACCGGCAGAGCGGCGCGCATGCCGGCTTCGAACGCGCTCAGGTCGGCCTCGACGATCTCTCGCCGGCGGGCGTCACCGAGCCGGCTCTTGCCGGCCATCTCTCGAAGCGCGGCTCGAACCGAGTCGGGCGTCACCCAGCCCAGGCGACCGACGAGCGCTCCCAGGGCGACGATGCTGACCAGCTTGTCGTCGCCGCTCTCGGCGGCAAGCTCCGTGCAGGGCAGCCTCAGCTCATCGATGTCGGTGCGCTCCGAGTGTTCCTCGCCGAGAAGCGATTCGTTGATCAGCAGCAGTCCGCCCGAGCCGATCGTCGAGGCGAACTTCCGCAACGACGGCGGGTTCATGACGACCGCGGCGTCGAAGCGGTCCACGACCGGCGAGCCGATGGCCGTGTCGCCGACGATGACCGTGCAGGACGCCGTCCCGCCGCGCATCTCCGGTCCGTAGCTCGGGATCCAGAAGACCTCGAGGCCATCTTTGATCGCCGCCCGCGCCAGGGCCTGGCCCGCGAACAGGAGGCCCTGGCCGCCGAAACCGGCGAACACCACCGAACGCTCCATCTCAGGCCTCCGGCTGCACTGGCGCCGACCCGGGCGCAGCCGGGCCGCCGGCGGGCTGACTGCCGGCCTGCGGGCCTGCCGCCGCCCCCGTCCGGTCGACGATGACGCCGAGCGGATAGGCCCTCGCGACCGGCCCGCGGAGGTGGTCCAGGGATTCCTGCGGGGTCATGTTCCAGCCCACCGGACAGTTGGAGATGGCCTCCACGATGGCGAAGCCGCCGCCGTCGATCTGGACGCGGCAGGCTTTCTTGATCATGGCCTTGAGCTTGCCGATCTGCGAAGCGTCGGCGACGCTGCCCCGCGCGGCATAGGTCACTCCGGGCAGCTGGGCGAGCATCTCGGTGATCCTGATGGGGTAGCCCATCAGCGAGGGCTCGCGGCCGGACGGGGAAGAGGTCGTCTTCTGGCCGAGCAGCGTTGTCGGGGCCATCTGACCGCCGGTCATGCCGTAGATGCCGTTGTTGACGAAGATCGCGGTGATGCGCTCGCCCCGGGCAGCGGCATGGACGATCTCGGCCGTCCCGATGGCGGCCAGGTCTCCGTCGCCCTGGTAGGTCAGGACGAAGGCTTCCGGCCGGACCCGCCGGATCCCGGTGGCCACCGCGGGCGCCCGGCCGTGCGGCGCTTCGACCCAGTCGACCATGAGGTAGTCGTAGGCGAACACGGCGCAGCCGACCGGGGCAACGGCGATCGTGTGGGCCGGCAGCTCGAGCTCGGTGAGGACTTCGGCGAGGAGCCGGTGGATGACGCCGTGGCCGCAGCCCGGGCAGTAGTGAGTCGATCGATCGGCGAGGACCTCCGGCCTGGCGTAGATGAGGCGCTGGTCGGCAGGCGCGGACGTTCGACCCGAGGAGTGCGCGTCGATCGTCATGATCGGCCTCCGTCGTGGTGCAGGGCGGGATCGGCCGCGGCTCTCTGGACCTTGCCACGGAGCGCCTTTAGGGCGCCCAGAACCTCGTCCGGAGTCGGTACGAGACCGCCCATGCGGCCGTGGAAGGCGACCGGGCAGCGGCCCTCGACCGCGAGCCGCACGTCCTCGACCATCTGGCCCGAGGACAGCTCCACGGTCAGGATGCCGTGGACGTGCTGGCTCACTCGAGCCAGCTCTCGCTCGGGGAATGGCCACAGGGTCACCGGCCGGAAGAGGCCGACCTTGATGCCACGCTCCCTGGCTCGGGCCACGGCGGACCGGGCCACGCGAGCGGCCGTGCCGTAGGCGACGATGGCGTACTCGGCGTCCTCGAGCTGCCACTCATCCCAGCGGACTTCGTGGCGGCGGATCTCGCGGTACTTGCGCTGGAGGTCCAGGTTGCGGCGCTCGAGCACCTCCGGCACCAGGTCGATCGATTTGACGATTCGTGGGGGCCGACCGGCGGCGCCCGTGAGCGCCCAATCGCCCGTCCGCCGTTCGGGCGTGCGGAAGCGCAGGCTCACCGGCTCCATCGCCTGGCCGAGGATGCCGTCGGCTACCAGCATCACCGGAGTCCTGTACTTCTCCGCCAGCTCGAAGGCCGTCGCGACCAGCTCCACCGCTTCGTCGATCGAGGCGGGAGCGAGGACCGGCACTCGGTAGTCGCCGTGGCCGTGGCCCTTGGTCGCCTGGAAGTAGTCGCTCTGGGACG
>VFSW01012390.1_pt1 | contig 11912 bp, 15 predicted proteins | sample 5358111 | NCBI WGS metagenome assembly VFSW01 (sample SAMN11554181, study PRJNA540505) | mine drainage metagenome | isolation source: sediment from site ElyBrook_90M | place: USA: Ely Copper Mine, Vershire, VT | collected 2017 | reverse complement strand
TGCGCTCGCGCGCGATCTCTATCACGGCGCTGGATTTCACAGCGAGATCACCGGACGGCAGGGATAGCCACCGGCTTCGCGGCGAATCTTTTTCGGCTGCAATCGCGCTGCAACCTCGCGCGAGATATGCTCGACCCGCACCGTCTCGTCGCGGCAGCACGGGACGGCGTATACCGCGCGCTCGGATGGATGGCATTTGCGCGCGTGCGCCTCGATGCATCGCGCGCAGACATGCCCGGTGTAGCAGCGCTTCAGCGCTATGCAGGCGTAAACCACACTCGTCGTCTCGCCGCATTCGAGGCAGGTCATGGCGCGTCCGCCTTGATGCCGTCCGAGAGCGGCAGCTCATAGGGCGCCGCATAGAACTCGTCGCCGCCGGATTTGATTTTCACGCCGGGGATGGCCGCGGCGATCTCCGGCTCGGCCAGCATCGCCTCCTTGTTGATTTCCTCGCGGGTGCGGATGAAGCCGAGCAGCACGGTCATCGCCGCGCCGCGCGCATGGAGCGCCATCGTATGGATCTGCGCGATTATCCCTTCGATCGCTTTTTTCTTGCCGAGCACAACGCGCGGTTTTTTCCCGCGCCAGCCGATTTCTCCGGCCGGCAGCCGAAATGATTTGCGCTTGCCGCCCGCGGTGAGTTCCGCACGATTGGCGTTGGCCCATTCGCGCAGTCCCGCTTCGCAGCGGCTGACACATGCGCCCTGAGGCGCCGCGATTGCTTCATGGCGCGCCTTGACCGCCGCGATCTCGTCATTCATCAGGGTTTCGATCCGGGCCTGCTCGCGGCGCGCCGCGCCGAGCCATTCGAGGAGCTGGTTGGCCTCCTCATGGTCGGCCGGGACTCTCAATTCATCAGGTTCCAAGGTCATTGGTGTTTCTCTCTCTCTGTTGCACTGGTCAGTTACAGCGGCCACCACCAGACTGCGAGCACCACCAGGCCGAACATCGCGGCCAGGATGCCGAAGACTGTGACTTGCAGTGGCTCCGGCGGCTCCGTTTCTGGCCATTGCGCGCCGTCCAGCGGATTTTCGATTCCGCGCAGTGCGCGCTCGGCCGCGGCCGCATGGAGGGCGTCACGGCGCTCCGCGATCGCGCTGCGCAAGGCGCCGGCTTTCGTCTCGCTGAAATCAATCGTGATAAGCGTGCCCATCTTCATCCCCTCCTGTCCCGGACCGGGCGGCTCATGCCGCATGTTGCCGGGAATGTTCAATTTCCGCGCGGCGCTCACTGCGTCGCGCATCGAGCAGCGCGCGCACCGCCTCGACCGTGAAGCCGATCGCCAAGGCCCCCTCATCCGCGACCGCCGACCTTCGCCTGATCAGATTGTAGGAATGTATAACAGTGGAATGGTCGCGCCCGATGGCATTCGCGATTGCCGGATATGAACTCGCCGTCAGCTCACGGCAGAGATACATCGCCATCTGCCGCACAAACGCGACATGCTGCGTGCGATCCCTTGATAAGACCCGGCTGAGCGGGACCTTCATAACGGCCGCGGTGGCCTCAATCACGTCGAGCGGCCCGAGCCGGCTGCCGCACGGCGGCAACGGTGTCGCCACCAGCGCGCCAATCTGGCGCGCCAGCGCCGGCGGCGGTAGTCCGAGCCTGGACACTGCTTCCGCCAGGTCTGAGAGCTGCTTGGCAAAGCCATACAGCTTGCGCGCCATCACGTCCGCGTCATTCATTGTTGTCTCCTCCGATGCGGCTGCTGGGGCATCCGGAGCGGCATGCGCGCCAAAGCTGCACGCGCTGCGGATTGGTGCCGGCGAATTTGCGCCGCTGAATAGTCAGGCATTTATTGCCCGCGAGGGTGCCCATCACCGGGCATTCCACGGTCCCATCCATGAACGCCCCTTCAACCGCCTTTTGCACGGCAGTTAAATCGCCTTTGTAAGTGCCGCCGAGGACCTGGTTGACCACACCGGGCGAGTAGCCGATCTTCGCGGCGACGCGCGCCTGGCTGGAACGCCGGGCCTCGTCGGCGAGTGTGTCCAACCAATCCTCGCCGCGCGTCTCCTGGCTCATCATGGTCTCGCTCGCCCCGTCGTCACTCTCAGCCTGCGGCGCGGATCTCATCGGCATGGCCAAGGATTGCAATCGGGTACGCCCGCGGCGGCTCCGTGCCGTACTTGCGGCGCCACGCTTCCTGCCACCAATGGACGAGGAAAATCTTGACCGCGACGCGCCGCGCCCGCTGCTCGATCCGGCCCGGCGGCAGGCGTCCGCTTTCATAAAAACCGCGAGTCACCGGGTCATGGATCTTGCGTTCGTCCAGCGTGCGCCGCGCCTGCTCGGCAAACTCGCCAGCCTCGTTGCGGGCGGTTTCGAGCACCTTGCGCTCGGCATAGAGGCGTCCGTAGAGCGCGCCGGGCCGGTTGTGGACCTTGCAAAAGGAATCGCCGATCTTCCAGGCTAGGACTTTGGCGCGTGCATTCCACGGCCGTTTCGCCATCGCGGCAATCAAGGATGCGCGGGTCAGGGCGCTGGCTTTATTCCGGGCCTGCTGGGCAAACGCCACCGGATTGCGCCCCAGCTTCAAGGCAACCGCCGCGACAGCTTCGTCAGTGATTCTAGCGTGAGGCCACATCTCGGCCAGCATCGCCACGGCCTTGGCGTTGCCCAACCAGACGTTGGTTGGGTCGAGGCCGAAGATCCGCCATATCTTGGAGGGGTTGGTCGCGCGTTCCATGTCGATATAGGCCAGCAAGCCGGCGCTGATAATCGGGCCTATCCCAATCACGCCGCGCGCCCATTGGCCCATTCCGGTCGGCTCTTCGTCCGTGTAATGGGTTAGCAGCGCCTTGATGGCGAGCTCGGTGCCGGACTCGCGCGCTTCGAGCCACGCCATCAGAGCAGTCGGCGCCGTGGCCTCGAGCGCGGCGCGCCGGCGGTTGGCCGCTTCCATCCGGTTGTGCTGATGGTCGTAGTAGGTTTCGAGCAGGAAACGCACGACAGTCAGGCCCGCGCCCGAACTGCTGATGAGATCGCGGACTGCCGCGCGCGCATCCTTGCGCAAGAGATGCTCAACATCGGCAAGTCCGAGGATGTCAGGGCCGAGCTCGGCATCGCCGAGCCCGACCATGCGCTCCTTCGCTACGGGTGTCTCAGGCCTGTCAGCTCGCTCTCCAGGTGCGGATGTCTCTCGATTTTCGGCTCGCTCCAAAGCCTGGGGTATCTCGTGCATCTCGGCTCGCTTGATCTCTCCGGGCGCCTCGCGCGTTCCGGCTCGCTCTTGAGGTACGGGTGTCTCACTCGGTACGGCTCGCTTTTTAGGCATCGGACTCGGACTCCTATTCGGACGTTACGGCTCGCTCTCCACTTTTGGGCGCCTCAAGTGCTTCGGCTCGCTCTCGATAATCGGGCGTCTCTCACAACGCGGCTCGCTCTTTCCCCTCGGGCATCTCAAATTTCACGGCTCGCTCATCTTTATCGAGGGCCTCTCGGATTACGGCTCGCTCCCTTGGTTCGGGTGTCTCCTGAAGACCGGCTCGCTCTGCGGGTGCGGGTGTCTCTTAGATCACGGCTCGCTCTCCCCAATTCGGGGTGTCTCACTCCTCGCGGCTCTCTCCTTCACATTCGGATCGAAAACTCCGTGCTTGCCCAGGCGCGGCGGCTTGGGCCCGCTATCATTGACGATCAGATAGACCACGCTTCCCATCTTCACGCCCGATATTCGCGGTCGCATAACCCTGAGGTAACCGGCGCGCTCCAGCCCGATGACATATGTCTGGGTGTTCGCGCGCGTGGCGTCGGCAGTCGCCATCAAGTCGGGAATCGTGAAGCGCCGCGCGATGCGCATCGAGCGCCAGAGCCGATAACGCGCCGTCGTCATCGTGACATTGCGGCTGATGCTGCCGTTCTTGCGCGCCATCTTTTTCAGTTGGCCCCCTCCGGTCCGGTCGTGGATGCTGCCGCGCAACGGTTCATCGGCATCAGCCCCATGCCAGCTTGAGCGCGAGCGTGAGCAGCCCCAGCAGAATGAACAGCGCGGCGGTGATGCCGGCGATATCGCGTCCGGCATTTGGGGCGCCCCCCTGATGCGCGCGGATTCCCGCCGGCCGCAGCGCCATCGCACGGTACTGGAACTCGCGCCGCTCGTTCTCAGCCGCCCGCTCGCGTCTTTCCCGTTCGCGCCGCGCCATCCCGGTTTCGACCTGCTGTTTGAGCGTCATCGTGGTTTACCTCCTCCTCATGCCGCGGCGGCCGCTGGCGCGGCCGGCGCGTGCGGGACTTTGGACAAAGTGAATGGCTGCCCATTCCAGTCCGCCAATTTGACCGTGGGCAGCGCGTGCTTGCGCGCGAGATGCTCGATGCGGGAAAGGCCGACCACTAACCCGCGCATCGAGCCGCCGCAGGATTTATGGAGCGCCGCGAGCAGATCGTCGGCGACGCGGACCTCGCACACTTCATCGCAGAGCGTGCGCGCATCCTTGAGATCGGCCGGCTGGAACTCGACCCATTGCGAGACGCGCCCGGCGAGCTGCTCGCGATTCATCACGCGGCGCTGGAAATCCTTCATCCCGATCAGAATCAGCGGCGTGGTCGCCATGTCATGCAGGTCGCGCAGCGTGTCGAGCAGCTTGCGGTTCTCGGCCAGATAATCGGCCTCGTCGACGAACAACGGACGGTCTTCGCGGGCCAGCGCGCCGACGATGAAATCGATCATCGCGGCGCAGCGCGGCCGCGGTTCGGCGTCGAGCTCGCGCATGATCGCCCCGAGCATCGCGGTCGGCGTCCAGGTCGCCATCGCGCGCACATAGACGGCATTGACGCGCGGCTGGTTGGCGAGCCAGGTGATCGCCGTGGTCTTGCCGAAGCCGGAGGCGCCCCAGATCAGCCCAATGCCGGGCACGCCAGGCGCGCGCGTGCGCAAGGTCTCGGCCGCGGCGAACAAGACCCGGATATTTGAAACCTGTGCGATTCGAGTCCTCATGTTTTTTCCCTGCGGCGTTGCGCCGCGTGCGATCTTCAGCCGGCCGCGGCGATTTTCGACGCGGCGATGCGTTCCAGCTCGAGGTTGACCCGGCACTCCGGCGTCGACTCATAGCTGGCGATCCAGAAACGGTCCTCTTCGCATACGTCCGCCGCTTCGCGCAGGCGGAGGTACTTCTCCCAGAGCTGATCATCGGTGAGCCATGCGTTGCTCGTGGGCCGATTCGCCGCGTCGATCAGCCGCTCGCCTTCAGCGAGTATGTCGGCGTCGTAATGCGGCTCGGCGGGGCGGCGCTCCGCTTCGGCGGCCTCGGCGGCAATCACCGCGGCGACCATCGCTGGCGTCGAATGTTCCTCGGTCCCGGAGATGGCGCGGATCTCCGGCGCGTTGGCCGCGAAGTAATCCAGGATTTCGCCCATCGGATTGCGCACGCCGCGCTCGTGCGCGCGCATCCGCTTGCGCATCTGCCCGGTACGCAGCGCCTGCAAGCCGGTCAGCGTGCGCGCCAGGTCGTTGCGCGACGCCGTGTCCATCAGGTCGAGATTGCGGGCGACGCAGATGAACTGGCTGCGGTCTTCGCTGAAGACCCACAGGCGCCCGATGTCCGATGGATCGTGACGCAAGTAAACGCGCTGGCCGGCCATCCCGGCCAGCGCCGAGTCGGCGAACGCGAAGCCCGACACCGATATGCCGTTCTTTCCGACCGTCCGCATCCCCCCGTTCCCCGGGACTTCCGCCAAGAGAACGTCGAGCGCGCGTTCGTCCGAGATCGTGCGGACCGGGCCGGCCGATCCGTCATAGGCATTCCACACTTCGCGCGGCGTGCGGCCGCCGAGGCCGCTGTGCGGTGAATTTTCGTAGACCGTTTCGATCCAGCGGTCGAGCCGCGCCTGCAATTCCTCGGGTGACAGATTGACGCGGAACAGCACCAGCTCGCGATCTCGCGATTTGAGCGCGAGCCGCTGGGCCAGCGTCTTGCGCGAACGGATCGCCTGGGCCTCGGTAACATCATGACCAGTGAATCCCGACTCCTCCTCGCAGAAGCCATGAAGAAAAGTCTTGTTGGCCGACTCGACGTAGGGCTTCTCCCACGCATGGTAAGGAAGCGCGCGATTGTGCTCGATCCCCAGGTCGGCGAAGGCCGCGACGACCCATCGCGCGGTGAACTCAGTGCCGTTGTCAGTATGCGCGCCTTCGGGGACGACAAATTTACCGTCGCTGCCGAACTCGCGCATAAGCTTGCGCAGGCAGCAGATCGTGCTGGCGGCTTTGGGCGCCGACGTGACCACGGCGCGCATACGGCGCGAATAGATGTCGACGCCGAGTGTGACCGAGTAGCGTCCGCGCGTGGTCATCACGTCGGCCGATGTGTTGTCGAACTCGACCAGTTGCAGCGGGCGCACCACGTCGGGCGCGGCGATGCCGACCGAGAATCGGAACATGCCGCGCGCGCGGTCCGGGTTGGCGAGATTTTCGAGCTCGGCGCGATGGGCGCGCTTCCAGCCGCGCACCCAGTCGCACAAGATCGAGTAGCACGGGACAGCTTGAAGCTCGCCGGCCGCGTGGCGCGCGCGGAGCAGATTAAAAATGCGCCGGACGCGAATTTGGCCGGGATTGCGCGCGATCATTCCGAGGATGATCGATTGCAATGAGGCGTCCTGGTCGATCTTCCCCGCGCCGGAGCGATTGCCGTAGCGGCCGGCCAGCGCCGCGGCGCCGAACTTGAGCACGCGGGATCGCCAACGGCGCAGGGTCGGTCCGGCGAGTTGCGGCTCGGCGATGCGCGTGGCGTCGCTGATTTCGACGCCGCCGGCGTTGTAGACGGCGATGAAACGGTCGAGCGCGGCCGGCTCCGAGCCCTGCGCCGCGCGGGCGAAGGCGCGGAATGCGGCGAGGATTTCGAGGCGCCGCTCGGCGCGCTCGCGCGCCCAATCGGGCAGCGATGCGGAAGATTGCGGCCGGGGCCGCTCAACGGATGTGGGTGCCTCTACAGCATCGGCTTCATTCACCCCGGCCGCAATTTCATCCACGGGTGGCGCCGCGACTGTTTCACCGATTCCGCGCCGGGCGAGTTCGATTCGTACCGTTTCCGGGAGCGCGGCGAGTGCAAATTCACGGCCCCCCCCGCGGCGGTCAATCGCATGGCGTGATTCCCAGTTTTGGCGCTCGGCCATTTTCTGGATGCCGGCTCTGCTCCCTGGGAGTCCAGGGAGTTTTTCTTGAACGAGGTCCATGGCCGTCCACCATTCCTTCATGCCGCCGGCTCGACCGTCTGGCGTGTGAGCCAGGCATCCAAGTCGGCGCGCCGATAGCGAACCGCGCGCGGGCTGAGCCGAATAAAACTTGGACCGACGCCTTCGATGCGCCAATCCTGAAGCGTGCGCGCCGAGATGCCGAGAATGCGGGCTGCCGCGGAAGGGCGCAGCAGACTGTCGGATTCTGCTTGCCTCGGGCGGGGTTTTGTGCGATTGCGCATCACGGTGGCTGAAATCCGCTGACAGGGGTGCACTGTAAGAAATCTTATAGGGGTTGTCAAGAGGGTGGGCGAGAATCTCAGTGATAGGCTACGCCGGATGCTCGCGCAGAGAGGCATGAGCAATCGGGATTGCGCGTCGCGCTCTCAAGTCTCGCGCCAGGGGATCATCAACTATCAGAAGGGCGCGCGGCCAAAGGGGTATGGACCCACGGCAGAGAACGCCTGGCGCATCGCGCGCGCACTGGGCGTGCCGGTTTCGTGGCTCATCTCCGGAAAATTCGAGATCGATGTCAAGCGGCTCGGTGAGACTATCGAGGCGGTCGAAGCTGGACTGCGGCTTGAAGGGTTTACTATGGAACCAGACAGGAGGGCAGCGCTGATTGCAGAGGTGTATGAAGATGTGGAATGGGAGCCCGACATAAAGATCGACCGAGGCAAAGTCCTGGCGTTCATTCATGCTGCGGCGCAGGAATGGAAGGGAGTGCGTGCTGGTGTCAGAGGAAGGCGAGGAAAGGCGGAAACGGATAATTCAACTGATTCGTGAGCACGCCAAGCCCATCATCAACCTGGGCCTGCTCGCAGACGCAATCGCGGCAGCGCAGAAAACTGCTGCGGGGGTGGCTGGCGGTTTGGACGCCAGCGAGGTCGCGCAAATTGCGGTGATGATTTATGGCGCGCGAGATCGTCACAGTTAAAAAGGCCCCGGAGGGCGAGAGAAAATGCAGAAGCTCAAGAAGTGCCCGGCTTGTGACAAGGAGATCGCGGCGACGGCCTTTCGCTGTCCTGGATGCGGCGCGCTCACTGGGACGCGCACCGCCGGCAAGCTCTTGCTCGGCATCTTGATCATATCGGCCGCACTAGCGATCTGGCTGGTGCGCTAGGAGTCACTGCTCCTGGCGCGCGGGCCGTTCACGGACGGCCCCTATAAAGAGCGGAGAGAGAGAAAACCATTTTCGCCACCTAGCGAAAATGGTCGGCGCCATGCGCGCCGCGCCGCCATGCGCGCCGCGCTCGCCGGATCGCCACTTCACTTTCGCCTTACTGCGCCAGCGATTTGGCGCTCCTGTTCGGGCCGCATTTCCCGCTCCGTCTTAGGGGTGAATAAATTCACCCATTTTATTTGTAGCTCGCGCTCCATAAATTTTGCGCGATGGCTTCGATCTCGCCGCAGCGCAACTTTTCCGATAAGGAACGCAAAAAACTCGCGCGCAAAGGCGCGGCGATGCCTGGCGGCGGCTTCCCGATTGAATCAGAGAAGGACCTGAAAGATGCGATAAGAGCATACGGCCGGGCCAAAAACCCGGAACTGGCAAAACGCCACATCACGAAGCGGGCGCGCGCGCTCGGCCTCAGCAAGCTGCTCCCGGAAGATTGGAAAGGTTCCACCAAGAAATCCGCGAACGCCGCTGAAGCGCCGCTGCTGAGCGCCCACTCCGTTTTAATTCCGGATGGCGAGGCGCCCCCTGAATGGATTGAATTGCTGCCGGCCGGCCGCTTCAAGGGCAACGACGGCCGCGGTCCGTACACGCTCACCGACGCCGCCGGTGTGATCAGCGCGTCGAACGCCGGGCGCGGCCTGCCGATCGATTTCAACCATGCCACCGATTACGGCTCGCCACTGGGCTTGCCCGCGCCGGCCGCCGGATGGATCCGCGAGCTCGCCGTGCGCAACGGGGCGATTTTCGGCCGTGTGGAATGGACCGAAAAAGGCGCGGCGGCGATCTCGGCCAAGGAATATCGTTTCATTTCCCCGGTTTTCACGCACAGCAAGGACGGCGTCGTGCTCAGCATCGAGCGCGCGGGCCTGACCAACAACCCCAATCTCAATCTAACCGCGGTAGCGGCAGCGAGGACGACAATGGCTGCAGAGAATGACGGCGCAAGCGAGACCAGTCTGAGCAAGATCATCGCGGGGCTCGAGAAGCTGTTCCCCGATTTCTCGCCGGCGCGCCTGCTGAAGATGGCCGAATCGAGTCTGGCGCCGGACGATGCTGATGACGATGACGATGATGGCGACGACTCCTCCACCCAGGATGCGGCCGATGACTCGGACGGCGCCTCCGATGACGCCGGCGGCGCGGGCGGCGAAGGCGCCGACGCGGACGAATCGCCTGACGAGATGGCGGCGCGCCATGCCCGCGAGATGTCCGAATGCTCGGAGGAGGATCGCCCGGCGATGGAAGCGAAACACGCCGGCGAACGCAAGCTGTTCGAGTCGCGCCAGGCGCGCCATGCGCGCCGCACCGCGCCGGCCCGGCTCGGCGAGGCGCAGATCACCGCGATGGTCGCGCAGCATCCGATGATGCTCAAGACGCAGAAGCAACTGCGCGACCTGCTGGCGGAGCGCAACCGCGAAAAGGCCACGCTCGCGGTCAACGCCGCCGTCAAGGAAGGCAAGATCATTCCGGCGCAGCGCGAATGGGCGCTCAACTACGCGATTGTAGATCGCGCCGGTTTCGCGGCCTTCGTCGCCAAGCAGCCGGTGCTGTTGGTGCGCGAGGATGGCAGCTTTGTGGGCGCGCGCGCGGGGAGCGCGGCGCAGGACGATCTCACGGAGACTGAGCGCGCAGTCTGTGCTCAGACGGGCATCGACGAAAACGTGTTCAAGGCGCAGAAGACCAAGAACCTGGCACTGATGGGCCGGATTGGGCGCCGCGCGCTCGATGTGACCGCTCCTGGGCCTCGAAAGCAGACGGCGGCAGCGTAGGCGCATACAAGGCAACGCACAAGGAGAAGCTGAAAAATGGCAGCTTTGACTGGTCCACGAAATACTCCCGAGCTGATGTCGAGCGGCCGGATCGTCCAGGTCGGCGTCGAGGCCAGCACGACAATCTATCTCGGCAGCATGGTCGCGATTGATGCCAACGGCTATGCGGTCCCGGCCCAAGTGCTGGGAGTCACGCCACTGAATGCGCTGCGCGTGCTCGGGCGCTGCGAGTACGTGTATGCCGGCGGCGTGATGGCGCCGGGCGTGAATGCGTGGAACCTGTCGGGCAGCGCGGCCCTGTTCCCGCAAATCACGGGTCTCGGGGCTGCTGGCGCGATCAGTGTCGGGGTCCGGCGCATCGGGGCCTTCGGCTACGACAATGACAGCACGATAAGCGCGGTGAATATCGGGATGCTCGCCTTCGCCGCTGACGACCACACAGTCAGCCTCGCTGATGGCTCCGGCGCCACGACTGTGCCGAACACCACCACAATTGCGATGCCGGCCGCAGCTCCGCTCGTGGCTGTGCTGCATCCCTACATCGTGCCGGGAAGCTTCAATGCCTATTCGGCGACTGCAGGCGGCGGAACGCATTATGTGGAGGGCACTGATTTCGCGGTCGATTACCAAGCTGGGCTGTTCATGGCATTGGCGGGTGGCGCAATCGCGGCGAGCGGAACGGTTTATGTGGCCTACAAGTATGGAGCGCCGACCAAGGTGGTCGCCGGAACGATCGTCGATGTCGAGAGTGGTCTGGTGTACGTGGATTTCGGCCGCCAGGCGCTGCCCTCGATGACGGCAGCCGGGCTGGCGAACTAGGCGCGGCAAGAAAGTCAGCAGGCGACAAGAGGATACCAGATGGAAATTTCGGGACAAAACCTGTCGGCGATTTTCACCAGCTATGATGCGTCGTTCAACAAGGGCTTCGAGGAAGCCCCGTCATTCTGGGCGGACATCACCTCAGTGGTCAAGTCGGGATCGAAGCAGACGGTGTATCCCTGGTTCGGCCGCACGACCGGCTTTCGCGAGTGGGTCGGACCGCGCGATCTGCAGGCGATCGAAGCGCATGACTATACGCTGCCCAACCGGAAGTTCGAGGATAGCGTCGCCATCGGCCGCGACGACATCGAAGACGATATGTACGGCGTCTACAGCCCGGTCATCGAACAACTCGGATGGGACACTAAGGCGTTTCCGAATCAGCTCATCTTCGGGCTGCTGAAGGCGGCTGCCACCGGCGCCCCGGTCACCATCGGAAAAGTCACCACTCCTGTGCCGATCGGTTACGATGGCATGCCGTTCTTTTCCACTTTGCATCCCGCCGGGCCAGCCAATCAGACGGCTTCTGACGCCACGATCGGCAACATCGACTCGGGCGGTTCCGGCTCGTTCTGGTATCTGCTCGATTGCGGACGCCCGATCCGGCCGTTGATTTGGCAAGAGCGCCGCCCCTTCACTGTCACTCGGATGAGCACTCTCACCGATGAGCGCGTGTGGGAAATGGACGAGTTCCGCTATGGCGTCGATGGCCGCTGCAACGTCGGCGTCGCACTGTGGCAGCTCGCCTACGCGAGCAATCAAGACCTGGCGAATCCCGCGAACTTTGGCGCAGCCATCGCGGCGCTGCGCGGAATCAAGAACGACAATGGACTGCCGTTCGGTTCCTGGGACAGCCCCAACGCCAAGCGCTACCTCGTCGTCGCCAGAGACCGCGAGCAGGTCGCTCGCCAACTCCTGCAGACGACCTTCGGCTATGGCGCTGGTGCGGCAGGCGCGGCCAGCAGCGTGCCAAT
>VFSW01012389.1_pt1 | contig 11913 bp, 9 predicted proteins | sample 5358111 | NCBI WGS metagenome assembly VFSW01 (sample SAMN11554181, study PRJNA540505) | mine drainage metagenome | isolation source: sediment from site ElyBrook_90M | place: USA: Ely Copper Mine, Vershire, VT | collected 2017 | reverse complement strand
CGATCGTCTGCCCCACGTGAGCTGCTGCAAATGTATAAACTCCAGGGGCAGGCGGAAGCGCCTGCCCCACCGACTTCCGAAGTGCTTGGTCCGACGTGTGGCGCAGGCGCTTGCGTCGGCGTGGGCCGGTCCGAGGTACGGTTTCAGCAGCCTGCTAGGCCTTCACACAGAGACCAAGACCACGGGCGTTGAGTGCGACGCGTGCTTCGCGGTATAGTTGACATTCGTCGTGGTTGCCGTCCAAAAAATCTCCAAGGTCTACCATCTCTACCGCCGGCCCTCCGATCGAATCCTTGAGTTATTACCTTTCGCCGGCAGGCGGTTCCGTTCCGATTTCTGGGCACTCCGCGAGGTGAGTCTCAGCGCCGAGCGCGGCGAATTCCTGGGAATCATCGGGCCCAATGGCTCCGGCAAGAGCACACTGCTTCAGATCCTCAGCGGCATTCTGCAACCCACCACGGGTCGCGTCATGACCGACGGGAGGATTGCGGCTCTGCTGGAACTGGGCGCCGGTTTCAACCCCGAGTCCACCGGCCGCGAAAACGTGTACATCAACGGTGAAATCCTGGGGCTGTCGCGCAAGGAGCTGAACCGAGTCTTTCCCGCGATTGAGGCCTTCGCCGGGATCGGCGGATTCATAGACAGGCCAGTGACGGAATACTCAAGCGGGATGTACGTGCGGTTGGCGTTTGCCACGGCCATCCACGTGGAGCCGGAGATCCTGATCGTCGATGAGGCATTGGCGGTGGGAGACGCCGCCTTTGCCAACCGTTGTATCCACAAGTTCGAGGAGTTGAAGCGGAGGCAAGTGACCGTCCTCTTCGTCTCTCACGATTTAGGTTTGGTCAAGCGGCTCTCGGACAGGGCAATCCTGATGATCGAGGGACAAGTGGCGGCCGAGGGCGAGCCGAGCGACGTAGTCAACCGCTATGTTGGACACGTCTTAGGGCGCGAAAAGATAGGTTCGCAATCCGAATCAGGCGAGTTGGACAGCAGCTTTCGGCATGGCGACGGCGCCAGCCGGGTGTGCGAGGTGTCGGTTCGCAACAGCCGCGGGGAGCCCGCCACGACATTCCACAGCGGCGAACGGATCGAGGTGAAAGTAGTGGCCCGCTTTCTGCGGCGGGCAGAATGTCCCGTCGTCGGCCTACTCGTGCGAAGTCGACTGGGTATCGACGTTTACGGCACGAACACGAAGCTGCAGGGGCACAACTTCGGCCTCTTCGAGCCCGGGCAGTCTCTGGAGGTGAGCTTCCGATTCGATTGCCTGTTTACAGAGCAGGAGTATACACTGACGGTTGCAACGCAGCACTGGGACGGCTCCAGTCAAGACTGGCTCGACGACGTTAGAACCTTCACCGTTGTGGGATCGAATCAATCCGCTGGCCTTGTGAATCTTGCTACAGAGGTCGAATGGCACAGGAAGTAGGACCCTCCGCATCCGCAAGCGGCGGTTTCTTCGGGCATCCACGAGGATTGGCGACGCTCTTCATGACGGAGATGTGGGAGCGTTTCAGCTACTACGGCATGCGCGCCCTGCTGGTGCTCTTCATGACGGCGCCGGCGATTTCGGGCGGGCTGGGTTTCGATGTTGCGAAGGCCGGGGCGCTGTACGGGCTATACACCGCGATGGTCTACATGCTGAGCCTGCCAGGAGGCTGGATCGCGGACCGTTTTCTGGGGCAGCGCAAGGCTGTGCTCTATGGCGGCGTGCTGATCGCCGCTGGCAACATTTGCCTGGCAGTCCCGAGCCTTTCGTTCTTCTACTGTGGTCTGATCGTTTCCGCGATCGGGACCGGGTTGCTCAAACCCAACGCCAGCGTGATGGTGGGGCAGCTTTACGCGGCCGATGACAGGCGGCGTGACGCGGGCTTCTCGATCTTCTACATGGGGATCAACCTCGGCGCGTTTCTCTCGCCGCTGGCCTGCGGGTGGGTCGGTCAGCGGGTCGACTGGCATCTTGGTTTCGGCCTCGCCGCACTGGGGATGGTGCTGGGCCTGATTCAGTATGTGGCGGGAGGGAAGCACCTGGGCAGCGCCGGCCTCAGCCCCGTACCTGCCGCGAGTCCGGCGGCAGCGGCGAAGCAGGCGCGCTGGCTTCGTATTGGCCTTGGTGGCGCTGCGATCCTTATCGCATCTCTCCTGTTGCTGAACTGGAGCGGCGCGGTGGACGTCACGGTTCAAGCTCTGTCAGAAGCGCTCGGTGCGGCCCTGCTGCTGACAGTCGTCATTTTCTTCTTCTGGCTCTTCTCCGCCGGCGGTTGGACGCCGGTAGAGCGAAAGCGGCTGTTCGTGGTAGGTGTGCTCTTCGCGGCATCGGCGCTGTTCTGGTGCATGTTCGAACAGGCCGGGTCGACGCTCAATCTGTTTGCCGACAGAAGTACAGACAAGAACATTCTGGGCTTCACATTCCCAGCGAGCTGGCTGCAATCACTGAATGCGCTCTTCATCATCGCGCTAGCGCCGGTGTTCGCCTGGTTGTGGGTGAGGCTTGGCTCACGGGAACCCTCGAGTCCGGCGAAGTTTGTTTTTGGGCTGGTTGCGGCAGGGCTAGGTTTCGTTGTGCTGGCAGTTGGAGCAACCCACGCCACGGGCGGGGCCCAAGTCAGTCCGATGTGGCTGGTGGCCGTCTACCTGCTGCATACGATCGGGGAGTTGTGCCTGAGTCCGGTGGGGTTGAGCGCCATGACGAAGCTGGCGCCGGCCCGAATCGGCAGTCTCGTCATGGGGGTGTGGTTTCTGTCGCTGTCCGTCGGCAACTATCTCGGGGGGCGGATCGCTTCCCTTTATGAAGCGTTGCCGCTGCCCAATTTGTTCTGGATGATTGGGGCGTTCGGGCTGGGCGCGGGTCTGGTTCTGGCACTGCTTGTGAAGCCGACCAAGGCCCTGATGGGTGGCGTAAAGTAGAGGGAAACATGCAACTAACAGAGATGCAACGGGCGTTGCGCGAACAGGGCATCGACGCCTGGTTGTTCTTCGATCACCACCGCAGGGATCCGCTGGCCTATCGCGTGCTCGGCCTGGACGCCGCCAAGGAGAACACGCGGCGTTGGTACTACCTGATTCCCGCGGAAGGCGAACCGAGGGGGCTGGTTCATAAGATCGAACCGGCCGTGCTGGATGCGTTGCCGGGCGCGAAGACGGCCTATTCAAGTTGGGGGGCGCAGGTGGATGGACTGACGCGGCTCCTCAGGGGTTGCCGGCGGATTGCGATGCAGTATTCCCCCCACTGCGCCATTCCGTATATCGCCATGGTGGACGCGGGCACGGTGGAACTGGTGCGGGGTCTCGGGGCGGAGGTGGTAAGTTCCGCGGATCTGATCCAGTATTTCGAAGCCCGGTGGGACGAAGCCAAGCTAGCGAGCCACATGGAAGCCGGGCGCCGCGTAGACGGAATCCGCGGAGAGGCATTTCGGCTGGCCGGCGACCGGATTCGCCAAGGCGCGCCCATGACGGAATGGGAGTTGATGCAGTTCATCCAGTCCCGGTTCGCGGCGAGCGGGTTGGTAACCGATCACGGCCCCATTGTGGGCGTGAACGAAAACGCGGCCAATCCTCACTATGAGCCGGCCGAACAGGGAAGCCGGCGGATTGAGCGTGAGGACCTTCTGCTCATTGACATGTGGGCGAAGCTGGATCAGCCGCGCAGCGTATACTACGACATCACCTGGACGGGCTACTGCGGGACGCAGGTCCCGCCTGCAATGGAGGGCGTATTCGATGTCGTGAAGGAGGCTCGGGACCGGGCGATCCGCCGCGTCCAGTCAGCGATCCAGAAGGGCGAGCCCCTCCGCGGATTCGAGGTGGACGACGCTGCCCGCGAACACATAAAGGCGCAGGGCTTCGGGGACTCCTTCGTTCACCGGACGGGCCACTCGATCGGCGAAGAGGTCCACGGGGCCGGTGCCAACATGGATAATCTGGAGACTCACGACGAGCGCAGAATTATCCCGTGGACATGCTTCTCCATCGAGCCGGGGATATACCTCGCTGACTTCGGCATCCGCTCCGAGGTGAACGTCTTTGTTGGTGAGAAGGAAGCACACGTGACGGGAGAGGTGCAGCAGGAGCTGGTCCTTGTATAGCGCGAGAATCATGCGGAATGCGTTGGCCGCGCTCTTGCTGACGGTTCCCGTGACGACTCACGCCCAGAACCCCGAACAGACCACTTATGAACTCGCCGGCGGCCAGGCGGTGGTGGAATGGATCAGCCCCTCCACTTTCCGATTCTGCCGCGCGTTTAGCAGCCAGTCGTGCTATTCGACAGAAGTGCACGGCGCTTCGCATGTCAAGGTTACGCGGTCCGAGAACGATTCGCAGATCGTCCTCGAGACCGAGTACTTGAGAATGGAGATCGACAAGCAGGGTCTTCAGTTGCGAGTGCTCAAAGCAGATGGGGAGCTGTTGATGGCGGAGATGGGTCCCATGGTGCAAAGCGCCCTGGGAATTGAAGTGGAGCGAGCCGCCGCAGCCGGCGAGAAATTCTATGGATTGGGTGCACGGACCGATAGGCCTGCGGATGCACGGGGCTTGATTGTGGAAAGCCCGAGGCCGTTTCTGATCTCCAGCAAAGGCTATGGTCTGCATCACAGCGCGCCCGGCAGCTACCTGTTTGACATGGCACGCACCAAGCCCGATCGCTATCGCATCACCCTCAGGGCCTCGCAGCGGTTCGAGTACTTCTTCTATTACGGGCCCACGCCGAAGGCGATCTACGACGAGCACCTGGAGGTTGTGCCTCCACACGGCTACGCAAAGTTCGAACTGCTACGGAAGACGGAGCTGCCGAGCAGGGCGACGCTGCTCCCGGCGTCTGAAAGCCCCTCGTGGATGTCGCTCGAGGCCGCCATTCGCTCGCTGGTGCATGCGTCGCTCTCCGGGATTCTCAATCCGGCCTTCGACGTGGGCTCCTACGCCGCCGGTTCCGCCGAGCTGTACCGGCGGGCGCTGCAGTTCGCTTCCGTCGTACCCCTGGTGTGCGATTCGTACACCGCAGCGCTCGACGGCGCCAAGGGAAACGACCAGAAGACCGTGATGGCATGGAGACAACGGCTCACGCCGTTTCTCCTGCCGTATGTGGAGGAGACCAACAACAGCGGCTATCCCATCATCCATCCTCTGGTCCTGCAATACCCCCAGGACGAACAGGGCAGTGACCTGACCGATGAGTTCCTGGTGGGCGACGAGGTTCTGTCGGCGCCCATCTACACCGCGGATGGCCGGCGAAGCGTGTACCTGCCGATGGGCCGATGGACCGATCTCGGCACGAACCGGGAATACGCCGGAAGACAGACGATCCAGATCGAGGCCGGGACCGACGAGGCGCCGCTATTCCTAAAGAGCGGATCGATCGTTCCGATAGCGGGGCTGGAAGCCGCGGATCCAATGATCGTGCACTACCTGCCAAAGCTGGCGGCCGAGTTCTTCCTGTACGAGCCCGAGGTCGACGCGTACACGCAATTGCACGCCGCGCCCGTCCTGGATCTGATGCGGCTGGAAGTGAACGCGAAGGTGGGCCGTTCCTATGAGTGGATCGTTCACCACATGCCGAGTCCGAGCAAAGTCACTACGCGGGAGACTGAGCATACGCAGGTCAAAGAACGGCGACTGCTTCGGCCGGGCGCTTGGTACTATGACGCCGCCGGGCAGAACATCCACATTTGCGTCGAAGTGCAGGCCGGTCAAACGGCGATCACGCACCTGACTTTTTGAAGATCTTACGAGGTAATTGCAAAACTCACATGCGACCGCTCCCTCACGGTCGCGGCTCGGATTGCGCCGTTGATTCACAGTACCTGACGGAGCCGCGCGCGTCAGCAAGCGGTCTTTCGGACCTCTCACGATTCGAGGTTCGCGAGGGCTGCCTGGAGTTCATCTCGCGCGTGCGCGTCGGCCTTGCGGCCGGCGGCTTCGATTCCCCGCCGGTACAGTTCCTTCGCTTCCTCGATCCGGCCCACCTTCTCGAGTGTCTGGGCGGCGTGGAAGTAGGCATACGTGTAGTCCGGGTCGGCGTTCAAAAGTGTTCTGAATTCGTCTACCGCGGCCTCGTAGTTGCCGGCCTTGACATGTTCCATGGCCAGGCCATAGCGCGCCAAGGGGTTCGCGGGATTCTGGGCAAGAATTTGCTGCAAGGCCTCGACGCGGTTGCTGGGCATGGTGTGGCGGCTCGCCTCCTTCATGATAAGATACCGGCGATGGAAGGACGTCCTGTACAGGCCTCTATTTCGGAATACGCCGAATTGGCGCTGCCGAACGATACCAACGCTCTGGGCACTCTCCTGGGAGGCAAAGTCATGCATTTGGTGGATCTGGCGGGAGCCATGGCGGCCATGCGTCACGCGCGCTGCACAGTGGTGACCGCGTCCATCGATTCCATGACGTTCTTGCTCCCCATCCGGGTTGGGCAGATGGTGCTCCTGCGCTCCTCCGTCAACCGGGTCTTTCGCACCTCCATGGAAGTTGGCGTGAAGGTGTTCGTGGAAGATTTGATCAGCGGACAGGTTCGACACACTTCCTCGGCCTATCTGACTTTCGTGGCCATCGACGCGGAAGGAAATCGCGTGCCGGTAGTTCCGGTGATTCCGGAATCCGCGGAAGAGAGACGGCGGTACGAGGAGGCGGGCCAGCGGCGGGCTCGGCGTCTAACGGTCAATAGACATTCCCCGTAGCGACCCGCTTTGTGCCTCGGTGCTCCGGCGGATTACAATTGTCGAATCCATAGCGTGGATAGCAAGGTGGTCACTTTGGGGAGCACGGTCCAGAAGGTTTCCGCGGCGCAGTGGCGCATTCTGATTCTGTTGGTCCTCTCGGTCTGGATCAACTATATGGACCGGGCCAATCTCTCCGTGGCTGCGCCGCAATTGTCCGCGGAATTCTCTCTTTCTCCGTTGTGGTTGGGGATACTGCTGTCCGCGTTTTTCTGGACCTACACCGTGATGCAACCCGTGGCCGGCTGGCTGGTGGACCGCTTCAATGTTGCCTGGGTGTTCGCCATAGGTTATTTCCTGTGGTCCGTCGCGACTGGACTCACGGGGTTGGTCACCGGGCTTCAGATGCTTCTTGTCTGTCGCCTGATTCTCGGTTTGGGCGAGTCCGTTGCCTACCCGGCGTATTCCAGCATTCTGGCGAACCACTTCCCGCAGCACCGTCTCGCCCTGGCGAACGCTCTGATCGACGCCGGTTCCAAAATGGGGCCCGCGCTCGGGACGTTTGTGGGGGCGCTGCTGGTCGGGAGCGTTGGCTGGCGAATCTTCTTCATGTCTCTCGGGGTGGTTGGCGTGACCTGGCTGATCCCGTGGGCGTTCTGGTCGCCGCGTGCCGCTACGCGCCTGACCAAGCCGGTCGCCTCAACCGCATCACTCGGCTACGGCGAGATTCTGCGCGTACGGGCGGCCTGGGGTACGGCTATCGCTCTGTTTTGCGGCAACTACTTCTGGTATTTCCTGGTCACATGGCTGCCCTCGTACCTTGTAAACGAGCGCAAGCTGAGCATGCAGAGCATGGCGGTTCTCGGCTCGATGCCGTTTGTGGTGATCGCGATCTCTACGATTTCCGCGGGCTGGTTTTCCGACCGATGGATACGTCACGGCGGTTCGGTCACGAAGGTCCGGCTCCTGTTTGCGGCCAGCGGGCTGGCGGGATCGATGGTCATCGTCTTCGTGCCACTCATCGAGACCACCTGGATGGCCATGATCGTGCTCCATCTCGCCGGGCTTTTCTACGGCCTCTATTCGTCCAACTTGTGGGCCATCACACAGCCACTCGCCGGCCCTACCGCCGCGGGCCGATGGACGGGATTTCAGAACTGCTGCGGAAACATGTCGGGAGTTGTAGCGCCCTCGCTGACGGGCTTCGTGGTCTCGCGGACAGGCCACTTTTATTGGGCTTTTGTCGCCTGCTGTTGCGTGCTGGCAATCGGGTCGTGCGCGTACATCTTCATCGTGCGGAAAGTGGAGCCCATTCGCTGGTCCGCGGATCGGGTATGATGTGAGTCGATCTTTCCCGTAGGGGTTCCTTCCAAAATGATGAGTTCATCCGATTCGCAGCCGGCGGAGCCCGGCGCCTCGCGACTGCTACTGCTGCTGCCGATCTTGCTGGCGGGCAGCGGCTGCGCCGCGTTGATTTACGAGATTGTCTGGTATCAACTTCTGCAACTCGCCATCGGCTCGACGGCCGTGTCCCTCGGCGTTCTGCTGGCCACTTTCATGGGTGGCCTGTGCTTGGGAAGTCTGGGCATGGCGCGCTTGGGAGGGCTGCGCCAGCACCCTCTGCGCCTGTTTGCCATCGTGGAGGCCGGGATCGCCGTCTGCGGCCTTCTGGTTCTCTTCGGGCTCCCCTACATCGACCGGATCTACGTCGCCGGCGCAGAGCACGGACTGCCGGGTATGTTGCTGCGCGGGTTCATCGCCGCGGTCTGTCTGCTGCCGCCCACGATTCTCATGGGTGCCTCTCTGCCGGCCATCTCGCGGTGGATCGAATCCACGCCGAGTGGGGCGTCCTGGTGGGGGTTCCTCTACGGAGCGAATACGGCGGGCGCCGTTTTTGGGTGCCTGCTGGCGGGATTCTACCTGTTGCGGCTCTACAATACGGCAACGGCTACCTATGTCGCGGCGTCGATCAATGTGGCCGTGGCACTCGCGAGTTTCCTGCTGGCGCTCAGGGCGCCCGCGCATGCCACCGTCGCCGGCTCGCCGGAGTGCTGTGACACTCTCCCCGCAGGCGCGGAGGAGCAGGGGACGCCGTGGGCGGTTTACGCCACGATTGGGATATCCGGGGCGTGCGCGCTGGGGGCGGAAGTTATCTGGACGCGCCTCCTGGGGATGATGCTGGGGACGACGGTCTATGTCTTCTCCATCATCCTGGCGGTTTTCCTGGCCGGGCTGTCGATGGGTACTCTTTGCGGTTCGTGGATGTCGCGCGCGGTGCGGCCCCGGCTGGCGCTGGGCTGGTGTCAGATTCTACAGACCGCCGGAATTGCGTGGGCGGCCTTAATGATCACCCAGTCACTGCCGTATTGGCCCATCGATGCGATGTTGTCCACGAGCCCGTGGTACACCTTCCAGCTCGACCTGGTGCGCTGCCTCTGGACGATTCTTCCGGCGGCCTTTCTATGGGGGGCGAGTTTCCCGCTGGCTCTCGGGGCCGTGGCTTCGCCGGGGAAGGATCCGGGGCGGCTGGTGGGCGGCGTCTATGCCGCCAACACGCTCGGCGCGATTGTGGTGGCGCTCGGCGTCAGCTTGTGGCTGGTTCCCTGGATTGGCACCCAGCAATCCCAGCGCGTACTCCTGATGGCAGCGGCCGTGAGCGGGCTATTCGTGCTGCTTCCCTATGCGTGGAACCGGCGATCCACGGCCCTCGCCGTGGGCCTGCTCGCTTCGATGGGTGTCGCGGTGTTGTTGGCCTGGAGTGTGCACCCGATCCCCGGCGAGGTCATCGCCTACGGACGCCGGATCACGGGGTCGGCGGGGCAGTCCGAGATCCTCTATACCGCGGAGGGAAGGAACTCTTCGGTGGCGATCACCCGGTTTCCCGACGAGAACATCGAGATTTGCGTGAACGGCCATGTGGAGGCCACCACGACGGCCTTCGACATGAAACTGCAGCGAATGGTCGGGCATCTGCCCGCCCTGCTGCACCCGAAGCCGAAGTCAGTCCTGGGAATCGGTTTCGGCGCGGGCGTTTCCGCGGGCACGTTTACGCGATACCCCAGCATCGAGAAGATCACCATCTGCGAGATCGAGCCTCTGATTCCGCCGATCTCCACGCGCTTCTTCGGCGAACAGAATTACCACGTGGCGAACGATTTGCGCACGCACATCGTCTTCGATGACGCCCGCCATTACGTCATGACGGCGACGGAGAAGTTCGATATCATCGCCTCCGATCCGCTCGACGTGTTCGCCAAGGGCACCGCCGCGCTGTATTCGATCGAGTATTTCGAGGCGGTGAAACGGCGGCTGAATCCCGGTGGCATCTTCACCCTTTACGTGCCGCTTTACGAGAGCGACCTGAGAACCGTGAAGAGCGAGCTGGCGACGTTTTTCGCGGCTTTCCCCAACGCAACCATATGGGCGAATACCGTCGACGGGCAAGGCTATGACATGGTTTTCATGGGCCAGGCCGAGCTGGCGAAGATCAACCTGAATGATTTAGACGAGCGGTTGGCCCGTCCCGATTATGCGAAGGTGGCCGAATCGCTCCGCGGAATCGGTGTGTACACGCCGGTCGATCTGCTTGCGAGCTACGCCGGGCAGAATTCCGATCTGGGGGCCGGGGTGCAGGGCTCCGAGCTAAATCGGGACCGCGACTTGCGGTTGCAATACCTGGCGGGGTGGGGAATCGACTCCCGACTGGCAGATCAAATATACCGGGAGATCCTGCGCCACCGCCGTCCGTCCGAGGGCCTTTTCGTCGGTACACCCAACCTTGTGCAATCGATGCTGGCTGCAGTGGCGGCGGGGCCGCGTTACTAAGAGCGGTCCGGGGGTTGGCTTACTACAGGAGGATTTGGCTTTGGGACGGGAATTCGAAAACAAGACAGCGTTGGTGACAGGCGCCTCACGAGGGATCGGCGCGGCTACGGCGATCGCCTTGGCGCGTGCCGGCGTGAAGCGGGTCGTGATCCACTACAGCTCCTATCGTGAGGGAGCCGAAGATACTGTGGCGAAGATCCGTGCCGCGGGCGCCGAGGCCGAGGCGCTGCAGGCCGACCTCGGCTCCAGCGCCGGGATCGAGCGATTCGTGGAGGACCTCCAGGGCGCCGCCTCCCAAACCGACATCCTCGTCAATAACGCCGGTTCGCTGGTAAAGCGCGCGCGTTTGCCGGAGTTCACGCCCGAGCTGTTCGATACCGTGATTGCGTTGAACGTGAAGAGCCTCTGGTTCATCACGCAGGCCGTCGCGCCGCACATGATCGAGCGGGGCAGCGGGGTTGTCGTGAACGTCAGTTCCGTGGCGGCCCGCAACGGAGGCGGGCCGGGGGCCACTATGTATTCGGCCGCCAAGGCCGCCGTCACCACGATCACCAAAGGGCTTGCCAAGGAACTGGCGCCGAAGGGAATCCGCGTTAATGCCGTGAGCCCCGGCACCGTGGACAATCACTTCCACCAGGTCTTCTCCACCCCTGAGGCGCTGAGAAACATGCTGGCGGCCACGCCGGCCGGCAGGCTCGGAACGAATGAAGAAGTCGCCGACGTGATCGTCTTCCTCTGTTCCGCCGCCGCGCGCTACGTCTACGGGCAGACCATCGAGGTCAACGGCGGAATGCTGATGGTCTGATCCGCATGTCTATCAAGATCCCGAAGCTGAAATGGTACCTGGCCGCTCTGCTTTTCCTGGCGACCGCGCTTAACTACGGCGACCGGCTCGCGTTGTCCGTTGTCTCTCCGGGCATCCGCCGCGAATTCCACATGAACGAACAGGACTATGCCATGGTCTTAGCTCTGTTCATGCTCGCCTACGCCATAATGTATGCGGGCTCGGGCTACGTGGTGGACCGCCTTGGCACGCGCCGCGGCTTCGCCGTGTTCATCGCCTTTTGGTCCCTGGCGGAGATGTCGCATGCTTTGGCGGTGGGAAAGTGGTCGCTGGCCGGTTGCCGCTTCCTGCTGGGGCTGGGTGAGCCGGGAAACTGGCCTGCCGCGGCGAAGGCCGTGGGGGAGTGGTTCCCTCCCTCTCAACGCGCACTCGGGATCGGCATCTTCAATGCCGGCGGGTCGGTGGGCTCCCTGCTGGCGCCCTCCGTAATCGCATTCCTCACGTTACGCTACGGCTGGCGATTCGCTTTCGTATTCACGGGCGCGCTCGGCTTGGTGTGGCTGATTGCCTGGCTCATTCTCTACCAGCCTCCGCACAAGAGTCGCTGGCTGCGCGCCGACGAGTACGAGGAGCTGAAAGACCAGGTGGAACCGCCGG
>VFSW01012388.1_pt1 | contig 11914 bp, 15 predicted proteins | sample 5358111 | NCBI WGS metagenome assembly VFSW01 (sample SAMN11554181, study PRJNA540505) | mine drainage metagenome | isolation source: sediment from site ElyBrook_90M | place: USA: Ely Copper Mine, Vershire, VT | collected 2017 | reverse complement strand
CGCCGAGACGCCCATCGTCAGCAGCGTCAGCCAGCCGACGATCGCGACGGCGCAGTGCTCGGGCGCTACCTGCAAGAGGCGCGCGTCGCCGCCTCCATATCCATACGCGAGCACTCCGCCGAGGATGGCCGCGAGTCCCAGAAAGAGCATCACCAGCAGAAACGCGCGCGCAATCGCTTGCTCGGCCGGATCGGGCGTTTGCTGCGACAGCGTGGCGATCGCCGCGCACGCATACAAGAGAATCAGGAGCGCCGACGCCAAGCCGAACGTCGTCACGCCGAGCCCGAACGCGCTGGCAAACGATACGACGAATCCGGCAACCGCAAACGGCAAGAGCGTCCCGCTCCATCGTGCGAGTGTTTTTCCACGCCACGCAAGATCCGTAAACCCCGGCACCACGTGGATCAGCACCGAAAGCGCGATCGTCGTGAACGAGCCGAGCGCGACCGCGTGAATCCACGCAAGCGCGATGCCGAACGACGGCGTTATGCCGTACAGAACGACGAGCGTCCACGACAGCGCGCCGAAGATCGCGCCAAGCGCAAGCGGCACCGGCGGAATCCAGCCTCTCATTATCGTACACCTTTGGCCGGATGCGACGGCGCGCGCGTGCGCAACCATGCAAGCATCACGAACAGCAGAACGGCCGCCACCTGCGCAACGGCCGATACGGCCAGCACGCCGCGCGCGATCGACGAGTTAGCAATCGCTGGCTCCGAGAGAATGCGCGCGATCAACCCGCCGTTGAGCAAAAGATAGATCGTCAACGGCATCCAGCGCGCGTAACGGCCCTGCGTCTCCGGAAACCGCTCGCGGTTGAGCGGCAAGAGCCACAACGCGAAGCCGAAGACCATGTTCACGAGCCAGCCGACAAACGCGACGTGCGCGTGTTCGATCGCCCAGATCGGATCGACCGGTCGCCCAAGCGCTTCCGAGAATGCCATGTATGCGCCCCACACGAACGCGATCAGCAGAGCGATCAGGGCGGTTTTGACGAAGAGGCGGCTTTCGAGCGGCATCTATCGCAGCTTGCCCTTCTTGCGCGCGAGATCCCGTAACGTCAACGCGGAGAATTGCGCTCGCACCTGCGGACGCACGCGTTTCCACACGTCGTGGAGCGGGCACGAGTTGCTCTCCGAGCACGGCTCCGACCAAAAGATGCATCGCTCAAAAATGTCGCCGCCTTCGAGCGATTCGACGACATCGCGCACGGTGATGCGCTCTGCGGGTTTGGCGAGGCTGTAGCCGCGAGGGTTCCCGCGGTGTCCCAGCACGAGCTTGGCGCCGCCCAGCCGCTGCAAAATTTTCGACATGAACCCCGGCGACGTGCCCACGGCCTCGGCCACGTCGGCTGCCGCCATCACCGCGCCCGCGGGACGCCTGGCGAGCGACGCCAGGCCTTCCAGCGCGTACTCGGTTTCCTTGGTCAGTTTCATATCGTTCACGCAATCTTCCCAATTCGGGAGCATATTGTCAATACACTAACTTAGTATATTGAGTCCTGCCGCTAAGGGAGAAATCGCCACGATGTATGTCGATCCTTATGATGCCCGGGCAAAAACGATTCAGTACGGAGCCGACAAAGCGCGCATGCCGGCGCGCGATTTACTCATTAGAAGCATCCTAGCGGGAGCATTTCTAGCGATCGCTACGGCGGTCGCCTACTGGGCCACGGTTCAAACGAAGCTCCCGATCGTCGGCGCGATCCTCTTTCCCGCCGGTTTCGTCCTCTACGTGCTGATCGGACTCGAACTCGTAACCGGGAATTTCGCGTTGCTCCCGGTCGCGGGCATGAGCGGCCTCGCCACCGTGCGGCAGATTTTGCGAAATTTCGCACTGGTGTTTCTCGGCAACCTGATCGGTAGCGTCATTTTTGCCGCCTTATTCTGGTGCTCGTTGACGGCGATGGGCACGACCGGTGGGGGAGCGCTCTCCACGTTCATCGTCTCGATGGCGGAGCACAAGACCATTGCCTATCAAGCACTCGGCGGCGCCGGCATGGTAACCGTGTTCGTTCGCGCCATCCTGTGTAACTGGATGGTCGCGCTCGGCGTCTATGCGTCGCTGTCGGCAAAATCCACGACCGGAAAGATTCTCGCCACGTGGCTGCCGATTTTTCTGTTCTTTGCGCTCGGTTTCGAACATACCGTCGTGAACATGTTCGTCATCCCGCTCGGAATGATGCTGGGCGCCAAAGTCTCGCTCTCGACGTGGTGGCTCTGGAACCAAATCCCCGTAACCCTGGGCAATTTCGTCGGCGGCTTCGGCGCCACCGGTTTGCTGCTCTATATCACCTTTCGAAAGACACCCGCCCACCTCGAGGAAGCCGCCGCATGAACGCCGCACGCAGCAATGAGCTGTGTCACCCTGAGCTTGTCGAAGGGCATCTCGCTAAGGCGGACAGTTCCAGCGGTAGCCGTCGGGGTCGCGAAACCAGAGCTTTGTCACCCCGAGCGTAGTGGGACAATGTACCATTCTCCCACGTAGTCGAGAGGCGGCGACCGAAGCCGAGGGACGCGTCGACCGGCGCGGAATGGCTCGAGGCGTTCGCCCTCCTCGCCGCGCTCGTCGCGCTCTATTGGCGCACGCACGCAAGCTGGCTCTTGTTCGCGCTGCTGCTTCTCGCACCCGATGTCGCCATGCTGGGCTATCTCCGCGATACCCGCGTGGGCGCATGGTGCTATAACGCGTTTCACACCTACACGGCTCCGCTCGCATGCTTCGCGGCGTCGTTCTACTTCCCGGTACTGCTCCCGATCGCGATCGTGTGGGGCGCGCACATCGCCATGGATCGCGCCCTCGGTTACGGCCTCAAATACGAAGACGCATTTATCCACACGCATCTCGGCCGCATCGGCAATCCGCGTCGGCTAAACGAGCACTCGTCGCTGCACTAGCAGCTCTCGGAGGTCTTGCACGAACGGTTCGAGCGCCGCGAACGGGCTATCCGGATCGAGATCGTCTTTCGATCCGGCGACGCTCAGGGCAGCCGGTTCATGACGAAGCCGGATATCTGCTCGGCGGCGGGCGGATCCATGTTTGCGAGTACCGCGATCGTGTAACCGGGCCCTGGGCAAATGTCGAGATCGCCGTTCATTCCGGGCGCCCCGCCGTCGTGGCCGAAGCAGCGGATCCCGTTGATGATCTGGTCGGCAAAGCCGTACGCGTAGCGCCGCGGATTATCGGGCAAGCTCGGCATATCTACCTTCCCGGTGACGAGCAGTTCCGTGTGCGCGGCATCGAGCAGCTTATGTCCCTGCAACGCGTTTGCGAATCGCAAGAGATCTCCAACGGTCGAATAGCCGCCGCCCGCCGACGTTCCGCGGTACGGCAACGTATCGGTGTTCGGATGGAGTTTGCCGTTGTCTCCCGTGTAGCCGATGCTGCGATTCCCAACCGTTTGATCTTCGGGTTCCGAACCGGTCGAGGTCATGCCCGCAGGTTCGTACACGTGCTCGCGCACGTAATCGTAATAACTCTCACCACTGACCTTTTCGATCACCACGCCGAGCAGAATGTAGCCGTAATTGCTGTATTGATACTTTCCCACGGGGCCCACGAAGCCGCGTTTTCCGAACAGCGCGACGTAATCGTCGAGCGTTCGCAACTGCAGACGATGCGCGTCGAACTCCGGCCCGAAGAAATCCCCCGTTCCACCCGTGTGCGTGAGCAGCTCGGCGATCGTGACCTTCGAAGCGATGTCCTTGTTCGGATAATCCCGAACGTAGGCGCCTAGCGTCTTATGGAGATCGATCTTCCCCGCTTGCACGAGTTGCATGATCGCGACGGCGGTGAACATCTTGTTCATCGAACCCAGCCGAAAGCGCGTATCCAAGGTGTTGCGAATGTTCTTTGCGCGATCGGCGAGCCCGTAGGCTTGGGCAAAGACCGGCGTCCCATTCTTCGCGACGATCGCCGCACCCGAAAACGTTCCGGCCTTGCTATCGCGCGCCAGTTCCACGCGCAGCGCTGCAATCAACCGGTCTTCGCTCAGATGAAAGTGCGGCTGGTACGGCGCGATCATGATGGCCCCAATTTTTCCGTGGCCGTCAAGCGTCATCTGCCAGGTGAATTGCCCTCGATGAAACGTCGCCAGAAACGTATACATCGTATAGGGTAGGTGCGTCTGCGGACCGAGGATCGCTTGCGAGCCCAGAAACGAGAACCCCGTTAGCGGCCCGAGCGGCCCAAACTGTCTCGCCGATTCCTTCAGAAATGCCGGCGTAGAGATCGCATTGGCGCGAGCCGTCAATTGCGAACGATCGACGGTCCCCATTTCCATGTGCTTGACCCAGGCTCGAGCCAACGCTTCGATCTTGGGATCGACGGACGGCACGGGCGAGGGCGCAGGTGTGGCGCCGAGAAGCACGGCGAACATCACGACTGCGCAAGCGCAGCGAGTCACAAGAGTAGGCATTCCATTCCCTTTCTAAGGCGCGGTCCAGAGTCTCGAGGGCGTGTACGTCGTGCTCCACACGTAGCTGCCGGGCAGCGGCGCGCACTTCGAGTACGCGTCGTATCCGTGCGTCTCGTTCCAGTTGAGCATCGCGCCGTTAGGGCGCACCGGTTTGAACCCCGTGCCGTCGTTAAGCGGGTACCGCGCTTCGCGCGCGGCGGCTAAGACCGCATCATCGAACGTTTTGCGTCCGCTCGATTTCACGATCGCCGCGCTCGTCACCGCGCCGCTTTCATCGACCGCCACGCGCACGGCAGCATTCAACGCCGGCAACGTCTGCGAATCGGCGATTGTCGGCACGCCATTGTGCACCAGGTTCGGAACTTTACACGCGTTCGGGTGCTGCGTACTCCAGCCGTCCGGATAGGCCGGCGCCACATTCGATTGCGTCATCGCCTCTTCCGGATATTGCACGATAGTCGCGGTTCGAATCGTTCGCGCAACCGCAACGCAGTTGGCAATCGCCGGCAGGTACGTTCCCGCCTCGAAGTGCCGCATGACGCGCGCGGTGATGCCGGGGATACCGGGGGACGATACGATCGCAACCTTCGTGGCCTTTCCCGACGCATCGAACGTGACGTCGGCGATCGCGTATCGCACTTCGCTGTAATGCGGATACTTCTTCAACTCCGCCACGAACCGGTCGGCCGTCGCAAGCGGAAAACGAACCGTCTTCACGCGATCGTGCGTGTAGAAACGCATCACTTCCATCACCCCGCGATTGGACGTCGCGCAGCCGCTTGCCACCTGCACCGTTTGCAGCGGCGGCGGCGTCTTTGCATACGCCAACACCGGCAACACCGATTGCATCACGAGAGCAATCAGCGCGAAGACGGCGAGCGTTCCACCGAGTGCGGCAAACGACAGGCGCAGACGGCGCGGGCGCGCTTCGAGCAGTTGCTCGATACGTTCGACGATCGAGTGGCGCGAGCCGATCGCGCTCGGGGCGGCAATCGGCGCCGGCCCCACGGCAAGGCTCGCCATACTCGCCAACGCCCGAGCAAACACTTCGCCCGAACCGGAGCGCGCCACGACCCAATCGTCGCACGCAATCTCGCGCTCGACCGAGAGCCGGCGCAACACGAACCACGCGAACGGATTGAGCGCGGCGAAGGCTTCGAGAACGCGTGCGAGCGCGTTCGTCCAGACGGCGTAGCGGCGCAAATGTGCCCTCTCGTGCGTGACGATCGTTTCGATCGCATCGGCCGTTTGCTGCTCCACGAGCGATGCCGGCAGCAGAATCGCCGGGTCCACGAACCCCACCGCAAGCGGTACGTTCACGCGATCCGATAGGCACACCGGATATTCGTGCGCACGCGACCAGAGCCGAGCCGAACGGCGAATCCTCACCAAGTCGAACAAGTTATAGGCAAGAAACGCGCCGCGAACGCCCGCGACGAGCAACCACAGAAGCGCAGCCCCGAACGCGAGCGACTGCGAAATCGTTAGGTGCGCTGCCTGCGGCTGCGCCGGGGCGGGGCGCATCGCAATCGAGCTCGAGACCGGAAGCGCAGCCGCGGAAACGAGCGGCGCGGGCGCAATCGACGAGCTGTCGATCGCAGGCGCCGATACGGCGTATTTTTTTTTTTAGACGGTTACCACCGTTATCTACACGAGCGCCGCCAGTGCGCAGAGCCAAATCGCATATCGCGTCGCCGCGCCGAGCTTCGGCAACATGCGCAAGCCAAGCCACACCGCGCCGACGATCAGCGCGCCCTCCCAGAGGCTATCGAATAACGCGGCGAAAATCGCCAGCGCCGGTTGCATCAGAGCGGTCATGATTTCCGTCCCTTCGGTTGGCGTTCGAGCAGGTCGCGGATCGCCTTGCGATCGGCCTCGCGCAACGGCACGTCGTCGAGCAGCGTCACCGCCAGCGCATTCGGCGAATTTTTGAAGAAACGCGCGAGCACGTGATCCACCGCCGACTTGGCGGCGTCGTCACGTTTCACGAGCGGGAGATAGGTGAACGCGCGCCCGGTCTCTTCGTGACCGACGTATCCTTTGGTTTCGAGCGTCCGCATCGTCGAGAGCACGGTGTTATATGCAAGCGGCGGCGGCGCAAGCGCAGCGGTGACTTCCGAAACCGTCGCACGTCCCTTCGTCCACAAGACTTCCATCAGGCGCAACTCGTGATCCGTGAGCACGAGCGCTTTCTTACGCGGCATACCACCTCCTAGATTCCTAGTTGCAGCCTACACCACCGCGCAGACCCTGTCAACTAGTATTCTAGGTGATACCCCGCAACTGTCACCCTGAGCCCGTCGAAGGGCACCCCAATCCAGCACCTAACCTCAAATGCATGCGTCACGTTCTTCTGCTTCTCGCTCTTCTCGTTGCAACGGCGGGCGGCGTTCGCGCGCAGCTCCGCCCGGATGCGCGCTTTTGGTCGCCGCAAACCGGCGCGCTGCGCGTACGCGAGATCACCGGTAACGCCGCCGTCCCATGGGACGCAGCCTTCACGCGCGTCACCTTTTCGCTCGCCGGCGCGTCGCACGCGGCGATCTTTCGGCGCCTCGAACGCGAACGAGTGCTTCTAACGCGCGCGACCATCGACGATGCCGGCGACGGCGAATATTACACGTTCGCGCATATCCGCGTGGTTTCGGTCGCGACGCACGACGGCACGTACGCAAGCGCTCTCCATCCGTCGGTCACGCTCACGTTCGGCGCGCACACCCTGCGCTGCGGTCCCCCGACGTGCCCCACCCCGCTGCATTATCCGTAATTACAAGGGCATCTCGACCCAACCCGTAACCTCACCGACGCAAGCCAAGAGCGAACACGTTCAAACGGCTTCGCCCTCTGCAGAAAGTCGGTCGCTCCTATGTGGCGGTTCGTCCTCCTCCTCACCTTCGTAGCGCTAGCCGGGCGCGCATATGCGGCGCAAGCCGGATTCGTGTACAATGCGCTCTACGATTGCGGACCGGGCCGCAACCAATTCAAAGTCCTCAGTTGCAGCGGGAATCTTTGCACGCTCTTCTACCCCAAGGGTAACGGCGGCGTCGGATTCAAAACGACGATCGATCGCGAGTCGCTTGCAGAATCGATTAACGGAACCTACGGCGGAACGCGCAAGCCGTGCACCATCTCGGGCGCCGTCGTTCATGCGCCGACGAATACGCAGCGTCGTCCCGCGCCCGTACCGGTGCGCGCAAAAGTGGTCTCGGGCCCGATCGTCGCAGGCCGATACGAGTGCTACGCGTATAGCGGAGGGCACTTAGAAGCGGCGCTCATGGAAAATTTCTCCATCGGCGGCGGCGGGAGCTATCGCGATGCCGGCGGACACGCCGGTACGTACGCGACGAGCGGCGGCATCATGACGTTTCACGGCGGCGGCCTAAACGGCGTGCAGGCGCGCTACATTCCCGGTCAAGTCGGCTCGGCAAATCCTCCGCATATACAATTCGTCTCCGCGCGCGGATCGGGCGACGAATGCGATGGCAAAGGATAACATCGCGGGTTAACAAGGAGCGCGGGGCTCTGCCGCTAATCGTGCGCTGATACTTTCTGGAGGATCCGCATGATTCGTCGCCTGGTGGTGCCGCTACTAATAGCGGGATCGTTGCTCTTGACTGCATCGGCCGCGTGGGCGCAGCCGGCACCCGCTCCCGCACCCAATGCCGCGTCGGCGGCACCGCACGGCCCCGCGCCGTACGCCGCGTTCACCAAGGGCGCAACCATCGAAAACGGCCTCTTCCCGATCATCACCAAGGACGGCGCAACGTTCCTCGAGATTCAAAACACGCAGCTCGGCGCGGATTTCATCGAAACGTCGGTGCCGGCAACCGGTCTCGGCGGTTTCGGCCCGGCTCCCGGTGAACCGTACGTCGCGCCCGCGCGCATCATGCACTTCGAGCGCTTTGGAAACGCGATCGTCCTGCGCTGGCCCAACCGCTTCGCGCGCACGACGCCGAACTCGCCAGAAGCCGGCGGCACGAAAGCCTCGCTGCCGAGCTCGGTCATCGCGGTCGTGCCGATCGTCGCGCAAGACGACGGGCGGGTCGTGATCCCCGCATCGCCCTTCCTCGGCGACGTCGCCGATCTCGCATCGTCGCTGCAAGACGCGAGCAAGAGCCCCGCGCACGCCTATCATCTGGATCCGACGAAGTCGTTCTTCGTCGCCGCCAAAGCCTTTGCGAAGAACGACGTGCTCCGCGTCGATCAAACCTGGACCTCGCTCGATCCCGATAAACTCGACAACGCGCCCGATCCGCGCAACGTCGAGGTCCGCATGACCTACAATCTCATCGCCGCGCCGACCGACGGCTACGTGCCGCGCATCGCCGACCCGCGCGTCGGCTATTTCACGCAGCCGCTGTTGAATTTCACGACCGACCGCGAACTGCACCGCGATCTGCACTACGTGACGCGCTGGAATTTCGGTCCGCGCACGTCGAGCGCGCCCGTCACGGCCGCAAACCCCATCGTGTTTTATCTCAGCAGCGACATCCCGGTCGAGTATCGCTCCACCGTGACGAAAGCGTTGCTCACCTGGAACACCGCGTTCGCCAAGATCGGCATCCTCAACGCCGTCAAAGTCGAACAACAACCCAACGACCCGTCGTGGGATCCCGACGATATCGGCCACAACATGGTGCGCTGGATCGATACCAGTTCGCCGCAATACGGCGCCGAGGCCCTGATCGTCACCGATCCGCGCACCGGCGAAGAACTCAACGTCGGCGTCAACTTCGATGCGATCGAAGGCCTGGGCGGGCGGCTTCTTTATAAGTACGAAATCGCTCCCGCGCGCGGCCTACCCGACTCCGCGGCGGCGGAAAAAGCGTTTACCGACAGCTTCATCCTCTCGGTCATTCTGCACGAGTCCGGACACGATCTCGGCTTGCAGCACAACTTCATCGGCTCGATGGCCTACACCGCGCACGACGTGCAGAGCACGGCGTTCACACAGAAATACGGCATCGGCAATTCGGTCATGGAATACGATCCGATGAACCTGTGGCCGAAGGGCACCCCGCAAGGCGATTACAACCAGCTCGTGCTCGGACCGTACGATTACTACGCGGTCCGTTACGGCTACGGATACATCCCGAACGCATCGACTCCCGAAGCGGAACTCCCGACGTTGCAGCAATGGGCATCGCGATGGAGCGATCCGAAGTACCGCTTCGCGAGCGACGAAGACGCCGACACCTTTGCCAACGGCCACGCCATCGACCCGCGCGTCGTGCAGTACGATCTCACCAATCATCCGCTCACGTGGTGCGCGACGCAGATGACGATGATGCACGGCCTCATGGATAGCGTCAACGCCCGCTTCCCCGAACGCGGCATGCCGTACGACGAGGCGCGCGCCGCGTTCATGCAACCGCTGCGCCAATATTTGCGCTGCGCGATGCTCCCCGCAAACACCATCGGCGGCGAGTATCTCTCACGCACACAATGAGGCGACCCCGGCGCTCCGGCGACGCCCCTCTCGCCCATTTCGGTCGCCACGCAACGCGACGCGTGGACGCGTCTGGCCAACGGCCTGTTCTCCGATGCCGCGTGGCGCTTCAATCCGTCCGTGCTGCGCACGCTCACCTATTCGGAGATCAGCTCGCTGTCCCAAGACGGAAGCTGGTCGTACGATCCGACGCCGCGCCACGACGTTCCGGTAGCCGCTATCGCCCTCGGCGCGCAGTCGGCCACGCTGAGCGCGCTCTTCTCGCCGCTGCGTTTGCAACGCATCGACGATCTCTCGAACAAGTACGGCTCGGGCCAAACGATCGACATGACGCAACTCTTCGATTGGTCGCGCGCGAGCATCTTCGGCAGCATCGCCGACGGCAGCGTTGCGAAAGAGGGCCTCGTGCGGCGTAACCTCCAGACGATGTTCGCGCGCTATCTCGCCAACATGGTCGTCATGCCCTTACCCGGCACGCCCGGCGACGCGCAAGCACTCGCGCGCGTCGCGCTCGAGGGTCTCCGCCACGACGCCGCAACCGCGCTCAACCGCGGCAATCTCGACGATCTGACTCGCGGACATCTCTTGTCGCTCGAAGCCATCGCAACCCAAGCGCTAACAGCCACGAGGGTGTCACCCTAGCCCTTTGTCATCCCGAGCGTAGCCCCTTGTCATCCCGAGCGTAGCCCCTTGTCATCCCGAGCGTAGCGAAGCGAAGTCGAGGGACAAACCTGTGGATACGCGCAGGAAACAACTCCGCAATCCTGGCATGCTACGTTCCCGGCTATGGATGACGACACGAAGCACGAGGCCGTAATGGCCGCCATAACGAGCCTTAAAGGCGCAACGGAGCTTGGATTTTTGCACGTCAATACGCGCCTAGATCGCGTCGAAACGCGCCTGGATCGCGTCGAGACCCGCCTTACGTCCGTGGAGGGCGAAGTTCGCGGCGTGCGCAATTGGCGCGACCTCGTTGATGCCCGCCTCGAGCGCCTAGCAGCGCGGCCCTAGTCGAGGCTTAGGGCTCCCGCGTCTCCGTGCCGGCGCCGCTTTGCTGCCACGTTGTCCCATTGTCCGTAGAGTGTTCCGCGACATACTCGACCTTCGTCGGTGAAATCCAACGGTTGCTCGTTCGAAACCGTTGAGCCCCGACGGTCGAGGTCCACGTCCACAGGTTTGCAGCGATTGCGATCGTCCCCGATTGTGAGGAGCCGTTCGTATTCACGGAACGGAAGCGGTAGAGACTCGACTGCGCGTCCCACCACATAACGGTCATGGCGAAGGCGCCTGCGCCGGGAGCGCTCTGATCGCACGTCATAAAGGCGTTGCTTGGGCTCCATCGACACGCTTCGGAAACGCGCCCCGGCTGTTGCGCCGCCCCCGCCGCGTGAAACGTCCCGACGATGTCCCAATGTCCCCCGAATCGCCCAAGGGCCGCCGACGGATCGTTTGCCGGCGAAGCAGCGGCGACGAGTGCGGCAAATATTAGTGCGTTCATAGCGGTTCCATTCTGCGGCCCTGCCGGCGAATCACCTTTACTGCGACGCGTCGGGGACAAACGTTGCGGGTGCGATCTGTTGCGGGAACGCGAGATCGCCAAGTTTCGCGCCCCCTTGTCATCCTGAGCTTGTCGAAGGACGCTTAACCCGTCTTGCGCCGCCCCAAAATAAAGATCGCGACAGCCATAACCGGGATCGGCGCGTAAAACCACAGGCCACTCGCGTGAAAAAATCCACCATAGACCAGCAGCGCGCCGGCAATCATTATCAGCAGCGTGCTAGTGAGGGGACTTTCCCGCCGCAACAGTCTCCAAACGCCAAGCGCAACGATCGCGCCACCGACAATTACATGAACAATACTCTGCATTTTCTCCCCCTATGTCATCCTGAGCCTGTCGAAGGACGAGCCTGTCGAAGGACGAGGGACAGCTCAGTGATCAAAGCCCGGACCCGTTCCCGCTTTTTGCGTGCTGACCACGTGCACGTCGTGATCGACGAACACGGTGAACGTCTTATCGGTGCCGATCGTCACGTTCTTGCCGCGCACAAAAT
>VFSW01012387.1_pt1 | contig 11914 bp, 10 predicted proteins | sample 5358111 | NCBI WGS metagenome assembly VFSW01 (sample SAMN11554181, study PRJNA540505) | mine drainage metagenome | isolation source: sediment from site ElyBrook_90M | place: USA: Ely Copper Mine, Vershire, VT | collected 2017 | reverse complement strand
GTAAATCAGGCTTGCGCGATGGGCAACTTGACTTATCTCTACACGGATAGAACAACCTACGAAGGCTACGGCCAGGGTTGGATGATTGCGGGTGGAGATACCGTGATCGTTCGGCAGAATCCGGCTGGCTACAATATAGGGCAGGACAACAATGGCATCTATGGGGGCCCAAGCAATTGTATTGGTGCTGGCTACGCATGCTACATGCCCACCATTCCTTCCGGAACGGCCGCGAAACACACGCAAATTCTGGGCGAGAATTACGCTAGTTGCACCTCAAATTCTGCCAAGACCTTATTGCATGAACAATGGAGCGTAGCTACGGCGTTCAATACCAGAGACTCGCAGTTTGTGGATGTAAGTTGCTTCGAGGTGACGGATGTAGCCGGTTGTGGAGGCGGAGGCAATTTTACCAATGTGTGTACTGGATCAAGCAATGCTGGCAACTTCGGTATATTACAAAGCGCATTAAGTTCCTACACTAACTACACAGACATTTATATTCATGGCCTTGCTTCCGAGGGAATACGCGGAGCAATTGGGGTAGGCAACGTTTACAACCGACTCTATATTCGAGCCATGCCGACTGCGGGAATCGATATGGACGACGATCCTTGGCAGATAGGGAATATTTCAGTTGCGGGTGGATTGACGATGAATAATTCCGTTACAGAATTTGCGGGATGCGTCGAAGAGTATCCGGTTGTGCACAACTACCCGTACATAGAATGCAGAGATCAAAATGCAGGCGGCTATGCGGATGGATTCGGGACGGCCAGCACATCTGGAGATTGGTCATTTGACCACGACATCTGGCGATATAACTTTCAGGATGGATTGGATTTGCTGCATTCGGGTATGCAAACCCTTTCTGTTACCAATTCGCAAAGTTATGGTAACGACGGTCAGGCGTACAAAATCGGGTCTGGCCGCACCGTAATCTTTCGCAACAATATAGCGCTGACAAATTGCAATCGGATTGGGCAGGTATTTGGGGATGAACCCGCAAGTGCTATTGTTGCTAACGTTGCTTTGTGCCGTGCTGGGGACGGGATTCCTGTTTTCTTCGACGGTGCTGGGACTGACTTGTTTCAATCCAACACCTACGTTGGATATCAGCCGACTACCTACGACTTGATTTGCACTTGGGACTCATGCACGGGCACAAATTCGGTGTTTGAAAACAATATCAGCATAGGAATTACGAACCCTTCGTTCAATGCAGGGCAATCTCCTGGACTGTTTTATCTGCAAGGTACCATGCCCCCTAACAATGGTTGGGCGACACGAGACCACAATTTGTACTATGGATTTCGTAATGGCTGTCCTACGCTGACTACGGGAGAAATTTGCGTAGACGCTGGCTTTGTGAATGAGCCAAGCACCACGATCACTTCAGAGTTGACGCTGGACGGATACGACTTCAACCTGACGAGTGCAAGCGCGGCAAAGTACGTTGGGGTCACTTACTCTGGCTTGTCCGCGACTGACCAAATAGGGACGACGTGGCATGTTCCCCCTTCGATTGGAGCATTGGAGTACACGACGGGCGTGGCTCCGGCGCTTTCGACGATTACCGTTGCACCTGCGGCTGGGGCTACGACTGCTGGCGGAACGATCAGCTACTCGCCCAACTGCACCTACGCCAACCTGTCGCTTACCGTTCCCAGCCCTTGTACGGTCGCTTGGACGGACACGGGAGCGCACTCGACCATAAACACCACGACTGGCGTTGTGACGGGGACGAGCACCGGCACTGACACCATCACTGCCACGATCAGCACGGTGTTCGGGACGGCTACAGCTACATTTGGCGCGGCTGGCCCGACGCTCTCGACCATTACGGTGACACCTGCATCTGGAAACGGGATTGTCGGCGGAGCGGTCAACTTCAGCGCAGCTTGCTTGTACTCGAATGGCGCGACGACACCCTGCTCGGTAATCTGGACGGATACCGGAGCGCATTCGACGGTCAATTCGACTACGGGAATTGTGACCGGAGTCAGCGTAGGGTCGGACACCATCAAGGCAACCATCAGCACGGTGTTTGGAACGGGCACGGTGACGTTCTCGGCACCGGGCGTACGACATTGGTTTGAGGGGTCTGCAATTATCACAGGCAGCTCGCATCAATGACACAAGGCGGTGCAACTGTGCGCGAAGCTAGAAGACAGCAAGGTGACCTAGCCTTTGACCCGCGCCGACGCGTAGAGCTCGGCGAGCGCGACGTGCTCGTGTACAAGGGCGTGGAGGTCGAGCAAGGCGTGCTGGACGCCGTGCTGAATACCAACAAACGCCTGCTGTGGGCTTTCGTCCGCAGCGAGGAGACGGGCCGCGTGATGGCCGTGCCGTTCGACGAGTCTAGGTGTGTCTGGCTGCAAGAGTCGGACATGACGCGTCTTGAAGACATGGAGTTGTAGACAGGAAAGGAAGTTGGCCGAATGCCAAAACTACGCAAGCGCAAACAAGCCAACCCCTTCGAGAAAATGCTGGGCGTGCACGGCGCGACCACCGCGCAAGTTAGCGACATGTTTACCAATGGCGCGGCGCGCATGGGGTTCGGCACGCCGTCTTTGGGTCAGGGTGCCGAGTACACGCTGGTCCGCATCAGCTACGACTACTGGCAGCTAATCACGCTGTTTCGCAATCACTGGATCTCGCGGCGCATCGTAGAGGTTCCGGCGCAAGACATGGTCAAGGCGTGGCCGCGCCTCACCAGCGATCTTGAACCAAAAGACTTGTCACGCATCGACCGCGCGCTGCGGCGCACCAACACCAAGAACAACGTGCTGACGGGGTTGACCTGGGGTCGCCTGTTCGGCGGCGCGGGCGCGCTGATGGTCATCGACGGGCAAGAGAACGACCTCGATCAGCCGCTCGACTTGGATTCTGTCGGCATCGGCGCGTACAAGGGCCTCATACCGTTCGATCGCTGGGCGGGCATCACGCCGCTGGGCGACGTGTGCGCGGACATCAACCGTCCACTCGACTTCAACAAGCCAGAGATGTACGAAGTGCGCGTCGGCGGCGGAGAAGCTTTCCGCGTGCATAGCAGCCGCTTGCTGCGGTTCCTTGGACCCACGGTGCCCACGCCGGAATTGGAGGCGCAAAGCTACTGGGGCATCAGCGTATTGGAGCCGACGTATGAGTCCATCACCATGTTGGACAACATGTTTTGGAACATTCTTTCGCTGTCATTCCGCGCCAACTTGCTCGGCATGAAATTCCCCGACTTAGCGCAGCTGATGGCTGGCCTGGGTTCCTCGCAAGTGGCCTCGCAGCAATTTGAGCGCCGCATGTCTAGCATCAACCACCTCATGTCCAACAACTCGCTCATTCCGCTTCCGGCGGACGGCGGGCTTGAGTCGACGCAATACAGCTTTGGCGGGTTGGATGGTGTGCTGCAATTGTTCCAGCTGAACCTTGCAGGCGCTGCGCAGATGCCGGTCACCCGCCTATTTGGACGCACTTACAACGGTCTTGGGCAGGCGGGCGACGGCGACGAGCGCATTTACGAAGAGAAGATAGCCACAGACCAGTCCACTTACATGTTGCCGCAGTTGGAGAAGTTGTATCCGGTCATTTGTATGTCCGAGTTGGGCGAGGTGCCAGAAGACCTGGATCTCACCTGCCCTTCCATCCGCGTGCTCGACGAGAAAGAAAAGGCAGAGCTGGCCAAGTCCGTGGCAGACACCACGACTGTGTACCTCAACGGTGGTATTATGTCGCCGCGCGTGGTGGCTCGCGAAGTTAAGCAGTCTAGCGACATCACTGGTATCGGCACCAACCTGACCGAAGAAGACATCGCCAAATTGTCAGACAGCGTGCAGGCCGAGGGCGAGATGGGTGAGGGTCTGTTCGGCGGCGAGGGCGCTGGCCTCAACGAGGCGGACAGTCCTGCCAAGGTTATCAAGGCGGAGAACAAAGAAGGCGCGCAGCCTGACTTAAAAGAGTTGGCCGGCAAAGCGACGCCCACGGCCCCAGCCATGGACGCGCTGCCTTCGGAGCTGCGCGAGGGTGAGCGGGTGCTGGTCAACGGCAAGTTGCTGACCGTGCACAAAGTGGTCACCGGCACCAAGGACTTGTTCGGCGAACCCACGGTGCAGGTTATCTTTACAACTGGCGAAGTGGTGGCGTACCGACCTTCGACTAAGGTGCGAGGCGGTGACGATGCTGGCTACAAAGTCGGAGATTTGGTGCGGATGCCAGACGGTCAAACCGGCAAGCTGCGTCAAATTCACAAGCCGTCTGGTGCGTACGTGCTCATGCTAGCAGATGGTCGCAAACGCACCTACTACACGGCTCCTGCAGAATTAGTGGTAGGCAAAATTAAGGTCACCGACGAAGACGGCGCTTCCAGCGTCACTGGGCGCGCGCAGGCCATGGCCAACTACCACGCGCTGCCAGTGCGCGTAGAGACACGCCAAGGCGAGGTGCGCGCGGGCGTCACGCCGGACGGTAAGTCTTGGCGCACCGTCATGCCCGCTGACTATGGTTTCATCCAAGGCGTGGACGGCGCAGATGGCGACAGCCTAGACTGCTACATCGGCGTCAGCCCAGAGTCGAACAACGTCTACGTTATCGATCAGTACGACATAGACGGCGAGTTGTTCGACGAGCACAAGGTGATGCTTGGCTACCACACGCGAGAGGCAGCCTTAGAGGACTACATGCTAGGGCACCACTTGTCGAAGCGCACGTTTGCGGCTGTGACCGCGTTCACCATGCCACTGTTCAGAAAGTGGATGCGTGAACACGACATGACCAAACCCTGCGACTCAAAGGTGCGAGTAGCGCGCGCGGCTGCCGCAAAAGAGCGCGACGACGCCTAGCGCGGTGCGAGTTTTGCAGTCAGACGATCGGCATTGCGAGGCCAAAATTTCTTTGGTCTTGGGCGTCGACCGCCTGGTGCGCACGCGCGCAATGTGCGCAGCCAACGTTCTGGTATCACGCCGACACCGTAGACAGCGCCGTAGAGCGCGCCAGCAATAGCCGCGTTGGTGTCGGTGTCGTACCCAAGCCCGATACTGCTGACCAAGCAAGTTTCGAAGTCTTGCGCGTGGAGCAGTTGAAACACGGCATTTTGCAGCGCGTGCAAAACCCAGCCGTGCTTGCCTGCTTCGTTCTTTGGTGGACTGTCCCAAGCTTGCGAAAGTGTTTGAAACACTGTAGAGTGCACACGCAGCAACGAGGTGTGTTCTAACATCACGTCATACACCTCTTCGGCAGTGCAACCAGTGCGAACGGCGTGCGCTATGCCGAGCACGTACAGCGCGTTGGCGTCTTGGCAAACTGTGCTGGGGTGTGTGAGCGCTGCGTCTGTCTTCGCCAGCTTCGCAGCCTTGCGCGCGCTGACGTTTGCCCCATAGACACCCAGCGCTGCAGCGCGCATCAACGCCCCATTCGCTTCCGTAGCCGCAAGTGGGCTGCTGGTCAGCGCGCTGCGCGTGGCCAGTCCGCAATCGAACGGGTGCGAGGCGTACCAAGCTTTGTAGGCTTGCAGAGCTGCCTTGGCCGCGTACTTCTTTTCAGTAACGAGGCTGGTGGCGAGCGTGAGCATCAACTCACCGTCATCGGTTGGTTGCCCTGCCAGCGTGTCAAACGTACCGCCGTCCGCCAGATTACGCACGCCGAACGGGTACATGGCGCGTATATCTGCAGGCGACTTAAATTCTACAAGAGCGCCGAGAGCGTCACCTGCTAGGTGGCCCCAAAGACAGCCTTGCACACGAGCTTTTGTTGTATTTGCCATGACTTAATTATACAGCGAGTTTTGCGAAAGCGGACTGTTTGAAATGAGAAAAGCAAGCTTGACTACGAACGACACTTTGTTGTGGTACTGCCCTGGTTGCGAGTGTGCTCACGGCGTTCCTGTCGTAGGTGGACACGCGTGGGGCTGGAACCAGTCACTGACCAACCCCACACTGACCCCGTCCGTGCTTGTGCACGCGCACGAAACCTCACCGCCGTCTAAGTCACAGCTGCGCTGTCATTGTTTTGTAAAAGACGGCGCAATCCAGTTCTTGCCAGACTGTGGGCACGCGCTGGCGGGCAAGACCGTAGACATGGAGGAGTGGAAATGAAGAGAGTGGTGCAGACACGCACGGGCGCTGACGGCAACTGCCTCGCTGCCTGCATGGCGTCCATATTAGAGCTACCGCTAAGCTCTGTACCAGAGTTTGGCGAAGACTGGTTGCGTGACTTAAACGGCTGGTTGGCAGAGCGCGGTTTGGCCTACCGTCGCGTGCCGATGTACGCCAAGCCCTCCGGCTGGTCCACCATCGAGGGCATCAGTCCGCGCGGTGGATTGCACGCTTGCGTGGCCCATGACGGCGAGCTTATTTGGGACCCGCATCCCATTGAGGACGGCACAGGGCAAGGGTTGGTGGAGCCGCGCTACTACGGATTGCTGGAGCCGGTCCGTGTGGCAGGCGGCGATCGCGCCGACATGACGCAGTTGCGCGCGAACACCAGGCTGCAGGGTGGTCCGCTGCTCGTGCAGGTCACAGAAGCAAACGGGCTCGAGCACACAGTGCCGACAAAAGCGCTTGTGGGCGACTCTGCGAAAGAGTGGACAGCCGGGCTGACAAAGAAGCAAATAGCAGAGATTAAAAAGAAAATCGCGTCGCGCCATAGGAGTCTTGCCATAACTGCTCGTAAAAGAGAGTTGTATGGTGAATCGGCTGTCTACCGCAAAGCCAAGAACGGCAACATTTACTAGATCAGCAAGGAGCAATTTAAATGGCAGTCATTCAAAAGTCTTCGTTTGCCGTCGACGGTGCCGTTGGCACCAGCTTCGGCTTCTCCTCTACGGCCATTTTGCTACCCGGCACCACGCTGGGCACAGACAACGCCGTGCGTGTGGCCAATCTTGGCCCGTGCCACATCACGGTCAAACTGGGTACTACCAGCGCCGTGACGGTGACGCAGTCGACGGGCATCACCATCCTCGCTGGGCAGACCGAGTATCTCACGCTCGGCAGCAACACCTACATCGCCGGAGTGTCGGCGGGTGGACCAGGAAACACGTCTACCGTGAATCTTGCGACGGGCAGCTAACGTGCGTGCGCTCTTTCTAACACTCCTCTTTTCTGCCTGTTGCGCCAGTCTCGCGCAACAGGCAGCTTACCGCCACCATGGCCCTGTCGTGCTGAACGACCTTAAGGTCACGCCTGGAGCGGTTGGCAGCATGACCGCAAAGCAGCTGTGCGACAAAGACTTCCACACGGGCACCGTTCGGCGCGTAACTGAGGCGACTAAGCGCGCCGCCTGCGCGGCGTACGGACTGCCCAAGTCCGCTTGCGTGGGCACCAAGGTGGAGATCGACCACTTAGTCAGTCTGGAGCTGGGTGGCACTAACGATCTCGCGAACCTGTGGCCCGAGCCGTACGCACCTAAGCCTGGCGCGCGCGAGAAGGACCAGGTAGAAGACGAGCTGCATCGACAAGTATGTGCCGGAACCATCACGCTGCAGCAGGCGCAAAAAGAAATCAGCACCGACTGGTACGCGGTGTTTCTCGCAATACAAAAGACTAGGTAACCGCCGCACGGCATAGGAGAAGTTACATGACGCTGTTCAAAAAGCTACGCCATGCGTTTGACGAACTCGCGCCGGTCGGTGCCGAGGACCCAGAGCGCGCCGTCGCGCTGAAGAAGCACGAGGCTGGGTTGACCCGTTCGCAAGACAAGGAGGAAGCGAAGGACGAAGACCTCGGACCCCACAATCTCTTTGCTGGGCAGATCGTCAAAATCACAAAAGGTGCAAACGCTGGTAAGAAGTACCGCTTTCTGCGCTTTACCGACGACGGCAGGCTATTCATGCATCCGCTTGGCGACGTTTCAAAAACCGTACTCGCACCGAAGTCTATCATCAGAAAGGCGAACGACATGAAGCACGCGAAGGACATACAAGGCAGCGAGGTGCGCGAGAAGCTTGGCATCTCGGAGGCGGAGTGGGCGAAGCTCGACAAAACCGCGCGGCAAGACAAGGCGCGCGAGGCGCTGCGGCGTGCCAAGGACGAAGTGCTGCCGGTAGGCGACACAACACCCATGCCAAAAGGCGTGTTGTCTGAGGTCAGTGTGTCGAAGTTGCAGAAAATGATAAAAGACCCTGGCACACTACCAGCCATCAAAAAGTTGGCAGAAAAAGAATTTGAAAAGCGCACCAAGGACGAACTCCCCACCGCCGTCAAACCAGTTGGCCTGGTGCCAATGCCTTCTGGTGAGTGTAACGAAGTCAGCTACGCGCCACGCCGCGCCAAAGACCGGGGACGGTTCACCAAGGCGGGGGATTCTAAGCAGCTGCGTGCGCACATCGAGCGGTTGAAGCAGGAACCTCAGTCCGCTATGCGCGACCGGCTCATTAAGACCGCCGAGCTGGCGGTCAAGAAGGGCATCTCTCGTGAAGAGGCCGCACAAGAGCTGGCGCGTGCCAACGACGCGCTGCCGCTCCAGGTCTCCGGCTCCGAGCCGCGCGACCACATGGAACGCGCCGCGCGGTACGAGGTGCAAGGCGACCGTGCGCGGGCTCTGGACAGCTATCGCGCCGCCGCTTCGGGCTTTCGCAGGGCTGGAGACCGCGCGGGAGAGTCCAAGGCACGCGAAGGCGTGGATGCCTGCCAGGCGCTGTTCGCCGCGCAGTACGACCACCCCTGCAAGGGGCGCGTCAAAGTGTGCGACTCCGCCGAGTCTGCCCTGCGCACGGCGGTCGAGCGCACGCGAGCGGGCGAGGCCGTGTCTGTGATCGGCAAGACGGTGAGGCCGGGGCGCGCCATGGACGATACGAACGGCCCGCCACCTGTCGACAACCCGCGCACTCCAGCCGTCACCGCGCCCGTGCCGGACGAGCACGTTGGGTTCAAGAAGCTGGAAAACAAGCTTGCGCACGAGAAAGGCGTGACCGACCCAGCGGCGCTCGCCGCGTCCATCGGGCGCGAGAAGTACGGGGCCAAGGGCATGGCGGCGAAGTCCGTTGCTGGTAGGGCGAAGGACGCACACACCTTCAAGCCAATGCCAGGCAATAAGAAACCGACGCTGTGCAACAGTTGCTTCGAGCGCAAAAACCACCCCAATCACGACGTCGTCGCAAAGGCCACCGACCGGAAGGAGGTCCAACCCGTATGACAGAAGAGCTGGAGGTGATACCGGCCACGCGCAGTCCGCACGGCTACTTGGCCAGCTTTCTTTCCGACAACATCGCGGAGAAGGAGGACGGCACGCTTATCGTGGTCGGCTGCCCCATCGCACGCACCGGCTGGCAGAAGTACGCGGTCAAGGACCTGCCGCTGGAGCGCGCCAAGGCACTTGGCGTGGACGTCTCGAATCCCGAGGCTTCCATCGACCTCTACCGCCCGCCGTCGGAGGTGTTCCACCCCGAGTTCTTGGCCTCGCTGAACGGTTGTCCCATCACGGACGGACACCCGCCGAACGGCGAGTTCGTCGACCCCGACAACTTCAACAAGTACGCCAAGGGTCACATTCAAAACGTGCGCAAGGGGCCAGAGCCTTTAGGCGACGGTGATTGGCCCGTGGTGGCCGACCTGGTGATCAGCGCCGAGCCACTGATCAGCAAGGTCAAGAACAGAATCGCGCGCGAAGTCAGCCTTGGCTATGACTTTAGCATCGACCGCGACGGCGACAAGATCATTCAGTGCAGCATGTTGGGCAACCACAATGCCGTGGTGCCCAAAGGTCGCGCGGGCGACTACGTGCGCATCGAAGATGCGGCTCCCGGCGCGGCGGAGCTGACAACAAGTTTACCAACGGAACACCCTGCGTCGACGGTAGCAACAACCCCGACGTACCCACCAATCGCAATATCTTTCAAATCCAACAAGGAGAAGCACCCCGTGAGTACAAAGAACAAACTGCTTCGTCTTTTCATGGGTAAGCATCTTATCGAAATGGCGCGAGCCACGGATGCAGACCCCGAAAAGATCATGGAAGCGGCTGAGGCTCTGCAAGAAGAGCCGGTCGCTGACAAGCGCGCGCGTGACGGCGAATTGCCGCCCGAGCTCGAAGAGAACAAGTTTAAAGCCAGTGATCGTCGAGGCAAGAGCCGCGACGCCATGCACGCGGCTTTGGACCGCATGTTGGACGGAGAAGAGGAGTTGGAAGAGGAGCCAGTGGCTGACAGACGCGGTCACGCCAAGGACGTAGACATCGACGCCCTCAAGGCTTTGCTCAACGAGTTCCTTTCCGAAGAAAGCGAGGAGCCGGAGCACGCAGCCGAAGACTTGGAGCCAGAGTTGAAGGCTGCAGCCGACGACCTGGAAGAAGTCATCGCCGGTGAAGCCGAAGACGAAGAGGCCTGTCCTGACTGCGGCGAAGTCGGTGACGCGTGCGAGTGCGAAGACGAAGAAGACGCACCCGGTGAGGAGCTGGTGGAGAGCGGCGAGGAAGTCATGGACGACGATGATGAGGAAGACGTCGAGCCTGCCGCCGATCGTGGCAAGGCACGCGACCGCGCTCGTGCGGCTGATGGTGCCTCTGCCGTGCTGCGCATGCTGCGACCCGTAGTGGCACGCACTGGCGACAAAGCAGTGCAGAGCGCGTTCAATCGTGCGTTGGACTCCGTGAAGAAGTCTAGCCGCGCGTCGACCGGCGGATACGGTGCGTTCGCGTCATCGGCACGCGCGCGCGACCGCGCACCCCGCAACCCCAACCCCGAACGCTCGCGCGCGTCGGATGCCGGCAGTGTGAAGTCGGACCCGATCAGCGCGATGCAAAAGTTTTACGACACCGCCCATAAAGGAGGCAAATAATGCCACAGTTCAGCTTCGGCCAAGTCATTAATGTGACGGGGCCGAATAACGGATTCCAGGGTTCGGTCAGCCGCTTCGGCGATCGCATCATTCTGGCACGTACGTTCACGCCATACACCACCACCAACAATCTCAACTTTGGCGATCCGACCGTCATCATTCCAACAGCTCTCGGCGGCGTCTACGACTCTGTGGCGGACCTTGTCGCACATTCCGCAGCCGGTGTCGGCCTTGTCGCGCAGTACTTCGCAGGCATGGCCGTTCGCGAGGTGAAGACACAGCTGACCTATCCTGCAGGACAGCAGCCTGGCATTCAGCAGGTTGGCTACTACGCCAACCAGCAGATGGCCGAGGTGTTGGAGCGCGGCTCAGGCACCGTGCTGCTTTCGGTCGGTACGCCCAAAGCCGAAGATCAGCTGTATACGCGCGTCGTGCTCAATGGCGCCGTGCCTGCTGGTTTCATTGGCGATTGGGAGACCAATCCCGCAGCCACTGACTTGTTCAGCACCACGGCCACCGCGACCGCCATTGGTACTGCGGTCACCATTGCGTCGGCTACCAACACGGTAAATGGACAGGTCGTCACGGGCTTCGGCATCGCACCCGGCAGCTACATCGTCTCCGGCGGCGGCACCACGGCCATCGTACTCAATCAAAACACCACTGCCATCATCCCAGCTGGCACGCCCATCACCTTCAGCAACCTCGTCGCGCTGCCCAACACCGTCGTTCGCACCGGTAACGTGGACAGCAACAACATCCTCGAAATCACCATCAAGAACCGCAACGCGGCTTAAGGAGAACACAGACAATGAAGCGTACTATCCCAAATCGTTCGCGGGCGTTTGACGCGGCGGGCGCATCCGGTCTGGCCTTTCTTCAAAGCCAGCTGGGACTCATCGATACGGACCTTGTTCGTCCGTTGCAGGCCGTCACGCACAAACGCGACGTCGCTGTTGAAGTAGGCGGGGGCTTTCCGGAATTTATTTCGGCGTTTGCTTCCAACTACGCTTCTACAGGTACGCAGTTCTATGGACTGCAGGGTACCAACAACACGGACATCCCCGAAGCACAGGCGGACATCCAGAAGGGTGTCTGGCGCACGTACAACTGGGCGATGGGCATGACCATCACCTGGATCGACCTGCGTC
>VFSW01012386.1_pt1 | contig 11915 bp, 6 predicted proteins | sample 5358111 | NCBI WGS metagenome assembly VFSW01 (sample SAMN11554181, study PRJNA540505) | mine drainage metagenome | isolation source: sediment from site ElyBrook_90M | place: USA: Ely Copper Mine, Vershire, VT | collected 2017 | reverse complement strand
ATATCTTCTCCAGCCTTTAGCCAGTTTGCAGTGCCAGACGACGGCGATTTTCTTGCTTGATATCACTCGGGTCTCTCCGCCACATTTCCTGGATGCTCCATGTGAATCAGTACTTTAGATCACAGCATCCTTATTAGCATTGATATATATTTACTGCGATGCCAAACCCCAGCGTTGTTGATGGGCGAAACTCCGCAGGAAATACTACGGTAGCAATACCCGTCTCATCCGTCGTCGACGGAGAAATGACGCGTACGGTGCGCGTCATAGGACTGGTCATAGCCTTTTTGGTGGCAGGCGCGATCCTCGCTGGCATCTGGAAAGCGAGCACCGGCCTTCAATCAGGCAGAGCCGCGCTGGTGGGTGGCCTGTTTCTGACCGAGATCATCCTGGCCGGCATTCTGATCCTTCTCGGCAGCCTTGTCGAGGGATTTGGTTATGGGCTCTCTCTGGGGACCCGCTGGCCCTATACCCGAAATATCCTGGTACTGATGATCGAGGGGGATCCCGAGGCGGCGCATCGATTGGTAGCGACCCTGGTGGGCCTGATCGCCCTGGCGCTGGTCGTTCTTGCACCGAACTCAGCGACTCTTAACGGTTTGGTGCTGGTGATCATCGCTGGCCTCTTCGGTATTGGTACGCTCCATGTTGTTTCCGGTCGGATGCCGGCCTTTGTACATGGCATTCATGGACTCATCGCCTATGGGGTCTTTCTCTGCTATCTCGCCGGCCTTGCTTTTCCCGGTATTCAGTTTTGGACTTATCTCAAATCCATGGTGTCCCTCCATGCATTTTTGCTGACAGTGTTCCTTGGGGGTATGACCACTGGGCAACGCGGTTTCGGTCAGCCCATTGGGGCTTTTTATCGACCAAAGCGACTAGCCCATTGGACCGTAGCGGCTCATATCGTCGCCGCCCTGACCGTTGTGGCTACCTTGGGCTGGCTCATGCCGGCATATCCCGTGGCCTTTTACATGGCCGTCGCACAGGTCGCGGTGGGATTCCTGCTCTTCCAGGCCGTAAATCTCAAGCCTAAAAATCCGGGGACCATCGTAGCCTTTCATCAATCCATGGTGCTTTTTATCACTGTAGCCCTCGTCATCGCACTACAGTAGTTCGCGCACTGAGTCGCTAGTTGCCGGACCAGTTATAGCTGGCGATCAGCTTGCCTTCCACGGTGATCAGCAGGAGAGCTGCACGTCCAGGTTCGAGTTGCCCCGAGAAGTCCTTGCCGCTTCGCACATCATAAAAAAACACCTGTTTCTCATTCGATTCCGAGGTCAGGACATAGAGCGTGGCTTGTGGGAAGCGGGTTGGGCTGATGAGAATACCGCTATCGGACAACGTCGTCGTATAGGTAGGCGACACGTTTGCAGCCTTCATGGCATAGCGGTAGATATCCCCTATTCCCGGCAGATTGTCGCTGAGTTCGATGGGGAGTGACGAGAAGAGCAGTTTTCCATTGCCAAGTGGTATCTCCGTCCAATCCGCGCTGGTGGGCAGTTCTGCACGGCTCAATAGAGTGGTCTTATTCCCCGAAAAAGTGAAGTGCTCTTCCCCACCCGGCCACTTGAACGCGTTGTGGCGAATCGTAAGCGGAACGTCGATGTATGGAAGGCCAATCCGATCCTGCCTTCCGGTAGCATGCATGTGGGCATCCTCATCGAATGGTCCAGTCATGAGTAGCGTAGCCCCCGCTCTGACCTTAGAGAGAACTACCTGCCAGGCTTTTTCTGTCCAAGCGTACGAACAGGGTGCGATGATCAACTTCGGCGATCCTAGCAATTCAATCTGGTACTCCCCCACTACATAAGCTTCGCCACGAGCGTAGTAGTAGAGCGCGCGGACGGCATTTTGCTGGGCTTCTACCGCGAGGTTATTTGAAGGAGAAAGCTGGAGGGACTGCGGCAGAACAATCGCAATTTGTGGCTGGATGAATCCAGTGGCGTAGGGCTCTGCGTTCTCTGCGAATCCGCCAACACCGCGCATCATGGCCTCCCACACTTTAGCTGAGCCATCGCTACGCTGCATGCCAAAATCGACCTCCCGGGCCCAATCCCATTGCATGGCACCAGAACTGCCGTCAGCGAAGCCAAGGACCCACTTGCGTTCGGTAAGAGGCAGGCCAGTGAACTCGTCATAACGCCATGTCCCATCGGATGCCCACGCCGGTTGATAGCCGGTCTCGCCCGTGATGTTCGGCATGCCTGGACGCTTGGCTACGACCGAGTCCCAGAGCAGCGCATCATCCTGCCAGTAGGTGTGATTGGTGGTGAAGGACACCCCTGCCGATCCATAAAACTGGTTCAGAACACGATTGGAGATGCCCCCCTCATCCTGCCCGACGTTGATGAGTTGCTCGCTCCCGGTCTGGCGTATGACGGCAACCATGGATTGGACCCAGTGGCTGAACATGTCCTGTGCAAAGAGGTTGTAATCGACTGCGCGGACCTGCCGCGGATTTCCGTAACGCTCATACGTCAGATCTGCGACGCTTGGTAGAGGAATACTGTCAAAGCTGACGAGTTGCTCAGGCGTCTGCGCCCATGCGTCTGCGAGGGTGTTGAGATCCTTATAATTCTCCCGCAACCACCTGTGCCATGCGCCCACCTCAGCCGGATCACCATTGGGAATATTGCCTTTGAATATCTGTCGCGGATTGGAGAAGCTTGGCTCATTGATGAGGTCCCATGAGAGCCACGGCACCTTTGCGAAGCGGCTCGTAACGGCGCGCACATAGGTTTCCTCCATTCGCACCGCATCCTCATCTATATATGGATTCTTGATCGAGGCGGAAGCAGCAGAAGAGCTCGGAACGGGGCCGGAGATGGGAGAAAATGCGAAGAAGGTAAAGTTCACTGCGATCCCATGGTGATGAGCACAGAGTAGAAAAGCCTCAAGATTGTGCATGAAGCGCTCGTCCGGTTCTCCAGTGACAGGCTCGATAAATTTGGCGTTCGGCATCCAAACGCCGGTGCGAACAAAGGAGACCCCATGGGCCGCCATATCGGCGAAGTCCTTCTCCCATACCGATGCATTGCGCGGACCGGAGAAGTCCCAGCCATTTTCTTCGGTAGTGAAATAGTTTGTGCCCACTGGGAAGAATGGGTGTCCGCCGCGAGTGAGGAAGTCGCCGCTCACACCGAGCGCTGGTCCTTCTTCCAGGGATTTGGAATCTGCGACCCAGAATCCATTTTCATAGAACTCGCGAAATTGATGCTGCTGACTATATTTGGCTCGTACGGTATAGAAGCCAGACGGAAGCGGGTTATGGAAAGGCACATTGATAGACGCCGTTTCTTCGTTGACGACGGGCAAGGTGTTTGCATCAATTACCTTGTCTTCGGATATGAGTTCGACCCGCACTTCACCTGGTGCCGCGTCAGGTTGAGTTACATGCCTTGGATGTGTGAGATGAACAGTGATCTGGGGCGACTCGTTTGGCTTGATGACAGAGAAGAGCGTCTCGATAGACAGGCTGGTCGAACCCTGCCGCGCATAGTTGGCGCATTGCCGGATGAGTTCTATCCCATCCTTACTCTCCCAGTATCCGGCAGTCGGCTGGAAGTCGAGGAGGACGATCCGACTGCCACGCATCGCGTCTTGGATGGTATGGTCAAGGACGATGACCGGAGCTGCCACCAACGTACCGGTCTTATCCACCATGTAGCCTAACCCATTGACGCGCCCCTCCATAGTGAAGAACTTCGCAGCCTTGATTGATGGAGTTACACCAAAGGAATAGCCTGACCTCCATTTGAACTGGGCGTCTTGCGGGACAGGCACTTCGTAGGTATGCCGCAGATCGATGGCACGAGAGTAGGTATCCTGTGCCCTGCACTGAACGAAGTGACCGTCGATCTGGGTCACCGGTACTCGAAGGGCCTGGCCACCGAGAATGAGCAAATTGCCACCGTGGTCCAGGTAGGCATCAATCTGTTTCCAGGCATCCGCCGGAACGGCAGAGCCATGCGGAAGCACGAGCAACTCCGTGTTCGTAAGAGCGCCCGGAGCCTTAATGGCGGCAAGATCGAGGAACGAAGGAGCCATGTCACGGAATGCTGTGGCGATCGATTCGCGAGAGATTGGCTGGCTGGCAACGGTAGGAAATCCCGGCTGCCAAAAGACCGTAGTCTGGGCGAACAGCGGCGAGCAACAGACTGAGAAGAATAGAACGACTCGCAGCATTAGATTCATATGCGTTCCTCTGGATAATCGACAGCTTCCAATTATCTCGTCTAAGTCACAAACCGAACACGCCCTCCCCAAACATTGCTCTCCTTCACACGGGTGGCACACCTTTGCGTCCTGCATTGATTCTGATTGAGGCACACCACCTCCAACTTAGGTCGCGAGACAGGCTCACACAATTGCTGACGTTGACACCGTCGGCATCGATCCAATAGCGTCTGTGACGAAGCAAGATGATTGCTACAGTGAATGCGAACTAAAAGGAATTTGCGAACAAGTTCCGGGGTGCAGAGTGAAGGCATTTCAGATCCAGGCACCACGAGTTGCGACTGTCATCGAAATTCCCCAACTACGTGAGGCTGGGAAGGGTGGAGTGCTACTGCGGGTGAACCTCGTCGGCATGTGTGGCACAGATCTTTCCACCTTTCGCGGGAGCAATACGATGGTTGCCTTCCCGAGAATTCCGGGACATGAAGTTGCAGCAACCGTTGTAGAAGGTGCTGATGATCTAGCGGCAGGCACCGTAGTAACGGTGTCACCGTACACCGAGTGCGGAAGATGTCCGAGTTGCCTCCGGGGCCGGCCCAATGCCTGCCAGCATAACCAGACCATGGGCGTGCAGCGCGATGGCGCGATGACGGAATATATCTCGGTTCCGCGCGGACGAATTTATGCAGCTGATCTATCGCTGAAAGATCTTTGTTTAGTGGAGCCGTTGACCGTAGGCGCGCATGCAGTTGCACGCGGACGGGTAACGGCCGAGGACATCGTAGCGGTGTTCGGATGCGGTGGGATAGGACTTGGCGCAATTGCCAGCGCTGCCTTTCGGGGAGCACGAGTGATAGCAATCGATATGGATGATGCAAAACTTGAGGTCGCGCGCAAAGCTGGGGCTAGCTTCCTGATCAATACGGTGCGAGACAATTTGCATGAGCGACTTCAGGAACTCACCGGAGGGAATGGGCCGGGCGTTGTAATCGAAGCGATCGGGATGCCGCTAACCTTCCGCGCTGCTGTGGAAGAAGTGGCCTTCACCGGGCGTGTGGTCTACATTGGATATGCGAAGGAACATGTCACCTACGAAACCCGGCTCTTTGTGCAGAAGGAACTCGACATCCTCGGAAGCAGGAATGCCCTGCCCGAAGATTTTCGAGATGTAATTCGGATGTTGGAAGCAGGTAGGTTTCCCGTAGAGGATGTAGTGAGCGCCATCATTTCTCCTGAGCAGGCGGCGGCCACGCTGGCCGAATGGAGCGAGCACCCGGGACGATTCACGAAGATACAGGTAGAGTTTAGTGCGTGATCGTTAGGGATACACGGGAGATTTTAATGCACCTTGTCTCATCTGGAAAATCTCTTGCAGGCGCGCCTCATAGCAAGCACGGCGTGCGCCCTTCCATGTTCCCGGCGGGCTACATGCTGCCGTTTTTACTGACGACCCTCATCTTTTTCTTCTGGGGAATGTCGAATAATCTCACCGACATCCTGGTGCAGCAATTTCGCAAATCATTTTCGCTGAGTCTTCTGCAGGCGCAACTCGTTCAGACCTCGGTCTTCCTTGCCTACGGCACAATGGCAATTCCATCTGCGCTTCTGATGAGGCGTTTTGGATACAAGGCTGGCTTGATGGTGGGGCTGATCGTCTTCGGTGTGGGCACATTACTTTTCTGGCCCGCAGCTATCATAGGTCTTTACACACCCTTCTTGTGTGCTTTGTTTGTGGTGGGTAGTGGGTCTTCCATTCTGGAGACGGCGGCCAATCCCCTTGTCGCACAGTTTGGTGATCCAGCAACGTCAGAACAGCGTCTAAATTTTGCCCAAGCGTTCAATCCACCCGGCACGATCACTGGTGTGCTGATTGGTACGTGGTTCATATTTTCCGGAATCGAGAAGAGTCCAGCGCAGGTGGCCCTGATGCAAGCTCGAGGAACATATGCGGCCTACCTGCACAACGAAATCCTGCGCGTTGTACCGACGTACGTAGGCCTGGGCATTGCCGTGCTGATTCTTGCAGCGGTCATCTGGCGTACTCGCTTTCCGGCGAGTCTGGAGATCGCTACAACGGAAAGCGATTTGCGGCGTGTATCTCCTCAACTGCAGCACGGCAGCTATGCACGGCTGTTGCGTAATCCTCACCTTATGTTTGCCGTGGTGGCGCAGTTCTTTTATGTTGGAGCACAGGTCAGTACCTGGAGCACGCTCATTCCTTACATGCGTGCCTATACGACCGCGAGCGAAAGAACGGCGGGATACTTCCTGACGGCGACACTTGCTGCGCTTGCGGTTGGGCGCATTGTGTCAACGGCCCTGATGCGCTACATCTCTCCAAGCCTGATGATGGGGTGCTATGCCATGATCAATTTGCTACTTCTGGCGGTTGGTATTACCAGACCTGGAATGGTCGGAGCGTATGCCATTTTGACTACGAGCTTTTTCATGTCAATGATGTATCCCACCATCTTCGCTCTGGGCGTAAAGGGTCTGGGCAACGACACAAAAATGGGCGGCAGTTTGATTGTGATGGCAATTGTCGGCGGAGCAATCTTTCCTCCGGCAATGGGCTGGATCACACGCCTGAGTGGGAGTATCGCCCTTGGATATCTGCTGCCGGCGACAGGTTACATTGTGGTCGCCATGTATGCGTTCATGGGGCCTCGTATCAGCCGCCGAACTGTAGTCGCCGCGCACCGAATCATCTAGCTCTCGAACGAAGTATGGACTGCCGAGGCAAACAGCAGCAGGACAACTACTACTCCCTGCCAGGCAAGAATCAGCGCAGAGATCAACCCAAAGCCGATAGCGAAGAAATAGCTATTGGCGAATTGCCCTTATACATTCGTCCGAGGTTGGTCTTAGGCCAACTACCATCCTCCTGTATGCCTTATGTAGATAATTTGACTGTGTTTTAGAACACATCGCTTCAAGTGAACATTCTATAAGCTCTTTCTTGGGAGTCTGGTGACGGAACTGTCCTCAAGGTATTCCACCTTACGAACGCCTTGAAGAGGGAAAAGCCCAGCACCTAAACATGAGGAAGTTGACCTTAAGTATCTCCTCAACGCTTAACCGCAGGCGATACGGGCAGACTCTCAATTGCTTATCGCTGTCGATATTGTCTATATCGACGTTGCTCTAACCACGAAAGCTTATGGATTCTTGGAGGAAACATGAAGCTCACGATTGCAATCACCGCGGTGGCTGTGGGGTTGGCATCATTCACGATCGGGCATATTACCGGTCAGAACGAGAATCACCTAAACACGCAGACGTTAGAGAATCTCTCAACTGCGATGCACGGCGAGGGGTTTGCCTACGTAAAGTACATGTTATATGCAGAACATGCACGGAAAGGTGGCGATCCAAAGCTTGCAGTGCTATTTGATCAGACTGCAAAGACTGAGCGGTTCGAGCATTTTTCAACAGAAGCAAAGCTGGCAGGCACGGTTGGGTCAGACATCGACAATCTCAAAGATGCGATCAAAGGCGAGAATTACGAGACAACGACGATGTATCGCGAGTTTGCAGAACAGGCAGAGAAAGCTGGCGATCACAACGTAGCTGCCCAATTTGAAGAGATCCGGCAAGATGAAATGAAGCACAGAGATGCCTTCAGCACGGCGCTTGCAAAGCTCGAGGCGAAGACACAAAAGCATTAGGCACTCGCGCCAATACGGACACGGGAACGCATCTCTGAGTCGTCCTCTGTAACCTGCTTGACCAGTCCCCAGGCGTTGGTAGTGTACCAACGCCATTCTTCATGCTTCGATTGCGTGCGATGCGCCCCGCCACGGAGTTGCCGTAAAGCCATGTTGCGTCATCTTCGCAGGCTAAGGCGCTGATTCTCCGCGCTTTCTGCAGCCGTTTTCAGACCATTCTGCATTCCACTAAACCTCTCATCGAAGCTCTGCAGGCAGCGAAGGAACCCTTTTGTTTTCAGTATGATCGCTGCCCTCCTTATCGATAAGGAGGAGATTTACCATGTAACTGGGCGGTTTCGACGTCGGAAGTCGCGGGCGAAGGCCCTCTGCTCCCGGAAACCATTGCCACGCGTGGTTCTGCGAAGGGCCAGCTGAGAGGTTGGGCAGCGTTGAGGGGGGAGGAACTCTAATGATCTTTCAACCAATTTTCAATCACGTAAAGCCCCCAAAAGGCGTTGCGGTCGCGCGTCCCGATACAAAAACCAGCCTACCGAGACGCGCTATTGATCGAACAGTGGTATTTTCTCATTGGTCGTCAATATGCCCTGCAAAGAGGCAAAATACGTTCCGAGGTTTCAAGGACGACCCAATGACAAGTCCCAGTAGAGCGTAGCGACCAGATTTGTTAGATTATAGGTAGAGCAGTTTATAGAAAGGAGACGAATGTCAACGCGCCCTCGATCAGCAGCAAAGCTGGCTACCCAATTCGTGCTCCTCTTTCTAGCCTTCGCTGTATTTAGCTGGGGGATGCAGGCAAAGGTATCGCTTTACAAGATTCATCAGTCCCCATCCGCAGTTGCAGCCGCCAAACTGCTGACAGAAGAGCGTACTGCCCAAATCACAGTTTCGCTCAAAGCGGTTGAATATCCAGTTGGATCGTCAGAGATGCTAAGGCTGATCTCCTTTGCTGCCTCCGACCCTGTAATTCCCTTCCCCTCATTCAGGCTTCGCCGGCTCAAGGTGAGTCTCTACCGCCCATGCGGATGCGACTCCCGAAGTATCGGTCAGATGCGCCGACCGCCTCCAGCACTTGCCTAGCCTCTCCTCGCGGCAAGACTTCCAACGCTGGATGTTTTATAAGCGCCAATCGGGACCTCTGAATAGCTATATAAGTTATCTGGAAATCGCTATGGTAGTTTTCGCAATTTTCTAGCGGAAGCGAACTCAAGGGTGGTGCAGGTGCTTAGCCCAAGTCCTCAGATCAGTGCTATGTTGACCCAATCTAGCGGTGCACTCATGTTGCCAAAGCACACGCTTGGTCCATATCCCAAGCACATTCTCTAACTGTTTGATGATGCCTGCCCAACGAGCCACCATGTTTGATAACCAAAGACGTAGCAACAGCAAGTATCTGAATGCGGAGATGAATTTGCGAAACTGGAACGGGATAATCTGGCGCGGCTCCTTTGCGCTGGTCGTGGGGCTATCCCTCGCCTTGTTCTCAGTCTTTGCATGGGGCTTGCAGTACAAGCTATCTCTTTACACCCCCGCTGAACGCAGCAAGCCTACTATGCCTGCGGCAAAGCTTCTTTCCCCCAAGGAACGCTCCGTCCTTCGCAGTCAATCGCAACTGCAATGCCCACCTAGCAAGCAGCCCCTGCCGGTTGAGTTGATCCCCTTCTTACACGGACTATTTCTGCCTTCGTTTGACCATGTTTCAACCCTAAGCATTCCACTTCATCAAGCAGTAGATCAGCTTCGTACTACGCCGACAAGCTATTCAAGACCACCACCACACTGGTCCTAACGCCAGTTAATTAATAGGCAAGGTAGATGCGGATCACAGGTATTCCACGCTCCCGCCGCCTCGCCATATCTGAGTTCGCATCAGAGCCATTCATCAAGGCGGTTTCATGCATCGCAAACACATCGTTGGGATCACAGCGTACGGCTGTCTTCTCCTGATTTTTATCCTCCTGAATCACCAAGGTACGGCCTTTTCACAGCAGCCAAAGATCGCTGCAGTCGTGCATCCCACAAGAGATTTCACGACGCACCCAGCCCCAGGTTTGGCTGATGAATCGGAGGCAAGCAAGTAATGTCTACGTTTGCGATCAAATATCCTTTTTTTATTCTGATGTTCTGTCTCATGGTGCTTGTAGTCGGTACCGCTACCGTCACTCGCATGCCGGTTGATCTCTTTCCTGAAATCAATATCCCGGTAGTTGTCGTTGCAACGTTCTATTCCGGTATGCCGCCAGAGCAGGTTGAAGCTGATATCACCAACAGCTACGAGCGCTTCTTCACTCTAGGTAGTGGCATCAGTCACATCGAGTCGCGCTCCCTAACCGGTGTCAGCCTCATCAAGATCTACTTCCAGCCGGGCACCGACGCAAATGCGGCCGTCAGTAACATCTCCAATCTCGCCATGGCGAACTTACGACGCCTTCCGCCTGGCACGCTCCCGCCGGTGGTGCTCAAGTTCGATGCATCCAATCTTCCCGTCTGTTTAGTCACTCTCGAAGGCAAGGGACTCAACCAGACCCAACTCAAGGATCTAGCCCAGTTCGAGGTCCGCAATCAGATCGCCAACGTTCCCGGCGCCTCTGTTCCGCAGCCGTACGGCGGCAAGTACCGCCAGATCCAAATCTACGTCGATCCGATCAAACTTGAAGCCCACCAACTCTCCGTTATGGATGTTGTGCGGTCTGTCAACGCCTCTAACCTCATTCTGCCCGCCGGCGATGTGCGTATCGGAGCGAAAGACTACAACATCTACGCGAATAGCCAGATCCCGGTTGTCGACGAAATAAATGCCATGCCGATCAAAACCGATAAGCAGGACCATATCGGTGAGAACGTCTTCGTCGGTGATGTTGGCAAGGCCGTTGACTCCGGACAACTTCAATACAACATCGTTCGTGTCGATGGACAGCACTCCGTTTACATTCCTGTCCTCAAACAGGGCGGGGGCTCGAATACCATCACCATTGTCAACGGCATTCGTGAGGCCGTGAAACACCTGGTCGACATTCCCAAAGTCCTCAAAACTGCTGTCGTCTTCGATCAATCCGTCTTCGTCAAGATTGCGATTAAGAACGTCATCAACGAAGGAACCATCGGCCTATGTCTTACGGCGTTGATGATCCTGCTCTTCCTCGGCAATATCAGGGCGACTATCTCCGTCCTGCTCTCTATTCCGATCTCATGTCTGACAGCTTTCATTGCGCTCAATCTTGGTGCAAGCACGATCAATACAATGGTACTGGGTGGAATTGCCCTCGCCTTGTCGCGTCTCATCGACAACTCCGTTGTGGTATTAGAAAATATCTTCCGACACATGGAGATGGGCGAACCTCCGGTGGCGGCCGCGGAGAACGGTGGAAAGGAAGTCCAACTTGCGGTCCTCGCTGCTACATGCAGCACCAGCATCGTGTTCTTCCCTGTCATCATGCTGGTTGGCGTAAGCAAGTATCTATTCACCGCACTTGCCCTAGCTGTTGTTTTGGCACTGTTTGCCTCCTATGTTGTGGCAATGACGGTTGTGCCGCTTTTTTGCGCCAAGTTCATCCGTCTGGCGCCGGGACATGGACACGCCCCTCATGGTGCGGATGAAACCGCCATACCAGCGGTTGAATCAGTCATCGCAGAACAGCAGGTCGACCGTCCGAATATCTTCCAACGTATTGTTATCGGCTTCAACCGGCTATTCGAACGGTTGCAACATTCATATGAAAGAGCAATTGGTGTCTGCCTGGAACGCCCTGTGCTCGTCGTATGCGGCTTCGCGGCCTTTGTCACACTCAGCTTCTCTCTCTTTCCCTTGCTAGGCGTTGCATTCTTTCCACGCACTGATCCCGGCCAATTCATCGTCAACGTCAAGGTTCCACCTGGCACCCGCATTGAGGTCTCCGACGAGTACATCGCGAAGATGGAGAAGGATATTCGCAAGATCGTCTCACCAGAAGACATCAACATGATCGTGTCGAATATCGGCGTCACGCCCGACCTCTCCGCGATCTACACCAGCAACTCCAGCATGAACACCGCCTTCATTCAGGTAAGTCTCAAGGAGGCTCACAAGAC
>VFSW01012385.1_pt1 | contig 11915 bp, 8 predicted proteins | sample 5358111 | NCBI WGS metagenome assembly VFSW01 (sample SAMN11554181, study PRJNA540505) | mine drainage metagenome | isolation source: sediment from site ElyBrook_90M | place: USA: Ely Copper Mine, Vershire, VT | collected 2017 | reverse complement strand
GGGGCGTCGAGCATCTGCTCAGGCCTGAAATCATTGCGACCCCGCTGCCGCTCACCAATCCGCGCGGCGTGTACAAGATGCCGCTGGCGGAGTTCGCGCTGCTCGGCATTCTGTATTTCGCCAAGGAGGTGCCAACGATGCGGCGCAACCAGATGGCCGGCCGCTGGGAGAAGTTCCTCTCCGGCGAAGCGTATCGCGGGACGCTGGGCGTGGTGGGCTATGGCGAGATCGGCCGGGCGTGCGCGAAACTTGCGCACGCGATCGGCATGCGAGTGATCGCGGTGCGGCGGCGGGTGGATCTCTCGGGGGCGGGCGACGGCATCGCCGACGCGATCTATCCTCCAGAGCGGATGGGCGAGATGCTGGCCGCCAGCGACTATGTGGTGGTGGCCGCGCCGGGCACGCCGCAGACGCGTGGGATGATCAGCGACGCCGAGTTCCGTGCGATGAAGCCAGGATCGGCGATCATCAACGTCGGCCGCGGGACGGTGATCGACGAACAGGCTCTGATTCGCGCACTCGAGACTGGACACCTGCGCGGCGCGGCGCTGGACGTGTTCGAACGCGAACCGCTGCCGGACGGGCATCCGTTTTACGCGATGGAGAACGTGCTGGTGAGCCCGCACTGCGCCGACCAGACGGTGGATTGGCTCGATCAATCCGTTGCGTTCTTTCTGCGGAACTTCGAGCGCTATCGCAAAGGCGAGCCTTTGGAGAATATCGTCGACAAGGAGGCGAGTTACTGATGCGCATGAACAGCGTTGCGCTGCTGGTGGCCCTCGCCGGGGCCGTACAGGCGCAGACTTACACGCCCACCGCGGAGAACCTCGCCGCACGCCAATGGTTTGAAGACAACCGTTTCGGCATGTTCATCCACTGGGGCGTTTACAGCGTGCTCGGCGACGGCGAGTGGGTCATGAACAACCGGAAGATGAGCGTCGCCGAATACGAAAAGTTGGCGCCGCAGTTCGACCCGGTGAAGTTCAATGCCGCCGCGTGGGTCGCGCTCGCCAAGAGCGCCGGGATGCGCTACATCACCTTCACCACGAAACATCACGACGGCTTCGCGATGTGGGGCACAAAGCAAAGTAAGTGGAACATCGTGGATGCGACACCGTATCACAAGGATGTAGTGAAGATGCTCGCCGACGAGTGCCACCGGCAGGGCATCAAGCTGTTCGTCTATCATTCGCAGCTTGACTGGCACAACCCGGATTACTTCCCGCTCGGCCAGACCGGGCATTCTTCCGGCCGTCCGCCGGGAGGCGACTTCAACAAGTATCTCGACTACATGGACGCGCAGCTTCGCGAGTTACTCACCGGCTACGGCCCGATCGCTGGCGTGTGGTTCGACGGGATGTGGGACAAGCCAAACGCCGATTGGCAGCTCGAGCGGACTTACTCACTGATCCACTCGCTCCAGCCGGCGGCGCTGGTGGGCAGCAATCATCACCGCGCGCCATTTCCGGGCGAGGATTTTCAGATGTTCGAGAAGGACCTGCCCGGCCAGCACACGCAGGAGTTCAGCAGCACGTCCGTGGTGGGCTCGTTGCCGCTCGAGACCTGCGACACGATCAACCGTTCGTGGGGCTACAACAGCAAGGACAACCACTACAAGAGTTCGCGCGAGCTGATTCAGTATCTGGTGCGCGCGGCGGGCAACGACGCGAACTTTCTGCTCAACATCGGTCCCCGGCCCGACGGAACGATCCAGCCCGAGTTTGTCGAGCGGTTGCACGCGATGGGCGCCTGGCTTCAGAACAACGGCGACTCGGTGTATGGAACGCGGGGAGGGCCGGTGACGCCGCGCAATTGGGGCGTGACGACGCGTAAAGGCAACAAGGTGTACGTCCACCTGCTCGACTGGCAGGATGAAGTGCTCGCGCTGCCGAAGATCGACGGCATCCGCTCGGCGCGCCTGTTTCCGGCCGGCGCCACCGTCGAGACGCAACAGGTCGGCGGCGCGACGCTGCTACGTATCCCCGCGGCGGAGCGCGACCCGGTGGACACAATCGTGGAACTGGACCTGGGCGGATGAGCACCGTAGTTACAAACGAAGTTACGCTGGACGCGATTCGCGCCGCGGCGGAACGCATCCGGGGGATCGCGCACCGCACGCCGGTGATGCGCTCGCGGACGTTCAATGAGCGCGCCGGCGTGGAAGCGTTCTTCAAATGCGAGAACTTCCAGCGCGGAGGGGCGTTCAAAATCCGCGGCGCGGCGAACTTCGTGCTGTCGATCCCGAAGGACGAACTGCCGCGCGGCGTCGTCGCGTATTCCTCCGGCAATCACGCGCAGGCGGTGGCGATCGCGGCGGCTTCCTGCGGCGTGCCCGCGACGATCGTGATGCCGTCGGATGCGCCCCGAAGCAAGATCGAAGCCACGCGCGGCTACGGCGCGAAGGTGGTTACTTACGACCGCGCAAAGGAAGACCGCGAGGCAATCGGCCGGCGCATCGCGGAAGAGACCGGCGCGACGCTCGCCCCGCCCTATGACCATCCGTGGATCATCGCGGGGCAGGGAACCGCGGCGCTCGAGTTACTCGAAGAAGTGCCGGATCTCGACACATTAGTCGTCTGCGTCGGTGGTGGAGGGTTGATCGCCGGTTCTTCCACGGCGGCGAAGGCGCTGCATCCTTCGATCTGTATCTACGGCATCGAGCCCGAAGCGGCCAACGACACATACCTGTCATTCCGAGCGGGCAAACGCGTCTCGATTCCCCATCCGGCGACCAGCGCCGACGGGCTCATGGCCGCTACGCCGGGCGCGCTGACCTTCCCGATCGTACAGCGCTTGGTCGAGGACATCCTGCTTGTAAGTGAGAACGAGATCCGCCAGACAACGGCGTTTCTTCTGACTCGCATGAAGATCCTCGCCGAGCCGAGCGGGGCTGTGTCTGCCGCGGCCGTATTGACGCGCAAGTTACCAGCGGCGTCCCGCCGCGTGGGCGTCATAATCTCAGGCGGAAACGTCGATCTGGACTTCCTCAAGACTCTCGGGGATTGAGGAGGCCGGCTGCAGGAACGCCGTATAACTCACCTCAACCTTCGAGCGCGCGGGAATCCAGCGGTAGCCAGGCGCGCCGAACATGCCGTTGCGCGAGATCATCTTGCGGCGGCTTTCCGGCAGCGGCGACACGCCGAACTCCATGCCCCAGGTGAGCGTCTGAGCGTTCCAGGGCGGCTGGCGGCGCGAGTGGTTCTCCTCCCACACGCCGAGCCAGGGAAAATCCGTGCGGCGCCAGACATAGCCGAGTAACATCTGCGAAGCGGGTGAGTAAGCGAAGAAATACGCCTCGGGAGATTCCCGCATCAGATGCGTCGTGAATCCCGCCGAAACCGGCGCGCTGTCGTAAGTGCGCAAGTCACGCGTCCCGCCACCCGCTGTCGGCACGTCCGGCCAGGAGAACTCCGCGCCGGCGTCGAGCGTATAAGAGCGTGCAGCCGGCGCCCGGAACTGTGTCCGGCCGCGTTCGACAAACGGCGGACCCAGGGTGACGTGCTGCGTCCAGCCCGTGGCGTGGTCGGCCCCCGCGACGTTCTCGATCGTCTCGGTAAAATGCACCGCCCGCCCCTCCAGCCGCAACCCGCGCTGGAAACGCAGGCGGGCGACAGGCAGATCCGCCGTGGCCACCAGACACGAATCGCTGGCGGTGATTTCGTATTGCGCCACCGATGCTTCCCCGTGCACCGTCATGCCTTCCCATGCCTCTTCATCCGACGGCGGACCGAACAGATCGAGGCACAGGTTGTGGCCCATGATACCGGCCAGTAACTTACTCTCGGCGTCGTTGCCGTACTCGGGATGCATGGCCAGCGAGTAAGTGGACGGCTCGATCGAAGGCCACGGCGGCGTCCAGAGCGGATTCACGCCCGTAGCCTTGTCGAATATCTCCGCAACATGCCCGCCCTCCACCAGCATGGTGACCCGGAGATGAGCGCTCTCGCACGACACGGCACGCCGGCCGCGGTAAATGGACGCGTGCATGGAGCCCCGGGCCTAGGCGTTTACCTTGTGCTTGGCGGCGAGCGACTGCCGGTAGCTCGAGTCGCGCTTGCCGAAATCGGCGGCGTAAGCTTCCGGCTTCTCGTCCTTGTCCATGTCGTCGATTTCCTTGAAGTACACGCGCCGCTCCTGCGCCATGCACAGGTTCGAAAGGATGACGGCGGTGGAATCGCGCAGGCCCACTTCGACGTCGGCCTTGGGATGCCCGCCGGTCTTGCTGTTATCGAAGAACGAGGTCAGCTCGGTTTCGACCGGGTTCACGTCCTCGTCCGAAGTCATGACGCCTTTGCTGTACAGCCACCGCCGGGCGAACTTCATCTCGCGCGTGAGGAAACTGTCGTCGGGGCCGAGTTGGTCACTGTCAAGAAGCAGCGGCAGAGCCTTCGACCCGGCAGCCAAAGCGTAGCTGGCGCCCGCGGCCGCCGCGCCTTCCTTGCCCGGGGCGGGCTTCGCGGCAACGTGGTTCGCTTCCTTATACCAGAGCCCGGTGGGCATCGTGGACTGGCCGTCGCCGACGGTAATTTCGAGCGCCGCTCCGGTGCCCATAATGCACTCGCCAAACTCCGGACGCGTGCCGCCCAGATACGGCAGGTGCGCGTTGGTCGTGATCGAGCTGTAAACCAGTTTCTGGTTCTTCGGGTACTTATAAATAAGCTGGATGTTATCGTAGACGTCGCGCCCGTCTTTCCAGGTGTCCAGCCCGCCCACGCCGATGACATACTCCGGGCCGGAGCCGAAGATCCAGTCGGCGACGTCGATCTGGTGGCTGGCAAGCTCGGCCGCCAGGCCGCCGGAATAGTCGTTATAAAGCCGCCAGTTGAAGCCATTCATGACCCAGCCGGGATTGCGGTGCCACTGGGCGTGGATGTGCGTCACGTCGCCGAGCAGACCTTTGTCGGTCATCTCCTTGGCGAGCGCGTAAAACTTGCTGTAGCGCCGCTGCAGACCCACTTGCAGCACCTGCTTGGGATACTGCGCCGCGAGCGAGCGCAGCGCGTGAACTTCATAGGGCTTGAAGACGATGCTCTTCTCGCAGAAGGTGTGCTTGCCCGCCTGCAGCGTATCGCGCGTGATGGGGAAGTGCGCAAACAGAGGCACGGCGATGATGACGGCGTCCACCTGCTTGTTGGCCAGCAGCTCGCGGTAGTCGGAATACTTGGTGGGGTTGGTGCCGATGACGTCGGCGGCGCGGTCCAGCTTATCCTGCTGGATGTCGCAGACGGCGACGCAGTGGCCGTTGGAGACGTTCAACAGGTGCTTCAGCAGGTAGGAGCCGCGGCCTCCCGTGCCGATGATGCCGAAGCCGACCTGATCGTTAGCGGCCTTCACGGTTTGAATGCGCGGGCCTTCGAAAGCGGCGGCGGCAGCGGCGACAGCGCCAACCGCGGCGGCGGTTTTGATCACATCACGTCGAGTGGGTTCCTGCGGGTCTTGCATCGCTTGCTCCTTCACTGGGGATTCAACCCGAGTCTATCCCCTTTAGGAGGGGCTCGCAACGTCAACCGGGACTTCCTCGGCCTCGCGCCGCGCCATCCACTCGGCCCCGGCCAGCACCACCATCGCGGCGGCAAAGCCATAGAGCACGATCGTCACCGAGTAGGCGAACGGCCCGTATTCGAGCGACATCTTCCGGCGCAGCCACGGCCACGTCGCGATATTGAAGTATTGAATGATTTCGAGCACCAGCCCCGTCCAGAATGCCGCGCGCACGCTCAGGCCCACCGGCACCTTTCGATTCGGCAGCAGCCAGTAAACGAAGAACAGCATCAGCATCAGCACCGGCACCGCGGCGGCTTTGAACACCGCGACGCCCACCAGGCGGCCAAGAACTTGGCTCAGCCCGTTCAGGGCGCTCACGAAGCCGTAGTTGAATGCGGTGAGCGTGATCGAGACCAGAAATAGGCTCCCGCAAACGAAAATCAGGCCCAGGCTCAGAAGCTGATTCCTCAGATAACTGCGGTTTTCCTTGCAGCCCCAGACGCGATTCAGCGCCACTTCGAGCGGCACGAAGATGCCGTTGGCCGTGAACAGCAGCAGCAGCACGGAGACAATCTGGAACGGCCGCTGGGTCACCGTCGCGCGGAGATTGCGCACGATGAAGTTGCCGATGTCGTCGGGGAAGGTGTCGTTGAGCGCAAAATAGATGGCGTTCGCCGCGACGTGCCAATGCAGAAGGTGCTCGCAGATGGAAACCATCACGATGAGGAACGGCACCATGGCGAGCAGAATGCTGACCGCGATCGCCATGGCGTAGACATGCACCTCGGTTTGCATCCAGTAGTGCAGGATGGGCACGGAGACTCGCCGCGCCTGGTTGAGGCGGGCAAGCCGGGCGGACACGGGGCCTTCAATGATCGATCGAGACAAGCGGGAGAACCCGAAGACTTCAGTGTAGCGGAGGCCGGCACGCCGGGCGCTCGCCTTGCCACCGGACCGGCGCCAACGGTGTACACTGCCCTCATGACGGCGCGGCTCTCGATCCTTCAACTCGCGCCCCCGCCTCTGGCCGCACGGTCTTGATTCATGGACAGCCTCGCCAAAACGAAGCCAACGAACCTGTCAACCGTTCGTCACGGCGCCGGCCAGCCCTATGTCGGCATTCTTGCCGTCGATGTCTTCGTGCGCGATCAGGATCGGAGCCTGCGCTTCTTTGTCCACCAGCTTGGATTCAGTCTCGCCTTCGATGCCCGGCTTCAGTCCGGCGACCGCTGGGTCGCGGTCGCGCCTCCCGACGGAACGGCGGTCCTTACCCTGGTCGCGCCTCGCCCTGATTCGGCCGAATACAAACTCATCGGCCGGCGCACCGCCATCGTGCTTCTTACTGAGAACGTTCCCGCCACGTTCGAGGAGTGGCGCCGGCGAGGCGTTCGGTTTCTGTTCGCGCCGCGCCTCAGACGCGTCAGATACCGGCCGGGCACCACTCCGGGGCCGGAGGATGGCCTGACGCCCGTCTGGGGCAGCATCTTCACTCGCTTTAAGGATGTGGATGGAAACACGTTCTCTCTGGTCGGCATCGACGAAGTAACCCGCGAGATTGAATCGCGGCGCCGGCTCGCCACCGAGCGGATCGAGGCCGAACGCCGGGCCGCGCAGGAATTGGAAATCGCCAAGCAAGTGCAGGCCCGGCTATTTCCACAAACAATGCCTCCCACGGCTACGCTCGACTACGCCGGCGCCTGCGTCCAGGCCCGCCAGGTCGGCGGTGACTACCATGACTATCTTGATTTAGGCCGCGGGCGCTTCGGTTTCGTGATCGCCGACATCTCCGGGAAAGGAATCGCCGCGGCCCTGCTCATGGCCAACCTGCAGGCGAATTTCCGCAGCCAATCCGCCATCGCTGTGGATGCCCCGGAGCGCCTCCTGCGATCCGTGAATCGGCTCTTTTACGAAAACACCACCGGCAGTTCTTACGCGACACTGATTTTTGCCGAATACGACGATGAGACCCGGCGGCTCCGTTACGCCAACTGCGGGCACCTCGCCGCACTGTTACTCCGGCGGGAAGGAGGCCTGCAAAAGCTGGACTCCACCTGCACCGTCCTCGGACTCTTCGAGCAGTGGGAATGCACGATGGCTGAGTGCCAACTCGAGCCCGGAGACATACTCGCTCTGTACACCGATGGCGTTACTGAGTCGTTCAACGAAGCCGGTGAGGAATTCGGCGAGCGGCGTCTCATCGAGGCGCTGCGCCAGCACTGTGACTTATCCCCGCAGGCCGCCGTCGCATCCATCGTCAGCGAGGTTCAACGGTTCAGTCCTCGGGAACAGTACGACGACATCACGCTGATTCTGGCCAAGTGCCGGGAGTAACTCCAGCCTAACTCATCTTCGTCAACTGCGGCACCGCCGCCAGCGACTCCCGGTCCCGCGCGTCGGCTTCCTCCCGCGCGCCAGGCGTGATGAAGGTGTACCGCAGCCTCGTCACGCCGCCGATCACCGCCATCGCCGTCTCACCCGTATATTCAAACGTGACCGTCGCGTCCGGCCGCACCATCGGCCGCCGGATCGGCCCCGTCTGCGGCCTCTGATCCGGATAAGTCCCGCTCGGGTACACTTCCGGCGCCGCCGCTTCCGCTCTCTTCCCTCCGCAACAAGGCATTCGTGCTCTCCTTCGGCTCTTCGAAATACCAAGCCTGTCCCGCTTCCTTATCCCAATCCTTTGTTACTCGCTCGATCACGATCCCGGCCGCCGACAACGCCGGCCACAGCAGGAGCCTCGCCTTCCAGCCCTCGCCTAACCAAAGAGAAAACGGGGCGGCCACCCACAGGCTCAGACAATAAAAACAGTCCAGCAGGCCGCCCCAGAATCTGGTTCCTGCCAGGCGGCGCAGGCGCACTAGCACATCTCCCGGTCCGTCCTCCGCGTTCAGAAGATGCGTGATACGCCAGACCGCTAGCGTCCCTAGCAGGAACCAGTAGAGTTTCACGTCAAGGTTTCGGCGCCAGCACGAACGCCCGCGGCGCCGGATTGCTGTCGTATCCCGACAGTCGGCTCCATCCGTCCGTGGCGAGCGCCGCCACGTACAGATCTTCCGCGAACCCCGCCGTATCGCAGATCGTGCCGTCGGGCTGCGTAAGCAGACTCACGACACTCATCGTCGGAATCGCCGGGTTTGTCGCCGCACTTACTTTGCCCGACGCCGTCGGCGGACTCAGCAGCGTGGCCCCGCGCGACAGCCGGTACGAATAAGTCGCGAAGTCGTCCGGATGCGTCGCCGTGTAAGGAATCGCCACCGTGCCGGCTGGCCCCGGCAGATACCGGAACACGCCGCACGAATCCGCGCCCACGCCATCGAGCGTCGGCGTCCCGAGCGAGCCGGCCGTCATGCGGTTGTCCACGTGCACCGTCATGATGAAGCTATTGCCGCTCACCAGGCCGATGGTCGCGGCGTCCGCCGTGTGAATCGTCCCGTCCGGATCCTGTGTGGTCGGAACGAAGTACCGGATGCCCGCCGCGGCAATGTTGACCGCCGCGCCGGTCGAGTCGTAAAGGTCCAGCTTGAGCTGGTACTTCCCGTGCGTTCCTTCGGGCGGAGGCGGAGGCGTGGCCGGCAGAACCGTGGTCGGGAACTGGGCGTTCGCCAGGTCCACCGGCGGATTCGGGAAGGCCCAGTCGCCTTCCGGAGGCAGCGCCGGAGGGATCTCGAACAGGTTCGGCACGCTTCCCACCACCTTCGGGCCAAGATTGTAGACCGAAGTTACCAGGTCCGTGCCCACAAAGTGGTTGTACTTCCGGTTAATCTCGCCCACCAGCGGCGTGAACGAACCGCTCGTTCCCTGCCGGAACGAGACCTGATAGTACGTCGCTTTGTTCAGGGCACGCAGGGAGCTATCGAACTCCACCCGTGGAAGCACATTGCCTCCGAAGGGGGAATCGTCGCCCGCACCGTACAGATTGGCCGCCTGTCCGATGTTCGCGGGTGTAGTTACTCCGGAAAGCACCGGGCTCCCGCCGTAGATTCCATTCAACTGCACGTTCCCAAGCGCTCGCACCAGAACGTAATTTTCCGGGGCGTCGATCGGCGGGCAAGGCGGGCACAGCGGCGCCAGCACGCTGGTCGTGTACAGGGTCACTTCGGTGCCGCAGGAGTAATTCCAGTGCGTGTAACAACTCACCGGCGTCGGCTCGTAAATCGGAATCGGAAACCCGTAAAAGGAAATCGCCGAGGTGAAATAGAGGTTCGGCGTCTCAAAGCAGCTCAGCAGGACAAGCCCCTGGAAATGTCCGCAGCGGTCCGTGCTCAGTGTCGCGATCAACCGCTTCGTGATCAGCCACGGGAACAGAATACAGAGCAGGTAGCGGATGGCGGCTTCATTTATGGTAAGTAGCGCCTGCCGAAGGCTGGCAAGATTCCCGCTTGCCGCCGCACGATGCGCGGCCTCGAACTCCGGCGAAGCAACTGAGAACTCCTGAAGGGTTGAGATGGGCGCCGCCACCTCCACCCGCCCGAACTGGGCGAAACGTTCGGGTCCGGGATCGGGCGGTCCGGGCGGCAAGGGCTGCGGGTTTAACAGGTACTGGCCGATCTTCAGCAGTTGCACATCGGCCAACTTCGACAGGATCAGGTAAATCCGCTCCACCTCCCAGACGTATACCGTCGCTCCGCAGACCGGATAGTCCACGGCGATGCCGCTGCTGTAGATCCGCTTCAGCAGTGTGCCCTTCACGGAGCAGAAGCGAAACCAGCAGATCCAGATATCGCTCGGAATCGTGAACGCGGCTTGTAGCGCCTTGACCTCCGGGCCGGTCCGAAGAAACTGCTCCTGGGCCCCGCGCCGGGTCAGGTCCGACAGCGCCGGAATACGTTCCGTCGCTGCCTCCGCCGCACTGGGGCCAACCACCACGCGAACCAGTTGCGGGCTTTGGTACTGCGGAACTTGCAGCGTGGCCGCGCCCTTTGCATCCACTTTGGCCTGTCCCAGGAAGTGCCCTGTGTCGGTGAACGCGTAAGCAACGGCCGCCGGTGGAGTGTCGCCTTTGGGAGAAGCCTGCAGCGTGACACTTACTTGAATGGGTATGATGCCGCTTGCGGCGGTATCTTTTTGTCCTGCCATATTTCTTTCCTCCGAAAGGGGAATATGTCGCGGCATCTGGGAAAAGTCCGGGTATCATCTCTTGTCTTCCCCATGCCGGTGCCCCTCTCGTCGGCTTAGTGACCTGCCGTCTGGCATCGTTTCATCGAAAAGAACGGAATTCCGGCGCACCAAAGCGAGGCCCACGGATTAATCCAGGCAGCAAGCTATACCGGCTAGCTCAACGGCGCTGTGAAACGCTTGGCGACCGGTTGCCACTACTTGATCGGGGGCCACGGTCCACTTGTCCACAAGGAGGTGTCAGAATCATGTCAACTTCAATCACCAAGCCAGCCGCACAGACGCCCGCTCCGTCTGACTGCTGTCCCGTTCTATCCAACGAAATCTGCTGCGACGTGCTCGACTTCCGTTATCGCCTGCCGCATCGCGTGCAGGTCAACGACGTCGAAGGCCGTCCCACGTCCGTCAACGTCGAGGTGACGCTCCACGTCCGCCTCACGCGTTGCCCCGGGCCGTTGTTCCTCGGCGATCCGATCCACACCATCACGCTTCTGCCCGGAGAGAAGGTGAAACTCGCCACCACGGACCGCCGCACGCGGTTCACCTTCGACAGTTCCACCAACCTTAGTTACCGCGACGAGCAACTGTCCGAGGACCGGTACTTCATGGCGGCGATGCAGAACTCCATGTCGGATCTTTCGGTGACGGATTCCAGCCACGCTTCGAACTCCGAAAGCGGCAAGTGGGATTTTCAAGGCGGCGCCAGCGGCTCGCTGGGGTTCTTCTCGGCCAGCGCGGATACGAATGCGAGCGGCTCGCACAGCGGCCAATCGACCTCGGATTTCCTCCGCCAACTTCATACTCACGCCTCCGCTTCCGCCTCGCAGTCCGTCCAGGCAACCCATGCCGCGGCGTCCCTCTCCATCGGCGAAGTCGCTACTCGCACCCACATCCAGTCCGAGTCCGAGGATCAATATGAATCTTCCTCGCGCGAGTTCTCCAACCAGAACCAATGCCACGCCGTGACTTACTACTTCTACCGCCTAAACCGGAAGCAAATCGTGAAGCTTACGCTTGAGGCGGTCGAACGGCGCGTGGACGATCCCGCCGCCCCCACCGGCGTCTCGCTCAACCCGCCCGTTTCCCACGGCCACATCAGTGTCGTCCCGGCAACTGTGGTCGCCACCCAGGCCAACCGCGTCGCCGTCGAACAGATCGGCCGCGACAGCGTCGCCGCCAACGCGCGTCAGAATTTCGCCTCGCCCAACTTGGCCGGCGCCGCGACGTTCACCTTGAGCGCGTTTCAGACGTTCCCGGCGCCGCTGTCCACCGCCGTCCGCAAGGCCGCGCTCGATCAGGTGGATAAGGACCTGGTA